>Ga0187782_10001306_pt1 | contig 17966 bp, 16 predicted proteins | sample 0715_SJ02_MP15_2_FD_132454 | JGI IMG/M metagenome (GOLD analysis project Ga0187782, IMG submission 132454) | Tropical peat soil microbial communities from peatlands in Department of Meta, Colombia - 0715_SJ02_MP15_20_MG | ecosystem: Environmental > Terrestrial > Soil > Wetlands > Peat | place...
ACGCGGTTACCTGGAGCAGGCAAACACGATGAGACCGATCGTCAAAGATACGGCCATCGGAGCTCTGGTCCTGGTGATTCCGCCCCTGGCTGCGACATTCCTGATGTGGCTCAGCCGGCTTAATGAGATCACGCTGTTCGAGTTCCTGGGTGCAACCGGCTTGCTGGCCGCTGCCTGGATCCCTTATTACAAATGGAAGGAAGCCGGGGAACGTTACCTGCCACTGTTTCCTATGCTCAGCTTCATGTTTTGGGTTTATTACGGTCTTGGGCTCTTCTGGGGCAATCGCAATGGCTACACACCTGGCGAAAAACTTTCGGATCGATCGATTGAACAGGCCATGCTGCTGGCGTTCTTGGGAGTATTGTGCCTCTGGCTGGGAAAGTGGACGGGCGTAGGCCGGCGTCTCGTCTCGCGAAAAATACTCGACATCAAGACTACTAGTGAGAACACATGGTCCTACCTTCGAACCGTGCTCTTGCTCAGCATTCCTTTGATGTTCGCGGTTCAATCGCAGGCTTACTTGTTCGGCAGCGGTGGCCGCCAGTTTCTCGTTCTTCTAACTTCCACGGTCCCCATGGCGCTGTTCGTGTTGCTGTTCCGCAAGTTTTTGCGCCGATCGGCGAACCACGGCGAGGTTCTGCTGCTTGTCGTCTTCCTGATCGGCAGGTTCCTCGCGGGCATCGCCTCCGGCTGGCTAGGGGCCAGCGTCTCCATCATGATTATTTGCCTGGTCGCCTACCTTTATGAGCAGCGAAAGATCCCGGTGATTGCGGTTGTCATTGTCTTGACCTATATCCTTTTCTTTCAGGCCGGGAAAGGTGCGTTCCGCAAGGTGTTCTGGGGTGAACGCGTAGACGCCTCGTTCAGTCAGAGGATCTCCTTCTGGTCCAGCGAGTCCCTTCGAGCCTGGGAACTTACTCTGGAGAACCCCAACGAGGAGAATTGGCGGCGGCTGGCCGACCAGAATCTGAGCCGTATGTCCCTGCTGCAACAGAGCGCCCACGTGTTGGACATGACGCCCGATGTCGTGCCTTTCCAGCATGGGACCTTGTACTCCTACATGGTTGTCACGCTTATTCCGAGAGCTCTATGGCCAGAGAAACCTTCGGTCAACGATGCCAACCGCTTTTACCAGGTGGCCTATGGCCTTACCGATGCTGACCATCTGGAATCCGTGTCGATCGCCGTCGGGACCGTGGCGGAAAGTTTCATCAATTTCGGCTGGTGGGGGCCCTTCTTGATCATGATTCCCCTGGGCATGTTCTTTGACTACTTCCAACACGCCTTCCTGGCGCGCGATTCTGGTGCGGTGCTGAATGCAATCGGAATCGCTCTTATTCCCACCTTTCTCGCTGTGGAAAGCCAGCTGGCACAGTACCTGGCAGGGATCACACAAGCCATAGTCGTCGTCTTACTGGTCTTGTGGCCGGTGTTGCATTTGCGCTCCCGGGAAGAGCAGAAAGCTGCCGTGCCGACCTCGAGTTTGCGGCCGGCTATCGGTGGCTTTGGCGTGTCGCTGCCGGTTCCCCGGCGCTTCTTGTGACGAGTTTCACGGCTTTCTTGCTGTCATGAAGATCATTCAGGTGATTCCCGATTTTGGTCTTGGCGGCATCCAGAAAGCAGGCTGTGTGCTGGCCGAAAGCATGGTTCGCGCCGGGCACGATGTCCTGCTCATCGGGGAAGAGGGTGGGCCGCGTTTTGAGCCGTTATGCTCCTGGCATTGTCTGCAACCTGGCCCCCGGCTGGAGGTGCTGAGCGAGGCGGCGCGACGGTTTGCGCCGGACGTGATCCACCTGCACGGCCCCGAATATCCTGAGGACCTGATCAAGGGGCTCGCGGCTTGTCTGCGGCATAAGCCGCCGCTGCTGGTGACCACGCCGGTGTTCGGTCGTCCGCCGCAGGATCGCCGCGTTCTGGGTCTGACCCGCACCTGTTGCGTGGGCACGTTCACTTTTTACCGACTAGGGCGGTGGCTGAGCCAGCAGCCTGCGGAAATGATCTACAACGGTATCGGCTACGTTCCTCTCACGCCCTTCCAACCGCCTGCTGCCGGAGTGGACCGGGATGCGCAGCGCCGCGCCATGGCCATCCCTTCGGACGCCTTTCTCTTCGGCAGGATAGGCAGGAGCCAGGGCGGGAAGTGGCATCCCTGCTACCCGCAGATCATTGAGGCCGTGCTGAGCGCCGACGGCAGCGCGCATTGGATCTCGATCGGCTTTCCCGACGAACTCGGACTTGGCCGCCTGCGCCAGCGCTGGGGCGACCGCTTCCACAACTTTACCGAAACCTCCGACTATCAATTCCTCACCGCAGTGCTCTCCGTCATGGACGCGCAGTTGTTCTGGAGCAGGCACGGAGAGTGTTTTTCGAGCACCATCTGCGAAGCTGCGGGCATGGGCACGCCAACCGTGGCCGGCGTCAATCCCTGCCAGGACAACGGTCAGGTGGAGCAGGTGCTGGAGGGTGTTACCGGGTATTTGGTCGGCACGCCGGCCCAAGCAATCGCAATACTTCGCCGAATGGCGGTGGATCGAAATCTTCTGCCGGCGCTGCGCGCTTCGACCCAGCAACATGCCTGGAGGCGCTGGCACGTCGATCAGGTCATGACCGACCTGGTTCAACTCTACGATTACTGGCTCTCCGGCAGAGCATCAGCCTATATAGAAGTCATGCTGCGCGAGCAGCAGGAATTCATGAAGCACTACAGGCGAAAGGTCGCGGCCCTGAAAGGTGACGGCGGCGTGAGCCAATCCGCGTGGGAGATGGCCTTGTGGTCAGCCGAATCGTGGACGCTGTTTGCAAGCGCTCGCCGGGTGAAGCCGTATGTATGCAGGGCTCTTGACGCCTTCTAGATCTGCCTGGGAAACTCGTGCGCCGCTACCAGACGCTTAAAGCTGTTCGCTTCCACGCGTTCGTGGCCACGCACACGTATACGTAATTCGCGTCGTACGACCAACTGCCCGCGGTGCAAGGAGAGCTCGCTGTCTTGGGCGGGGCCACTGGGGCAGGGGTGAAATCGGAAGCATGTTTGCCGTCCACGCGGTCGGCATTCAGATTGGCCACTATACCAGTATCGGCGATGCCCTGGAGCTTGGCCGCATTCACGCTCCCGGAAAAGCTCGCATTCCCACTGGCCGTATCAATGAACCAGGTGGGGGTAGTTTCGCTGGCCGGGCCGAAACCCCAGATGCCGCGCCCCCGTGTTTTGATGTACTCCGCCTCATTCTGCCTGGGAAAGCTGTAGTTATTGCACGCGAGGCGGGTTTGGACCGTTATATCGGTCTGGGTCGTGCTGCCCGCCCAACAAGCCACGCTGTTCACCAGCAGCACGGCATCGTAACTCACCGCCTCCGGTTGTGCGGTCCAATGCAAGGAAAGAGTGTGGCTGGCGTCGATGGCTGACAAGGGCGGGCCGTTGCACCAGGCATGCCCGGCGATTGTCCGTCTCTTGCTTGCATCTCGCGCGAATATCCAAAGCCCGTATCTTTGAGAGACATCGCCGCCTGTGACCCTGCAGCCTTGCTGAACGGCGGGCGCGCCCGGCCCCGCCAGTTCCAGCACCCCATCCCCCAGGTAGGCATGGTTGGCACCCACGGGAAGAGCTCCCGTCGTCTTTCCGACTGAGTCCGTGCTGTAGCGGATCCCGCTGCGCAGCGAACCGGTAGTCTGAATGAAGGACACGCCGTTATCGGCGCCAGCTGCCGTGGTGCCGAGCGCTATTTGCCCGCCACCATAGAAGGCGTACCCGCCGCCCGCCAGCTGGAGCAGATCCGCCGGCGGGGGGAGATAGTGGTAATACAGCGCGGCCGCGTTGCTCCCGAAGAGCTTCCAAGCGAAGGAATTATTGATGAAAATCCCGCTGCTGTACTCGTTACCGCAGACAGCGTGCGGTGTCGGAAAGAAGGTGTCGCTCCATGTATTACTGAGGGCCAGCAGGTACTCGGAGCCTCCGATGTCCCAGAAGCAAGGCGCTGTCGCCTTGTCGTCCCAGCCGTTGTTGATGTGCGAGAGCGTGATGGGATGATGTCCAAAGCGCGCTCCCAACCGGAGGAACTGCTTGTTGGATTCACTCAGCAGGCCGTCGATGCTGGCTGGATCGTTCGCGCCGGCGAGATAAAGGCAGGCTTCGCTGTGGTTGCCACACTCGCCGTACTTGATGTGATATCCGCCGGCTTCGAACTTGTAGCCGTACTGTCCAAAGCTCACGTTGTTGTTGAAGAAAATCTCATTCTTCGGGTTTGCCGAAGAGCCGATATGAAATCCGATGCCTCCGCTCGGATTGCACACCACGTTGTAGATCTTCGCGTCCTCAGCGTTGACCTGCGAAACCGGGGAAATATCAATACAGGTGAAGTTTGGCGTACGAATGTCGCCCTGTGGAGCGCCTGTGATCCAAACACGATCAACGTAAAGACCGCTAGCATTCCAGTTGCCGGGCTTCGCCCGGTCCCAGAGGATCCCGGCAGTGGCTGGAGTGGATGTACAGAATTTTCCCCAATGGCCAAGAATGGAGAAGTTCCGCAGGGTATCGTAGTAGCCGCGATCCATGTTGATAACCGGACCGCTGCCGTCCCCACAGTACAGGAGTCCGGCGCCCGGCCCTGGTCCCTCGAGGGTGTAATACGCCTTGTTGCTGAGGTCGAGCGGTGCGGTCAGCTTCATCCAGAAGCTGGGGACGGAATTGGCGAACCGGATCAGGCCGCCATTCGCGGTCAACGCGCTGATGGCCTTGTTGGCAGCCGGGGTATCATCGGCACCGCCTGCCGCCACGGCTCCGTAGTCGCGGAAGTCTATATATGTTTTGTCGCCCGTTGCCTTGGAAGTCCGTTCTGACGCCGCCGAAGTGGCTTTCTGTCCCCAGGTAACGGCAACGCCCGCCAAAATACACATTGAAAAACACAACAACTTCTGGCAGATCTTACGGCTCATGGTTGTCTCCAATTTGTTAGTGTTCCCGGACGTGTTGATCTCCCGCTCCTACGCGGTATATGTCGTCGGGTTCGGACATTTCTTGCTTTGGCGGTGTCTACGATGGCACTGGACAAATATGAAGATAAATCGTCCTCCCCCTTATCCTTGTAATGTTACCTCCACCCCGGCGACCGGGCGGGACCCAAATATCCTCGCGCATACCCAAGGACGAATGGTGGGCCCGGCGAGCCGGTCGCCGTAGAGCCACAGTTCGCTCGCTTCGGTAGGCACCAGATCGCGCACCCGGTCGCCGTATTTCGCTTTGAGGATCTTGCAGATGCCCTCGTAGCGCCCATCTCGGCAGTGTTCTCCGATCGCCTCCCAGGATACGGGCCCAGAAAACTGAACCGTGTCACCGTTGCGGATGACCGTCCTCGGCTGGTCCTTGCCCTCGGAATAATCCGCGTCCCAGCGCCCTAGCTTTGTCCTCGGGCGGCCCGGAGTCCAGCATCTCCTGCCACATGGGATGCATGACTATGGCCAGCATGGGGCGGGTGAAGATGTCACAGTTGGGGCAGTGGCAATCGGTGAAGTCGGCATAGGTACAGGTTGCACCCTGGTGGAACTTGCCCTGCCAGTGGCACTCGGGCACTCCAGAATTTCGTCGCCCCAACCCTTGTCGTAGTAGTGAAAGTGTCTAGTGCTCATCTCCAATTAACCTCGCAGATCGACTATTACATTCACGAGCCAGCCAAGAATCACGAGTGAATCCTCCGGTGGCACGCGGAACAGAGAGTAATGAGATTGTCGTCAGTATCCTCACCGGCTTGGCTCCGCAGTTGTACGTGATGGACCTCGAGTCCGCGCAGCGACCCGCACACTTGGCAGCGCCAGCCATCCCGTTCGAGGATTTCCCGGTGTAGTCTGCGATAAGCATCAGCCTCCAGCCGAATGCGGCGGCGTTTTGCCGAGAGCGCGCTCACGCGGCCTCCGTCACCTGCTGCAGGAATTCCTGCTTTTCTGCACCCGGCAGGAAACGAAACAGTCGGAGCATGGAAAACACCAGTATCTTCGGGTCGCCGTTCTCCACCTGTGCCCCAGCCAGAAAGTCAGCGCAGATCATTTCCAAACAGTACCCACGCGATTTATCGGTTCCAAGCATCAGTGCTGCCGTGTCTAGCGCTTGCTCGATCACAGGCATCTGGCTCTTGTAGATCTTAAAGTACATGAGCTCCGAGGGCTCGCTGTCTCGCCCGGTGAGCTCACGCTCGACCTCGGCTTTGAACTCCTGTTTGGGAAGTGAACGGGCCTTGTGCAACCAGGTTGCACTTTCGAAGCCCTGCGGGTCGCGACGCGCCACTTTGACCAGTTCCACGGCCTTTGACCAGCCCACCTGCTTGAGCTCTTTCCGAATCGGTCTGGGCAGATGTTCGTGGATGGACATCAGGTAATAGGCCTTTCGCCGCGATTCCGGGAAACGGCGCTCCAGAAAGTCATCAAACGAGCTGAGGTTCTCCAGGCGCCAGTACTGACCGGCCCGCACCTCGCACAAGTACCTGCCCAGTTCGACGAAGCGGGTATCGCGCTCTGCCTCTTTCCGCTGCTCCCAGGCCAGGATCTCGTCGATCTTCGAGAGTACGAACAGGGCCCGGCGGTGATTCAGTCTGGGCGGCATCGGCGGATCCCTAGTAATCAAGCTGGTCAAGCCAACCAAGGTTGCCTTCCGGGCGGCGGATGAGCTGGGCATCAATCAATTCCTGTTTTCCCAGGCAGAGCCCCAGATGGGAGCAGCTCAGGCAGCCGTTCTGGGGAAAGCGGATACCGCTACGGGCAGGGAACTGGGCGGACTCGATCTGACGGATGGTGCTCGCGACCAGGGCGCTAAAGCGGTCCCGTTGCTCCTGGATGATGGTGGCACGCAGATACTGGACCTCGACCAGGCGTTTGCGCACGAAGACCACGAATCCGACGTTGGGTTCGCCCGTGATCCAGGAATAGCAGACCAGCTGAGGATCAAGGGTCAACAACCCTGTCGGTTCGTCCGGATAGCGGGCTCCGGTGGTCTTCCAATCGATGACCGAGCGCTCGCCATCAAACTGGCCGATGGCATCGACGTAGGCGACGAACTCGTTGTTGTTACCGATCGGGCGGCTGAACTTGATCTGCAGGTTGCGGCGAGGATTGCGGATCCGTACCCGATCATCCTGGACAAATCGTGCCAGCAGGTGGATGCCTTGCTCCAGCATCTGATCCCAGCTCTCGTTTTTCGGATACTCGAGTGAGAGATTCTTGTATTGGGACCAGGCTTCGAATAGCGCGCAGGCCGGATCTTCGCGGCGGAACAGTGCGGCCAGTGCTTGTTCGAAGGCGCGCCCGAACAGCAGCCCGGCTCGGGTTTCTTTCTCCTGCCAGCCGTCCAGGTAGCGATAGCGATATCGCAACGGGCAAGCCAAATACTGGGCGAGCTGGGTGTAGCTGTACGTCACGAGGCCACCTCCGAGCGCAGAGGAGAAGGAGCCGGCGAAGAGATCGATTCCCAGGCGCCTTCTGGCGCGAAGGCGTCGAGGTTGACCACAGTGCGACCGTTCACTACACCGTGAGAGAGCTTGACCACCCCGCGCAATCCGATCAGGCCTTTTTCTTCCACCTCATCGCGACCGAGCAATTCCGGGTCGTATCCGAAGTCGCGCAGGAACCAGCTGAACTTCCACAGTGCCTTCGGTGTGCAATAGAGCCGGCCAAAGAGGGTGCGCCCGGCCAGGAGCTGGGGCTCGAGCACACAGAATCGAACGTTGTAAAACGGCTTCTGGCGCTCCTTGGAATACCGGACCTGATCAACCTGGACCAGAAAGACGCCGTCGGGAACTTCGGCGCTTGGTTGTGCCGTTGAAGCCAGGTCTTGGAAACGTCGTTTCACGCCGCACCTTCCGCCGGCTTCTGGCCATAGCTGTTGAGCTTGCAGAGCAGGCCTTCCCGGTCTTTGGCGGCCAATTCCGCCAGGTGAGTAACGAACGACTGGATCTGCTCGCGGGTGGCGTGGCGGACGTCGTTGGTGCCGCAAAACTCGGCGGCGTATTGCTTGACGCGTGAAGCATCGAGCCCGTGCTGCCGGATCAAAAGGCAGAGCTGGTCACGAAGTTTGGGCTCGCCATTGCCGTTTACGGGTTGCGGTGGAAGCTTCCGGACATTGGGCTCGGGCTGATTGCGAGCGGGCAGGGATCCGATTTCTTCGACCGAGCAGATCCCGATCCCGTACGCCTTGCGCAAGGCACGATTGACCGCCCGGGTCTCGGCCACGCGCATCTCGGCGCCCCGGACCAAGGGCGACACGTTGGACGGGTCGGCATCGCCGTGGCCGACAAAGCCTTTGCATGTCGGTGATTTGTAAACCGTCGCCTTGAACGCCCAGCGTGAAGAGGAGGGATCGCAGAGCTGGCGCATAGCTGTGACTGCAATGCCACAGCAGCGCCTGCGGGTGGCAATACGCAGCAGCCCGGAATGGGTCACGTACCAGCGGCCATCAATCAGCAGCAGGTCGCCCCGCTCGACGGACAGGCCTAGCTGTTCTGAATAGGCTCGAAGAGCCAACTCGGCCTCGGGCGATAAGGCGGTCTGCCACTTGGCACGGGCAAGCCGCAGATTCCGGCGGATGAGGGAGTAACGTCCAGCAAATCTGAGTCTTCCAGGGGTACGCTTTTGCATGTGCCGCCTCCTCTAAGTTCTTCTCTCTTTGTAGCGTCACAGAAGCGTCACTAATTGTAGCGTTACTGTGACATCATGTCAATGGCAAAATTGCGCAGATCAGCGGCCTCGCCTGCTTTAGTGAAAAGCCGTGAAGGAATTGCCTGCTACAGAAGGCGTAGTGGCCGAACGCCGCCAGAATCGGATTCCGCGTTCTGGAAGAGCCAATGAGTGTGCACTTGACCAGAGCTGTTTCTACTTTTTCCGATGGTGGGAGCTGATTTTCCGGGCGTCTCTGAGGGCAGCGGAGGCCACGAACGAGCTCTGGCTTACTCCCTGAATGGCTGCAGCGTTGGCAATTTCCCTCTGTTCTTCTTCGGTATAGTACGCGGTGATTCGTTTCCTGACCGAACTCCTGAGGCTTCGACGTCGCAGCAGTTCTTTGGGAGGCATGGCGAAATGTTAGCACTGCAATGCGTTTAGGAAACAGGCAGCATAGTGGCGTTGAAAGAACAGGGGCTGGAGACGGAATTGAACCGCCGAGTCAGCCTTTGCCCCACGCCAGGAACTGGCGTATGGCATACGAGCGGTGGACGAGAATTTTTTGATGCTATTTCCGAGGAAGCGGAATGCGGCTGGGCGTTCAAGACGGCCGATTGGACCGTGCCTTCGAACCTGAAGCCAATTTGAGAATTGCGTTGGAAGTCCGCAGAACGATCGAATGGTTACTTACAGGGGAAGACAGACCCTTCTGAGGAGGCCGACGACTTTATGAAATCAATTGAGCTTGGCGGACGGCCGGGTCGCGGTCGTCCCGCCATTTTATTAACTTGCCCAGCTTTCAATACGGAGGCCTGCGACCCGGCTAAAGTCTCCCTCGTTATTGGAAACAAGCTTGAGCTTGCGGGCAACCGCTTGCGCCGCAATCAGCGTGTCCAACGGACCAATCGGTGTGCCCGCGCGCTCAAGCTTGGCGCGCACTTGAGCATACGAAGCCGCATCCTGCGATGTGAATTCGACGATCTCAAGAGGACGAAGGAAACTTTCCAACAGCCGTAAGGTCTTCGCCGCCGAAGTGCTCTTGGCTGCGCCGGTGCGCAGCTCGGCCTCGGTGATGACGCTCACAGCTATGTCTTCTCGGCTTTGAGCGAGCAGGTGTTTCAAAACGGAAGGGTTTTGCTTGAGCGCATAAATACAGGTATCGGTGTCGAGGAGGAACTTCATCCGAGCGCGGTCCTTTTCTCGACTTCGCCCTGTGACGGCCTGGTGAAGTCGTCCGGCACCCCGGCGAAGGAGTCGACGTATCCCTCGGGCCACTCGTCGGCCGGCTCCACCACGACCGCCTGCCCTCTGCGATGTACAAGCACGGTATCGGTCTGGAAGCGAAACTCCTTCGGCAGGCGGATCGCTTGGCTCCTTCCCGTCCAGAACACTCTAGCCTTCTTGGCTTTCATGGTCTCCCTTGATATATACCAATGATATATATCGCCACGAATACTGTCAAGCGTAGCCGCCTTTACTTAGGCCGGTGCCGCTCGACACCGGTCGGAGACCGCCGCCCCACGCTGGCCCGCCATTTGAACTGCTGGGAAAGGTACTTAATAAGGAAAATATCACTTTCTGGTGCTGTCCTAATTCCGACCGGCAACAGGAATTAGGACAGCACCCATTTTCTACTTGACTCGCGGTGTGCACGGGCACAAACTAAACTTGATTTTCTAATAAGAGCAGCACTGTTCCGGGTCAGGATCACAAACCGCCCGGACCTTGCTGAGAGCAAGGACACACCTTAAATGAGGATGTGTCGGGGCTCTCCGCAAGGTCCGGGCTTTTTGTTTTCCCGCCGGCGCTAAGAAAGGGAGCCAGAGATGACATCAGTTTTGCCGGTAGCTTCCTACCATCACCCCGATCCAGCACCCCCTGGTGCCGTGCAAAGCAGGAATGTGCCAGAGGGAGCGGTAATTGACAATTTGGAAGCGCACCCAGCGGCCCTTATTCTCCCCCGCATGAACACGGAGGAGTTTGCAGAGCTGGTCTACAGCATGCGGCGCCAGGGCTACGACTCCACTAAGCCGATCATCCTGCACGAGGGCAAGATCTTGGACGGCTGTAGCCGCTACTTGGCCGCGGCCGAGGCTGGCGTGAAGCCTGTGTTCGCGGAGTGGGAACCCGTGGCCGACGATACCCAGGTGCTGTTCGTACTCCGCAGCAACCTGACGCGTCGGCATTTGACGCAAAGCCAGAAAGCCTTCGTGGCTCTGGAGGCGGACGAAATGCTTGCAGAATCAGCCAGGTCGAGGCAGGGACAGCGTAATGATCTAGCTGACATTGCGGAAAAATTTCCGCAAAGTGAGCGCGGCCGGGCCCGCGACCAAGCTGCCGACTTGGTGGGCGTCAATCCCCACTACGTAACCGATGCCAAGAAGATCCAGGAGGCCTCGCCACAGTTGGCCGAAGAAGTGTGGCGTGGTCAACTCAGCATTCCCGCGGCGCGCCGCAAGCTCAAGGCGTCACTCCGACCTCCGACACCGCCCACACAGATCGACACGCCGAGCAGCGAGGTAATGCACTACGACCTCGCGCGCTCTATTGCGAGCGTGCGCGCACAAATTGTCAAGGAAATGGCATTGGCCACCGAGCACAACCAGGAGCGCGATTTTGTGGCCGGGCTCCAGAACTTGGTAGCGCAGTTTACGAATTCGGTGACCTAACAGAACCGACGCCGGGACTGGGTAGTCGAACCGGTGTGCACCGTGGTGCCCAGCGCAGGATGGCGCTGGGCAGGTTAGCAGCAGGGCACCTTTAACGGGCAATGGGCACGGTACACGCTGAAGAACACGACGGCGCGACCAACGAGGCTGCGTCGATACGAGGGTACACAGTGATAGATAGCGAGAATCCGACGTCACCATCGCAACCGGGGCAGTGTAGCCACCTCAAACCTGACGGCAGCCGCTGCAAGGCCAATGTTCGCCTCGGCTCCTCTTACTGTTTTTTTCACGACCCTGAGTCGGCAGCGGAGCGCCAAGCCGCTCAGATCAGCGGTGGCAAGGAGCGCAGCCGGTGCGCTGCCGTTTTGCCTGCCGACACCCCCGACAGGCAGTTGACCAACGCTGGGGATGTGACCGCGCTGCTGGGCGAGACCATTAACCAAGTGCGGCGCGGACAGCTGGATCCGCGCTTTGCCAACGCCATCGGCTATCTGGCCAGCATTTTTCTCAAGGCTAGAGAGACCGACGGCCTGGAACAGCGGGTGGAGCGCCTCGAGTCGGTCTTAGCTAGTCAGAAGACAGTCCCTGAAGCAGATCCTGAATTTGAATTCGTGAGTCCCGCAGCCAAGTAGCTGACGAAGATGAGTCTTGAGAAGCGAGTGACGAAAATTGAAAGTTCGCTTCCGCCTAAGCAGGCAGCTTTGTTATGGCTGGAAGAGATGCGGCGAAGTGGCTTGAGCACTTTTCTGGCAAGGCTATCCGACCCGCATGAAAATCCGCTAATTCGCGTGCCGCAGATGGCGGCGAGAGCGGTGCGCGAACGTTCTAACAAGAACAGGATAATGCCGGAACTCGCCAATGCGGAGCGAGAAGCCTGGAGACAGGCTGCGCGTTTGGTCGTGATCGCCGTGGGGTTGAACTTAACTGTGCTGCACGGTCGGCGTTCTAGATGGACTTGCAAGACGCTGCTGCGCGAATGGTTGCACCATGTGCTTCTCGGAATCATGCGTGGTGCTCCTCCTGATTGTGTCATGGCTAATGGATGGCGGATGCTGTTGACGGATGAATTGCGTGAGGCGCGGCTACTGCGAGAAGTCATCACCGTACTAAGTACGACCTACTACGACGGCCAGTCGCTCTTAGTTACTGAGTTGCAGGATGACCTCGAGCACCATATCCAAGACCTTGAAGCTATGGCTAAGCCTCGCAAGATCCATGAACCCCTCTCCTCCTGCATTGCGATTGACTTGATGGCTGTGGAGTGTTCCATCAAAGCGCAAGTACCGGCCGTGGTGGCAAACTGGGTCGCTTGTGCGCGGGTCGAAGTACTTCAACTCCCCGGTCAACCAAAGGGTGCATATGACCTGGAGCGATGCCACCCTGGTGGTTGGGAACACTAGCTAGCAAGTACCCGGGGGGAGGGGTAAAGCAGGTGCTCCGGATTGCGTGGGAGCTGACACCCCGGCCTAACAAATGCCGGCCTAGGTTGGCGTAGCAAGATCATTGACAAACCATGGCGCGGTAGCAACCGGGGCGGGTTGGTTTGAAACCCGGGCTACGATTTCCGGCTTTAATCCGCCCGCGCTCACGCGCGGGATGGCCGTGGGGAGCGGGCCGCGTCCTAATACGCAGCTTTCAGCTTAGCTGGACTTGTAACTAACAATTGAGTTCGGCGGGCGGCCGAGTGATGGGCGCCACAGTGACGGCGGACAAATAGCCGATGGCGCTGTCCCTGGTGAGCACGACCACGGGCCTTTGCTGGTCGGGACGAGGGAATTGATACAAGAGGACTTCTCCTCGCCTTATCGCTGCGGCCACGATGCTACCCGCTCCCACGCCGCGTCGTCTGCAGCGTCCGGACGCTTTTGGTAACCCCGCCGGTCGCGGGCCTCGATCTCTCGCGCGCGGAGGTTTCTTAAGTGTTCTCGAAGAGCCTCTCGAATCAGAAAGGAACGGTTTACTCGCGCCCGTTTGGCGGCTCCATTCGTGGCCCGCAGCAGCTCCGAATCCAACACCGCCTGGATGGTTTCCATGCTGTGGAGGATACTCCACAGTAGGCCTCAACAGTCAAACCGCAGGGTCGACCGCCGTTCGTGACGAAAGTTCACGGTGGGATTGTAAGGGGGGAGCCGCAGCCGCCGGCGTACTCTGCCTGACGCTCTGGCATGTACCTTTCCACATAGGCCAAAAATGACAGCCGGTCGAATCAGGGATTTTTTGGCCGGCCTAGGTCGGCTTGATCGGATCCTTGGCAACCGAATATATTGGAGGGCGGTCGTCTGGCAGGCCGGCCGCCCTCTAGTGCCGTGTGACTACACAGCCCCCACTCCTTATCCATGGGTGTGACCCTTGTGCGACTAAACGCCCCCTCAGCCTCCGCTATAATCTTCTTACGTTGACGCGCACCCTGGTTATCGCGGCGCTGGTCGCAGCGTCGCTGTGTTCTCCTGGCCTGGCCCAATACGGTGCTGAGCCGGGCAAGACCTTGCTGGTGTTGCCCTTCCAGAATGATTCGACCGTGCAAGGTCTGGATTGGATCGGAGAATCCTTTCCCGAAGTTCTGAGTCCGCGACTGAGCGGGTTCTTTGTTATCGGCCGGCAGGAGCGGCGGGACGCCTTCGACCGCATGGGGCTGCCCGCGAGCCTGCGCCCTTCCCGGGCTATCGCCTACGAGATTGGCCAGGCCATGGAGGTGGATTATGTCATCGTGGGGAGCTACAGCTACGACGGGCAGAGCTTCTCCGCGCGCGCCCAGGTGCTCGACATGCAGCGCCTTCATCTTTCAGCGGCGGCGACCGCCTCAGGTTCGCTCTCGGCGCTGATCCAGGTGGAGAACCTGCTGGCGATGGATTTGATGCACGAGCTCTCGCCCACGCGGGTTCCTTCGCGCAACGAGCTCCTCTCCGCCCAGCCCACGCCGCGCATGGATGCCTTCGAGAACTACATGCGCGGCCTGGTAGCCGCCTCGCGGCAGGACAGGATCGCGCGCTTGCGCGAAGCCGTGCGTCTGGACCCTGCCTATACACAAGCCATCTTCGAGTTAGGCAAGAGTCTTTATGAAGGGCGGGAATACGCGACCGCGGCGGGCTGGTTGGAGCGCATTCCCAGGCGGGATCCGATGGCGCGCGAAGCCACTTATTATCTCGGTATCTGCGAGTTCTACCGCGGCGAGTATGAGAAGGCGCAGCAGGCATTGGACTTCGTGGCTTCGCGCCTGCCGCTCACCGAGGTTTACAACAATCTGGGCGTGGTCGCGGCACGGCGTGGCGAGAGGTCTGCGATCGCCTACTTCGAACGGGCGGTCGAGGCCGAACCCGCGGACCCCGATTACCGATTCAACCTGGCCGTCGCCCTTGCGCGCAATCGAGACTTCGAGGGCGCCAGCCGCCAGTTGCAGGAGTTGCTGGCGCTGCGGCCTTCCGACGGTGAAGCGAAAGCGCTGCTGGATGCGCTGGGCCGTCCACAGCTCATGACGGCGCCAGCAGGGCCTGTCGTCAAGCCACAAGAAGTGAAACTGCCGCTGGAACGCATCAAACGCAACTACGACGAGGCGTCGTTCCGCCGGCTGGCTTTCGAGCTTGAGAACCTGAGTGAGCGCAAGCTGGCGGGCGCGCCGCCGCGCGAGCACGCGGTATTTCACGTGGAACGTGGGCGTGACTTATTGAATCAAGGGTTTGTCGGCGAGGCCGAGAAGCAGTTCCGGGAAGCGATCTTGCTCGACCCCACCAATGCGGCGGCACACCTCGGCCTGGCCCGGGTGCTGGCTGCCGACAAGCCTTCCGACGCGCGCGCCGAAGTCCGATCGTCGCTCATTCTGCAGCCATCCGCCGAAGCCTGGCTGGTTCTCGCGCAGCTTGATTTGCGAGACAATAAGATGGAGGTGGCGCGTCAGGACGTGGATCATGCCCTCGAGCTCGAGCCCTCGAACGCCGCCGCCGTGGCCATGAAGCGCGACATCACGACGCGCTTGGCGGACAAAACGCCCGCATCGCAATAGGTATGAAGGCGCCATTCAAAACCGCGGTCCTGTTGGTCGTTGCGCTTCTGTTGACGCCGGCGCTGGCGCGCGCCGATGTGCTGAAGATCGTCGTGCACGACACCATTCAGCCCATCTCCGACGAGTTCATCGAACGCGCTCTCGCCCAGGCGGCCGGCGAACACGACGAAGCCGTGCTCATCGAGCTCTCGACTCCGGGCGGCCTGGTCGACTCCACGCGTTCCATCATCGAGAAGATCCTGGCTTCTCCGGTCCCGGTCATCGTTTATGTCGCGCCCAGCGGCGCGCGCGCGGCTTCGGCGGGTTTTTTCCTCCTGGAATCGGCGGACGTGGCGGCCATGGCCCCCGGCACCAACACCGGCGCCGCGCACCCTGTGGTTTTCGGCGGCGAGAAGATGGACGACGTGATGAAAGCGAAGATGGAGAACGATGCCGCCGCCTTCATGCGTTCCTTCGTCTCCAAGCGTGGACGCAATGTCGAGCTGGCGGAATCGGCGGTGCGCCAGTCCAAGAGCTTTACCGATGAGGAAGCGCTGAAGGATCATCTCATCGATGTCGTGGCCGCAAGCCAGGAAGATCTGCTCAAGCAGCTCGACGGCCGCACGATAACGCGCTTCAACGGCTCGACCACCGTGCTGCACCTGGCCAACCAGCGCGTGCAGTCCCTCGACATGTCGCTCAAGCAGCGCATTCTCGACTTCATCATGGATCCCAACGTCGCCTTCATTCTGTTTGCCATCGGGATGCTGGCGCTCTATGTGGAGTTCAACCATCCCGGGGCGATCGTGCCGGGTGTGGTCGGGTTCATCTTTGTTCTGCTGGCCGTTTTCGCCTTTAACATTCTGCCCACCCGCTACGCGGCGCTGATCCTGATCGTGGCGGCGTTCGTGCTTTTCATTCTCGACGCCAAGTTTGCTACCCATGGCGTACTGACCGTAGGCGGCATCGGCTTGATGATCCTGGGCGCGCTGCTGCTGGTGGACGCCCCTATTCCGGAGATGCGCGTGCGCCTGGTGACCGCGCTGGCGGTCAGCGTGCCGCTCGGGTTGATAACCGTTTTCCTGGTCGGTTTGGTGATCCGGGCACGACGCGGCAAAGTGGTCACCGGGGCGCAAGGCCTGATCGGCGAGGTCGGTGTGGCGCAAGGCCCGCTCGAGCCCGAAGGCAAGGTGTTCGTTCACGGCGAACTGTGGGACGCGGTGTCTTCCGCGAACGTTGCGCCCGGCCAGCGCGTTCAAGTGAAGCGCATCGACGGCCTCCGCCTCGAAGTCGACCCCATGAAGTAGTCCCTACTCCCTACTCCCTGCCTTGATACAATCCTGTCGTTCTTCTGGAGGTCCGTCATGCCGGAAGGCTATGGACTTGTCGTCGTCATCGTCGTCGTCGTTCTCTACCTGCTTAGCTCCATCAAGATTCTGGCGGAGTATGAGCGCGGAGTGATCTTTCGCCTCGGCCGCTTGCTTCCTGCCGCCAAAGGCCCGGGCGTGATCCTGGTCTTTGCGCCGGTGGACCGCATGGTGCGCATCTCGCTGCGCCAGGATGCGCTGGAGGTCCCTCCGCAGGACATCATCACTCGCGACAACGTCACCCTGAAGGTCAACGCGGTCATCTTTCTGCGCGTCATCGATTCCAACAAAGCGGTGGTCGAGGTGACCAACTACCTCTACCAGACTTCGCAGTTCGCGCAGACCACCCTGCGCTCGGTGCTCGGCGAAGTGGAACTTGATGAACTGCTCTCGCACCGCGACAAGCTGAACACGCGCATCCAGTCGATCCTCGACCAGCACACCGCGCCCTGGGGCGTAAAGGTGGTCAACGTGGAGGTGAAGCAGGTGGACCTGCCCGAGACCATGCTGCGCGCCATGGCCAAGCAGGCCGAGGCGGAGCGCGAGAAGCGCTCGAAGATCATCCACGCCGAGGGCGAGTTCGCTGCGGCCCAGCGCCTGTCGGATGCCGCGCACGTGCTGGCCGCCGAGCCGGTCACCATTCAGCTTCGCTACCTGCAGACGCTCACCGAGATCGGCGTGGAAAAGAACACCACCATCGTCTTCCCGTTGCCGCTGGAGATGATGACGCTGTTCAACAAGATCGGAGCCACACTCAAGGCGGCATCGGAGCAGAAGTAGGGGCCGAGGTTGCAGCTCCGGGCCGTCGGCCATGAGCCGGCGGGTCAGGGTGGCATAGCCGGCGCACGTCCAGCGCTTGGCCGGTCCGACGGCGCCCGGGGCCAAGACCACGACTGGCCGGCGCTCGCCCTTCGCGATCCCCTTAGGTAGCAACAGCACGCCGTACGCAAACACGTCCGGCCAAACATCCAAAACTACTTCGTAGCCCTTGAAAGTGGGCTCATCATAGACAAGCCGCGTCCTGGGATTGGCCGGCACGCTGGGTTGGGGCAGCCGCCCGATGACCTGTTCCCAGATATAGTCCCGATACCATTTGGTCGACTCCTTCCATTGCTCGGGAGAGCTTGCCCACTGAGATACAAGCGTCCGTGAGGCCCGCATATACGGCATGTAGGTACGGCCTTCCACCAATTCTTTTTCCGATGGCCATGCCGAGTTCGCTTTCGTCCAGAATTCCCTGCGGCGGTCGGAGGATTTGCGCACCAGCGCCTGCGTGAAGCTGACCATCTGGTCGAATTGGCGCTTGAGCCGCACTTG
>Ga0187782_10001307_pt1 | contig 17954 bp, 19 predicted proteins | sample 0715_SJ02_MP15_2_FD_132454 | JGI IMG/M metagenome (GOLD analysis project Ga0187782, IMG submission 132454) | Tropical peat soil microbial communities from peatlands in Department of Meta, Colombia - 0715_SJ02_MP15_20_MG | ecosystem: Environmental > Terrestrial > Soil > Wetlands > Peat | place...
CTCAAGTGCGGAAAGCGTTTCACAACTTACGAGCGGATCGACGAGATCCCTTACATGGTGGTGAAGAAAGACGGGCGGCGAGAAAAGTTTGACCGGCAAAAGGTTTTGAATGGCCTGTTACGAGCTTGTGAGAAGCGCCCGGTTCCGATCAGCAGGCTGGAGCAAATCGTGAATGAAGCCGAGAGTTTTGTGATCGAATCTCCCGAGCGGGAGCGCAGAACCAGCGAGTTAGGTGAACTGATCATGAATCGGCTAAGGCGTTATGACAAGGTTGCCTATGTGCGTTTCGCTTCGGTTTATCTAGATTTCAAAGATGTGCAGGAGTTCCTGACTGAATTGAAAGATTTGGTGAAAGCAAAGGACGGTCCGGAAATTCGCAGCAAAAGCGTAGCTAAGACACAATAGTGGGGAACGGGCGTGCGCGCCCGTCGCAAAGAGGCTTGTCCTACAGAATCACTCTCATTCCCGGCGATGGCATTGGGCCTGAAGTAACGCAGTCTGCGGTACGCATTCTTGAAGCCACAGGGCTGATATTCGAATGGGAAAGTTACGCGGCGGGCGCCGACGCCTACGATAAATATCACGAGTACATACCCAAAGCACTTATTGACTCGATCGAACGTACTCATGTCGCACTAAAGGGACCTATTACAACACCGATTGGCGGCGGATTCTCCAGCATCAACGTCGAACTGCGCAAGAGATTTGAGCTTTATGCGAACTTTCGGCCTATCCGCAATCTGCCACACATTCCAACCCGCTATCCGGATGTCGATCTCATCATCATTCGTGAAAACACGGAAGGCCTCTATTCCGGTATCGAGCATGAAGTCGTTCCCGGAGTTGTGGAGAGCCTGAAAATTATGACCGAGAAGGCGTGCACTCGCATTTCGCGCTTTGCCTTCGAATACGCCCGCAAGAATAAGCGAAAGAAGATTCACGCCATTCATAAGGCCAATATCATGAAGCTGTCCGATGGTTTGTTTCTGAAATGCGCCCGAGATGTGGCGAAGGGGTATCCGGAAATCGTCTATGCGGAGCACATCGTCGACAATACCTGCATGCAGCTGGTCATGAACCCTTACCAGTACGACATGCTGCTCATGGAAAATCTTTATGGCGACATTATTTCCGACCTGTGCGCGGCATTTGTTGGAGGGCTAGGAATGGTGCCCAGCGCGAATTTCGGCGATCATTGCGCGATTTTTGAAGCAGTCCACGGTTCGGCTCCTGACATCGCGGGGAAAAATATAGCCAATCCAACCGCAATTATTCGCTGTTCCCTACTTATGCTGCGGCACCTGGGTGAATTCGACGCGGCTTTGAAGATTCGCAATGCGCTGGAGAAGGTATATCGCACACGTGACAAGCTAACTCGGGACGTGGGCGGTAAGTCAACTACCTCAGAATTTGCTGAGTCAATCATAGAAGCCATGCAATCGGAGCCGGTGTACGCCGGACAAAGTGGAACCTGATCGGCATTTTGCACTTGGCTGCTTGTCCTAATAGCTCCAAGGACGATTTGTTATCCCGTTCCACCTGCCGGAGCGTGCAATCTTCGGGAGCCATTGATCCGCTATTTCCCGAGCCCGCCGAAGCTCTCACGGCACTAGGGCCCAACTTCACGGCACAACGGGACTGTTCATGGAGCGATTGCCTGCGGGTATCGGGCTGCGGTGCAAGTCCCGGAGGGGTTGGGCTTTAGCAAACAGCGTAAAGGGTCTCTGCTGGGTGAAATTCGATGAGAGAGAAAATGGTAAGTTGGGGGCTTGCGTAAGGTCGCGACTGCTGATCTAGGACAAAACTCCGGACAGCCGAAGTGTGCTTACAACTGTCATAACGCTAACAAATGCCGTTGCAAGCAGCTCCGCAACATATGCAGCACCTCGTTGTAGGCGCGTTTCAGTATCAATACTGTTCATGGACGACCTCAGAAATAACACTTTTTCAGGACTGTCCTGCTTTCGTAAGATTGCCGGTTTCCGCTCGCTCAGACAATGGCTCATTCGTGACAACCACGGCCCGACAGTGTGTTTACGGCAGTAACCCTGTGCAGGTAACGAGGGTCATTCAAGGTGGGGTTCGGGGTTAACTGAGTTCTTCTCCTGGTATGCCGTGAATGCCCTTGCCACTTTTCAGCAAGTAAGCCATGTACGCGACGATAGCCAGGTTAACAGCCAGCACGGCGATGTGGAACAGATTCTGTCGATGAATCAGCCTGTAGATTTCGTAGGGTAAGTAGAGAGAACCGGAAATCAGGGCAATCCATTCAGCCCAGGCTCTGGCGTGCCAGAGTCCATAGGCCTCGACAAAGCGGAGAACCGAATAGCCTAGGGCAGCGCCAGCGACCGCCCAAAGCTTAGCATCGGTTAGGGTGTCCGCCCAATCGAGGAACCTCTGCGCAAAATGGCCGTCCGGACTAATATGAAGAAGGTGGAGTAGACCGTCGGCTAAAACCCAGGGATCGCGATGGACGTAGGAAAGGATGACCATCGCCGCGGACAACACCACTAAACCCTTGGCCATTTCGATGGTCGCAATGCCCCGCAGAGCGTGCAGCGTATGATTATGATATTTACCCAGAGATTCAGCTCTGTTTTGGACCCTCGAGTGCATACTCTATTATCTGCCCCCCTGCTGCGTTAAATGTTGCGCAGGGGTAAATATCCAGCTGCGAATCAGCAATGGTACTCACTACAACGTCAGGCCGGAAGCGATTCTTGGGTTTGATGCGTAGTCCGGAGCGGACGTAGGTCCATCCAAATGCCCAAGCGAAACTCAATCAAATCCAGCAGGCTATGCGCTTGTCCGCTGGGCCCGCACTGCGGCACGCAATTCTGCGACAATTTCCTGAGACGCTTTGCGAGCGGCATCTTGTTGGGAGACGTCAAAGGAGATGGCCCCTACTCGGGCATGGCCGCCTCCCCCGTATCGTTCACAGATTTTCGCCAGATTGACCACCGGCTCTGCCGGAGCCCACGGATTCGATCCCACAGAAACCTTTACGCGAAAAGTACTCTTACTCAGGCCCACACTATAGATCGACTCGGGATGCAGATAATAGGGAACAAACTTGTTGTAGCCTTCCAGTTCCTGATCACTGATATCAAAAAACAAAGTGCCATCTTCTGACTCGATACGTTTCCGGAGAACCGCGAGGGAATGCTGGTGCCGTTGGAGCAGCGGCGGCAACAGCGGAGCAATGAACGGTTCTTTCAGAATGTCGCCGAGTGGCTTGGTTGCAAGAAGCGGGATCAGGCGCGGCACGAAATCAGGATTTTGGGTGGCCTCGATGATCATAGTCAGCTTCATCGCCGGCTCGCGCATCTCCACGGCAGTGCGAGCGTCGGGATAAAGTGCACCGTCTATGATGTCCGTCCATTTGACCAACTCCGCGACCGGAGCAGGATTAAAACCGAATCGCTGTTCAGCCACGGTGGCAATGAAGCTGGTACAAGATTTGAAATCCGGATCATAGAATTTGCGATTGCCCTGATCTTGCTCAAAATGGGCGGCATCGGCAGGGGAGAGAAATGCGCTTTCGTGATGATCAAACCACCACGTGACTTTCGGAGAACTGGAATATTTGAAATCTACGATTGCGTTTTCATCGCCGTTAAAGTCGTTTTCATTGAACAAAGCGCCAGCGCGATGCAGCAGACCGCTGAAGACGAATTCGACGTCACTGCGGATGCGCTCCCGATAGAAGCGGGAGAAAAGCGCGGCCGAGGAAGCTCCATCAAAACACCTGTCGTGATAAAACACCCGAACTCGCAAACCCGACTCCTCCAGTGATCCAACTAGACTACAGAACTAACGATTGAAGCGAAACAGAAAGACAATAGGAATGACATCCCAAGAGATGTTCTGTCAAGCCGAGACCCTAGGAAAAAAGGTTAGGGGGAGAAACAGAAGAGGTGAGCCACTTGGGCTCACCTCGGGAGATTGATTAAGCACTTGCGCGCGACTCCACTCACATGGCAGAAGCTTGCTTCTCAGCCATGTCGCCAATCACGGGCAGCTTGAACATCTGGCCCTGATAGGCTTTCAGGATAAGAATGAGCCAAATCACGAACCCGGCCAAGCCTATGAGCGGCCAAATCAGGATCGTCAACCATCCGAAAATCGGAATATGGGCAATGATATTCAGCACGATCCAGAGCGCCAACCAGGCAACGGCGAAGAAGATGTTCTGGAAAGAGTGGAATCGAATGAACCGATTGCTGTTGTACGGCGCCAGAACCAAGAATAGAATCGACGGAATAATGGTCACGTAGGCAAGGGCGCCCGCAACATTGTCGGTCAGGCCGCCTGTGCTGGTTGCGACCGGTGCGGCTGCTGGAGCGGGTGCCGGGCTGGCGGCTGGAGCCGCTGATCGGCTACACGCTGGACATACTGTCGCTCCGGCCGGTATTTGAGCTCCACACGAAGTACAAAAGGCCATAATTCTCCCCCCCAAGCGAGGTCTCTACCACGCTGCTGACTGCGAAAATCTGCTTACAGCCTACGCCTTTTCTGCAAATTCTCCAATAATGGGCAGCTTGAACATTTCACCTTGGAGAGCCTTCAAAAGCAACACCGCCCACAGAATCAGGCAACCGATGGCTGCGATTAAAATGCTGAGTGAGCCGAGCAAGTACCCAAATCTCGGTATCAGAGCAAACAATGAGAACAGGATCCGCAATGCTGCTGCTGTCAAGAGGACAGAAAGCGCAAAGAAAATGGACTGCCAGGAATGGAATCGGACCAGGCGACTGTGCCGAAAGGGTCGCGATGCCAAGAAAATAATTGCGGGTATAAAAGTCATATACGCAAGTGCAGCTACGAAATTCTCTTTTCGAAAACCGGGCATCGCCGCGGCACTCGCGACAAACACTCGGCGCCCACAGCCAGGGCAGAAGGCAACATCGGTGGGTATTTCGGCCTTGCATTGCGGGCAAGAGATGGAAATGGTGTTCAAGCTAAACCGACCTAGTTTCTTCTCTTGCGGCAATCTTCGCAGAGACCATAAATTTGGAAGGTGTGACGGGTAGTTTCGTAATGGTACTTATCCCCGATCTCCTGTTCCAGACGATCTACCTCAGGCGAAAAAAACTCCACGGAGCTTCCACACAGCGTGCACACCATGTGGTGATGGCTACGGCGGTTGTACTGGTGTTCGAAGCGGGCAATTCCGTCGTGGAAAGCTACCTCGCTGGCCAATCCACATTCGGCTAATAATTTTAGGGTGCGATACACGGTGGTGAACCCGATTCTGGCATCTTTTTTCTGCACGAGCCGATGCAGTTCATTGGTGGAGAGATGTTCGCGAGTTTCGAGGAAGGTCCGCAAGATGGTATCGCGTTGCGCGGTGTGCTTGAGGCCCACGCGTTTCAGGTGTTGATGCAGAATCTGCTGTGCTTCGCGCACCATCTCCCGGGAAATGGTGGGCTGGTCGTCAATGCGCCGCTGAAGCATGATTCATCTTGAATGATACTGAGCTTTGCGAGATGCGCCAAGTTGTTGAAGGCCTACGCTACCTGGTACACAGAGAGGGTAAAATCGAGAATTCGACATGGCAACCAGCACGCCAGCTTTTACCCGTCCTCCATTTGCATTTGCGAAGCTCCTCGGATTGGGCTTTGTTGCAGTAGCCCTTACGGTGGGTGGGGCCGTTCTGTGGTTTCGATTGGCTGCACATTCTGCCCTGCCGCAGCTTGACGGCACGGTTGTAGTGGCGGGTCTCAAAACCCCAGTGCCGGTTGCCCGTGATGCTCATGGCGTCCCGACGATTCAGGCGGCGAACCTGGACGACCTGTTCCTTGCTCAAGGCTACGTTGCAGCGCAGGACCGCTTGTTTCAAATGGACGGAATGCGGCGGTTCGCAGCCGGAGAGCTGGCAGAAATTGTTGGCCCGGTCCAAGTCGATCACGACCGGCAGCAACGAGTCCTCGGCATGCGAGTTGCCGCGCGCAAGACTATTGAAACCATTTCTGCTGAGGACCGGTCGCGTTTCAAGGCATACGCGCGGGGAGTGAATGCCTTCATCGAGTCACACCGGGACCGGTTGCCGCTTGAGTTTCGCATTCTGCGCTATTCACCTCAGCTGTGGACAATTGAGGATTCGGCGCTTATCGGCGCGTATATGGTGGAGGATCTCAGCACAAGCCCACGCCATGCGCTAACGCGCGAAAAGATTCTGGCCAAGTTAGGACCGGAACTTACCGCCGATCTTTATGTGAATTCGTCCTGGCGTGACATACTGCCCACCCTACCCCGCCCGAATCTCGAGCAGGAAGATGAAAAGAAACCTGCTCCGGAGACCTCGCAGGTTAGCAGGAATCTCAGCCGCGACGCTGGCGGTGCATTCGATCAAACAATCCTTAGCGGACTTTGGTCCGCTCGGAATGATATGGCGACCGGTTTCTTGGAGCCGAGAGCGTCGTTCTTTGATGATCAGGCAAGAGTGCTCGGTTCGAACAACTGGGTAGTTTCGGGCGCACACACCGTGACAGGCAAGCCGCTACTCTCGAATGACATGCATCTCGGTCATCAAATGCCCAATCTGTGGTTGGCCGTCCATCTGCGCTGCCGCGATTTCGATGTCGCGGGCGTGACCCTGCCAGGATATCCATATGTCATCGTTGGCCATAATGAGCATATTGCGTGGGGGTTCACGAACGTTGGTCCGACGGTCGAAGACGTTTACGTCGAAGCCTTCAATGCGGTGGGAGAATATCTCACCCCGGACGGATGGAAAAAACCTGAGCGGCGCCAGGAAATTATTCATGTTAAGGGCAGGCCGGACGTGACTATGGACGTGGTGCTCACGCGGCATGGACCTATCGTTACGGATCTTGTGCCCGGCGAGACGCGTAAGCTGGCATTGCGCTGGACGCTATACGACGGCATTCGCAATCCTTTTTTCGCGGTGGATTCTGCGCACAACTGGCAGGAATTCCAGGACGCCTTTTCGCAGTTCGACGCGCCTGGGCAGAATGTCGTTTACGCCGATGTGAATGGGAACATCGGATACCAAGCGACCGGCAAGATTCCAATCCGAGCTTCGGGCGATGGCAGTTTGCCGGAGAACGGAAGCGACAATAATCACGAATGGGTGGGCTATGTACCGTTTGAGAAGCTGCCCAGCACCTTCAATCCGGATTCCGGGATAATCGCTACCGCGAACGGCCGCATCATGCCGAACAATTACCCCTATTCGCTGAGCGTGGAGTGGGAAGCGCCCTGGCGAACTGCGCGCATTTACCGCGTGCTGGAATCAGGCAAGAAGTTCTCTGCAGCAGACATGCTTGGGCTGCAAACCGACATTTATTCGGAACCAGACCGGCTTTTTGCCGAGAGATTTGTGTATGCCGTGGATCACGCCAAAAATCCTTCGGCCCGCACCAAGGCAGCCGCCGATATTTTGCGGCAATGGGATGGACGAATGAGTGCAGATTCCGCCGCTCCGACCATCGCGGTGCGCTCCCGCGAAGAGCTGGCTCGGCTGGTGTTGGAGCCAAAGTTGGGTGCCGCACCAAAGGACCCCGCGCAAGGGCGGTCTACCTTGAACTGGAAAAGTTACAGTTGGATGATGGAAACGGTATGGTTGGACGACGTGGTTCAACATCAGCCGAAGCGCTGGCTGCCCGATGCATACCCTAGCTACGAGGAGTTGCTGGCGGCGGCGGTCGAAGCCGCTGTCAGCGATTCGCGTGCGCCAAAAGACCTGTATAGCTGGAGATGGGGAAGTTTTAACGAGGTCGAAATACAAAATCCCGTGCTTGGGCAGATTCCGATTTTGCAGCATTGGACCGGACCCGGCCTGCGCGAGCAATCAGGCGGCGTATATACGGTCAAAGCAGCGGGCAAGACTTACGGACCTTCCGAGCGCATAACCGTGAATCTCGCCGACCTGGATGAATCGACGTTAAACCTTGTCAGTGGCGAGGCGGGAAATTTCCTCAGTCCGTACTACATGGATCAATGGGAAGCCTGGTACCGGGGCTTTACTTTCCCCTGGCCCTTCTCCGCGCCGGCAGTACAAAAGGCAACGGCCTACGAATCAACCTTAGAACCGCAAAAATGAGCAGTGCTGCGCGCTTCCCTTCTTAATCGACAGGTGGGTCCACCAACTTTACATCGTAAGATTGGCCAACGATGTTGTCTGTGATTCCAAGATTGTTGTTAATGCTAAAAGGCGGGACTAATAACTTGTCGGTGGTGGTGTCGTAGATCTGAAATGCACCGCCCTGGCACACGTAGACGACGTTACGGCCGGTAATCGGCTGGATACCGGTTGCGTCTCCGTTTTGCGGCGGAATGACAACCTGCGAGGTCGTGGTGTTGAAGATGGACAGACAACCCCTGACTTCGCCTCCGGAGATTATGTTGGTGCAGCTATGGGCACCAACGAATAGCTGCCCATTCGCCCCCAGTTGCATGCGATCGTGATATCCGTCGGTGATTAGAATAGGGCTTGCGTTTGTTCTTGCCATCGAGCTTACATTCACCAGATTGAGAGTGCCGCAAGTCGTTGCGGCTGTTCCCGGAGGGCAGCGTGTGTCGGGCGGTGTTCCTGCCACGTAAAGGGTGTTTCCATTCAGCAAACCGTAGGACGCTCCACTCAGGGGAGTTACTGGTCCGGGCGTTGAGTTGCCGATGGTAAAGGTGGTGACTCCGGCAGAAGAACCTCCGCATTCGGCGCCGCAATTAAAGATATAGGCGTTGGTATTGTCAGTGAAAATGGCCCATGTAGGTCGATCGAAACCGGGGACCGTAGTTGTCACCTGATTTGATATGCCGATCGACGGCGTGTTGATAACGGTAACCTCATTCGAGTTGTCACTAAACACGAGGACGTGATTTGCGTCAGGGCTACCGACTACGAAATGCGCGGCGGGGACGGGGATAGTGGCCGTAATTGTTCCTATGCCCAGATTCATCGCGACCACCGCCCCCGGTGGCTGACCAACTACAGAAGCTGAACGAACAGCGGCGTAGGCGGTGAGATTGTCGGCGGCGATAAACATGCTCTCGGTAGGCCCAGGCAATGTAATCGTTGGTACGCTGGACATACCACCGGGAACAGTCGCGATGCTTTCGGTGCGATTGTCAACGACGCTGACGCTGTTTCCTTCCGGGCTGTAAACCATGGTGCGTGACAGGTCTGGAGAAACCGCCATCAGGCTCGGCTGGGTGGATTCGCCCAGCAGACTGATCGTGGAGAGGGAAACCATGTCCTCTAACGCGTTGACGATGTTAATTACCGGCAGATTTGCGGCGCCAGCCGGAAAAAGGGGATTGGAAACGAAAGCGCGAAATTTCAGTCCGCTTACCTTGTGCTGATTGCTGGCAGACTTGCTTCTGCCGCAGTCTACAATGGCGACACTAAGTCCCATGAGGATAATCGTGCCGACCAGGGCTTTTTTCAAACCTGGGATTTTCAAAAACATCCGAGATAAGAATTTAGATGCGAGAAACCGCGATTATAACAGAGCGGTAGGAAGGCTAAGCCGCAGCTACGTCCGAAGCCGGATTTCCGAAGCGCAGCCCGGAGAGTGCAAGAACCGTGTTGATCTTGTATGCTCAAGCACATGGCTGCTGATCTGTTAGAGCGAATCAAACAAGGGCCCGTGCTGTGCGATGGTGCCATGGGCACGCTCCTGTATTCAAAGGGGATATTCATCAATCGTTGCTATGACGAATTGAGCCTTTCGCAGGCCGACCTTATCCGCGGAATCCATCACGAGTACCTGCAAGCAGGGGCGGAGATCATCGAAACCAACACCTTTGGCGCAAACTCGTTCCGGCTGGCTCGGCACACCCTTGGCGACCGCGTTCGGGACATCAACCTTGCAGGAGCAAAGGTCGCACGGGAGGCTGCCAAGAGCTTTGACGTATGGGTCGGCGGTTCGGTAGGGCCGTTGGGCATCCGCATTGAGCCACTCGGAAAGACCTCCTTCGAAGAAGCCCGCGCCGCGTTTCGCGAGCAGATTGCAGCGCTGGTCGAAGGTGGCGTCGACTTGGTGATTCTGGAGACGTTCGGGTATCTGGAGGAACTTCATCAGGCTATCCAGGCGGCACGTGAAGTCGATGCAAACATTCCGGTCGTGGCACAAGTCACTATCGATGAAGATGGCAACTGCCTCGATGGTTCCACGCCGGAAGTGTTCACTCCCAAGCTGGAAGAATGGGGCGCGGATGTGGTCGGTTGCAATTGCAGCGTTGGTCCGGTCGCAATGCTGGATGTTATCGAGCGAATGCGGCCGTTGAGTTCTAAGCCGCTGGCGGCACAGCCCAACGCAGGAATTCCCCGATCGGTCGAGGGACGCAACATATATCTTTGTTCGCCCGAGTATATGGCGAGCTATGCGCGCAAGTTTGCCGCAGCGGGGGTGCGCGTAGTTGGCGGCTGCTGTGGAACGACTCCGGCTCACATCCGAGTGATGAAATCGGCACTCCGGGCTGGGGAGGCACGTGCCAGGACCGCGGTTGCGACGGCGACCCCGCAAGCCAAGCCGGTGGTTGCGCCAGAGCTCCCACTGGAAAAACGATCAAAACTGGGGGCAAAAATTGCGGCTGGCGAATTCCTTACCATGGTCGAGATTGTTCCGCCCAAAGGCACCGATGTCCGCAAGGAGGTTGAAGGCGCACGCTTCTTGAAGTCGGTGGGTGTTGATGGCATTAACATCCCCGACAGCCCGCGCGCTTCGGCGCGCATGAGTAATCAGGCGCTCTCGCTTCTGGTGCAGAAGGAAGTTGGAATCGAGACCATCATGCATTACACGTGCCGCGATCGCAATGTGCTCTGTATCCAGTCCGATCTCCTGGGGGCAGCGGCAATGGGGCTGCGCAATTTGATCTGCATCACTGGCGATCCACCGAAGATGGGGAACTATCCGGATGCGACGGCGGTGTTCGATGTTGATTCCATTGGACTCGTGAACATTGTCCGCAACCTGAATCACGGGCGCGATATCGGCGATAACCCTTTGGGAACGGGCACGGCATTCGTCATAGGCGTGGGGGCGAACCCGGGCGTCCCCAACATCGATGAGGAGATTCACCGTTTCGAGTACAAAGTTCAGGCGGGGGCAGAGTACGTAGTTACGCAACCAGTGTTCGATCTGGGCCTGCTGGAGAGCTTTTTGCGCCGCATTGAACATTGCCGTATCCCCGTGGTGGTGGGAATTTGGCCGCTAGTGAGCTTGCGCAATGCTGAGTTCATGAAGAACGAATTACGAGTCTCGGTGCCAGAGTCGATTTTGGAAAGAATGGGCCGGGCGGCCACGCCGGAGGCGGCCCGCGAAGAAGGCATTGCGATTGCGCGCGAGATGTTAACGGCGGCGCATAGCATGGTGCAAGGTGCACAAATCAGTGCACCCTTGGGGAAGTACGCCGCGGCGATCGATGTGCTGGAGGCATTAGGCAGCTTTCGTTCCACTTCGGCATAGATTGTAAATTTTCGTTAATCTAGAACTTTTTTGCTGGACACATCCACTTGTGATGTGGACTACAATATGTTGAGGAGCGATCCCTTTGCCAAAGTTTGAAGATTGTCTCCAGCGCCTGGAAAAAATTGTTCAGGAACTGGAAAAGGGTGAAGTGCCTTTGGAAAAGTCGCTGACTCTGTTTGAGGAAGGCATGCAGCTTTCGTCTGCTTGCCGAAAGGAATTGGAAGCGGCAGAAGGCAAAGTGGAGATCCTGTTGAAGCAGAATGGCAAGCTCCGGGCTGAGCCGTTTGAGCCCCTGAGTGAGGTACCGTCCGGCCGGAAATAGCGCCGACCTCGCTGGCTCTCCGCGCTTAAGCAGCAACGCTGCCCAAGCTTCCCACCGTGGGAGCCGAGCAGCCACAGAGTACCGTGATTAGCGGTAGAAGCCAGAGGAAGTATGCAGACGCAAGATTTAGTGCTCCTTCAATGGGACTCGGTGGTCGTGCAGTCTCTTGTCGCTGCGTTAAGCAGTTCGTTTCGTTCTATTCATCACGTAAGCTCGTTGGACGAGGTTCGAAACAGCATCGCTAAACACCGGTCAACCATTGCGATCCTCGATATCGAAAGAGCTTCGTTTGCGGATGTGGAACGCCTAGTGCGCGATTTTCCGGCGGCTTCCATCGTTTGCACTCATCGTTGTGCCGACGAGCAGATGTGGACAGCGGCGCTAGGCGCCGGAGCTTCCGACCTTCTTCCCTCCTTTGATACCCGCGGCATTGTGCAGGCTGCACTGAAAACGGGTACTGCTGCCCGCTCGGTCGCCGCGTAATCAAAACTCTGCCGCCCGATAAGGTATCCGCCAGGCGCGCGGTCCCGTTCGCGACTATCTTTTGCCTTCGCTCCTGGCACTAGCCTCCGGAAAGCAAGGCAGGCTCGCCGGCCCGGGGGCCACGCCTTGCTATACTCACGGTCATGCTCAAGGTTACCCTGGAGCAAGGTCGCGAACTTGCGGATGTGGCGCTGGAGCAGCTACTGCCGGCGGCGAGTGAGTATCCCATTTCCATCCACCGAGCGATGCGCCACAGCGTATTTGCTGGCGGCAAACGACTGCGGCCGGTTTTGTGCATGGAAACGGCCCGCATGATCGCCGGTTCACTTCCTCCAGGTATCGAAGAGCTCGGCGCCTCACTCGAGATGCTGCATACCTATTCTTTGATCCACGACGATCTTCCAGCCCTTGATAATGACGACCTGCGCCGTGGACGTCCCACGTGTCATAAGGTTTTCGGCGAAGCGATCGCAATCCTGGCGGGCGATGCGCTGCAGACCCGCGCCTATGAAGTTCTTTCCGAATTATGCTGTCCGCCCAGCGCCCGCGTCCGGATCATTAAGGAAATCGCGCATGGAACCGGGACCATCGAAGGCATGATCGGAGGGCAGGTAGTTGATCTGGAAGCCGAACATCGAAAGCCGGACCTCGCAACTGTGGAATACATTCACCGTTCCAAAACCGCTGCTTTGATTACCGCGAGTGTCGTTACGGGTGGGCTCTACGCCGGTGCCAACGATGATGGGGTTTGCAAGCTGCGTTCATTCGGGCAGGCAATTGGGCTGGCATTTCAGATCGTCGATGACGTACTGGATGTTACGCAAACGTCCGAACAATTGGGTAAGACTGCAGGCAAAGACACGGCGGCGGAAAAGGCTACGTATCCTGCGCTGTTTGGAGTGGACGAATCTCTCAAGAGAGCCGATGGATTATTGAATCAGGCGCTACAGTCATTAGCAAGTTTTGGCACAAGAGCGCAGACGTTGAATGATTTGGCGCACTTTCTAGTCGAGAGAAAGAAATAGTTGCGTCCCAGTGACGTGTTTTCTTCGCGTGCGCTTTGTGGTAAAAAGGCTTTGGGGCGATGGAGTTCGCCATAACCGCTGGGTTGAAATCCCAGATGATAACTCCTACAGCTATGTGGGAGGAACTCCATCTTGCTTGATCTGCTGATCATTTCCCTAGGCGCAATCATCGGCGCCAACGCCCGTTATCTGGTTAGCCGCTACGCTGTGAAACTCCTCGGGCCGGTCTTTCCGTACGGTACGCTGTTTATTAACCTCACCGGCAGTTTGATTGTGGGTTTCTTCGTAATTTGGACGAGTGAACGGGTGTTCGTTGACCCGCGATGGCGATTGCTGGTCATCGTCGGCTTCTGTGGCTCCTTTACCACGTTCTCCAGCTACGCCTACGAAAGCATGGCTTACTTTGAGCAAGGGCAGTGGCTGCTGATGTGGACCAATGTCATTACCAACAACGTGCTTTGCCTAGTCGCAGTTTTGGCCGGCATGGCTTTAGCGAGAGTGCTGTAAAATGCCAGGCGCAATGGCTGTTCAAGTCACCATCTATCTCAACGAGGCAGACCAGTGGCATCATCGGCCGTTGCACGTGGAAATCCTGAATTATCTGCGGAAGGAAAATGTCTATGCAGCCACGGCCGTGCACGCCATTGCCGGATTTCTGGGCCGACATAGGGTTGAGACAACGCACCTGGTTGATGCTGGTGGCAAATTGCCTGTGATTGTCATTTTCGTTGACACCGATGAGCACGTGAGCCGCGTTCTGCCGACGCTAAAGGAAATGGCCGCGCACCGGTTGATCGTGCGGGAAAATGTGGTGCTGGAGCAGGGAAATCTGGACTAAAAATAGGAACTACTTCTCCCGCACTTCTCCCACGCCCACAATCCTCGTATCCGTCCGGAACTTCTTGTAATCGCTAAACGTCTGCTCCTCCTCCAGTTTGAGGCCCTTTAGCAGAGCCAAGCGGGCATCAAGCTTGAGGCTTAAGTACAACGGCAGCCAGACTTCATCGTTGACGCGCGTCTGCTCGAGTGTGATACGGCTGCCTTTGTGGAAGCGGGCCAGGAACAATCCCCAGGAAACCGTGTCTAGGCATTCCACGTCCATCTTCGAGACTTCCAAGTCCGCCTTGTCGATCCATACACGCCCATGAAACTTGGAAAGATAGTTGGCATACTTCAGATGCGGGACAAAACCGGGGCGAGGTTCTGCGGTGATTACCCAGGCCTCGCGCCCTCCGACTTTTTCTATGTCCACTTCGTGGAAATTGTATGCCTCGCTGATTTCGTGCACCCATTGACGCGACTCCTCGCGGTCTTTTTCCTCAGCTCGTAAGCGTTTTTCTCGTTGTTTTTCAGTTTCGTTCTTGCGTTTGTCGATGATGCTCTGGATTTTCTCGTCCTCTTTGGCCACATCCTTGGCTGAGAGCGGCTTGTTGTCCTTGGCGACCAACCGTTGCACTTGATCGCCGTAAATCTCCAGGATCTCGTAAGTTTTAGTCTCCGTCGACTTGGCTTGTCCTTTGCCATCCAGCTTGGTCTCGACTTCGCGCTCGATGTAGGTGTAGTCGCGCTGTTTCTTGTCATTTTTATCGTCGTTGTCGGCCACCTGCTTGATAAGATCCTTGATCTGATCTTGGCTGAGCGGAGCTGAAGGGAGAGAAGGGTTGGAGTTAGTTGTCGCGGCAGGGGCCGGTGCGGAGCTGCCAGTTGGCAAATTGTCCATCTGCCCAAGCACGAATGCCGGCGCCCCACAAAAGATAAAGAGGACGAAAACCCTTTGCCAAGCTCTCATGATCGGTTATACGTGCCTATCTTCATAGCAGTTCCTATTGGGCGCGATGAGGCAAATATATAAATCCTGCAAATCAGCATCAGGCTCTCCGATTCAGCCCAGTTGCCTTGCCTTACAGCATCTCTGTATTCTTTTTCGGCGGCTATGCACCCACTTGACATTCTAGCAATCGCAGCCCACCGCGACGATGCGGAGCAGACCTGCGGCGGCACGCTGCTGAAAATGGCGCAGCGCGGTTACCGTACGGGCATCCTCGACCTGACGCAGGGAGAGATGGGGACGCGTGGCACAGCTGAGGACCGCCGACAGGAGGCGGAAGAAGCGGCCAAACTGCTGCAAGTTTCCTGGCGGCTGGCGCTCGATATTCCCGATGGCCGGGTCGAGAATACGTGGGAAAACCGCTTGAAGGTTGCCCGTGTAGTTCGTGAGCAGCGACCGCGGGTTGTCATCCTTCCTTACTGGCAAGGCCGCCATCCCGATCATTACACGGCATCGACCCTAGGATATGAGGCATGCTTTCTGGCTGGCTTGGCGAAGGCGACGCTGAACAGGCAGGGACTTTCCGATGATCCGTTACCTCCCCACCGGCCATTCAAGATCATTTATGCGACGCTCTATTACGATGTGCGACCGACGTTTGTGGTAGACATCACCGATCAGTTTGAGACGCGCTTTCAATCGTTAATGACTTACAAAACGCAGTTCACCGACCAGGAAGCTGGCAAGGATGTCTTCCCTGCTCAATCCGAAATTCGATCCCGCCTGGAAACAATGGCGCACTTTTACGGGGTGCTGGGGGGCGTTACCTATGCAGAGCCGTTTCTGCAGAAAGAAGTGGGCCTGGTGGACGACTTGACGGTGATTCCGGTGAAGTCGATCTAAGCGGCTCAGCAATGGTTCTCGTCGTCATCCCAGACACTCGAGGATCTGTGTTTTCCACAGCGCCACAAATACAGATTCCTCGTCGCTTGCGCTCCTCGGAATGACAAGAATACAAGGTTCTGGTGGAAACAAGACTCACTTCTTTATGGCCACCGCCACTCCATCCCTCACTGGCAAAATCGTCGTGAACAGGTCGGGTGAACCGTAAAGGAGGCGATTGAATTCCAGGATCGCCTTGGTCGAGTTGTCAGCGGGATTTTGGTGCGCAACCCTCCCGCTCCACAGAACGTTGTCGGTCACAAAGAGTCCGCCTTTCCGTAGTCGCGCTAGGGCGATACGGAAAACACGCGGATAATCTTCTTTGTCGACATCGTTGAAGATGATGTCAAATTCCTGTTTCTGCTCGGAGAGAAGCTCGAGGGCATCCCCGACTGCGACCGTAATACGGTCAGCAACTCCGGCCCTCTCGAAATATTTGCGGGCCTGATCGGCGTTGTTGCTATCGCCATCCGTGTAGAAGATGCGGCCCCCCTTGCCCACAGCTCGCGCCCACCAAATCGTCGAATACCCAATGGCTGAGCCCATCTCGAAAACGGTTTTGGCGCCGCTCATAATAGCGAGTTCGTAGAGAATGCGCGCAACTACCGGGCCGACGATGGGAATATCATGCCTGGCCGCTTGGGCTTCCATTTCAGCTAATACCTCGTCACGGGGAGGAAGCAAGGAATAGAGATAGTCTTCGACGGGCTCGGCGGTGATACCGCCCATACGCCAGCTCGGTTTCGGTTTCGGCAATTTGGCTCCTTCCTTAGGCTGAGCTCCGCTCGGGGGAACGCACCCGCCCTACACTGATTACGAGATTGTCTCTCCCGGCTTCATCTCGCGAACTTCTATGCCGGGCGCCAGCTTTTTCAGCTGATCAGGCCGTCCGGTCAGCACTGGAAAGGTCCCGAAATGCATGGGTATGACGGCTTTCGGTTGTAGCAGTTTGCAGGCGTAGGCGGCTTCGCGGGTACTCATGGTGTAGTGATCGCCGATGGGCAGCATGGCAATTTCGGGCTGGTAGAGTTCACGGATGATCTGCATGTCCCCGAAGACGTTGGTATCCCCGGCATGATAAATTTTGACACCATTCGAGAACTCGACAACATAGCCACAGGCCTCGCCGCCATAAACGAGCTCATCCCCATCCGTGATACCGCAGGAATGGTCGGCGTGAACCATGGTGACCTTTATGTCGTCGACCGTTTGAGTGCCACCCTTGTTCATTTCCGCAGTTTGCTTGACGCCCTTCTTTTGCAGCCAGCCACACAGTTCTGGAATACCAACCACCCAGGGATTGTGCTTCTTGGCGATCTCGACCGCATCCCCGATGTGGTCGAAATGGCCGTGGGTACAAAGCATTACGTCAACCTTCTGGACAGTTTTCTCTTTCGCCGGGCACATGGGATTTCCCATGACCCAGGGATCAATCAAGACAGTCTTTCCGGCGGGGGTTTCCACACGAAATGTAGCATGGCCCAACCAGGTAAGTTTGATTCCGTTGAGATTCATCGCTGCGGGCTCCTAGCTTCTAGCTTTTGGCAATTAGCAGTTGGCATTTAGCCAAACTAGGACTGTTTCCCGGGTTCCCATAGCTAACTGCTAAGTGCTAAATGCCAGATACTTAGTTTAATATGGTTCGCCGTGAAGCAACCCAAGATCCTCCTTTCACATGAGCAGATTGCGGAGCGGGTTGCCGGCATGGGCGCTGAAATCACGCGAGACTTCTCGGGAGAATCGATAATTTTCGTGGGCGTGCTCAAGGGCGCCGCGATCTTCTTGAGTGACCTGGCGCGGCATGTGCAACTGGATTCCACTTTCGACTTCATTGGGGTCTCGAGTTATGGCAACCGTCCCAGCCCGGATCAGGAACTCAAGAGTGGTTGGGATTCGACGGGAGAGGTCCGCCTCACCAAGGACGTGGACCAATCGATGAAGGATCGTAATGTCATTCTCGTGGAAGACATTCTCGA
>Ga0187782_10001308_pt1 | contig 17952 bp, 14 predicted proteins | sample 0715_SJ02_MP15_2_FD_132454 | JGI IMG/M metagenome (GOLD analysis project Ga0187782, IMG submission 132454) | Tropical peat soil microbial communities from peatlands in Department of Meta, Colombia - 0715_SJ02_MP15_20_MG | ecosystem: Environmental > Terrestrial > Soil > Wetlands > Peat | place...
GCCATGGACGAGCTTTCCACGGTGCTGGACCGCGCCGCCCAGAGTCACGCCACCGATACCGCCACGCGACAGCTACGGGAGCGGATGCGCCTTTCCGAAGGTCTCGGCTCGATGATCGGGCGCTCGCCGGAGATGGAGAAGATTTATCGCATTCTCTCGAAAGTTGCGCAAAGCACCCACCCGGTTCTGATCCTGGGCGAAAGCGGCACGGGCAAGGAGCTGGTGGCCAGAACCATCCATGCTTATGGCCCCAATGCTCAAAAGCCGTTCCTGCCTGTCGATTGCGGATCGCTGGTGCCCACGTTGATCGAGAGCGAGCTTTTCGGCTACGTTAAGGGCGCATACACCGGGGCCAACCGGTCGAAAGACGGTTTGCTCGTCTCGGCCGAGGGCGGGACGGTTTTTTTGGACGAGATCGGCGAGCTTTCGCTCGATCTGCAAGCCAAGCTCTTGCGCGCGCTGCAGGAGAAGGAGGTGCGGCCGGTGGGGGCTACGCACCGCGTGCCCATCAAAGCGCGCATTGTGGCCGCAACCAACCGCGACCTGGCGGCGATGGTCGAAACCGGAACCTTCCGCAAGGATCTCTTCTACCGGCTTAACGTGGTGAATCTGCGTCTGCCGCCGCTTCGCAACCGGCGTGAAGATATTCCGCTGCTGGCGGCCCACTTTCTCGACCGCATCAGCCGCGAGCACGGCCGGAAATTCACGCTGAGCGACGAAGCGCTGCGCACCATGATGCGTCATGACTGGCCGGGAAACGTGAGGGAACTGGAAAACTCGGTCGAGCGGGCGTGCGCGCTCACATCGGGCCCGGTGATTCAGCTGGGCGACCTGCCCACGCAGTTGCAGCAGCAAGGATTGGAAGCGCGGCGCGCCGTGACGGGAGCGGAATCGGCAGCCGAAGGAGCGCCGGAGCTGAAGACGCTTGCCGAGCTCGAGCGGGAAGCCATTCTGGGAGCGATCCGAACGCTCAACGGCGACAAGCTCAAGGCCGCGAAGCTGCTGGGAATCGGCAAGACGACGCTTTACCGCAAACTAAAGGAGTACGGAATCGAAGACCCATTGCACGAAGAGTAAAGACATCGTTGGGCAAGAGGACTTCGAATCTCATGCCTTGCAACGAACCCATAAATAACCAGGCGGTCCGTGGCAAGCCGAACCTTCATTCGACTGCCAAGCGGGGAGACGGGGAACGGGTCGAAGACCGGGAGACCCCCGGAATTTGAGAATGAGTACTTAGAAAACCAAGGGGCAACGGAACGACGGGGGAATCGAGATGAGCATTCTGATGGTGACCGGGATTGAGGGCGCGCGGAATTGCGCCGCGGTAGTGAGTGCGCAACTGGACATGGACGTGGAGGTGGCCGATGGCCGCAAAGCGGCTTTGATGGCGCTGCGCCAGCGCGAGTTTCAAGCCGTGGTTCTGGACGAAACACTGGCGGAGTGCGATCCGGCGGCCGCGGAGAAGATCTTGGATCAGGCCGGGCTGGCGATTCCGCTGCAGATCAATTTTGCGGTTTCCGGGGCGGCGCGGCTGATCCGCGAGATTCGCGCGGCGCTCGGCCGGCGCGAGCGGGAACAGAAGCTGGCGCACCGGGCGGCAGCGGCGGCGATCGAGGCCGAGTTGAAGACCACGGTCGCAGGCCTCCTGCTGCACTCGCAACTGGCGCTGAACGGCGGCGAGGTTCCGGCGCCGGTCGCCGAACGGCTGCGTGTAGTGGCCGATTTGGCGGGCAGCCTGCGCCAGCAACTGAGCGTCCCGTTGGGGGCCCGGGGGAGCACCGCGGTCTAGGCGGCGACGGGCCGCCTGGGGCGGCCGGAGGCTGGAACCGCGCCATCCGATTTAAGGGTTTGATCCGCACCCCTCCAATTCCCACGCGCAACTCTTGGTGTATTCCATTCCGATGGGGCCGCCGAATTTCGACCGGCTGCTTCATCGGATTTTTTTGAGCGGATCGGCAAAAACCCGTGACCCTGGCCGCTTCGGCTGCGCCGCAGGGCCGTGACCGGAATGCCGGCTGACGGCTGTGAAGCCCTATCGGGTCTACAGGTTTCCAGCGGCATCGAATACCCTAGGTGTCAAGGGAGCTCAAATGACCGTGATCCGGCAAGAAGATTTTGTGGCCAGCGTCGCGGGTGCGCTGCAATACATCAGCTACTACCACCCGGTGGATTACATCAAGAGCTTGGCGAAAGCATACGAGCGGGAGCAGTCGCCGGCGGCGCGCGACGCGATGGCGCAGATCCTGATCAACAGCCGCATGTGCGCCGAGGGGCACCGGCCGATTTGCCAGGACACGGGAATTGTGAATGCGTTTGTCAAGATCGGGATGGATGTGCGCTTCGAAGGCCCCGCCGGCGGCCCTTCGGTGGGCTTGCAGGAGATGGTGGATGACGGAGTGCGGAGGGCGTATCTCGATCCGGACAATAAGCTGCGGGCAAGCATTCTGGCCGATCCAGCCGGGGCGCGGAAGAACACGCGCGACAATACGCCGGCGTGCGTGGCGGTGGAACTGGTGAGCGGCAACACGGTGGAAGTGACGGTTGCGGCGAAGGGCGGAGGCTCGGAGGCGAAGTCGAAGTTCGCTATGCTGAACCCGAATGACTCGGTGGTGGAGTGGGTGCTTGAGACGATGCCGGCGATGGGCGCGGGATGGTGCCCGCCGGGAATATTGGGAATCGGGATCGGAGGCACGGCGGAGAAAGCGATGCTCTTGGCCAAGCAATCGCTGATGGACCCCATCGATATTCAGGACCTCACAGCCAGGGGCGCGAAGACGAAGGCGGAAGAGTTGCGGCTGGAGCTTTACGACAAAGTGAACCGGCTGGGCATCGGGGCGCAGGGACTGGGAGGACTGACAACAGTGCTCGACGTGAAGGTGCTCGACTATCCCGCGCACGCGGCGAATTTGCCGGTGGCCATGATTCCCAACTGCGCGGCGACGCGGCACGCGCACTTGGTGCTGGACGGGTCGGGGCCGGTGTTCCTCGATCCGCCGAGTTTGGAAGATTGGCCCAAGCTCGAATACGACGTGAGCGGAGGGCGGCGCGTGAACCTGGACACGGTGACGCGGGCTGAAGCCGCGACTTGGAAGCCGGGTGAGGTGCTGCTGCTGACGGGGAGACTGCTGACGGGGCGCGATGCGGCGCATAAGCGCATGAGCGACATGCTGAATCGCGGCGAAAAGCTGCCGGTGGATTTTCGCGACCGGTTTATCTACTACGTGGGGCCGGTGGACCCGGTGCGCGACGAGGTTGTGGGACCGGCGGGACCGACGACGGCGACGCGCATGGACGGATATGTGCGGCAACTACTGGCCGAGACGGGAATGCTGGGGATGATCGGCAAAGCGGAGCGCGGGCCTGAAGCGATTGAGGCTATCGCCGAGTTCGGTGCCGTGTATCTGATGGCGGTGGGCGGGGCGGCGTATTTGGTATCGAAAGCCATTCGCGCCTCGCGCCTCGTGGCGTTTGAGGATTTGGGGATGGAGGCGATCTACGAGTTCGAGGTGAAAGATATGCCGGTGACGGTGGCCGTCGATGCCGAGGGAACGAGCGTGCATGAGACGGGGCCCAAGGAGTGGCAGCGGAGGATTGCGGGGATAGCGATACTGCAGTGATCGGGGGTCAGGGGTCAGAGAACAGGGAACGAGGCAACAAGAAAGCAGGTAACAGGGAGTATCCGATAGAGAGGGGAAAACAGAGGGAGCTGGAAACATCGATGTACGAAGTGATTCTCAAACGCTTTGAGCGGCCCGACGAAGTCCGCACTTTCGAGAAGGGCAAGTTCGAGCTGATGCACATCGGCGGGATGACGATTGGCCGGGCGACCTACGAGCCGGGATGGAAGTGGTCCGTGCACGTGGGACGCGAGCTTGGCAAAAAGAGCTGCGACGTGGAGCACGTGGGGATTGTTGTTTCGGGCCGGGCGACGGCCGCGATGGACGATGGACGCGTCGTGGAGATGAAGGCCGGAGACGTTTTCCACATCGGGCCGGGGCACGACAGCTGGGTTGTCGGCGACGAGCCCTATGTGTCGCTGCACCTGTTAGGCGCTAGCGATTATGCGGCGCATAAGTAGCGCACCCATTCGGCCCGACAGAGTGGCGGAAGCGAATTGCGGGGACACCGATATTGCAATAAGCACGGCGCGGTTCGGTTTCGCGCTCATTTCTTTCTCCAGATTGAGGCGGGAGGCGCCAGTTTAGGCAATGGCGGATCGCGCATGAGCTGTTAAGCTACGAGAACCGTTATGAGGTTCTTGCTTCTCGCGCTCAGCATTGCGATCTCTTTTGTCAGCGTCTATGCGCAAACGGAAGGCTGGCAACCGTCGCCCGGCCACAGGCAAATCCCAATTTGGCCGGCGAATCCGCCTGATTCACGGCCCGCATCGGGGCCGGAAACCGTAACCAAGACCGGCGCGAAGGACCTGGTTGCTGGCAGACCGTGGACTTATGTCCAGAATGTCTCCCGGCCCACAACGACGATCTACACGCCAACGGTCACGAACACTGGCGCCGCGGTCGTTGTTTTTCCCGGCGGTGGCTATGAGATTTTGGCCATTGATCTGGAGGGCAGCGAGGTTTGTGAATGGCTGACCTCGAAAGGGATCGCGTGTGTGCTACCGAAGTACCGCGTACCGGCTCCGCGTTCGGATCCAAATTGGAGGGCCTTTCCGGAGTCGCCGATGGCGCTTGAAGACGCGCAAAGAACAGTCGGCCTTGTTCGTTTGCATGCCGCTGAATGGCATATCGATCCGCGCAAGGTCGGAGTCCTCGGATTTTCCGCTGGCGGTCACCTGGTGGCGGCCATCAGCACGCACTTTGCCCAGCGTTTGTACCCTGCTGTCGACGACGCTGACAAGGAAAGCTGCCGGCCGGACTTTGCTGTGGCCATTTATCCCGGACATTTATGGATGGGCAAGGACCTTGCTCTGAATTCCGCCGTTCCGGTTACCAGCCAGACGCCGCCAACGTTCCTGCTCCAGAACGAGGATGACAAAGTGGACGGCGTGAACCAATCGCTGGTTTATTACCTTGCGCTAAAGAACGCCGGAGTACCCGTCGAGATGCACCTGTACGCGCAAGGCGGTCATGCATTTGGCCTGCGGCGTACAAAGTTTCCGGCGACGGGATGGCCTCAATTAGTGGAGACGTGGCTGGCAACGATCGGCATGATTTCAGGGAAGCTGCACCAAAGCACGTCAACCACCGAGCCCCGCTAACTCGCCAACTTGCCGACTCGCCAACTTGCTGTGGGTGTCAGATACTCCATCCCGTCCAGCACGCCGCGCATGAAGGCGAGGCTCTCGATGACGCCGGGCACGGGCGAGTCGGGGTGGATTTCGTATTCGAGATCGACGAAGCCTGAGTAGTTGATCGCGATCAGCGCAGCGAAGATTTCGCGGATGGGCAGGATGCCTTCGCCGACCGCGACCTGGCTTTGTTTGTCGTGGAAGCTGGTCAGGTCCTTGATGTGTACGTTGAAGAGGCGCGGTCCCGCGGCGTGGATGGCTTCGGCAAGATTCGAGCCGGCGCGGGCGGCGTGGCCTAAGTCGACGCAGCACCCCATGCGTGGGTCGAGATCATTGACTCGCTTGAGCACATCGAAAGGCGAAGGATAGAGCCCGTCTTCCGGCCCGTGGTTGTGGATGGCGAAGCGGATGCCGTATTCGCGTACGAATTTTTCGATGCGCGGAAGCGCCGCCGGAGCGACATCGCCCGCGACGATGACGGGGACGCCGGCGCGCTTGGCGTAGTCGAACTTGGAGCGGATGTCGTTTTCGTCATCAGTAGGAAAAGAGATGACGCCAGCAGCATGAAGCTTGATGCCCGCCGCGGCGTAATCGGCGAGGGCTTGGGCCTCGAGCGAGGCGTCCAGGGGCAGATGGTCTTTGACGTCCTTGCAATTCAGGTCATACACGTGAAGCTGCTTGGAGAAGGCGATCAGTTGGGCGCGGGAAAAGTTGCGGAAGGTGTAAGTGGCGATGCCGAAGCGGAGCGGCGTGGGCTTGCCGGACGCGCGAACGGCTTGAGCGATTCCCTGGGCGGTGCGCGAAGCTGCACAGGCCGCGAGCGCGGCAGACCGGATGAAGCGGCGGCGGGGAATGTTCTTGCTCATTCGAGGCCCTGCTCTTCCGGTTGCATGGCTTCAAGCTCTCGCGCAAGAGTGATCCGGGGCCCCGAACTGCCGGGAAGAAACTGACCCCAGCCAAGTGTTCTCACTGTTTGCCGAAACGGTAGACGATGCCGGCGGTGAAGCCGCGGCTGGCCTGCACGGTAGAACCGAAGCCGGTGAAGAAGTACTCGGGCGCGAGCTTGAAGCCGAGACCTGGGCCGAGGTTGTATTCGCCGATGATGCTGGCGCTGGCGGCATAGGTAAGGGCGTCGGGATAAAGGCCTAGGAGCGAGGGCGGAATCCCGTTGGTGTCGCCGGAGAAGTTGCCGTAGGCTCCCCCGGCCATCACCCGGCCGGAGATGGCGTACCTGGGCAACACGTAGAAGCGATATACAGGCCCGAAGAGCAGATCGTACTGGCTGATTTTGTAACGAGTGTTGTTGGAGAAGTTTTGGCCCACGTACGTTGTGCCGCCGTAACCGCGCGCATCGAGGATATAGCCGAGGCGCGCTGAGGAAAAGCGCGTGAGGCCGGATTCCCAGGCGTAATAGGTGAGGCGCTGAAGGTTGGGGCCGGGAGTGAAGCGAAGATATCCCATATCGATGTAGGACTCCCAGCGGTGGTCGTAGGCGTCGTGAATGGCTGTGGCGCGGCGCTGCTCGCGGCGGAGGCGAATGCGCGCCTGCACGCTGGCTTGACCCTGGGTTTCGGCAGCGGTTTGCGGGGCTTCATTAGGCTCAGCGGCCTGGGAAGCAGTTGGAATCTGATCCTGCGATGGAGCAAAGGAGAAACTGCTCGAGGTTTGAGCCTGAACGGCGATGATTGCCAGGAAACCAAGCGCCGGCAAAAGTGCAATACGGCGAAATGAGAACATCTTGTTCGGAATTCCTCCACGGAAGAACGGAAGCACATCCGCAAAGCGCCCAGCCAACAAAAATCCGCACCGGCCATCGAAAATACGCGGCGGATTCGAGACTCGTGCTTCCCCCACTTGGTATTAAAACATCCAGAGCCTGTTATTGGCTTTCGCGCCGGCAGCCGTTGCCGGCCTAAATCCGCGGCAACGTCATCGCTATCGGGATCGTCGAATCGGTTCTGCCCATGGCGGCGCCGGATGCCCGGGCCTGCCGTTCCTCAGCCGTGTTTGCAGCGATCGCCCTATCCGCGCCGCCAGTTACACTGAGGCTGTGAAAGCCCCGTCCGGTTCAGTCCGTCCCAACCGCAAAGAGTTCCTCGCCCTCGCCAAATCGCACACGCTCGTGCCGGTTTGCCAAACCCTCATGGCCGACCTCGAAACGCCGGTTTCCGCATTCCTGCGCGCGGCCTGGCCTGAGCGCGAGTGCTTTCTCCTCGAATCAGTCGAAGGCGGCGAGCAGGTGGGCCGCTACACCTTCATCGGCTTCACACCCTTCAAGCGCATCGTGGCCCGCGGCCGCGAAATCTCCATCACCCAGGGCCGCACCACTTCGCAAATTCAAGGCGACATCTTCGCCGTCCTGCGCGACGCTCTCGGCGGCCACAAGCCCGCGCGCCTGCCCGGCCTTCCTCCGTTCACCGCGGGCGCCGTCGGATTCTTCGCCTACGACGCTGTCCGCCAAATCGAGCGCCTCCCCGTTCTCGCCAAAGACGAACTCCGCGTCCCCGACGCTTGCCTGCTTTTCTTCGACGAGGTTCTCGCGTTCGATCATGCCCGAAAGGAAATCTCGCTTGTCGTCTCCGCCGACGTCACTGGTGGAAACGCAGCCTCCGCATACCATCGTGCGCTCAAGCGGCTCAACAGGCTGGAAAAACGTCTCGCACAGCCGTTGCCCGGCCTCGATCGCCGCAAGCCGCCCCTAACCGCCAAGCTAAAAGTCAAGCCCAGGACCCCAAAGAAGGATTTCCTCTCCGCTGTCGAGCGCACCAAAGAGTACATTGCGGCGGGAGATATCTTCCAGGCTGTCCTCTCCCAGCGCTTCGACGTTGAGCCCGGCGTCGACAGTTTTCAGGTCTACCGCGCTCTCCGAACCGTCAATCCCAGCCCCTATATGTTTTTCCTGCGCTTTTCACCCGACTCGCCGCTCGGCGCATCCATCAAGATTCCGTCAAAGCCCTCGTCCGGAAAGCAAAAGACACCTGCCGCAGCGCAAACTCTCGAACTCGCCGGCTCCTCGCCCGAGCTTCTCGTCCGGGTTCACCAGGGCAAAGTCGAGTACCGCCCCATCGCGGGCACCCGTCCCCGCGGCGCTACCGAGGTTGAGGATCACGGCCTTGCCGAAGAGATGCTCCACGACGAAAAGGAACGCGCCGAACATGTCATGCTCGTCGATCTGGGCCGCAACGATGTCGGGCGCGTCTCCCGCTTCGGCAGTGTCAAAGTCGATCGCCTCATGTTCGTCGAGCGTTACTCGCACGTCATGCACATCGTCAGCTCCATCGAGGGCCGCCTCCGTCCCGACCTCTCCGCCGTCGATGCTCTTCGCGCCTGCTTCCCTGCCGGCACCCTCTCCGGCGCTCCTAAAGTCCGCGCCATGGAGATCATTGAAGAGCTCGAGCCCTCCCGCCGTGGCGCATACGGCGGCGCGGTCCTTTACGCCGACTTCTCCGGCAACCTCGATTCCTGCATTGCCATCCGCTCCTTGCTCGCCGTCGGCGGCAAAGGCTCCATCCAGGCCGGCGCCGGCATTGTTGCTGACTCCGTCCCCGAACTCGAGCACCAGGAGTCCATCAACAAAGCGCAAGCCGTCATTCGCGCCATCGAACGCGCCCGCCGAATGTAATTCCGGTTTTGTAATTGATTCTCGATCTTCTCCGGCGCCCTGCGCCCTTCGTTCTCCGGATATCTTGTTTCCCCGATCCCTGTTTTCTATTGCCTATTGCCTATTGCCTATTCCCCTGCCCATTCTGTAATCCCCCTCGCCTGTTTCCTTCACTCCCCTCCAAAAACCTTCTTAAAGAAGTGGCCAACCTTGCCAAAAATTCCCCGCTTCTTTTTCGATTGCGGATTCGCCCCGGTGTCCGTTTGCACAGGCTGACTGGCCGGCGCTGCTGCAGGTGCCACAGTAGGAGGCGTAGTAGCGGGCGCCGGCGCCGCGGGCGGCGGTGCAGGCGGCGCTGCGGCCGGTGCGGGAATCGCAACCCCCTCCGGCGCTTTCTCGCCGCCTTTATACATCAGCGTCGTCACGGCCTGGTCGCCTCCATTTGGCTGCGTTGCCTGCGCAGCCGCCGGCCTGCTCGGCACTTGCGCGAGTGGAGCCAGCCCCTCACTCTGTGCTAACGGGAAAACATTCTTGGGCGTTTCTTCGGCCGCCGGCGGGCACCCGCACGGCTCTCGCTCCTGATCCACCACCGATTGCAGACTGCCGCGCTGGAACATCACCCGTTGCCCCGGCTGCACGCGATAAAGCCCGCTGTCGAATACGCTGCTCACCACTACATATGGCGCGTCGACGCCGTAGTTGTCCACGCAGGTGTCCCCGTCCTGTCCCAGCCGTACTTTTACGTCTGCCGCGCTCGGCCCACCAACCAAAATCCGAAAGAACGGCGTTAGCAGGGTATCTGCCGTGTGCTGCCGCGCTGAACTTGCCGCGAAGCTCATCTCGATTGCGCCGTGATCCAGCGCAATCAACAATCCCGGGAATTCGCCCACCGGGGCGCTTGTGTCTGCTTCCAGGTTCACGCTGCTCAAGGCGCACACCCGTAGGGTTCCCCGCCGCGGCAGCGTTACTTGCGCCGTTTCGGCACCCGCGGTCACTGTGCCGCTACCGGTGATGAACGCTCTCCCATTCCACGCCTGCAACGGACCCTCGACGGAAAGCGCCGCACCCGGAATCGATTGGTCAAGCGGCACAATCGCAACCAGCGGGGAACTGAAAACCGGGGGCCGGTCTGTCCGAATCGGCGTTTGTGGCGCGGCTTCGCTTGGCGGAGGATTCCCCTGTGCCTGCGCCGGCGGCGTCGCTGGCGCGTTCTGTGCCCCCGTCGCTGTTGCTGCGCCAAACGCCGCCGCCGTCGCCAAAACCAACAAACCTGTTCCGCGCGGCGCTACGTTGCGGCAAGCCAAGCCGTTTAGAGCAACGTGCATGGTTCACATTTCCAGGAAATTGCGAATCATCTCGTGGCCGCCCTCCGTGAGCACGCTCTCCGGATGAAACTGCACACCTTCAACCGGCAGGCTGCGATGCCGCAAACCCATAATTACTGTCCCGGTCCCATTCGCTTCCGGCGTTCGCGCAGTCACCTCTAGCTCCGCCGGCAGCGACTCCTGCTCTACAATCAGCGAGTGGTAGCGCGTACAGGTTAGCGGCGTCGGCAGCCCGGAAAATACTCCCTTGCCATCGTGCTCCACCGAGCTCGTTTTGCCGTGCATTAACGTATGCGCACGCACTACCCTCCCGCCAAACGCTTCGCCAATCGCCTGGTGCCCTAGGCATACTCCAAGAATCGGGGCCTTCCCCGCCATGTGCCTGATCAACGGCACCAAAATCCCCGCTTCCTGCGGCGTACACGGACCCGGCGACAGAAGGATTCTCTCAGGCTTCAACGCTTCAACCTCTTCTGGCGTCAACTCATCGTTCCGCCGTACCTCCACGTCCGCTCCCAGCTCTCCCAGGTACTGGACCAAGTTGTATGTAAAAGAATCGTAGTTGTCGAGGACAAATACCATCGTGAGTTCCAGTGTAGCGCGGCGCAACACCGCCGCCCCGTCAATCCGCTCACACCCGGCCCTAGGGAACCTCGAAATCGTACTCCGTCTCCACCGCGTTCCTCCCTTCCTGATCGCAGCCCCTTTTCGAATCTTGCGTGTACTTGCGCACGTCTGCAAAACTGGCCTTGGCTCGATACTATGGTCCTCCACTTCCTCATTCAGGGTCGCGTTCAGGGCGTCGGGTTCCGCTGGTTCGTTCAGCGCCAGGCCAGCGAGCTCGATCTGCGCGGTTGGGTGCGCAATACCGAAGAGGGCGACGTCGAAGTTGTCGCCGCGGGCGCACCCGGCGATCTGTCCGAACTTCGCACCAGCCTTCGCCGCGGACCCCGCGGCGCCCGCGTCGACCGCATCGTCGAGCATCACCTCGCCGACCGCGAAGCCGAAGGCCTTTCTTCGTTCCAAATCGACGGCGCCTGGTGAGTGCTGCCGCGAGCAGTTTTTGTCCCTGCGACCCAGCCTTTCTTTCTGGTCCCGCCTTGTCTCTACCTTCCGAGCCCCCATTTCCATCCGTTGATTCAAACTCTTTACCAGCTTCGATAGTGTAGACTGGCGCTAACCATTTTTCATTCACCTGCCACCATAGTTCGCCGAAAGTTGATTTATGCCTACGTCGTCGAAGCCTGTGAATGTTGAAGATCTCAAGAAGCTCGTCCGTACGGTCCCCGATTTTCCTAAACCCGGAATCCTCTTTTACGACATCACCACTCTCTTGAAGGACAAAACCGGCTTCGCGCAGCTCATCGATGCGCTCGCCGCGCACTACATCGAGCGAAAGATCGACCTGATCCTCGGCATCGAGGCCCGCGGCTTCATCTTCGGACCCGCCCTCGCCTACCGCCTCAACGCCGGCTTCGTTCCCGTGCGCAAACCGCGCAAGCTTCCCGCTCCCGTGGCTCGCGTCACCTACGATCTCGAATACGGCACCGACACGCTCGAAATCCACGTCGACGCCATCGCCCCCGGCCAGAACGTGGTTCTGGTCGACGACCTGCTCGCCACCGGCGGCACCATGGAAGCTACTGTCAAGTTGGTCAAGCAACTTGGCGGCGTCATCGGCGGTCTCGGCTTCGCCGTTGAGCTCGACTTCCTCAAAGGCCGCGAACGCTTCGAAGACTACGACGTCTTCAGCCTCCTGCATTACGACGAATAGGTCCGCGCAAATGCCTATTTGGGAATGGAGCCTCAAGTCTCCCCGAATTGGTACGGCCACTGATTATTCCCGCACCTCGATCGAAAGAAATCACTCCATCTGCCGCTATCTTCAAGCAGATGCTCTCCACCGTCACTCACGCACCAGATGTACTCCTGCGGCATTTTTCTTCATCTGCGGCCTTGTCGAAGAGAAGCTGAACGCAAAAACAGTGCCATCGTTTTCTTGGGACGTGTGCTCGGATCGGTGTAATCATCTAAGGAGAATGAGGTGAAAGCTACCACTCTGTTTTTCCCTTCCTGCGCGGTCGCCGCGCTACTCACCTGCCCCGCCGCATATTCGCAGGCTTCGGCAAAGGCGCTCTACGACGCCAAGTGCCTGGTATGCCACGGCGCCACGGGCCTCGCCGACTCCAATGTTGCCAAGCTCATGAAGGTCAAGCCGGTCACCGATGCCAGCGTGTACACCATGCCGGAAGATGAGATGATTCGCGAAGTGCGCGAAGGCGCGGGCAAGATGGAGCCATACAAAGGAACCTTGACCGCAGCGCAGATCAGGGCCTTGGTGGACTACTTCCAGACCTTCACCAAGCGCCAGTAACGCCCGGTGCTGACAGTGACCGGCTTCCACCGAAGGTAAAAACCGCGGCCCGCGAAAATGCCTCACGCAGAAGCCGGCCTAAGCTTCTTCTACCGCTTTTTCGGGCGGGCGCGCCGATCGGCCGTCGCCTCCCGATTCCGGTTGGAACATGAGCGCGTCCGCAAATCGGTAACCCACATACACATCCGTCAACAGGTAAACGGGATTCGCCGGATCGTCCTCGATCTTCTTGCGTAATTGCCGCACAAAAGTCCGCAGATACTCCACCTCTTCGCGAAACTCCGCCCCCCACACCGCCGTCAAAAGCTTCGCATAGGTCACCACTCGGCCTGCGCGGCCCATCAGGAAATACAAAATGTCGAACTCCTTGCGCGTCAGTTTCACCGCCGTGCCGCGTTTCGTCACCCGCCGCTTCAGCGGCTCCAGGCGAATCTCTCCGATCTCGATCGGCGCGTCTTCGGGCCGCACCGGAGCATGTACCCGCCGCACCGCCGTGCGGATGCGCGCGATCAGCTCCCGCGTGCTGAAAGGCTTGGTCACATAATCGTCGGCGCCCAGGTCCAGCGCCTCCACCTTGTCCTCTTCTTCGTCGCGTACCGTGAGCATCAGCACAGGCAGGCGTGGCGCAAAGGTGCGAATCCGCTTTAGCGTTTCAATGCCTCCGATTCCCGGCATGTTGATGTCCAAAAGCACCGCATCGTAGGCGCTCGCCCGCAGCGCTTGCAGCGCCTCCTCGCCTCGCGAAGCCTCCGAAACTTGAAATCCAAGCTCCATAAGCGGAGGCCGCAGCGCCCGCCGGATCGCCGGCTCATCGTCCACTACGAGTACGCGGATGGCTTGCTGCATCACGAACTCTCTTTCTCCTTGGTCAGCGGTATGGCTGCAAAAAACGTTGTACCTTCTTCCTCATCGCTCGTCACCCAAACATAGCCCCCATGAACTTGCGCCGCCCGCTTCGCCACCGACAAGCCGATTCCCGTTCCCGGCGCGCGGTTCGCGTAATTCGAAGAGCGATAGTATCGGTCGAAGATCCGCTCCCGGTCCGACACCGGGATCACCGGCCCGTAGCTGTGTACCGAAAAAATAGCTTCCGCGCCGTTCGCCGCTGCTCGTATCGTCACCGTGGTTCCGAAATTCGAATACTTGCACGCATTGTCAATGTACTGGGTCAGCAGCATCGCCATCAACTGCTCATCGCAGTTCAGCACCAGGCTCCCGTCTTCGATTTCCAAGGCTATCTTCGTGTTCGCCAGTCGCTCCTTGAGTCCCGCCAGCACTTCCTCAACCAGCGTCCCTATGCTCACCGGCGCAACGTGCGTGGCCACCTCGCCTGCGTCCAGCCGCGCTGTGGTCAACAAGCGTCGCGTCAGGTCGCCCAGCAGGCTCGTCTGCTCGTCGATCAGCGCCACAAGCTCCGCCTGCCCCGGCGAAAGGTTCCCCATCTCGCCCAACCCCGTCGAGGCCGCGCGAATCGCGGTCAGTGGCGTTTTGTACGCGTGCGCCAGGCTGTCCAGAACCGTAGCCCGAAGTTGCTCTGTCCTGCGCTCCGTCTCAATGCGGCTCTCATTTGCGAATGCGCGATAACGGTCGAATGTGATGGCGATCAGCGACGCGATCGCATTATTGATCAGCGGGCTGGTTCCTCCGCGCACCACCAGGCTTCCCACAGGCGCCGCTCCCAGCCGAACCACGCGCCGCCCGATTCCCGTTTCCGCATCGTCGTCCGATGTCTCAAAGTAGTAAACATTCTGCGTCATCTCCTCCGGATCGACCTTCCAGAACCCTGCCTGATAAACCTCGTGCAGATCTGCGTCGAATACCGCAACCGCCTCCAGATTGAAGATTTCATGTACCAGATCGGCCAATTGCTGTCCCGGCTCCACGTGCAGATCCATTTTCAGAGTGTTCCGCGTCAACTCATATAGCTCTTCCATTTGGTCGCTGTGCAGTTCAGCCTCCACCGCCTGGTCGATCACTCTCGCCGACAAGCGGCTGATGGTCAGCGCCACCAGCACGAATACCAGCAGGGTTACTGTGTTTGCCGGGTCGGCCGCCATTACAAGCCGCGGCTGTCGCGCCGCAAACCAGCTTTGCGCCACCACCGCGGTCAATGAAACGATCGCCGCCTGCCAGAATCCGCACATCAACGCGATAAGCGCCACGATCAGCAGGTAAAGCAGCGCCGCAACGGGCAGCAGCCAGCTCAACCAATGCGCCAACGCCGCCGCCAAAACCACAGTTACCATTCCCAGCGCACACTCCAGCGTAAACAGCAGCGGTCGCGACCCGGAGCCCCGGGACCGCTCAAGCCGGAAAACGGAACGCGCTTGGTACTTATGTGACAATCCGTCGCCTGCTTTCCACTTAGAACAGCCACTTACGCTTCAGGCGAACCACCTACTGCCGCAATCTCCCCCAGTTCGCCGGCATTGATAGGGAACTGCCGCACAATCTTGCTATCACGCAAGGAAAACTCGATTTTAGCAGCTTCTTGATTGCATCTTGATCCGCAAGCCTGTATAGCAACTTCACGGCTCACACTCGCAATTCCCACGCCGGTCCTGGCGCTGCACAGCGCACAAAACATCTTTTTGGTTTCTTCATTTCATCTTTATGATTTCTTTGCGTAACTAGTCGTGTCACAACTGTTCATCCATCACAGCGGCAAGACACTCGCGCATGGTATTCAAAGGTTATTCGAGTTCATGCGCAATAACCGGATAGCTCAGGGCGATGATCGATTCTGCACCAAGTGCCTTTAGAAAGGCCCGCGCCGCTGGATGGAGCTCACGCAGTCTCATTCCAACTTTCTCTTTGGGAGGACTCATGTTCACGCATCCAATCGGGAAATGCCTGCTGCGATCAGCGGCTGCGATCATCCTTTCGGCAGGCTTGGTAGCTGCCGCCCAGGAATCCGCTCCATCTCCAACGCCGGCATCCACGCCGGCTCCAGCCCCTGCAGCACAAGCTCCTGAAGCGGCTCCGGCCGCTGCCGCTGCGCCTCTCGAGTTTCCCTGGAGAGTCGGTCCCTTGGCTGTCACAGGTTTTATCGACGGCTACTACAGCTACAACTTCAATCAGCCCACAGACTCCGCCAACGGCCAGATCAACGATCTCTATAACTTCGACGACAAGACCGACATGGTCGAATTGAGCGCGGCCAAACTCACCCTCAATCACGATCCCGCCCCATTCGGCGCCCACTTCGATTTCTTCTACGGACGAACCAACGGCTTGGTCAATGCCGGCCTGCAAGCGGACTACATCGAACAGGCTTACCTGAGCTTGAAGCCGAAAGCCGCCAAGGGCTTCGAAATGGACTTCGGCAAGTTTGTCACTTCCGCCGGAGCAGAAGTGATCGAGGCCAAGGACAATTGGAATTACTCCCGGTCGCTCCTGTTCTCCTGGGCCATTCCCTACACTCACTTCGGCCTGCGCACTTCCATGCCGGTTTCGAAAACCGAAACCGTCGGCGTGCAGGTCGTCAATGGCTGGAACGAGGTGACCAAGAATAACGGCTGGGCTACGGTCGGCCTCACGAGCGCCTTTGTCAAGACTAAGTACACGTGGGATCTGAACTACTATACCGGTCCCGAACATGCCCTGCCCGGCGGCGGCTATCGCAATCTCGTCGACACTACTCTGCTGCTCACGCCCAATTCCAAATTCAATGCCTATATCAACTACGACTACGGCCTCAACCACGACGCCATTGTGAATGGCATCGGCGACACCCTGTTCCATGATTGGCAGGGCGTAGCCTTTGCCGCTCACGAGCAAACCTCGAAACTGACAGCCATCGCCGGCCGCTATGAGTACTTCACCGATCCAGACGGCTTCTCGACCGGCGCAGCTCAGCACCTCAACGAGTTCACCGGAACATTCGAATACAAATTCCCCAAGCTTTCGCAAACGCTGATCTCGCGCGCGGAGTTTCGCCATGACCAATCCAATGTCCCCTTCTTCCACCAGAACTCGACCGGCATGGTCGACGGGCAATCGACAGTCACGGCAGCACTGATCCTGGTCCTTCAACCTCATCAGTAAACGGTTCGCGTAATCCCCTTCGGGCGCGCGAAGACCCGCATTCGCGCGCCCCAACGCTCGCATTGTCGCCTCGCCCGATCGCGCGGTGCCCGTGGCATCCGGCAATCACGAGGTTTCCTTGTCGCCAAATCGGGCAATCGCGAGTTTCCTTATTTCGTCTTCATGGAGGCGGCGATAGCCTCGCTCCATCAGTTGAAGTTGGCCGCCGGCCTGTGGATCGATCACCCCGCCCGTTGGGGTTCTTCTAAACCAATCCCGGTCGCCAATCGCCGGGAGCAGCCGAACGAAATCCAAATCTCAGGAGATTGCTAATGCCCGATACGAAAGCACCCCAGATGCAGGCCACGCTCGGACTGACCGGGCTGACTGCCAACGCAATGGCGCTCATCGCCCCCGGCGCCTTCCTGTGGCTCACCTTCTTCATCCAAGCCACCACGGGCGTGGCTGGTCAGCCATCCACCGCCCCCGCCATGTGGCTGGGCATCTTCGCCGCTCTGCTTCTGTGTTTGGCTACCGCCGTTGCTTACGCTGAGATTTCCAAGCTCTATCCTGGCACCGGCTCAAGCTACTACTACGCCGAGCAGGCCATGCTGTCCAAGGACAAGGCCTTCAAATACGCCCGCATCGCAAAATTCATCGTCGGCTGGGGCTCCCACCTCTACTACTGGGTCTACCCCGGTGTCATGGTCGCAGTCACGGGCCTGTTCGTGGGCTACGTCGTTGGATTCCTCTATCCCAACTTCCTCAGCGGCTCAAACCCAGGTCCGGTCTTTACGAGCCTTGTGGCCATCGTGTTCTCGTTCTTCGTCGCCTGGATCGCTACTCGGGGAGCCGGCGCATCCACTGCCGTCAACATCGCCGTCAACATCGTGCAAATCTCAGCACTGATCGTCTTCAGCGTGCTCTGCCTCGGCTACCGCTCCAGCCATCCGGCGGGCACCCCTTCGTTCCAGTACGACGGACAAACGCTCGCCACCTACACTTACCAGTTCGCCACCAATCCCAAAGACAGCTCCATCCTGCGCGACTCCAGCGGCGTTCCCTTGCCGCTGCTCGGCAAAGACGGCAAGCCCGTCCCCTTCACCATCGACTACCCGGCCACCGACTCGACCGGTAACATGCTCGCTCATCCCAACGCCATTTCCGTGATCTCGGCGCATAAGTGGAGCTGGGTCTTTATTCAAGCCACTGTGGCCATTCTCATTCTGGTCGGCTTCGAATCCGTCACCTCGATGGGAGGCGAGGCCAAAAACCCCACCAAACACATTCCCATCGCTGTCATCGCTTCCTTGCTCATCCAGGGTCTGTTCTGCTACCTGTTTGAGTACTTTTGCGCCAATTACTTCCTCAA
>Ga0187782_10001309_pt1 | contig 17951 bp, 10 predicted proteins | sample 0715_SJ02_MP15_2_FD_132454 | JGI IMG/M metagenome (GOLD analysis project Ga0187782, IMG submission 132454) | Tropical peat soil microbial communities from peatlands in Department of Meta, Colombia - 0715_SJ02_MP15_20_MG | ecosystem: Environmental > Terrestrial > Soil > Wetlands > Peat | place...
CCACACCCTCAATAATTCTTTGGTTTCTGCCCTGACGCCGCACGTGATCAACGAAGCCCGCGTCTCCTGGCACCGGTACCTGAGCCAGACGCCGGACAACAGCGCGCAACCCGGACAACGCACGACCAACTCGTACGAGTTCGCCGATTTCTGTTGCCCACAGGGCGGCGGGCAGAACTGGTACCGGGGTTCCGACAACCTCACCTGGACGCGTGGCGCGCACACCCTCAAGGCCGGCGTCAGTATGGACTATGTTCCTTGGAACTCGCTCTTTCCACAGTTTCACTTCGGGGAGTGGGATAGCAACTGTGGGTATCCGCAGAATGCGCCGGGAACGGCCTGCATCACGAATGGGCCCAATGCTGGCACAGGAGGCGGGCCTACAACGTTCATTATCGGTATCGGACCGGCGGAGATCCAGTCGAAAGACAACGTGTACGGTTGGTTCGTGCAGGACAGTTGGAAGATACGGCCAAATCTGACCATGAACTATGGGTTGCGATGGGACTATGAAGCAGGCGCCTTCAAGGGCGGCAGCATACCGTTTGCAGGCGGCTTTGGGAGCGGATGTTATCAGGCCAATGGTGTGATCCCAGCCTGCTCCAGCGACAAGAACAATTTTCAGCCGAGACTTGGTTTCGCCTGGAGCCCGCGCTTTGACAGCGGGATGCTGGGCAGAGTGTTCGGCGGACATGATAAGTCCGTGATCAGCCTGTCATTCGCCGAGATCACCCAACTGGCCTACAGCAATATTGTTTTGGATTCGCTGAACTTCAACGGGACCCCAGGGACGCTGCAGACCATAACAGTCAACATTACCGACCCGAATGCCGGCCCCGTATTCGCAGCCTGGCCGAACCAGCCAACCTGCTGTGGTCCTGGCACAGCTCTCTATCCTTTCATCTCGCCGCCCGGAGCGCCTGCACCACCGTTCGGCCGGATTCGGCCTATCTCGCCTACCATCCAAAACCCCCAAACGCGAAACGTACAACTGAACTGGCAGCGCGAGCTCAGCAAGACCATGATGATGAGCGTCGCATACGTGGGATCGTTCGGCTTCCACCAGTTCGGCGAAACCGACACGAATTACCCGACAATTCTGCCTGACCCCTCGCACCCAGGTTACTTCTACACGACTGGCCGCCCGAATCCAGACTTTGGAGCGATCCGAGAAAACTTCAGCAATCGCAACTCTGCTTATAACGGGTTGCTGGTGAGCGTGGAGAAGCGTTATAGCCATCACCTCCAGGTGAACGGTAACTACACGTGGTCACACCTGATCTCGTCGACCGAGGGCTTCTACGGCGTCTCCGAGCCGAGCAATCCGTTCGCCGTTAGGGCATCCACGCGTGGCCCGTCGGAAGAGGACGCCCGCCATCTCGCCAATTTCAGAATGACGGTGGACAGTGATAACAGGTTTCACTTCAACCGGGTGCTGAGCTCGGTGCTGAACGATTGGGCGTTCTCTCTAATTGGCACCGCCCAGTCCGGCCGGCCGTACCCCATCTCTACTGGAGATTCAATCCTGACCGACGAGTATTTCGCCTCGTTCGGAAGCGAATCCATGCAAACGCCAAATGTTCTGCCGAACGGCGCACTCTCAACGGCTCTGATTGGCGGGTCTGGGGGAACGACCATGTTGATCTCCTCCAGTGGGCTTACTGTATGCCCCACGTGTGTGGCCAACACCTTTGTGGCACCAGCCGGCGCCGCGGCCAATGGTCCAATCGACATGTTCACCGGCGTACCGGTAGACTTCAAATACATCAGTGGCAATGTAGGACGCAATCAAGGACTCAGCGATCCGTACATTCGCGGGGATATCTCGCTACGCCGGGCATTCCGGATTCCTGTGTATGAGGGCGTTCGGGTGGAGTTGCGTGCCGATCTCTTCAATGTTGCGAACCATACCAACTTCTGGCTGTTTAACGGCGCCGACGTTCTGTCGAACCTCGGGCCTTGCGGTACCAGCAGTGGCGGTATTTTCACCCCTGCCCCCGGCTGCGTCGTAGGTGGGATCCAGCAGGCCGGTCTGGATGTGACGAATGGGATGTACTATGGGAACAACGGCCAGATTCTGACCCTGAGTGCTTTGCAGCACGGGCGCGTCAGCAGCAATCTGACCAAGCCGGTCTTCAACGGCGTCGGGGACCCAGGCGGTGCCGACATTCCTCGCCAGGCGCAGCTATCGGTCAAGGTCACGTGGTAAATCGCAGAACTGTTGCACCAAGAGGGCGTCCTGGCCGGGCGCCCTTTTTATTTGTCCGATCGCGTTTCAACGCGTGCCGGGCGGCGGGTTCGTGGGATGTTCCAGGCGCTGTCCGCGGCTGACCGGAACGAGGTCGCGGTTGGTTGTCGTAACGCGCGCCTCTTCCAGCGTGAGCGGGCGCTGCAGCTCCATCTCAACCGTGCTGCCGGCTTCCAGGCGCACGTCCTGGCCACGCGAAAGCAGGACCGTGGCCAGACCTACGACTCCCCCCGCGCCGGCGCCGATGCCGGCTCCCTTGCCGCCAGCCGCCAGGGCGCCAACTGCCGCTCCCGTTCCCGTGGTCTGGGCAATCGTGGTGGCGTCTTTGCCCTTCTGGCTATCGGCCTGAATGGTCCCTTCCTTGTCTTTCACTTTGGAGTTGTCCGCGCCGGGCGTTCCTTCGACCGAACCCGGCAAAGTCACGGTGTAGCCGTTAGGAAAGATCAGAGTCGTGAAGTGCATGAGCAATTCGGCGCGGCCCGAAACCCGCCCTGCGCGTTTAACGCTGTCCACCACGCCCTGGACGTAGGTACCGGAGGGGATCAGAATGCGGTTGTCCTGGGCGACGGGGAAATTGGTCTGCAGATAGACCGGGTCTCCCGGCCGCACGCTCTTGGTGCTGATGGCGTGTTTGAGGACCAGCGGAATCCTGGTTCCTGCCGGCACGGTGAGGCGCACGGGAGCATCGGATGTGTTGCCGGATGGTTCCGAATCAGGCGCTGCAGCCTGAGCGAGCGCGCACGCGGAGAGCATAATAACCACGGCCATGAAGCGCATTCTGGTCTCCTGCTGTTGGTAGCGTACCGCAATCCTTGGGTCCGGAGAAGTATAACCAGCTTGGATGAGGCACAGCACCGTTTGGTGGCTTCGTCCCGGCCTCAATAAAGCAGGTACTTTAGCCGCAGTCGCTCGAAATCCTCGAGCGGGTGCCGCCAGTCGTCGGCGATGCGGCGCGGATCCTCCCCACGGACAATCGCATCGAACACGCCCTCGTTTCCCAAAATGTCGTTCAGGCGATCCATCTTGAAGTCGTTCGGATAAAGAGTGCGCAGGGCAGAAGCCAGTTCGATGCCGAGTTCCGGTGAATCTAACCCGTTGCGGCGGGTAACCAAAAGATTGACTCCGCCACACGGGTGGCCCGCATAGGGGCCCGACATAGGTGTGAAGCGCACTGGCACAAAGCGCACGCCAGCAATTTGCCGCCGATTCAGATAGCTGGCGAGCTGCCGCGCGTCGATCCAGGGAGCACCCACGACCTCGAAAGGCGTATCGGTGCCACGGCCCACGGAAACGTTGGTTCCCTCGATCAGCGCTACCCCGGGATACAGCGTGGCCTCGTTAAGGCTTCGAAGGTTGGGCGAGGGATTGGCCCAAGGCAAGCTGGTGGCGTCGTACCAATCGCCGCGCTGCCAGCCCTGCATCGCGATCACGGTAAGACGCGCATGGATTGCGCGCTCGCTGTTAAACAAATTGGCAAGCTCGCCCAGGGTCATTCCATGGCGCACGGGGAGAGGGAAGTATCCTTTGAAGCTTTCCGGCTCATGCGTGACAATCGGGCCCTGCACGAACGATCCGGTGATGGGATTGGGCCGATCGAGCACGAATACTTCGATCCCTGCCTGCGCCGCGGCTTCCAGGAAGTAGCCCGTGGTGACTTCATAGCTGAAGAATGGGACGCCGGCGTCCTGGAGATCGATGACGACGACGTCGAGTTGCTTCAGGACCTCCATCGGCGGGCGCCGCTGCGCGTCCTTCGCGCCATAGACACTGTAGATGGGGATGCCGGTCGCGGGATCGCGCGTGTTGCCGATCTCAGTGGTATCGAGCGTGCCCGCAGCACCGTGCTCGGGGCTGAAAATCGCAGCCAGCGATACCCCGGGCGCGTTCGCGAGCAAATCGATAGTGCGGCGGCCCTGGGAGTCGATGCCGGTCTGATTGGTGAGGAGCCCGACACGGACTGAACTGCGGCCACGCCGCAGCAGTTCGAAGTTGCGCGACTCAAGCACGTCGATGCCTGTGAGTACCGAGCCGTTGCGGTCCTGCAAGCGGCGCATCCCCGTGAGGGTCTCGTTGTAGCCGGTGATCGCGGCCCATGGTTGCTCGTCCTTTTCACCAACCTGGAGACTCAACCCGGCCGCGACCGCATTCGCTACACGCGTGCGCAAGGAAACGATCTCATTGTTGGTGCCGTTCGGATGGACCGCGTTCGACAGCAGAATGATGTACGTCCGGGTGACGGGATCAATCCACATCGAGGTCCCGGAAAAGCCAGTATGGCCGAAGGAACCGGCCGGCAAGAGCTCGCCGCGGTTGGTGGAAAAGGGAGAATCGATGTCCCATCCCAGGCCGCGCAGCACAGTCGAATTGACCGGCTGCTGAGGTGTAATCATCTTTTCGATGGACACCGCAGAAAGGACACTGCCGTCGCGGTCGAGCATTGTCTGCGCGAAACGCGCCAGGTCGTCAGCCGTCGAAAACAGGCCGGCGTGTCCGGCGACCCCGCCCATACGGCGTGCTGTGGGATCGTCTACCACACCCTGCAGCAAGACGCCATGCTCGTCGTGCGCCGTAGGGGCGATCCGCGACCGCCATTCCGCGGGCGGGTTGAAGCGAGTGGTCTCCATGTTGAGCCGCCGGAAAATCTGCTCCGTGGCGTACTTATCGAGAGGCATGCCGGAGACGCGGGCTACCAGTTCGCCCAGCACGATGTAGTTGACGTCGCTGTACAGAAAACTGGAACCGGGCGAAATGACCGGTTCGGTGTCGTACGCAAGCTGCAGCGCCTGCGCAGAACCATGCCAGACAGCCTTCAGGTCGAGATCAGGAGGAAGTCCGGAAAAATGGGTGAGCAACTGCCGGACGGTGATCTCCTGTTTCCCCCCGCGGGCGAATTCGGGGATGTAGCGCGCGACCGGATCGTTCAGTCGAACCTGCCCGCTCTCGACCAGCCGCATAACGCAGACGGCGGTGAAGGGCTTGGTAAGTGACGCCAAGTCAAAAACCGTGTCTGCGGTCATCGGTTCGCTGTGCGGCTCAAGCGCTCGCAAGCCGAACGCCTTACGATGGGCGACCGCACCGGCGTGGCCTACGACCAGCACCGCCCCGGGGATCTCGTGCTCTGTTATGGCTCGCTCGATCACGGCGTCGGCAGCGGCAAATGGATCCCGGGAAGTCTCCTGGGCAGAAAGCGACCACGGGGACAGAGCGGCCAGCAGAATGAGAAGCGAAGCGAAGAACTTACGCGGGATCACTGCCCGCCAGTATGCACCAAAGCCCATCGGCGCCAGAAGATTCTTCTTTGGTTATTGATCTGCGGCTACTCGACGGTGAAGGTGGCCGTGGGCGCGAGGCTCTGCTTGGAGACCTTATCGTCCACCTTGATGGTGATCTGATAGAGGCCGGGTTCGACCGCCCTCAGTGGCAGGCTCTTGAGCAACGTCAACTGGTCACCCACGTTGCCCATCTCCTGGGTCGAGTCCACTGCATGCACGATGGCTTTATGGCTGGCGAGATTGGTAATCTCGTACTCCACCGTGGCCGAAGGCTTGTGGGTTTGCTGGTCGACGCCGAGGTTGTATACCTGCATCCAGAAGTTAACGCGCTGGTCGCGCTTGAAACTGACCGGCTTGCCGGCATCGGGCACGCGCGGCCGCACCCGCGTACCGCCAATGACGAAGTTCCCGGCACCCACGTTCTTGGTAGCCACCTTCTCCATGTCGTCCGCGATTATCAATGACGAAGCTGCCAGCCGGTCATCACCGAACTCCGGCACCATGATTCCCCGGCTCCAGCTGCCAACCCGGTCTCCGTTGACGTCCTTGAGCACCACGTCCAGCCGGTAGCGCCCGGAGCGCAGCGGAAGCGCTTTCCAGTAAACCGACGGCTTCTCCAGTTCCTTGGGCAGAAGTTCGGTCGGAGTCTGCACCGTCACCGTGTCTTCGAAGGTCTGGGCCACGCGGCCGGTGAGCGTGCTGAGCCGCCCGAAAATGTTGATCACGCCCGTCTGCACACCGTCTTTGGCGACGAAGGTCAGGTCTTTGTTCTTGACCTGGATCGTGATCGGCACCAAGGCCGTATCCGAGGTGACTTTGACGAAATCGGTAATCACGTCAAAGGGCAGCAGATTGTAGCTGAGCTTATGCGAAACCACTTCTTCCAGATCCTTGAACTTCACGACCGGTGGTTTGTTGAGGTTGACATACTGCTGCATGCGGTCGAACTGCTTCGTCATGTCGGTCTGCTGGAAAGGGCCAGCGCCAAGGGTATCGAGCCCTCCGGTCTCAAACCGGTTCGCCTTGCTGGCTAGGCCCATCGCCTCGTACTGCGTGGGACCAGCGTTGGCAACGTGCAGCAGCGCATCCTTCTCGCCCCGGTCAGTACTCATGTGGTAATCGCCACAACTGCAGGTGTCCACAAACTCGATATCGATGTTCTGACCAACACCTTCGATGTAGCGGTAGTTCCAAGTCTCAAAGGGATAGGTCGAAGTCTCCCCGCCCCCCTCGTTCGCCGGACGCAGGTAGAATCCACCGGTGGGATGCGACTCAATGCCGCTCGGTGGGCCGTACATAATGTAGATTCGTCCGCGATCGGTCTTCCAGCCCGGAATGCCGCTAGCAAAATGTTCGTTGGCGTAGGCGATACGACGGTAGTGTTCTTCCTTGTACTCGTTCTCGGCGGTGTCCGGAGTGGGATCGCGGCGCAGCCAGAATTGCTCGATGAACTGGTCGCGCTCATCGTCGTTCGACAGCTGCTTGAACGCCGCCCGCTCTTCATCAGTGATGATCCAGCGTACGTCCTCATCCAGCCACTTCTTGTACGTCCGGCTGATTTCCTTCTGCAGCGCCGTGGCGTTCGCCTTTTTCTGTTTGTCGGTGAGAGGACGCTTCAGCGGGTCTGCCTGCTGGTCTGTCGGGCCGGCGGCTGGCTGGGACTGTGACTTAGCTGCGGGTTGCGAACTGCTGTCCTGGGCTGCGAGCAATCCCGCACTCAAGAAGCCCGTCAATGCAAGGCCGAAAACACGCGCTAAACGCATGGAAGATACCACTCCTGTGGGGTCTCGATGCTCAGTCGATTTTATGTCCTAAGATGCAGGGAGGGCAAGGTTAAGATGCTAGGCACAAAAGAGAACCCCGAAATCGAAAAGGCCAGCCGCATGACTGGCCTTCGATCAGGGATTACTACAGACGGGCGAGAACCACGCTACCCTTACATCCTTGCATCACTGCCCGCCAAAATTGATAGTAATGCCGCCCGTATACCGGATGTTATTTTGGAAGGCCTTACCTCCCAGGGGGACCAAGTTATGCCTGGTGTACAGCCAGTCGAGCTGGCCGAGGCGCAGAGCAAACCTCTGGCTAAGCTTAAGGTCCAGACCGCCGCCCCATAGCATCGCAAAAGCAGAATCCGTGGTCGAGCAGAACGAACCGCACCCAGGATTCGGGATTACGTTATCGCTGATAATGTTCTCCCCGAACAGTGCATGCGCGAAGACCGTGGCGTGTTCCCTGCGAAAGCTGAATGTCGGTCCAAAGGCGAAGGTGTAAGCATGGGAGTTCGGAGTGTTGGGTACGATACGGCCGTAATTGCCGCCGATATCGGCCGTGATACCCAGCAGCTTATTGAGGTTGTACTGGAACTCCGAGTCCCACCCTGCGAAATTTCTCTTGGGGGCATGAAGTCCGTTGTCATCAATGTGTAAAAACGAAAACCCCCCGTACACCTCCACTTTTGGCGTATCGTCGGCCGCCGCAACCGCCAAACCCAGCCCGAAAATCAGGATCCCGACCGAAACGAGCTTGCGCATCTTGAATCTCTCCTTCAGGAAAATTTAGATTCCCAGTGGACCGCCTTGCCTTCCGTGCAACCTTGAAATGCGAAGAATACGCTAGAGCCCACCAGCAAACCAGCAAAAAAGTAAAAAAGTAACAAGAACGGTACATCTGGCCGGTGTGAACAAAGACCGATACATCAGGCCAGCCTGAGACGGCCAGCCTGATGTATCCAAAAACAGCGCTCGGTCAGAAGATGATGTGTGCACCGAGAATTATGCGGCGTTGTGCAAGTCCAGTACCAATCCCATTAGCCGGACCGGCGCCGCTGTCGTAGTTAATCCCTCCGCTATCGCCGCAGGCCACACTTCCAAAACACGAGCCATCGGACGTGATATCAGCACCGGGAACTCCGAGAAACTGATGGTTGAAGAGGTTGTAAACGTTCATCTCGAGCTTCAGGTTCACTTTCTCCGAAACCCGATTGTTCTTAATCAAATTAAGGTTAACGGTGTTGACGGTCTGGCCGCGAACACCGGGATCGCGACGTACGGTACCGAACGGCGTGCCGAAAAATTTTGCCGAAGAATCGTCGTTGATGATCCAATGCACGGCTGCTTTAGTGGTTGGCCCAACTCCGCACTGCGGCGTCACACCCGGTGTCGCCGAGGGGTTACCGCCGGTGTTCAGGCATGGGTCAAAATAGCTAACCAGTGTTCCAAACGGTTCCACCCCTGCTCCGCCGGAACTTGACGGGCACTCCGCGGGCACGAAACCGGGCATTCCGTAGGTTCCTTGCGCTGGAAGGCCGTTGCAGATGATGCCCACTGTGTTAACTGGTGCACCATAGTTGCCCGCGAACGGCCGGCAAGAACTGACGCCAAAGAAGTGGCTGTTGAAGTCATCATTACAGGAGCTGCTGGTAAAGGGATCCTCGAACGGAGACCATACCTGCCCGCTGGTGTAGTGGTAGGTGCCGCCGAGGCCCCAACCACCGAGCAAGCGGCCCATGAGACCCGTCTGGCCTTTACCGAACGGCATCTCATAGTTCCAGTAGAGGGTGAAGTTTTGGGGATAATCAAGGGCACTCAACCCCCGCTCACAAGCTCCGGGGCAGAACGGGTTCTGGGGACCGGCTACCGGGGACGGGCCATAGGTCGAGTAGATCTCGCTGGCGTTGTCGTCATTCTTGCTCCACGTATATGCCGCCACGGCTGTCAGTCCATGCCAGTTCTGAAACTTCAGTTGGCTCTGCAGGGAGTTGTAGTGCCCGGTAGCCCCGTTTTCGCGGAGCCGAAAGAGCGTGTGGTTGCAGTTCGCGAACGTGCCACCCGTTCCATTATTAGCTGCGTACCCCGGGGCGGATGGATCGGTACACGGCGTCACCCCTGCGGGAATGACATTGGCGAAGCCGTTGCCGATGAGGCCCCCAGTGCCGGGACCGCACGTGTCCGCATAGCACAACACCGGGTTGCCGTTGATCGTCTGGAATTCGTGCACCGTGTGAGTGCCCACGTAGCGCACTTCCGCGGCCAGTTTGCTGCTGAGCTCCCGCTGTACACCGAGTGTCCATTCTTCCGCATAGGGGTTGGTGAAATTTTGGGTCACCCGGGTATTAGCGCGCGCACCCGGATTCCCTCCTGTGGGAATGAAAACCCCAAGCTGAGCCTGGGCCTCAGCTCCGTACGACACGATCGGGCACACGCTGCCGGGGCACGCCAAGGCACTGAAAGATCCCGAGTTGACGGCGGGCGCCGCCGAGGCCACGTTGAGGAAAATGTTGTAGAACTCGGGGTCATAGGACAAGCGGAATCCCCCACGGATCACCGTCTTGTCGTGGCCCAGCAAGCTCTCGAACATATGCGGAGTCCAGGCAAAGCCGAAACTCGGCGCGAAGTGATCGTAGTGGTTAGGAACTTGAGGAAGGGTAGTTTGACTCAGGGGCAGCGCCGTGCTCCAGAAGGGATCGGGGCCCGTCTGTCGCGTCACGGTATTGGCAGCCAGGTTGTTGATGCCCTGCTGAGTAAATTCCCAACGTATACCGAGATTCAGGGTCAGGTTCTCCCGGATGCGCCAGTCATCGCCAAGGTACAGGTTTGCGTCCTGCTCCTTAAACGGTATGGTCGCATTCCCCTGGGTCAGATTGACGGAATCCGGCACCCCCGCCAGCAGGGTGTTGAATTCGGCTGCAGCCGTGGCGGCTGAGGTGAAGATGTACTCGCCGTTGACGTCGGGCAGGAACACGTTCGGCGCCCGCTGCCGGTCATATTCGCCACCGAACTTGACGAGGTGACGGCCATGCTGCCAGGAAGCATTATCCTGCCACTGCGAGTTGTTGGTGAGACCACTCTGCGGTAAGTTCACGCCCTGGCCGAAGGTCAAAAGGCCGGCGCCCATAAAGTAGAAAGTAGGACAAGCGCCGAGGCTTGCGCCGCTACAGGCAGGATACGCGCCTCCCAGGAAGCCGCTGAATTCACGCACGTAGCTGAAGCGCACCTGGTTTACCAGGTGATTGGTCCAGTTACGGGTCCAGTCCAGGGCGGCCTGCTGGTTGCGGCTGACGTTTATTTCCGAACCTTCCTCCGCAAAGACGCCGAATTGCCCAGGGGTGCTGGTGGGCTCGCCTTCGGGCTGGGTGAACAGGTAACGGACGAAGAGTTGGTCCTTGGGACTCAGAACCATGTCCACGCGGCCTATCGCCTCATAGTCGTTGTCCAGCGAAGGCAAACTGCGGGAAACGCCATTGAAAACTACTTGACAACCTCCCGTAAGCGTCAGCGTTTGTGGCGTGCCAAACGGTACAGGACTGCCCTGAACGATCGCGTATGGGCCGATGTTATTCAACGCCGTGACCGCCGGATTGCCCGGGTAGCAGGTGTTGAGCATCCCCAATCCGGTCGGACCCGGTACCGGGGTAAGGAGCAAACTAGTGGAAGGCGAGGAGGAACCCTTTACCGTGTCCTGCAAAAAGGAGGTGAAGAAGAACATCTTGTTGGGGATAATTGGCCCGCCGAGCGTGCCACCCCAGCGATTCTCAGTGTAACGGGCTACGCTTGGCGTGGCGCTTATCGTTTCCTGGTGCGTCTCCGAATCGCCCCAGTTGCCGGTGTAGTACTCGAAAGCGCTGCCATGGTAGTTGTTGGTGCCGCTCTTGGTCACATAGTTGACCGTGGCACCGGAGGTGCGGCCGTACTCCACGCCGAAGTTATTGGTGACGATCTGGACTTCCTGCAAAGCATCCTGGTTGGCAAAGAAGATCGCCGGCCCGGTAACGACGGTGTCGTTATTGAACTGTCCGTCAATCTGGAAGGTGTTGGAGCGGTCGCGCTGTCCGTTGGCTCCGAAGGACGCGCCATTGGAGTTGGCAAAGATGCCCGCGTTGCCCGCGGTCTGCACGCCGGGAGTGAACAACGCCAACTGGTCAAAGCCGCCGTTCAGAGGAAGATTTGTGGCTGCGGTAGCGCTGAAGGTCGCGCCACCCTGGGCGCTCGTCGTCTCAATCAGAGGTGCCGCACCTTCTACGGTTACGGTCTCGGCCGTAGTACCGAGAGCGAGCGTCAGCGCACCCATGTCGGTGGTGGCGCCGGTGTTGACTACCACACCGTCGATGTCCAGTCTTTTGAAATTCGGGGCCTCCACCGCCACCCGATATGTACCCGGCGGGATGCTGCGGATGGAGAAGTACCCCTGGTCATTAGTGGTTGCCTTGAATTCCACGGATGTGGCGACGTTCTTCGCCCCCACCTTGGCTCCAGTCACCACCGCCTTCTGCGGATCGACGACGGTGCCGGCAATATTACCGGCCACGATGCCCTGTCCGAGAGCAAATGTCGTCGAGAAGATGAGCACCAGGCACAGCAGCCAGAGCATCTTCTTACTAAAGTCGCCAACCATATTGCCTCCTGCAAATCTATTTTCGAAAGGCATTAACCCGCGCACACCAACCTCTGCTTATGGGCGGAACACATTTGTGTAAGCGCGGCAGGTGCAATTCACCTACCATCATAGAATCGCCGTAAGTTTAAGAATTTAAAGGCAGGTACTTACAATATTCAGAATATAAACAGGCTTGCCTATGGGAAATGGAATATTTGTGGGGGCTACTAAACTAACGCCGTTTGCCCCTGGCGATTGGGGCTGATGACCCCCTATTTACTCTTGCCTTTCGTGTACGTAGTCTCAATCTTCTCGCCAATACTTGCCAGCATCTCCTTGGCGGCGGGTGCATAGCGTCCTGAGGGGTCCAATTCCAAGTACTTCCTGAGAGCCTCTGCAGTGCCTGGAGGTGCTACTACCTTGCCGGCCTTATCCAAGGTCGCCTTGTTCATCAGGTTCGATCCCTTCCAGTAGTATGCCTCGGTGCGTGTGGGATCGGCAGCGACAGCGCGGTCAAACGCGGCATTTGCTTCATCGAGCTTTCCGGCGTTGGTCAGGGTAGCGCCGAGATTGAAATAGTACATTCCGGCACGGCTCGGGTCGAGTTGGGCAGCAGTTGTGTATTCGGCCGCCGCTTCATCTGTGTTCCCGAGCTTGCCCAAGGCTTGCCCAAGGTTGTTGTGGTAGCCGGCCTCTGCCGGCTTCAGGCTTATGGCCTTTCTGTAAGCGTCGGCGGCCTGGTTATAATCCTCGGTAGCAGCCGCGTGGTCACTACCAGCCTTGGCAGCCGCGCTTAGATACGTCTCCCCAAGCCGCCCCCACAGCAGGTCCCTGCTCGAATCGATCTGAATGGCTTGCCTAATACTGCTCTCGGCGCTGGGGAAATCTCCGGCATCGCTGGCTGCCTTGGCTTTAGCCAGCAACTCATTCATGCTGCCGATGTTCTGTCGCTCCTTCTCCTGAGCTTGCTGCTCCTCGGCAATCTTCCGCCGTTGCTCACCGGAGAGACCCTGCATCTCTCGCTCCTTGGCGGAGGCTTTTTCCTTGGCGAGGTCGAAATTCAGGTCGTTGTCAGCCCTGACCGCTTTTCCCAGCGCTTCATAGACGACCTTGCCGTCCTGCGTAATGGTGACGTGGTACAGACCCGCAGGAACGTTCACCGCGACGAACTCTCCCTTCTTGTCTGTCTTCATGGTGTATTGGCGGCCGCTGTCATTGTTGACCATGGTGAGCGTGGCACCCGCCAGAGGCTTCCCATCTTCTCCCATGATCTTTCCATAGAGCGCCCCAACCTGTGCGGAGAGTGGATGGGCCAGAGCAACGACCGCTGCAACGATGAGGAAGTAGCCAATGGTTCTCATGGGAAGCCTCCAATATGCCTTCGCAACCTCTTAGGATGGCACATCCGGGTGCGATTGGGGAATAGGGAAACCTTGCCAGCACTCATGCATCAGCCTTGCCTTCCGACTACCACAAGGATTTGCTATAAGGGACAGCAGCGAGTTTCCAGGACCGAGGTTTTTCCTCTGCACAGGATCATCAGGCAAGCGTCCGCACTGACTCCAGCATTTGAAACGCAGGAGACGACCTTTGCGCGCGCGTTTTCCATCCTCGGGCAAGCTATCGTCGACCGCGCCTTCCCCGGAGCTTCCGTGGCTGTGGTTGCCGGCAATAAGCTGATGGCGAAGTTCGGCCTGGGCCATTTCACCTACGAAGACGGCTCGCCCAAGGTTGTGGCGGACACCATTTTCGATCTGGCTTCGGTATCCAAGGTGGTGGGAACCACAGCTATGGCGATGCTGCTCTACGAGAGCGGCCATCTGGATCTTGATGTGCCGGTTGCCGGCATTATTCCTCAATTCGCCCGGGGGGATATTCGCCGGCAAGAGGTGACGATCCACATGCTGCTGGCGCACTCCTCGGGATTGCCGGCCTACGTGAGGCTTTATCGGGAGGCACACACGCGCGAGGATCTCTTGCAAGCAGCCCTTGCCGTTCCGCTCGCTGCCGACCCCGACACCCGCGCCGAGTACAGCGATATCGGCTTCATTATTCTGGGGGCAGCCCTGGAACAAATCGCTGACGAGTCGCTCCAAAGTTTCTGCGAGCGCGCGGTGTTCGGCCCGCTGGGGATGAATCGCACGACCTATTGTCCTCCTGCGCACATGCGGGCGGACATTCCTCCCACGCAGAATGACCGCGAATTCCGCAAGCGCATCATTCAGGGCGAGGTGCAGGACGAAAACGCCAGCGTGCTGGGCGGCGTCGCGGGACACGCAGGACTTTTTTCCAACGCCACGGATTTGGGCGCCTTCGCGCACTGCATGCTGCAAGGCGGGCGCCCGATCCTGCGTCCGGACACGGTGGAACTGTTCACCAGGCGGTATGGACCGGGCTCCCGAGCGCTGGGGTGGGACACTCCCAGTGATCCCTCGCAGTCGGGAAAATATTTTTCGCCGCGCTCGTTTGGTCACCTTGGTTATACCGGGACGTCGCTATGGATCGATCGCGACCGCGGGCTGGCGATCGCGCTCTTGACCAACCGCACCTGGCCCGACGCGAAGTCGCAGCTCATCAAGCAAGTACGGCCAGAGTTTCACGACGCCATCATCGAAGGCCTGGAGGCACAGGACGGGTGAGCAAGGCGCGATTGCAGAAACTCGGGACCGAACAGCCTAACCTCGCCACCGCTGCGCTCGACAGGCGCGGCGCGCGAGAGATCGCCGAGATCATCAATGCGGAAGACATGCGTGTTGCGCCTGCCGTGGCTCGAGCGCTGCCCGAGATCGCGCGCGCCATCGACGCTATCGCTGCAGCACTCTCCTCCGGCGGTCGTCTCATCTATGTAGGCGCGGGAAGCAGCGGACGGATCGCAGCCCTCGATGCCGCCGAATGTCCGCCCACCTTCAACACCGATCCTGAACTGGTCCAGTTCGTCATGTCCGGAGGCGAGCGGGCGCTCGGCCACGCGGCCGAGACCCAGGAAGACTGGCCGGCACTCGGTCGCCGCGACATCGCACGGCGCAAGCCCGGTAAGCGCGACGTGGTCGTGGGAATTTCCGCCAGCGGTCGCACGCCCTATACGGTGGCAGCGCTCCGGTACGCGCGCAGCCACGGCGCAACTACGGTTGCCGTCACCAATAACCAAGCGTCCTGGCTGGAGAGGGTTGCCGACATCGCCATCGTTGCCAAGGTCGGTGCCGAGGTCGTGGCAGGGTCGACGCGCATGAAGGCGGGCACGGCGCAGAAGATGATCCTGAACATGCTCTCCACCGGAGCCATGGCGCGCCTCGGATACGTTTATGGCAACCTGATGGTGAATGTGCATGTCAAAAACAAGAAGCTGTGGGAACGCGGAGTCACCGTCCTGGAGCGCGCCGCAGGGGTTAGCCGCGACGCCGCAAGCCGGGCCTTGAAAGCTGGCGGAAGCAGCGTACCCGTGGCGCTGGTCATGCTCAAAGCTGGGGTCGGCAAGGCCGAGGCGCGGCGACGGCTCAAGGCCGCCCGCGGCAACGTGCGCCAGGCAATCGACAAGCGACCGAATTGAAACCACCGAATTACGGGTACTGGCCGTAACGTCTCGTCCTCATCTTTGGCTGGACTATGCTCACTTCCAGGCCGATCCTCGATAGAATGAGACGACTCGCCACATGGCGCGATCCGGGCGAGGCATTGATCATGGACAAGTTCGTCATTCGGGGCGGCAATCCGCTGGTGGGCACGGTGCGTATCAGCGGCGCCAAGAATTCGGCGCTTCCGGCGATGGCGGCCGCCCTGCTCACCGACGAACCCGTCGTGCTGGAGAATATCCCCGAGGTGCGCGACATCCAGACCATGCGCCGGCTGCTGGTAGAGATGGGCGCCGAGGTGGAATTGGAGTACGACCGCGCGCACAAGCGCACGACCATCCACTGCTGCGGGCCGATCCGCCCGGAAGCCCCCTATGAGCTGGTGAAAACCATGCGTGCCTCCACGCTGGTGCTGGGACCGCTCGTGGCCCGCACAGGCCGCGCCCGAGTCTCTTTGCCCGGCGGATGCGCCATCGGCGCGCGCCCTATTGACCTGCACATCAAGGCTCTCGAGCACCTGGGCGCGAGCATCACCCAGGACCACGGATACGTGGAAGCCCGCGCCGAACGACTGCACGGCGGCCACATAGTCTGGGACCGCATCACCGTCACAGGCACCGAAGAGCTGATGATGGCAGCCGCGCTGGCCGAGGGCGAGACGGTGATGGAGAACTGCGCCCGCGAGCCGGAAGTCGGGGACCTCGCGGCCCTCCTCACCACGATGGGCGCGCGCATCGAAGGCGCAGGCACGGCCACCATCCGCATTCACGGCGTGCCGCGGCTCACGGGCGCACGGCACCACATCATCCCGGATCGCATCTCAGCCGGCACCTTCGTTGTGGCCGGCGCGATGACTGGCGGTGATCTTACGGTGGCCCATTGTGATCCCGTCCACCTCGGCGCGCTGCTGCAGAAGCTGGCCGAAGCTGGAGTAGTCGTTCAGGTCGCCGGCGACAGTGTTCGCGTGACCGGGGACGGCCATCTGCTGGCCGCCGACGTCAATACCGAGGAATATCCCGGTTTCCCCACGGACATGCAGGCGCAATTCATGGCCCTGGCCACTCAGGCTGATGGCAGCTCGGTGATCACCGAGAACATCTTCGAGAACCGCTTCATGCACGCTCTCGAGATGGTGCGCATGGGCGCCAACATCAAAATAGAAGGACGGCGCGCCGTGGTGCGCGGCAAGACTCCGCTGAGCGGAGCTGCGGTGCAGGCCTCAGACCTGCGCGCCTCGGCGTCGCTGGTGCTGGCCGCGCTGGTGGCCGACGGGGAAACCATCATCGACCGCGTCTATCACATTGACCGCGGCTACGAGCACATTGAAGAGAAGCTACGCAGCGTGGGCGCGCAGGTGATGCGTATCGGAGAAATGCTGCCCCGACGCGCCGCCCTGGCCTAGCCCGGTAAAGCCCTCTAGTTCTTATTTTTCTCTGTAGATCCAGCCAGCGACGAGTGTCGCCAGGATCGAGCCTATCCACATGTCGAGCATCCAGCCCAGGGGAAACATCCGTTCGATGGGAGACCACGCTGCCCAGGCGAAGTTGTCCGGGAAGCCGGCAGCAAAGCCCACCAGCAATCCGATCTTGAGAGCGGTCTTCGGTCCGGCTCCCAGCGTAGAACGCGTCCAGGCGTACAGGTGGGCCAGGATCAGCGACAGAATGAAAAGGATCACGATCCACTGGCCGAGGAAGAAGGGATAGCGCGGCTGCTTCAGAAACATTCCGGCGTTCATGGCAGCCTGGTAGCGTGCACTTCCGATGATCACTTGTCCGGCGACAAAGCTCCATGCGAACCACACTACGGTGCCGGCGATTGCCCCCAGCCAGATTCTGCTTTTGTTGAGCCCCACGTCGCACCTCCGATCTACAGAGATTGGACAGCCTGGCCCCACCCCTGATTATGTCAGCGCTCTCTGAGCTGATCAGGCTTCCCTTCTAAGCGCTCATCGATTCCGATGGTCTGATGGGATCAGACCACCCCGCCCTACCCCTCCCTATATACCACCCTTGCAGAATCAACACCTTAGCCCATATTGGCCGGGGAAGTACCGTCAGCGCAAGGACTTATAAGCAAAATCTTGAGGCGCAAGGAGTTATTGTTTTAAGCTAATTTATATACAACATGTATATCAGAATAGAGGAAAGCTGTCAAGCGAATTCGCAGCACGGCCCTTGCCATATTAACCAGCGCTTTCAGTTCCGGCAACGATTCTCCGGCCGCCGAACCCGCCAGGCCCGGAGGGCCTTGCCAGCTTAGCCCAGCGCTTCGAGCGCTGGGAACAGTGATGTGGGCGAACCAGTCCCGTAGGGACGGGCCTTGCGGCTGTGCTAGCCTCGCATGCCGCACAGCTACACCGCCAATCTCCTCCATGTTGTGTTCAGCACGAAACATCGCCGCGATCTCATCCCACCAGAGCTCCAGCCTCGGCTGTGGGGTTATATGGCCGAGATCGGGCGCAATCGCGCCGTGCACATCCTCGCGGTC
>Ga0187782_10001310_pt1 | contig 17945 bp, 14 predicted proteins | sample 0715_SJ02_MP15_2_FD_132454 | JGI IMG/M metagenome (GOLD analysis project Ga0187782, IMG submission 132454) | Tropical peat soil microbial communities from peatlands in Department of Meta, Colombia - 0715_SJ02_MP15_20_MG | ecosystem: Environmental > Terrestrial > Soil > Wetlands > Peat | place...
TCCTTCGGTCCGGTCCACCCCTTCGGCGTGCGCAGGACGATCATGGGCCAGCGTGCACGTGCCGGCTCGTTCGATTGCCTGCATCGCTGCTGGATGTTTCGAATGTCCCCGATGGCGCGCTCCATCGTTTCTGCCATCTTTTGATGCATTTCGCTCGGGTCGCTGCCTTCGACGAAATAGGGATTGTAGCCGTAGCCCACGAACAGCGCTTCGAGCTCCTCATGGCTGATGCGCGCGAGGATCGTCGGGTTGGCAATCTTGTATCCATTGAGGCTGAGAATCGGCAGAACGGCGCCGTCGCGCACCGGGTTGATGAACTTGTTCGAGTGCCACGCCGTCGCGAGAGGACCCGTCTCGGCTTCACCGTCGCCCACGACGCAAGCGACGATGAGATCGGGGTTGTCGAACGCGGCCCCGTAAGCGTGAGAGACGCTGTAACCGAGCTCCCCCCCTTCATGGATCGACCCGGGAGTTTCCGGCGTGACGTGACTGCCGATGTGACCGGGAAAGGAGAACTGCTTGAACAGCTTGCGCATCCCGTCCTCGTCCTCGGTCACGTTCGGATAGATCTCCGAGTACGTGCCATCCAGGTAAACGGGCCCGAGGGCGCCCGGCGCGCCGTGGCCCGGACCGGCGACGAAGATCACGTCGAGGTCGTATTTCACGATCATCCGGTTCAGGTGAACCCACACGAAAGACAGCGCCGGGCTCGCGCCCCAGTGGCCGAGCAGTCGGTGCTTCACGTCCCGCGTCTCGAGAGGCCTGCGAAGAAGCGGGTTGTCCTTGAGGTAAATCATCCCTACCGAGAGGTAATTGCACGCGCGCCAGTACGAATTCATAAGCTCCAGCTCTTTGGCCGCGAGCGGTCGGGTGGCGGCGTGTTCTTTGTCAGCGGAGGGGGCTTTTCCCGCGTGCTCTTTCGCGGACACCGCGGGTGCCTTGGCATGAATCGCGTTGGATTCCCTGGTCGTACCTTGGTGTGTCACGGCGTTGCTCCCGTTGCGATTGAGTTTGTGTTGCGGAGCCATCGCCGGCGCCGCTCGGGGAGCGACTCCATCATTTTTCATGCCGCTGCGATGGACCCGAGGTGGTGCGGACTTCGGAGGTGCGCGGATCACAGCCGTTGGGGCACTCCGACACCGCTCTGTACCGCTCTGTCGCCGAGCATCACGGCAGCTCGAAGCGCCTCACGCACCCGCTGCGGCACCTGGATGCCTCACGCCACGTCCGAGGATCGATCCTTTTCCGGTCTTGCTCGGAGGACGCGACAATGGACGCAGCAGGAAACGGCTCGCAGAGCGGAGGTCGTCGTCTGGTCGACGCGTGAGCCGTTCGGGCATGGCCGCGCCCGGCTGGCATGCGACCTGCCCATTTCATGGACATCGGCAAGGTCTCATAGACATCGACAGGGTCGGCGATGAAACCGCACGCGCGGCAGCTTCTTCTCATGCTCATCCTGGCCGCGGCGCTGCCCTGCGTGCTGAGCTGCAACAGACCGTCGCAAGACGTCACGCTGCAGGGCTCCGGCGCGACCTTTCCGGCGCCGCTCTACAAGCGCTGGTTCATACTACCAGGAGCATCCGAACGTGCGCGTCAACTACTCGCCCATCGGCAGCGGGGCGGGCATCCGGCAATTCACCTCGGGGTTGACGACCTTTGGTGCAAGCGACGCCGGCATGACGAGCAAGGAGATCGCCAAGCTACCGAAGGAATACGGCGGCGTCGTCCTGCTGCCGATGACGGCGGGTGAGATCGCGCTTTCGTACAACTTGCCTCTGGGTTCTCCCATCCGCCTCTCGCGCGCCGCGTACGTCAGGATTTTCCTGCGCGAGATCACCCGCTGGAACGATCCCGAGATCGCGAAATACAACCCAGGGGTGGAGCTCCCGGATGTGAAGATCACCGTTGTCAGCCGCGCGGATAGCAGCGGGACGACCTATGCATTCACGACGCACATGGCGGCGGTCGCGAAGGCGGTCGGCATCGACTGGACCCCTGGCGTCGACAAGTCGGTTCCGTGGAAGGAATCGATCGCAGCCCAGGGCAACGACGGTGTCGCCGCTCTCATCCAGCTCACCCCGGGAGCCATCGGATACGTCGAGTTCGGGTATGCGTCGCTCGCGAATCTGAAAATGGCGGCGCTCGAGAACCATTCGCATCAGTTCATCCTTCCCGACTCCGACGGCAGGTCGGGAGAGCGCGCGCTCGAGGGCGCCACGATTCCGCGCGACCTCCAGATCCGTGTTCCGGATCCGGAGACGAGCGGGGCATACCCGATCGTCACCTACACCTGGGTCCTCGGCCGTCGGCACTACGACGACCCGCGCGAGGCCACGACGCTCCAGACGGTGCTTCTCGACTGCCTGACGGATCGAAAGCAAGAAGTCGCCCGGGAGCTCGGCTACGTGAAGTTGCCCGAGGCGGTCATCGATCGGGTGCGTGCCGAGATCCGGACCCTGGTCGCCACGAGGTGAAACCGTGACCGCGATCGAATCCACATCCCCGCGCGAAGTCATCCAGCCCGGAGACGTCGGCAGGGCACCGAGCGCTCGAGAGGTCACGATCGACCGGTGGTTTCGGTGGGCCACGCGCATCCTCGCCGGATTTTCGGCGCTGCTGGTCGTGCTGGTCGTGCTCCTCGTCGCCAAGCAGGCATGGCCTGCGATCGAGAAGTTCGGCCCCGGCTTCGTCACATCCACCAAGTGGGATGCGGGCAAGAACCAGTTCGGGATCTTGCCCGAAATCTTCGGCACGGTGGTGAGCTCGATCACCGGTGTCGCGCTCGCGGCGGTGTTCGGCGTGGCCGTGGCGGTCTTCCTGACCGAGGAGTTCATTCCACGCTGGCTGGAGAACGTCCTGAAGAACGTGATCACCCTGCTCGCGGCCATTCCCAGCGTCGTCTACGGCCTGTGGGGCATCTTCGTGGTCATTCCCGCGATCCGGCCCGCCTGCAACTGGCTTCACGAGCGTCTCGGGTGGATCCCCGCCTTCAGCACGCCGCTCGTCAGCGTTGGCATGGCGCCCGCGGCGCTCGTACTGGCCATCATGATCCTGCCGACCGTCGCGGCCATCTCACGCGACGCGATAGCGGCCGTCGACCCGCTCGTACGCCAGGCCGCCATCGGGATGGGAGCGACGCCATGGGAGACGATCCTAGGGGTCACGCTGCCCATGTCCAAGCGGGGCATCTACGGCTCGATCGTGCTGGGCCTCGGGCGAGCGCTCGGCGAGACGATGGCTCTGGCGATGCTCGTCGGGAACGTGAACATCATGAGCCCGTCGTTCTTTTCGCCGGCGGATACTCTGGCGGCGCTTCTCGCGAACAAGTTTCCGGAGGCCGCATCGCATCTCGACCTCGGGGCATTGATGTACGCCGCGCTGGTGCTTCTGCTGCTCACGCTGGTCGTGAACATCGTCGGTGAGCTCATCATGCGGAAAGACATCGCCGGCGGCTCCGGTATGCGGAAAGACATCGCCGGCGGCTCTGGTCGCGACCGCGGCCCGAAGAGGCTGGGAACGCTGTCACGACGACACGACGAGGAGGTGCTCGAGTGACTGCCCACGTCCAGCCGACCCCGATCCTCGGCCCTGCTGCGGAGCCGCAGGAGATCGATCTCGCAGAGCTCGATCACTCGCTTCGTCGGCCTCGCACGCTCTTCAGCTACTGCCTGAGCGTCCTGTGCTCGATCTTGGCGCTCGTGGCGGCGGTTCCCCTGGTCTCCGTGCTTCTGATGCTCGTCGTCCGGGGAGGCAAGCGTCTGAACCTGGCGCTCTTGACGCAGCTTCCGCCGGCGGCCGGGATGGTGGGTGGCGGCATCGGCAACGCGATCGTCGGTACGCTGCTGGTGATCTTCGTCGGCGGAGTGCTCAGCATCGTCATTGGTGTCTTCGCGGGGGTGTACCTGGCCGAGATCAACCGGGAGGGCGCGCTCGGAGGGCTCGTCCGCTTCTGCGCCAGGCTGCTTACCGGGCTGCCGTCCATTTTGGCCGGCGTCTTCGCGTACACCACCGTCGTTCTCTGGACGGGGCGGTTCTCGCCCTTGGCCGGTGGCATCGCCCTTTCGCTGCTGATGCTCCCCACCATCATCCTGACGACGGAGGAATCCGTCCGCTCGGTGGGCGCGGAAATGCGCGAGGCCGCCATCGGTATGGGAGCCACACAGACCCAGATGATCTGGCAGATCCTCCTCCCCACGGCGCTGCCCGGCATCCTCACGGGCATCCTCCTCGCGCTGGCGCGCGGTGCGGGCGAGACCGCACCGCTGCTCTTCACGCTGACTTTCAGTGACTTCTGGCTCAAGGGCCACTTGATGGAACCGACCGCCTCGCTCGCGGTTTTGATTTACAATTTTTCGAAGTCGCCTTTCCAAAATCAAAAAGAGATTGCCTGGGCCGCGTCCCTCGTGCTGGTGCTCATCGTGCTGGCGCTGACACTTGGCGGCCAGGCTCTCTCGCTACGCGCGCGCAGAATGATGGGAGCTCCACGATGACCAGCCGCAGTATCATGGGAACCGAATCCGCGACGAAGCCGGAAGGCCCGAAACCGGAAGCCGCGTGCTCCACCCTTCGCAGCGGGACGGCCGACGGCAGCATCTTCGATCTCGATCTGCAGGGGCTCTACTACGGAAAGTTCAAGGCGGTGCGTGACGTGGGGATGGCCATCGAACGAAGAACGATCACCGCGCTCATCGGCCCCTCGGGCTGCGGCAAGAGCACCGTGCTCCGGAGCCTCAATCGGATGAACGATCTCCAGCGCGGTTTCCGCTTGCAGGGTCGGGTGCGCTTTCGCGGCAAGGACATCTATGCAAAAGCGGTCGACCCCGTTGCCGTGCGCCGCGCCATCGGCATGGTCTTCCAGAAGCCGAATCCGTTCGCGATGACGATCTATCGCAACGTGGCTTACGGGCTGCGGCTGCAGCGCGTCCGAGGTGACCAGGACGAACGGGTGGAGCAGGCGTTGCGCGGCGCGGCCCTCTGGGACGAGGTCAAGGACAAGCTGCACTCGAGCGCGCTCGCACTCTCGGGCGGCCAGCAGCAACGCCTGTGCATCGCCCGGTCGATCGTCACGGAACCCGAGGTGTTGCTGATGGACGAGCCGTGCGCCTCCATCGATCCGATCGGCACCCGCAAGATCGAGGAGCTGATGCGCGAGCTCAAGCACCGGTTCACGATCGCGATCGTCACGCACAACCTGCAGCAAGCAAAGAGGGTCGCCGACAAGACCGCCGTCTTTTTCGTCGACGTGACCAACGGGTCGCGGACCGGATACCTCGTCGAGTTCGGAGATACGCGACAGGTCTTCGAGGATCCGAAGGAGCGCACGACGCAGGAATACGTCAGCGGCGAATTCAGTTGATCCGCCGCGAATTCGGTTGGTCCGCGGCGAACTCGGTTGATCCGCGTCGAATTCAGTTGAAAAGACGAGCACTGTCAGGGCAGGACGCCGACGTATCCAATCCCGATGCCGTGCGACGTCGGCACGACGCCCAGGCCGGGGCGGGTGTGCGTGGGGCCGATCCACGTGAGCCATGCGGCCGTCGCGGCTGCGACCAGACCCGCACCCAGACTCACGTCGCCGACGATCATGCGCGCGTGCATCGAATCGAGACCGGCCCCCGAGCAGGACGGCCCGCACGCGGCCTTCGTATTCCCTTCCTGGAGGTACGCGGGTACGCCGACAGCGGCAAACGTCGCAATGCCGGCGCCACCTATCGCAAACAGGCTGACGCGCAGCGCAAGCGGGGTGTCGTCGTCCGGGCGGGCCGAGCCCGAGGCCGACGCGGGGGGCGGTGCCGGCTCCTGCCCGGACTGCGCGATCTCGGCGTCCGCACGCTTGGGGCCGTCCGCTGCCGCCGTACGCGCGGACGTGATGGCGAGCGCCGCGACGAGCACCGCGGACTGACCCTCGAATCGAGTCATGGCGAACCCCCTACACAGCAGTACGGGCGCGAGCGAGGCCACTTAAGAGTGCGCAGTCAGCTCGACAGGGGGCTCGGAATGGATGGGCCGCTCGGCATGGGCGGCCAGCTCGGCGTGAGTGGGAGCCTGGCGCGTGCAAGCACTGTCCTGCCCGGATGTGGGCCTATGCATGGACCGGGGGCTTTCGCACGGTCCAGGGCCTTGCAGCCTCGAGCTGCGCCGCGAGACGGAATAGCGTGGCCTCGTCCCCGAAGCGCGCGGCGAACTGGACGCCCACCGGCAAGCCTTGTCCGTTCCAGTGCAGAGGGACGTTCATCGCCGGGTAGCCGGTCTGATTGAACATCATCGTGTTCGGAGTTCGCTCGAGGTTCTTCGCGCCGAGGTCCGCCAGGACCCGATCGAGCAGGCCTTTGGCGGGAAAGACCCGCAGCGCCGCCAGTCCGAGCCTCTCTGCAGGCTTCAGTGCGAGCTCGCCGATTTTCGCGGGCAGATCCGCAAGGGTCGCGCAGAGGAACAGATCGTACGTCCCGAAGAACGCCGCCAGCCTACGCCCGAGCTGCATCGAAGTCGCCCGGGAGCGCTCGAGGTCGAGGGCTGTCAGCTTTCGCCCGATCTGCCCCAGCAGCCACGTGGACGCCTCGAACCCCCGAGGCGTTGCGCGGCGGCCGGCCAGGCGTGCCGCTTCGTCGATCGCCGCGGCCGTGCTGGTGGCGACCTGGACGAAATAGGCGGCGACCGCCTCGTCGCGGTCGAACGACGGTGCGGCCTCGACGACCTCGTGCCCCAGCTCGGTCAGAACCTTTGCCGCCGATTCCACCGCATCGACGCAGTCGGCGTGGATGGTCTTTCCGTAGAGCGATCCCTTCGAGAAGGCGATGCGCAGCCTGCCGGCGGGCGCACCGACTTCCTCCAGGTAGGGCCGGGCAGGAGGTCGCACCTCGTACGGTGCGCCGGGCTCCGGGCCCTGCGTGGCATCGAGCATCGCGGCGCAGTCGCGCACCGACCGGGTGAGGACGCCAGGCTGTACGTAGCCGCCCCAGAGCTCTCCGTGGTCCGGCCCGACGGGGTTGCGTCCGCGAGTCGTCTTCAGCCCGAACAGCGCACACGCCGAGGCGGGGACGCGAATCGATCCTCCGCCGTCGCCTCCGTGCCCCATGGGCACCGCGCGCGACGCCACCAGCGCGGCGGTCCCTCCGCTCGAGCCCCCGGGGGTCCGGCCGATGTCCCAGGGGTTGCACGTCGCGCCCCGGAGCTCGGGCTCCGTGACGCCGAGGATTCCGAATTCCGGCGCGTTCGTCTTGGCGACGATGATGACGCCCGTCCGCTTGATGCGCGCGACGATCTCCGCGTCGTGCTCGGGCACGTAGCGCTCCAGATGCCGCGAGGACATCGTGTAGGGCTCTCCCGCAAGCGCCCCGTCGAGGTCCTTGAGCACGAACGGCACGCCTCGGAAGGGCCCCTCGGGCAGCTTCCGCGCGTCGTCTGCCGACGCGCGCGCCTTCTCGTACATCCGATGAACGATTGCGTTGAGTGCCGGGTTGACGCGCTCGATCGCGGCAATCGCGGCATCGATGAGCTCGCGCGGGCCGATCGCGCCCGTCCGGAGGCGCTCGGCGAGCCCGATGGCGTCGATGTCCGCATAGTTGTCCATGGCTCCGGCGGCTCGCGCAGACGGTGGCGAGGGGCCCGCCACCATGTCCGCATCGTGCCACGGTTCGCTCCGAGCGTCTCCCCGACTCTCCCGCCTTGCGGCCCGATGGCTGTTCGGCGATCACCTTGGCGTGCTCCGCTACCCACGCGTGTACGGATGGGTCTTGGCCCTTTCGATCCTGCTCTCGATGCCGGCCCTTTTCGCCGACTTTTTTTGCGACGATGGGCCGCTCGTGCTCCAGCTGGAGGGGGCGGCGCCAGCGCCCGTTCCAGGACCGTTCGGTCTTTACACGTTTACCTCGGGCGCCGACTTTCGGGCTCGATTCGTCGACCATGGCGACTTTCCCTGGTGGACGGCGAGCGACCTGCGTCTCGCCCTTTTCCGCCCTCTTTCGAGCGCCCTCTTTGCGCTCGACCACGCGGCCGCAGGTCGCCATCCTCTCGCTTATCACCTGCACTCGATGGTGTGGTACGGCGTCGCCGTCCTCGCGGCGGCCCGGCTGTTTCGGCGCCTTTTGCCCGAGCGTGAAGCGGCCCTGGCGTCGCTGCTCTTCGCCGTGGCGCCGGCGCACTGGATGGTTGCCGCCTGGCCGTCGGCGCGGCACATCGCCATCTCGGGGACCTTTGCTCTGCTGGCAATCGACCTGCATCTTCGATGGCGCGCCTCTGGCGATGAACGTGCGCGCTGGGGAGCGCTGGCTCTCGCAACCGCGGCGCTGCTCGGCGGTGAGACGGGGCTCACGGCGTTTGCCTACGTCGGGTCGTACGAGCTTTTCGGGCGCCCGGAGGCTTTGCGAGCGCGCCTACGCGCACTCGCCCCGTGGGGTCTGCTGGCGCTCGGTTACGCCGGCGTGTATCGCGCGTTTGGCTACGGCGTCGAGGGGTCGGGCGGGTACATCGACCCGACGACCAACCCGGGGAGGTACCTGGCCGCCATGCCAGTCCGTCTTGCGGTCTACGCGAACGCAGCCCTTTTGAGCGTCACCGCGGAGCTGTCGACCATCGTCCCCCGGGCGGTTCCCGTCCTCGCGGTCGTCGGAGTGCTGGCCGCGGGGGGGCTCGCCCTCCTCGTGCGTCGCTCGTGGGCTCGTCTCGACGAGGCAACCAGAAGGACACTTCGGTGGATTCTGCCCGGCGCGCTCCTCGCCATTCTTCCCGGCCTCGCCAGCATCCCGGGGGATCGTGTTCTCTTCGGTCCCAATGTCGGTGTCCTCGCGGCGATCGCCGTGGCGATCTGCAACGCCTGGCCGCGAGGCTCGACCTCGGCTCTGCGCGCCATACCGGCCAGAGCCGCCGTTGTCCTCTTCGCCTTCGCTCACGTCGTGCTCGGCCCTCTGCATTTCGCGAACGGCGCGGCGACGCTCGCGGTCGGTTCCCACGCCGCCATGGCCGCCGCCGCCGGCGTACAGATCCCCCCGGTCCCGGGAGTGCGTGTCTTCGGGATCGGCCTTTCGGACCCGATGGTGGGCATGTACCTCGGGCCTTACCACCTGCTCGCGCCGCGCGCCGACCCTCCACCGACCGAGGCGCACGTGCTCACGATGACGCCGCACGATGAACGGATCCGCCGCGTGGACGACCGGACGCTCGAGATCGCGATCGATGGGGGCACGCTGCTCGAGACCGCCTTCGAGACGGTCTTTCGGTCGACGAGCGAGCCTCTCCGGAGCGGCGACGTCGTGCGCTTGAAGCCCTTCTCCGTGCGCATCCTCGACGACATCGGTGGCTTGCCGACGCGCATCGCGGTCTCCTTCGACCGTTCGCTCGACGACCCGTCGATTGCCTTTCTCGTGTGGCAGAATCGGGCCCTCCGCGCGCTCTCTCTGCCGCCGTCCGGGCGCGAGGTCTTGCTTCGGCACGAGCGCGGGCCGCTCGGTCTTTAATGTACGGCCGATGACAACGCTCGCAGGAGAGCATAGCGTCGCGAGCCCGACAATCACCCATGAGATCCGACGGAGATCACGACGAATGACTCGTTATCGGGTGGCGGGCACTCTGATACTCGTCGTCGTGACGGCCGAATCCTCGTCGAACGCCCAGGAGCTGGGGGCCATCGGTGGTCACACCGAATTCGGGGTGCTCCCGGTCTCCGGCGAATCCCTGTCCGTCGTGTTCGGCCTGGGTCTCGATGTCGCGCTCGCCCACGTCGACCGGTGGTACCTGGGAGCTGGTCCCTCGGGCCTGATCGCCGTGCAGACGAGTCAAACCGGGTGCGGCTCCCATTGCCCTCGAGGCCTCGGCGCGCTCGGCGCCAATGTCGAGGGGGGCGCCACGTTCGGATCATGGTTCCTCGGCGCCCGCGTGGCGCCGCTGGTGGGCTATTCGAATGGCTATCCGGGCCACGAAGTCGCGGTCTGGCTCCACCCGTCGCTCGTCGTGGGCTGGACCTCGGCGCAGCTCGCGATCGGCGCCTACTGCGGGTACTTGGCCGCAGTGCAGGGCGGGCCTTCCGGCTTCGACCCGGGCCTTCAATTTACCTCCTTCTTCTGATTCTTCGGCGCCCGCGGAACCTTCGCGGCCCCGCGATGTCGCTCCTCCGTGGCAATTGGGCGTACGGCCTCTCACGGCCCTGATCCGCTCGGTATGGCCGGACGAGCCCGGTCGCAGGGACCGGGCGACGCGGCGAGCGGCGTCGCGCCTTTTATCGCTCTCACCTACGCGATCACCTGGTTGATGCTGCTTCCGGCTGCTCTCGCGCAACGCGGGGTGCTCGCCGCCCCTCGGTCGTGGCTTACGCCTCTCGTCGTGGTCGGCTATCTCGCGCCCACGTCTGCCGCCGCGGTCCTCGCCGGGCTCGAGGGGCGCGGGGACGGCCTGCGCAACCTCGTTCGAGGGCTTGGCGTGTGGCGCGTCGGCGTGGCCTGGTATGTCGCGGCGCTGGCTTTGCCGGGCGCGGTCTTCGTCGTCACGAGAGCGGTGGTCGGCCTGGTGACGGGGGGCGATACGGGCCCGTGGCTGTACCCTCCCGACGCGCGACACGTCGCTGCGATGGTCGTCGTCCCGCTGACGGACCAGATCGGGTGGCGGGGTTTCGCGTTTCCCCGCGCAGAGATTCGCTACGGCACGCTCAGGGCCACTCTGGGCCTCGGCCTCGTGTGGGGCCTCTGGCATCTGACGAAGCAGGCGCTGGTCGGAGACGGCGCCCCGCTTCCGATCGCCGCGGTCCTGCTGGCGCTGTTCGTCTCGGGCAGCGTCGTCTTCACGTGGATCTACAGGCGAGCGCGCGACAGCCTCCTGCTCGTGGTCCTCGCGCAGGCCGGGTTCTACCTCGACAATCCCTCTCAAGCCTTGCCCGGGCACGCTGCGCCGCTGATCATCCAGGCGGCAGGGTATTGCCTGCTCGCTCTGGGCCTGCTCGCGGCGGATCGAAAGGTCTGGCGGGGTGACGCCGCGGGCCGAGATCCATTTCACGCGGCCGCGAGCTGAGCTCCACTTGCGGCGACGGCCGTCTGACTTTTGCTCCAGACCTCCGGCTGCATGTTGGGATCCAGCAAGCGACGCTCGGCTCCCGGCGCGAGGACCACGAGCTCGTCGCGATGATGAAAATCGAGCGGGCCGCCCTCGAGCAGGCGATACGTCGCCTCTCGTCCGGTGAAGGTCACCTCCAGCAGCGCTCCGCGCACCCGCAGGCGGAATCGAAGCTTCTGCCAGTGTGGTGGCATGGCCGGCTTGAAGGTGAGGTGCCCCGAATAGTCGCGCAGCCCGGCAAACCCGTAGACGACCGCCATCCAGGTTCCCCCGCACGAGGCGACGTGCATCCCGTCGCGGACGTTGTGGTGCAGGTCCGCCAGGTCGGTCGTCGCGCTGTCGACCAGGTACCTGTGAGCGACCGCCACCTCGCCGACCTCGCAGGCCGCGATCGACTGGATGCATTCGGAGAGCGACGAGTCGCCGGTCGTCAGCGGATCGTAGTACTCGAAGATGCGGCGCTTCTGTTCGTCGGTGAATTCGTTCCCGAGCAAGAACGCTGCGAGCATGACGTCCGCCTGCTTGATGACCTGGTGGCGGTAAATGTAGAGGGGATGGAAGTGCAGGAGCAGCGGATACATCTCGGGGGGTACCGTCGCGAAATCCCACGCCTGCTGCTCGAGAAAGCTCTCGTCCTGGAGGTGGACCCGGGCTTCGTCGTCGTAGGGCACGTACATCGCCGCCGCGGCGCGTCGCCATAGATCGATCTCCGCGGCTGCCAACCTGGTCGAGTTCGCAAGGTGATCGTACCGATCCGGATTCTCTCGCTGCAGTGTCTCCAGTGCGTCCACGGCGATCTGCATGTTCTTGCGTGCCATCAAGTTGGTGAATGCGTTGTTGTCGACCACCGTCGAGTACTCGTCCGGTCCGGTCACGCCGTTGATCACGAACTGACCGTGTTTCGAATCGGAGAAGAAGCCCAGGTCGGCCCAGAGCCGTGCGGTCTCCACCAAGATCTCGCCGCCGTAGTCCTCCATGAACGCCTTGTCACCGGTCAGCTCGACGTAACGCTGGAGAGCGAACGCAACGTCCGCATCGATATGGTACTGAGCCGTGCCGGCCGCGTAGTACGCCGAGGCCTCCTTGCCGTTGATGGTGCGCCATGCGAAGAGGGCTCCCCGCTGGCCCACCTCGTGGGCGCGCTCGCGGGCGTCGTCCAGCATGCGGTAGCGCTTCAGAAGCAGCGCGCGTGCGACGCGCGGCGACGTATACGTGAGAAACGGGACCACGTAGATCTCGGTATCCCAGAAGTAGTGCCCCTCGTAGCCCTCACCGGTAAGGCCCTTGGCGGGCAGGCCGTATCCTTCCACCCGTGCCGTCGCCTGCATCAGCTGAAAGATGCTGTAGCGCACGGCGAACTGCAGGCTCGGGCTGCCCACGAGCTCGACGTCCGCGCTGTGCCAAAAATTGCTGACGGCGCGTTCGTGCTCGTTGCGGACCGCATCGGCGCCCGTGCGGCGCGCCTGCGCGAGCGTCTGCTCCGTGCGAAAGCTCAGCTCCCTGCGCGATCGGCCGGACGAGTAGTGATAGGCCAGAAACTTCTCGAGTCGGATCCGCTGGCCAGGCTCGAGGCGCGCACTCAGCAGGTACCGGTAGATGTTGGGGTCCTGCTTCACCGAATGCTCGTATTCGGCCTCGACCACCGCGCGGTGGGCCATGCCGCAGGCGAGCGACTGGCCGCTTTGCCTCGTACGGAAGGTGCAGACGACTCCGTCGCCCGTGATTTCGCTCGACTCCAGGTCGAGGGCGCATTCATCGAGGCGGCGTCGCCGCGGGTCCATGGATTCGCCGGAGTTGCGCGCGGCTTCGGGAACGACGAGCTCCGACGATACCGTGAGCGATACGGCGCGGTCGAGCGGCTCGACCTCGTACGTCATACACACCAGGTGCCGATTGACCAGCGAGACCAGCCGCGTGGAGCGCACCCTGAGCCGTGAACCGTCCCCGAGCCTCCACACGAGCTCGCGCTCGAGGACGGCGCGATCGAGATGCAGCGTCCGCTGGAAGGACGCCATCTCGTCGCGCATGTCGATCTGGCTGTCGTCCGCGAACAGCCGGATGCGGGTCCCGTCGGGCGCGGGAACGATTGTCTGGCCAGTGCGTGCGAATCCGTAGGCGTCCTCTGGATGCCGGATGGGCCAGGTTTCGTGGAAGCCGTTGAGCAGCGTTGCGGGCCGGTAGTTGGGAAAGCCTTCCTCCATCGTTCCGCGCACTCCGAGGTAGCCGTTGGAGAGGGCCAGGATCGATTCGAGCTGTGGCGTCAGCTCCGCGGCGGGCCCCCGCAGGACGAGCTGCCAGGGCTGCTGAATCATCAACGTCTCCGCCGTCGCGATCTTCTGAGCTGTTTCCAAGATCTTGTGAAGCTTGGGGCCGTGTTTTCCGGGCATGAGCCCTGCCAGCAGCTCGAACAGGTCCGCGACCACGAGCTGGGCGCCCGCTTGTCGGAGCGCGGCTGCGTTGCCCCGCCGATCGACCCCGATGACGAGGCCGAAGCCCCCCTCGCGCCCGGCGCGTACTCCGGCCAGCGCGTCCTCGACGACCACTGCATTGGCTGGGGCGACGTCGAGCTGCCTTGCCGCCTCGAGGAACGGGTCGGGCGCGGGCTTGCCCCGCAGGCCCTTCTCGGCCACGACCTTGCCGTCGACGACCGTATCGAACAGGTCGCCGATGCCCGCGGCCGCGAGCACGGCACGGCAGTTTTGGCTCGCCGACACGACGGCCGTTTTGATGCCGCGCACGCGGGCCGCGCGAACCACCGCGACGGACCCGGGAAAGACCTCGACCGTGTCCGGCCGGATCAGGTCGACGGCCCTGCGATTCTTCAGATCCGCCAGCTGCTCGAGCGACTCCGCGCCGGGAACGTGGTCTGGGGCGTGCTCGGGCAGGTCGATGCTGCGCGACGCGAGAAAGGACCGGGCGCCGTCCAGGCGCGATCTGCCGTCGACGTAGAGGAGGTAGTCCTGTTGAGTGAACGGCTCGAAGTGTTTGCCCGTGCGCGCGCCCCACCGCTTGAGGAAGGCGTCGAAGGTCTCCTTCCAGGCCGCCTCGTGCACGCGGGCAGTCCCGGTCAGCACGCCGTCGAGGTCGAACAGGACGGCATCGTAGTGCGCGCCCGCGTCGCTCGCGCTCCCGGAAGTGGCATCCGCCCCGCTACTGCCCCAACGGTTATTGCTATTGCTCGACATGAGGGTCCTCCAAGACCGCGCGAATTTCCCTGCGACGTCTGCGCCATGGCGTTGCGGAGCGTCCGTCGTCGAGACCAGCCGCCGCCGCGGGACGACCGGCCGTGGGGAGCGTCGCAGTGCGGCGAGCGCGCCCCAGCTCTGGTTCGGCCGGCGTTCTCGCTAGTGTGCAGTGGCCGCCGGGCCGCGCATCTGCTCCACCTCGCGCTCCGTGCGGTGCACGGTGCTCAAGACCCGCAGACCGAACGCGAACAGCATCACGCCGTAGATGATCGCGTACACTCCGACGGTCCAGACGAGCGCGAAGGCTCCGGCGACCGGGCTGCCGAGGAGCAGGATGCCGAGGACGATCGATAGAGCTCCGGTGATGCCGAGCAGCCACCGCGACTCGTGGTCCCGCGAGTAAAATGGCCCGTCCGCGGAGGACGCGCCCACGAGCTCGAAGATTCCGACCGCGATCGCGCGGACGGCAACGAGAAGGACGAGCGCGAGCATCGTGAGCCCGGGGTATGCGAGCGCGACGATGCCGATCGCTATCGTTGCGAGACCCTCGAAAAGGTACCAGCCCCACCGCTGCCCACTTCTGCCCAGTCGTGCAGCGAGGGCGAAGTCGACGATTCCGTCGGCGAATGCGTAGATGGCGAACACGACCACGAACGCGGCGGCGGCGGCGCCGGGGCTCCGGAGCGCGATGGCTCCGAAGATGACGGCAAGGACGCCGCGTAACGCGAGGAGCCATCCCAGATGCTTCGGAGTGGACTCGATTGACCGAACCGCTTCAGCGCGAGCGTTCATGACAAACCTCTTGCTCTCGATTGGCCGGACCTCATGTTCGCGTCATTGCGCATGAGAGTCCCGGCACGTCATCGTCGGCCCCGAGAGGTGTGCATCGACGGTGCCAGCGGGGCTCAATCGACGGTGACGATGTCGCGGCGCTCTCTCTGGGGTCGTACTACATGTCCGCCAATGCGAAACGTGCTCTGGGGTTTGGCCGCACTTGCTCTCTCGTGCTCCGAACAGCGCTTCTCGTCGAATCCTCCACTCTTCGGCCCGGAGCCTGCCGTTTCGCTTTCGGTCGAGACTTCGGTCGAGACAGGCGATGCGGCCGTGGAACTTGCGGCGGCGGCCCGGCGCCCTTTGGAGTCGACCGATGGGGTCGAGCAGCCCGGTGGCGCTGCGGACGCGGGTCCGATCGCCGACGCCGGTGCCCTCGCTGGCCGGCGGGCGGCACGGCCCACCCATGCGCTGACGGTCGTCGCGTGCTCGCCGGACGTGCCGTCGTGTCCCCCCTCAGAGGCCGATGCGTCGGCGGAGAATAGCTATCGCGTCGTTTTCGGCTCGGGGCGCGGCGTTCTTCGATCGCGCGGACAGGCCGCGACGGACCTTTACAACGAGCTTCGAGACCGGACGGCGCTCGGCGAGCGTGTGGATGCGGAAGTCGTGCTCCGGGACGCGATCGGCAGCGCGCCGCGTGGCTCCGCGGCCCTGCGGTCTACGATCCGGCTCGACATCGCCAAGAACGATCCGCTGGCGCGAAGCGCGTTCGTCCTGCTCGATCTCGTCGACGATCGTGGTGAGGTGACCCTCGACGTGGTCCACTGGTCCGCAGTGAGCAATTGCACCGTGTCCTTGGGGGCGTCCGCGGGCGACGGCGGTTCGCCTCAGTGTTTGATCGCCGAGCCCGAACGCACGCATCGACCGAACAGTGCCCTCTCCTGGTAAGCGTGAGCGTGAACGAGGCGGAGAGGCACCGCTGGCCGTCGATGCCGTCGCGCTCCCGGGGAATCTCGTGCAACCGTCACTTCGACGGGGTGGGAGGCGCAACGTCCGCGAGCGCGTAGGAGCTCGTCGCGGCTCGCCGCAGGGCCTCCATCAGGTCCGGGTGCAGCACGCCATTCGTTCTCCTGTCCATGATCCCGAACTTCTCGCCTCCGCTGCCGCTGCCGCCGTTGTCCCAGTAGACGGGCAACATCCCTCGGTCGACGGCCGCCTTGGTGACGTACTCGACGTAGTAGCGCCGATATTCCTCGAAGCCTGCCTGGTACGTCGCCCCGTATTCGCCGAGAAGCACGGGAATGCCGCGATCGATGAAGTTCGACTTCAACTTGTCGAACTGGGCGACCACGAAGTCCTCCTGGCCCCAGTCGTCTCGGCCCGGGGAGGCGCGGCCCCAGGTCTGCGTCTTTCCGACGAGCGCGAACAGGTAGGGATCATAGTAGTGCACCGACAGGATGAGCCGGTTCGGTACGGGGTCGGCGGGCAACTTGAAGCCTTCGATCGTGGCATCGATGTTCGTGTTGTAGCCGGGAACGATCAGATGGCGCTTGCCGTTGTTGCCCCCGGAAGCCCGGACCACGTTCACGAACTGCTGGTCGAGGTCGTTGATGATGGCGTAGTGCCGCGGATCGGGCTTCCCGTACCCGTCGTGAACCTCGTTCATCGACTCGAAGAGCAGCTCTTCTCCGTAGTTCGCGAAGTGCTTGGCGATCTGACTCCAGACCGCCACGAACCGTGACCGGACGACCGCGTTGTTGTCCTCGGTCGTCTTTCCCTCCGCATCCTTGAGGGAGAGCCATTGCACCGCCTTGAATCCATCGGCGCCGTCATGATGCACGTTGATGATGCAGTAGAGCCCGGCGGAACGGCAGTAGCCGAGGACCTCGTCGACGTGCTCGAGCCAGCCCGAATCGACGGTATAAGCCGGTGCAGGCCCCATGTGCGGTGTCCAGGTGATCGGTATGCGGACGAGACCGAAGCCCGCTTTCGCCACCGCGCGGAAAAGATCCGGCGTTGGCATCGGGTTGCCCCATGCAGTCTCGCCATCCGGGACTTCGAGGCTGTTCCCCAAGTTCCATCCGAGACGGAGCTTGGCCAAAAGCTCCGAGGAAGTGTGGGTGAACTCACGGGGATGATCGGCGGGTGCCGCGGTCGTGCCAGGCTCCCCATTGGTAGCCGACCCCCGGAGTGCGGGCGGAGTCAGGCAGGCCGTCGCGAGAAGCGCGAAGAAGCAGAGGAGCAACAAGCTGGCCGCCGGCGGGCGACGAACGTCGAGACGTAGACTCGCTGCGAGGAGACGCACAGCCGCTCGTATAGATCGCGGACTTGAGATGCCACAAGTGCGGGTTCCTCGCGGAGTTGCAGTATCACTGGAAGACGAGAACGGAGGGCGTGTCCTCTGCGGTGGGCCTTGACTCACATCCTCAGGGCGCTCCGTGGGGCGTGGCCGTCGACAGCTCGGGAATCTACTGGACGAACACTTCCGAATCCGACGGCGGCGCCGGCGGTTCGGTCGTGATGCTTGCCCCGGGCAGCGGGACGCCTTTCACGCTCGCTTCCGCTCAGCCGGTCGCCTTCTCCATCTTCCTCACTCCGACCGCCATCTACTGGACCGACTACAGCGCCGACGCGGGCACCGTCATGAAACTTGCGAAGTAAGTTACTTCCGCCGCGACCCGAGAAACGTTCCTTCTTGCAGCTCTTCGAACGCTCGACGAAGCTGCTCCTGCGTGTTCATGACGATGGGCCCGTACCACGCGACGGGCTCCTTGAGCGGCTTTCCGGACACGAGCAGAAAGCGGATGCCGTCGTCTCCGGCCTGGACGACCACGTCGTCACCCCGGTCGAAGAGGATCAGGGATCGATTGCCGACGTCGGCGGGTGGCGCCGTCTCCGTCCACCAGCCCACGCCCTCCGTGGGCACCGTCAGCGGCTGCGACGCGTTGCAAA
>Ga0187782_10001311_pt1 | contig 17944 bp, 17 predicted proteins | sample 0715_SJ02_MP15_2_FD_132454 | JGI IMG/M metagenome (GOLD analysis project Ga0187782, IMG submission 132454) | Tropical peat soil microbial communities from peatlands in Department of Meta, Colombia - 0715_SJ02_MP15_20_MG | ecosystem: Environmental > Terrestrial > Soil > Wetlands > Peat | place...
AGATTTCACCTGAACAGATTTCACTTGACAAAGCGGGGGCGGGCTACTACATATTGGGGTGTGGGGCTGGGGAGCCGCTAGATCGTGGGCCCCCGCCGCAAATCTTTCCAATCTTCCCAAAAGGAGGGGACTATATGCCGGCGAAGAAAAAGGCAAAGAAGAAGAGGTAATATCACAAGATTCCTAACGTTCTGCCCTTTCTCAGGCCCGCTTCACCAAGCGGGCCTGATTTTTTCTCCGACCATTCCTCGGCGCGCCCGTTTGAAGATAACGTGCCATTCCGAGCGAAGCGAGGAATCTCGCTCTGGTTCTGAAACAGGAGACAATACGAGATTCCTCGCTTCGCTCGGAATGACAAGGTTGTTTCATCATTCAGTGAAACCCCGGCTACACGGCGCCTCCTACTTCTCGACCACCTCCAGCGGCACGCTGGTTGTCTCGGCGGAACTTGGACCGACCATGATGTCGAACACGCCCGGTTCGACGACAAGATTCATGTCGAGATCCAGGATCGAGAGCATGTCGGCTGTGAGCTTGAACTGCACGGTTTTCTTCTCTCCGGGCTTCAGACTGATCCGTTGAAATCCCTTCAATTGCATCACCGGCTGGGTGACGGGGCTGATGCGCTCGTGGATGTAGAGCTGGGGAACCTCGTCACCTTCCCTCGTCCCAGTGTTGGTCACGTCCACGCTCACCGTTGCCGTTCCGCCCGTTCCGATGACGGCAGGTTCGACTCGGAGATTCTCAAAACGAAAAGTCGTGTAGCTGAGTCCATAGCCAAAGGGGAACAGAGGTTTACTGTTTGTCAGGACGTAACTCCGTTCGAGGGAAGGCTTGTGATTGTAGTAGGCAGGGAGCTGGCCGACGGAGCGCGGGAAGGTGACGGGCAGCTTCCCGCCTGGTGCGACGTCGCCGAAAAGCACGTTGGCTGCCGCAGTGCCGCCCTCCTGACCCAGATACCATCCTTCCAGGATCGCCGGCACATGCGCGGCGGCGTAGTTGATCGAAAGCGGGCGGCCGTTGATCAGGAACACCACGGTGGGAGTTCCGGTCTCGGCTATGGCCTGGACAAGCTGGTTTTGGTAGCCGACGAGGTCAAGTGAATCACGATCGCCAAGATGCTTTTCTGACCACGCCTCGCGGTTCGTGCTCTCGTTTTCCCCCACCACGACGATTGCCACGCCGGCCTTGCGCGCCACCTCCGCAGCGGCGCGGATGCTTTCAAGCTGGCTCTTCGCGTCCGGAACCTCGACCTTGTCCTCGTACCACGCGCGCCAGCCCTGGACGCCGGTGGTGATCTTGCACCCTTCGGCGTAAAGCACCTTCACTTGCGGGCCCACACGGTTTCGGATGCCCTGAAGAATGCTCACGCTGTGCGCAGGTTCGCGGCTGTATCCTCCCAGGTGAACATCCGCGGCGTTTGGACCGATCACGGCGATGGTCTTCAGTTTCTTCAAGTCCAGCGGCAACACGTTCCCTTCGTTCTTCAAAAGCACAATAGTTTCCTGCGCGGCCTTCAGGGCAAGCTTCTGATGTTCCGGATTGTTGGTGATTCGCTCCGCGTAGTCGGGATCGACATAGGGATTTTCGAAGAGACCGAGGCGGAACTTCGCAGCGAGAATTCGTGCCGTGGCCTTGTCCACTTCGCTTTCCGGAATCCTTCCTGCGCGCACCTGATCGACCAGGGTGTTATAGACCGAACCGTCCGAGAGGTCGTAATCCACTCCTGCCGCGAGCGCCATGCGCGCCGCATCGGCATTGTTGGCGGCGACGTGGTGCTGAGTGACCAGCATCTGGAGCGCACCGCCATCCGAGGTTACATATCCGTCGAATCCCCATTCCTCGCGCAGAACCCGATTCAACAACCAACTGTTCGCGTGGCAGGGGATGCCGTCGATCTCGTTATAGGCAGCCATGATGCTTCCCGCGTGGGCCTCCACGACGGCGGCGCGAAAAGCTTCAAAGAATACTTGCCGCAAAACCCGCTCCGAGTAGTTGGCAGGAGCAAGGTTTCGCCCACCTTCCGTTTGCCCGTATGCCGCGAAATGCTTTGGGGTGGCCAGAACGTGATGGCGGTCGATCATAAAGTTGGGTCCCTGCAATCCTTCGATGGCCGCGACACCCATGCGCGCCGAGAGATAGGGGTCCTCGCCGTAAGTCTCCTCCGTCCGCCCCCAGCGCGGGTCGCGCGCTAGATTGATCACCGGAGTGAACGCCTGGTTGTCGCCGGCCGAAGCCATTTCATCGGCTATGGCTGTGAACGCTTCCCGCACCAGGTCCGGGTCCCAGGTGCTCGCCAGGCCAAGCGCCTGGGGGAAACTCGTGCTTCCGTTCTCCATGAATCCATGCAGCGCTTCCCCCTGGAAGAGAGCAGGGATTCCCAGACGCGTTTTCTCCCGCAAGTACCGCTGCACGGCGTTGCGCAGAATCGCCGCGTCGCTCGGGGTTATTTTCGAGTCCACGCTGAACATTTCACGAAAGACCTGGCGCGCGTTGGCGTCGTTAAACTTCCCCGTCGTGTCCAGGATGCCGAAGTTGCCCCGGCGCGCAGTCGTCAATTGTCCGACCTTCTCCTCGAGCGTCATGCGCTCCAGCAGATCGGCAACGCGCTGCTGGATGGGAAGATTGGGGTTGCGGTAATCGGGAGCCGGCGTTTGCGCGACCGCGTTCCCGAGAATTGCGAACAGTGTGATGAAACAGAGCAGGTAACGCATTCTTTGACCTCTTTTGGGGGTTCGTTTTGAGTTCGTTCGCATCAAAAAGCAGTCCCCTCCTTCGATAAGCAGGAGTAAGAGGCGGTCCATTTCCACGGCGGTCCTTTGTTTTCATAGACATTCTCGCTTTGTTCCCTCATTTCTGACATTCAGAAACCGGTTTCACGCCAAGGTGCAAAGCACGCAAAGGCCGCAAAGGCCCGCCACCGCCATCCCGTCCTCATCTGAGGAGGGGAGCCGTCGGGTTCCCCTCCTTGGATAAGGAGCGGTGAAGGGTGGTTGATTTCTGCACCGCTCATTTGTTTTCATAGAAATTCGTGCGTCGTTCTTTCAGATTCGCAGCGCCGGCCCCGCGCTGCTCTGGCGGGTGGAGGCAGAAGAAGCAGGGGCCAGGAGGCGGAAGCCAAAAAGCCAACACACATAACCTATCACGGTAAAGGGGAGAAAACGCAGGGCGGGATTTCAGGCCGCAGAGCATTCCGGACTTTACGTCCCGAAATGCTCAGCCCCCGCCTGCACCCTGGAACGAGAAAAACAGTTCCCCTCCTTCCTAAGGCCGGACCGGGTGTGGTTGAACCGGACGACGACTTGGCCACCCACCATTCCTTCTCCTGCCCAGGACGGCAGCCGTCTCTATGGCCGCTGGCCTTAAATTCAACCTTCATGTAGCCCCCTTGGAGCTCGTCAAAACCCGCGTCTTTCGACTGCCGATCTTCGCTTCGTTTTGCGCAAATTGCGCTGCTTCTGCTCTTTATAGCCTCCAATTTGGCTTCGTTTTAGGTCCGTCTTAGGTTCGTTTTAGCTTCGTTTTTGAAGGCCCTTCCTTTGTTTTCAATAAGTTGGTGGCTTCGAACGTATAAAAAAACAATCTTTTTGCTGCCTGCCCCTCCTTTCAGCGCGCGGACGGATTCGTCTCGAGCTCCGTTCCACAGCCACTGCCGGGCTTTTTGCCCTATGACCATCACACAGATAGGCTACCGTAAATGGCCCAGGCTGTCAAGACAAATCTGCTCTGAAGGTCGTAGCGCGGGCGTCTCGCCCGCTGTGGCGTGGGCCTCCTGCCTGCGCGCGGGAGCGGGACGCTCCCGCCACAGCGGGCGAGACGCCCGCGCTACATCCATCCGCCGCCGCGTGATTTTCACGGTTTCTGGGTGCCCGCCAGCCGACGGGCATGAGCGGCTGCTTCGAAAATGCTTGTGCCGACGGGCACTCCAAGGCGCTACGCTCGCTCACATTCTGCGGCCCATTCAGGGTGCCGCGCTCCTTTTCGAAGGTTCAAAACTCACCCCGAGGGAATGCGTCTTCATTGAATATAAACCTCTTCTGAGTAGCCTCCCTGACTTGTGAACCCCCGCGCGCCCTTTGCAGATCTGGCTACGCCCGGCTGAGAGGGGCCGAAATTTATGTGCGCGCGATGCTTCACTTTTCCAAAACCTTATCTTCTTTGCTTTCACCAGTTACTGCAAATTGGCGCGAAATTCTGAAGAGTGTCCTGAAAATGCAGGGTCTGAGATCTGCAATTTCTGATCCCTGATCGCCGCAGACAGGCGCGCCGAGCTTCAAAATTGTACCTGACCGTTTCCATTACTCGGGATAGGGGAGCAAATCCAGGGCACGGGAAAATGCAGTTGTTCCCGACGAGGCGAAGTGGTATGTTGGAGTCACTATGAAGGCTACGAGGCGCCCTTCGAGATTCCATGTGATCGTGGACGCTGCTGACCGGTTAACGGTGGAGGAGCAGGAGACATTGGTGACCGTCCTGAACCGGCGCCTGGCGGACCGCAGACGTGCCGAGCTTGCCAGGGACATTCGGGAAGGGCAGAAGGAGTTCGAGCGGGGCACCCTGCGCCCCTCTACCCCAGAGAAGATCGTGAAAGAGATCCTCTCATGACGCGGCGCTTGCTGCGTTCCAGCGCTTTCCTGCGTCGAGCCAAGGGGGTCTTCAGAAAACGTCCCCAAGCCGCCCAGGATCTTCAGTCGGCCTTGGAGTTGCTCGCCACAGACTGCTTTCATACGCGTCTCAAAACACACAAGCTCAAGGGTGAGCTAGAGGGTTCCTGGGCGTGCAGTGCAGGCTGCGACACGCGGATCGTGTTCAATTTTGTCGAACATGAAGGGTCTGAGGCTATCCTCCTCTTGAGCCTTGGAACGCGCGAGGAAGTGTACTAGGCTCTGGTTATCAAGGCGGAATCACGTAGCACAGTTGTCTGACGGATTCCAGTGCGGCTCCTCCTCGTGCGCTCGGGCGAACCAGCAGCCGGGGGAGGAACACCTGCCATCCCTTTTCTCTCTTTCCGATGGGGATGATCGCTCAGGAAAAGTCGCGGACCACAGAATCGGTGATGCGCGCTACATGCTCCGCCTTTGAGGTCTGCGGTTCTTCCCCGATCCACGACGCGCACCCGGACCTGGGAAAAACTCGTTTGGTGGCGATAAAGCTAGCTACGCAGAGTTCGTTGAGAGAAAAGACGCGGACCGCAACCCCGGCGGTCCGCGCTACCTGGGACCGAAAAACGCAGAGTCTGAAATCTGCAATTTCTGATTTCCGATCGCCGCAGGCAGGTGCGCCGGGCCTCATTTTGACGCCACTATCCGAGGTAAGAGCGGGTAGCGCAGAGTCCCTGCTGTTGGGACTCTGCGGCTTTTCGGTGCGGCATCTTGGCGCAAGCGTATTATTCGCCAGGGGGTAGCGCAGACATTGTCTTGTATGTCTGCGTCCGGCGGGCAGGGATATCGAACCGCGGGTCAAGGATGGCATGCTGGGGCCGGCGACATAAAAAGCAATGCTGCCGCCCCCCGCCATCGTCCTCCACTGGCTGGAGGGCTATTTCTTCCGCCGTCCTGTCGGTTTCGTCCCCGCAGGGGCAGGAGTGCCCACCCCTGGTCGGCGCTTCTTGCGCCACGCGTCGAGGACGCCGGTCAGAACGGGCATCAGGAGGGTAGCGATGGCGCCGAGGAACGTAATATCTGCAGCGTTCCTTTCCAGGAATGACGCGCTTCCTGAATAGATGGCTGTCCCGGCGAACCATTTGTCCCAAGGGCAAGTTTGAATGGCCACAAAGATACACAGCCCAAATCCCATGAAGGCCACGCCCGAGCGACGGCCGACGAGCCAGGGTTCAAAACCAATGGTTCCTACCAGCCCAATGACCAGGAAGATGATGCCAGCCAAAAGTAGAGCCATGAGACCAACTGTCCTGAAACCGGGCCCCGCCAAGACGCACTGGAATCGGGTCAGATCTTCAGTTATAACGCCGCTGAGCCCCTGAACCTGGTCGGCCGACCGGCCCGCGACTGTTAGCTCACGAGCCACGTCCCAAAGCCACAGAGTCACGCTGGAAACTGGGGCTTCGCTGCAACCATCATAGGTGTACTTAACCGAATACGCGACCTCGGGTGCGCCAGAAAATGCAGCAGGTGAAAAATCCCCAGTTATCCTTACACCGGACACCCCGTTGCTGACCTCCACGTCCTCTCTGGCCCTTTCGCACTCGGCCCCCTGATTGGCGTTCTGGACCATGCGGTGAATCTTGACTACGGTCTTGGAGAGGTCGTCATAAGAAAGCTGTAGGGGACCGTATTCGGTTGTCCTTGTGGACTCGGACGTCTGAGCTGCCAGCGGTTGGGAGGAGAGGACGCACAAAGCCAGTCGGAGCAGCAGCCTATGACGCTTTGGGAGAGCACACATCTTGTGTAGGTGTAAGCCGGGCCTTCCGTTCTCACTTGCCGGCCTCACGACAGCATACTCCTAGGTGCTTGCGCGTGCAACGCTCCAGCCTAAGGGCCCCCCGAACAGACCAAAATCCCACGGGGGTGGCACAGACATTATCTTGTGTGTCTGCGCCCGACGGGCGCTGCTGTCGAGCCGTGGGTGGAAAATGGAATGCCTGGACTGGCGATCCCGCAGGCACGGGATCACCGCTACTGGGTTCGACCCCTTCGGGGTTGGCACGGCCATCGGGACGAACCGAGAGCGGCCGGCGAAGTGCAACAACCGCCGCCGGAAGAAAGCGCTGGCGGCGGGCCACCCCCCCGATTTCTGGGGTCCGATGGTTCGATTCAGGTCGGACCAGAAATCGGACTCCCCAAGGGAGTTTGTGTGACGACTCCAGCGGGAGCAGAGCCTACGGTTTTGTTCGCATGGTGCCTCAGCTCCTGATATCACGGAACGTGGGATGACGGATCCGCGCTGACCCGGATCGCACGTTTGGCTTTCCAGGCAAATGGCAACATATCCCTAACTTCTTCTCGCCGCAATGGGTAGTCGCGCTGATTTGAAAGTAGCGCCGACCCTTAAGTCGGCAAATGCTGGCCTAGTGCCTAATCGCATTGATACGCGAGCTCATATGTCGGGGCTGGAAGGGCGGTGCTTTACAGACTGCGGAAAAGCCCTTTGGTGGTGCTGCCCTGAAAGGGCAAGAGAGAGTAGCCGGGGGCAACGCCCCCGGAAAGTGAGACGCTCACCGCCGCGACCCTGAAGGGGTCGCATGCCTTGTGGCCGCTGACGGCCACGGCAATCGGCCCTTTCAGGGTCGGGCATGCTCCAGCGCTTTCCGGGGGCGTTGCCCCGGGCTACTCAATAGATCCCCTGCGGGGATTAAAAAGCGCACTCCCCTGCGCAGCAGTTTTCTCCGCAGTCTGTAAACGCCAGCGCTACGAACCCAATCAGGACACTGCCTGTTTTTCGGTGCTGTCCTAATTTGGGCGGAGCGCCGCCATCTCGGCGGCTCCAGTGCCGGCTGGAAGCCGGCGTTACGGCCCAAATTAGGACACTACCAAACCCCTTCCCTAGTCGATTGGCCTGTGATAATATGCGCCGCTTGTGAGCCTTGAATCTATCCCTCGTGCCATCCGCGAAAAGTTCCACATCGAGGAACGCGGCCATGCGGCTGCGATTCTCTCGGCTGACTATCCCAAGGAGTTCAAGGACATCATGGACTGCCTTCGGGATTTCGTGCTGAGAAAAAGCCAAATCCTAACGCGTGGAGGCGCGAAGTCCCTTATCTCGATTGGGATTGACGGTTTCCTTGCAGCACGGGGTTGGCAAGAGAAATCATTCGACATTAAGATAACTGTCGATGGGAAGCCTGTATCCATTCCGACGCATAGCATTGATGATTTCAAAAATGAGGTCGGCCTAGAAGTTGAGTGGAATAACAAGACTGAGTTTTATGACCGGGACCTTAACAACTTCCGGCTACTGAAGGAACTCCGCGTCCTGTCAGTTGGCGTGATGATAACGAGAATGAGCGAGCTACAGGCTTTGTTTAACAAGTTAGGCAGAGGGGAATCCTACGGGGCTTCCACGACCCACTGGAACAAGCTCATTCCAAAGGTAGACGGAGGGGGCGCGGGTGGGTGTCCGCTGCTTTTAGTGGGGATGGGCATGAACTGCTACGATCCCCATTCGTAGCCCAAGCGTAAGCCTTGTACGGCGGCGGTTCGTAGCTGTCCACTTCGTCTCCCCATTGGGCCCAGCCTTTCACACGTTCTCTGGCGAATAGTTCGAGGAAGGGCGCAGGACTGCAGGCCTCAATGATCGGATAGACCTTGTCTGGCTTGCGGGAATGTTCTTGCTTGCGGGTGATTACGATGTTGACCTGCCGACGACCTGGGTCCAGCGTGCGTAGACGCCCTTTCACTCCGAACAAAAGCAATTCGGTCACATTTCGGAAGTAGAAGCCTACCCCGCGTCCATCGGGTCCACCATCCTTGCGCACCTTGTACCACACGATGTTGGTCTTGTAGGTGAATCCCCATGCCTTCATAATTTGCAGGGCTTCAAGCAATAGGGCGTTGGGGGACCATAGGTATAGGTGGCTTTTGGGCAAGGCAAGCTGAGGGATGGGCAGAGCAGCGATCTCTTCAAAGGAAAGCGTCTCGTATCGGTGAAGCCGCTTGTGCTCAGGACCTACCTTCCCTGTCCGATTGGCGAATCTCCAGGGTGGGTCCAGTAGGATCGTCCCGTACTGACTGCGGACGCTCTTTAGAATGGATTCGCACAAGTCCATTAGGATGTCCCTCCGCTACGGCGTATGGTCTCCTGCACAGTGTTCCAAGCGATTTGCACGACATCTAGCTTCGGTTCGCGCTTCGTTGGCTTGCGTTTCGCTTTTGGTTTAACCTTTGGTTTTGCCATGGCTCCATGATGCCACGGCAGGCGGGGGAGTCAAGTCCCTAAATTTTCAAACTGTACCACTACCTGTTTTTCTCGTGACAAGGCCCAACAAAAGATGCTATGTTCTAATTGCAGTTTGTTGTTGTAATTCCGACGAGTCTCGTGGGAGCCACGAGGGGTGACTTAGTACCCTCGGGCCCTGCGACTATTGGTGTTACAGCGGATCGTCGGGCGTACCCGCCGTTGCCGTCTCCACAAATTGCAATCTCAATCCGACAAGGACACATGGCAGCATGAAGGAACAAGGTACTGTAAAGTGGTTTAACGCCGCTAAAGGCTACGGGTTTATCCAGCGTGAAAGCGGAGAAGACGTATTCGTCCATTTCTCGTCTATTGTGGGCAACGGATACCGGTCATTAGAGGAAGGCGCGAGAGTCAGCTTTGAAGTGAAAACCGGCCCCAAAGGGTTGCAAGCCGCGAACGTCGAGCGCGTGTAACTCAGCCGGAAAGGCGCTCCCTGCCAACGCTGTGGTGCGGGGAGCATTCTCACCTGAAGACCCGAGCAGTAAAAAGGCTCGCCAAGGGAAGAGACTGTTGGTCGTGGGCGGGTAGGTGTGCCTATCTGGCCGCGCGCCCGAACTGCTCACCTGTATTTCACATCACATTGTAACGTCTTGAGTTGGGGGACCCGGAAGGCTGGCGGCGCTACACGCCTTCCTCGGGTTTTCGCGCGGTGGATCCCGACGCCCGGCGCGATTTCGCCTTGTGCGCCAGCCTCTCGTAGGCGCGCTTGAACTGGGAGTTCTCCGGCTTGAGCGTATAGGCAATGCGGTACTCGCCCAAGGCTTTTTCGCGCTCGCCATATTTTTCCAGCCAATAAGCCAGGGAATAATGGAGCTGAGGGTTTTTCGGGTCGAGGCGCAAAGCCGCGCGTGTTTCGGAGATGGCTTCGCCAAATGTGCCCTTGGCCCCCAAGGCGATGCCGAGGTTGTAGTGTGCAGAGTCATTCTCCGGGTTCAGGCGCAAGCCCTCGCGGTACTCTGCAATCGCAGCATCCACATTTCCCTTAGACCTGCAATTTTCGTGGAGTAGATTCTCCCGGTCCCACCAGGAGATTTGAACCGCTAAGGCTCGCTTGGAACGCGGGGAGATCATTCTGCCCCGCCAGTGGGAAGTGATGAGAGAGCAGTCCAGCCACGATGACTATCTGGATGGCTGCCCGAAGCATCCCACCCTCCTCCCGGGCGCGCGGAAGTTGGCGCGCCCTTCCAAAATGGGGGCAGAGATTACACCGGCAGGGAAGCGAATGTCAATCGTACTTTCGAGGTGAAATCAGGAAGACCGCTCCGGCCCCCAGCGTCCCCGCCACGGTGATGATCAGCCAGGCAAGATCATAGCTGTGCCGGATATCGAAAATCCGGCCTGCCATCACGGGCCCAAAGGTCTGTCCCAGCGAGTCTGCCATAATAATCAGGGCAAGGATTTTTCCCAGTGCGGAAAGGCCGAAGCAATCGACCGCGACCAGAGGAATCAGCATGTAGTCCGCACCCATGGCGAATCCGAACAGAATTGCGAAACCTATGACCGCTCGCACTTGGTGGTGCAAGAACAGCAAGGGAACTGCCACGGCTAGGATGAGATAAAATAGGGCCATGACATTCTTGCGCCTGAAGCGGTCGGCAACATAACCGACAATCACGCGCCCCGCCAGGCTAGACAACAACAAAATGCTGAGTGCCCGCGAAGCCCACCCGGAAGAATAGCCTTCATCCTTTAGGAAAAGAATGAAATGCGAGATCACCGTTCCGATCACGCCGATCACCAGCGTGCTCCCGAGCAGAAGCAGCCAAAAGTTGGCGGTTCCGATAGCCTCGCCCACAGTTCGAGAGGCTCCTTTGGCGGCTTTGGTTGCCGCCAGACTCGATGCGGCGCCGTCAGGCCACAATCCCAAATCGCGCGGCGCGGAACGCGTAACCCAGATGCCGACGGGGAAGAGTGTGGCAGCGATTAATGCGCCAATCACTTCGAAAGCCCTGCGCCACCCGAAGGTTTCGATCAGCCAGTGAACCAGCAGCGGCGAAACCGTGCCGCCAAAGCCGAGGCCCAAATAGGCGTATCCCATAGCGCGGCCGCGCATCACGCGAAACCAATTGGCGATGAGCACCTGATTGGGGATTGGCCCTGCCAAAACGTATCCAAGAACCTCAGTGAAGCAGAGCAAGTAGTATTGCGGGAGGGAGTTGATACTGCCCATTAAAAAGAGTGACGCGCCCACAAAACCCGTTCCTAGCAGGATTGCCAACCTGGCGCCCAAGCGGTCAATCAAAGCGCCCACTAACAACCCCAAGAGCGGAGCCACCGCAGCAAAGCCTAAGAACATTCCGGTGGTGGCCTGCTGGCGCGAGAAATGAAGCGAATCGACGAGGGAAGGATAAAAGACGGGGAATCCGTAGAATACAATTCCCACCGCAAAAAACAGATTGAGAAAGGCGGCGAGAACAATCCACCAACCGTAGAACACACGGGGAGAATGGGAATCAGTCATCAGCGTCGCTTAGCCAAACTCCGGACCCAGTATCGCGCAGAGAAAATGGGGTCGGCCCGGATGTGCATTTTCTCCGCGGTACATCCTTGTCAGATTCCGGGAAAAATGAAATCCCTTCGCGGCCAGGAGTGCAAGCGCCCATGGATTGTCCCTCACCACGTCCACAAAGACAACCTGGCGCTGGGAGCGGAGGAGAAAGCCCTCCAAAGCCTCGCGCGCCGCTAAACCGTTCCATGCGGCCCAGGGGCCCAGATGGTCTGCCAGCGAGCCTTTGCGGCCCAGCGCGAATCCCTTCACGGCGCCGCTGGTGTGAGTGACGGTGACTAGTTCGGGAGCATAGCCTGCGAGCGAACGCAGAAGGGCGCTTCGGTTAGCGCCAAAAATCTCACGGTCCATTTCCAGAAGCGCCTCGATCTGCTCGGAGGCATCACGGGTGGCGAATGCATTGGTCTTTATGGATGCCCCGTCATTCTCGGTGACGGGGTTAGGGCGCGTAGCTTCCCGGGTTAAACTGTGCCGTTCGATTTCGTATTCGATGTGGAAACCCAAACGCGTGTAAATCGGTTTGCCCTGCGGCGTAGCATCCAGTTTCACGCACGGGATTTTCTTTGAATCCAGATGCTCAATGGCTTTCAGGAGCAGGGCCGTCCCGATGCCTTTGGCGCGCAGTTGTGGGTCCACCAGCACCATGCCGATCCAAGCGAAACGGTTCTCATAGATGATGGTGGTCACCGTGCCTGCGACATGTCCGTTCCATTCCGCGACGAAACAGCCTTCAGGGTCGGCTTGAAGGAATCGTTCCCAATCTTCCTTCGTTTGGTTCCAACCGGCAGTCTCCTTTAAGCGCATTCCGGCAGAGATATCGGCTGCGGTCATCGTCCGAAGGTGAGGGGTAGCCTGATTAAGCAACTCTTTTTGGACCTTCCACAGATTCAGATCTTATCGGGTCAGAATACTCCTCTTCCGTAACCCGGCCAAGTGCCTACGGCCAAAGAAATCCTTCCCTTGACTTGCCACGGACGCATGTTCTAGATTTCAGCACATGCCAGATTTGATTCAATCGGAAGCAGAGCTGGAGGACCTCCTCAGCTCCCCCAGCCCGGAGGACGTCGCGTTCTTTCGCAAAATGCAGGGGGACCTTATCATCCTGGGCGTGGGTGGCAAGATTGGTCCGTGCCTGGCTCGGCGGGCCGGGCGCGCGGCCCAAGCCGCCGGTGCGAAGATCCGGATCTACGGGACGGACGTCCATTGCGAGGATTTGGACGCCGATCTCTTGGAGGAGGTTGGGGTCGAGATTCTGTGCGTAAATTTACTGGAGCCCTCGGACTTTGCCACCTTGCCCGACGCGCCCAATGTAATCTTCATGGCGGGGCGGAAGTTCGGCTCGACCGGGAGCGAGAGCCTGACGTGGGCGCTGAACGTTCACGTGCCCGCGCTGGTCGCCGAGCGCTACCGCCACTCCAGAATCGTCGTCTTTTCGAGCGGCAACATCTATCCCTTCCTTCCCACGATTACAGGCGGAGCCACGGAGGAAACCACTCCCGCGCCTCTCGGCGAGTACGCCCAATCGGTGCTGGGGCGCGAGAGGATGTTCGAGTATTTCTCCGCGCGGCATGGGACGCCGGTGACGCTGCTGCGCTTGAACTATGCGATCGATCTTCGCTACGGCGTGCTGGTCGATATCGGCAGCAAGGTTTTCGAAGGCCGGAGCGTTGATGTCACCGCGGGCGCCGCGAACGTGATCTGGCAGGGCGACGTCAATTCCGTCGCGCTTCGATGCCTTGCCCACTGCCAGTCTCCGCCCTTCGCCTTGAACGTGACCGGGCCGGAGACGCTTTCGATTCGAGCGGTAGCCGAACGCTTCGGGGGAATATTCGGCAAAGAGCCAATATTGGAAGGTGAGGAGGCGCCTACGGCTCTGCTCAGCAATGCCGCGCGTTGTTTCCGACTGTTTGGTTATCCCTCCGTGACGGTAGACCAAATGATTGAGTGGACGGCGCATTGGATCAAAATAGGGGGTACGAACCTCGGCAAGCCGACGCATTTCGAAACACGGGACGGAAGATTCTAGGAATCTCGAAATACATTTGCCTTGCTCCCCGTGAGGGGAGCACATAGGGTAGCCGTGGGTGAAACTCACGGATTGGAAAACGTAGCACCACCTTCGGCCCTGCATGGGCCGGACTGCCGTGGACAACCCCTTGCAGGGTAGCGGCCTTTCTGGCATGGCCGAATCTTCTGCTAGGCCCCATACGGAAAAACAATGCTGAACAGAATTAGTGAATGGATGCCGAGCCGAGCAAGGGACCCCTCACGCGTCCCGCTTCGGCTGGTGAAAGCGCCGGAGCGGGACACCCTCCCCAAGGGAGAGGGCTGCCTGTTCACGTCGAGCGGGCTGCCGATTCACTTCGAGACAGGGCACGCATGGCACAAGTTAAACAACTTTCTGTTGGATTCCTGGGCCTGAGCCATCTTCATCCGCGTGGCTACATGGCTTTGTTCCAAGCCATTCCGGAGACGGCGGTGATTGCAGCCGCGGAGGCTAACCCCCACGTGCTGGAAGGCTTCGTAAAAGACTTTCCCGTGCGCGGGTACGCCGACTGGCGTGAATTGCTCGAGAGGGAGCGGCTGGACCTAGCCGTGATTTTCCTTCCCCACGCCGATTGCCCAGACGCCGCCATCGCCTGCGCAGCGCGTGGCGTGCACGTGGTCGTAGAAAAGCCCATGGCTGCCAGCGCCGCGGGTGTGCGCCGCATGATCGCTGCCGCTGGGAGGGCCGGGGTGATCCTCTCCACGCCTTACGTTTGGCGATTCCACCCCGTCTCCAGGGAAATGAAGCGGTTGGTTGAGGGGGGCGTCACGGGCCGCATCGTAGGCTGCGAGGGGCGTTGCGCCGCGGGCCGCCTCTCACGCTATATCGAGGGCAACGCCGGCTGGATGCTCGAGAAAGCGCGCAGCGGCGGTGGTCCCATGTGCAACCTGGGAGTTCACTGGATCGACCTTTACCGCTGGATGCTGGCCGACGAGGTCGTGGAAGTGATTGGCAAAACCGCGCGCGTCAACCCGCAGTACGACATCGAAGACAATTCCTTTGCACTTCTCACCTTCTCCCGTGGTACGGTCCTCGCCCTCGACATCAGCTACACCGTGCCGGATTCCTATCCTTTTGGACGTGACCTCTACCTTGCGCTGCGCGGCGCCAAGGGTGTGCTCTCTTGGAGCCCGTCGTTCGAGGGATCCAAAGAACACTTGTTCGTGTGCAGCGACTCTGGCGAGTACTCGACCCCGGCACGCCAGCGCCTGGACTTCGATCTCCCGCCACAGCCCGGCTATGGAGGCGTCATGGGCCTTCGCTTCCTGTCGGATTTGGTAGAGTCGATCCGCGCGGACAAGCCGCCAGCCGTCACAGGACAAGACGGGCTGAAAGCACTCGAAGTTGTCGAAGCCATTTATCGGTCGGCGGAGAGCGAGCAGAGCGTGAAGGTCTAACTGTTGCTCCCCCGCACACAGTTTTTGCGCGAAAGCCCGTCATTACTATATAATTCTCTGGGGTTGGGCAGGCTTGCAGATTATCGGTTTGGATCGATGCGATTGGAGATCTATGGGGGCTGACCTCAAAACGCTCTTCTTGAATCCTCCGAGCTTCGAGAATTTCGACGGGGGAGCCGGTTCGCGGTGGCCGGCAACGCGCGAGATCGACTCCTTTTGGTATCCAGTGTGGCTCACATATCCGGCGGGAATGCTGCCCGGCAGCAGGCTCCTTGATCCCCCTCCGCATAAGATCACGGCGGCTGAGACCGTCCGCATTGCCCGCAGCTATGACTTCGTCGTCCTTTTCACCTCCACGGTGGGGTTTGATAGCGATCTGGGCCTTATTCGTCGAATGAAAGAGGCCAAGCCCGACCTCAAGGTGGCTGTCGTGGGCCCCCCCGTCCAAGTGCAACCCGCGGAAAGCCTCATGGCCGGCGAGGACATCGATTTCGTAGTCCGTGGCGAGTTCGATAACGCTGTGGTGGAATTTGCGCAGGGGAAGCCCCTGCGCGAGATCAGCGGTGTCAGCTATCGGAAAAACGGCCAGGTAATCCACAATCCTGCGCGGCCGGCGCTGGCGACAGAAGAACTGGACCGGCTCCCCTTCGCCACGGAAGTTTACAAGCGGGATTTGGTGATTGAAAATTATAACGTACCCTTCCTGCTCCACCCCTTCGTCGCCCTGTACACCAGCCGCGGCTGCCCGGCCCTATGCACGTTCTGCCTCTGGCCGCAGACGCTTTCCGGGCACACCTGGCGCGTCCGCTCCACCGAAAATGTCGCCCAGGAAATGCGTCAGGCGGTGAGAATGTTTCCCCAGGTGAAAGAGTTTTTCTTTGACGACGACACCTTTAACATTCGCAAGGAGCGGGTGCTGGAGCTTTGCGCGAAGTTCAAACCCTTGGGGTTCCGCTGGTCCTGCACCGCGCGTGTACATAGCGATTATGAAACGCTGAAGACCATGGCCGACGCGGGCGCCCGCTTGTTGATCGTGGGATTCGAGTCCGGCGATCCCCAGATCCTGAAAAACATCAAGAAGGGCGCGACCGTGGAGATGGCCCGCAGGTTCGTGAAGAATTGCAAGGAGCTGGGCATCGCCATCCACGGCGATTACATCATTGGCCTTCCGGGAGAAACCAAGGACTCCATCCAGCGTACGATCGACTTTGCCAAAGAACTCGACACGGAAACGATTCAGGTTTCAATCGCTCACGCTTACCCCGGAACCGAGTTCTACGATTACGCGGCTCAACACAACTTCCTGGCTGCCGAGGCGCAGGCCGATGGCGCGGGGCATCAGCTTCCGCACCTGGAATATCCCGGGCTGGGGCTGGAAGAGATGATGGCGTCGGTCAACCGCTTTTACGACGCCTACTATTTCCGGCGGCGAGTGATGTGGCGCATCGTGCGCAAGGCACTGTGGGATAGCAGTGAACGCAAGCGGCTTTATGGCGAGGCGGTGGAGTTTCTTCGCTTGCGCGCGGAACGTTGGAGGTACGCGCGGAGCCGCGTATCCCCATGACCTCGTCAAGACACCTGCTGGCAAAAACCATTCCGTTTCTGATCCTGGTGCCGGTGTTCGGCTCGCTAGGAAATGTGCTGCTCGGCAAAGGGATGCGGGGCATGGGTGAGATTCAACACTTGTCGCTCTCCACCCTGGCGGTTTATTTCCCAAAGATTGCAGCCAGCGTCTGGGTCTGGCTAGGCCTAGGCTCGCTCCTGGTCTTTTTCGTTTCCTACATTGTTATACTCTCCTGGGCTGATTACAGCTATGTCCTGCCCGTTACGGCCACGGGGTACGTGTTGGCGCCACTGCTCGCCCACCTTCTGCTCGGTGAGATGGTACCTGGCTCGAGGTGGTTGGGAGCCGTTTTCATCTTCCTGGGTGTAGCCGTGGTCGGCCGCACGCCGCCTACCACGACGGGGCGGGGTTAAGCATGCGCACCTTCCTATTCCTTGCCATTATTGTGCTTTCCGGTACGGGCGGAGATATTGCGGTGACGCACGCCATGAAGCGGATCGGGGAAGTGAACAACTTCGCCCCGCGCGCTCTGCTCGGCGTCCTCCGCCGTTTCCTTCAGTCGGGGTGGGCATGGTTAGGCATTGCGCTGATGGCGCTGGCCTTTTTCTCCTTGCTGGCCTTGCTTTCTTGGGCAGACGTCAGCTTTGTGGTCCCCGCCACGGCAGCGAACTACATCGTCGGCGGTCTGGGCGCAAAGTTCCTGCTTAAGGAGCGGGTAAGCAAGGCGCGCTGGGCCGGTATGCTGCTGGTCGCAGCCGGTGTGGCGATGGTGTGCGCGGCGCGGTGAGGATCGAAACTGGAAAATGGAAACTGGTGTCATGCTGAGCGAGTCGAAGAATTGCACTGGTTGGAAGTGACCCCTCACCCGGCCTGCGGCGGCTGGTGAGAGCGCCGTCGCGGTCCACCCTCTCCCCAAGGGAGAGGGCTGTTCGATCCTTGGGAGGGCCGGCGCCTTCAGGTACTGATTTTCAATTTTCGAGTTTCGAACATCGCGTTTCCATTTTCGGTTTTCGATTTTCGAGTTTCGATGTAGGATTTGACTACATGTGTGGCATTGCCGGATTCACGCACGAAGACCGCTCGGTTCAGCCTGACCTCATTCACGGGGCCACTTCCTGTCTCATTCATCGCGGGCCTGACCAGCAGGGTGTTTACGAATCCCCGCACGTTTCTTTGGGTGCGGTGAGGCTTACGATCATCGACCTCGTGTCGGGCGAGCAGCCGATGCGCAGCGAAGACGGGGATACAGTCCTGGTCTACAACGGCGAGGTGTACAACCACGCCGAGCTACGCATCGAACTCGAGGCGCTCGGACATCGCTTTTTCACCCGCAGCGACACGGAAGTAGTGCTACACGCCTTTCTGGAGTGGGACACGGAGTGTTTCCGGCGGCTGCGAGGTATGTTCGGCTTGGCTCTCTGGTGCGAGTCGCGCCGGCGTTTGGTTCTGGCTCGCGACCGCGTGGGCATCAAGCCGCTGTATTTCTGCCGCAAAGGACACGACATCTACTTCAG
>Ga0187782_10001312_pt1 | contig 17934 bp, 16 predicted proteins | sample 0715_SJ02_MP15_2_FD_132454 | JGI IMG/M metagenome (GOLD analysis project Ga0187782, IMG submission 132454) | Tropical peat soil microbial communities from peatlands in Department of Meta, Colombia - 0715_SJ02_MP15_20_MG | ecosystem: Environmental > Terrestrial > Soil > Wetlands > Peat | place...
AAATGGACCGTCCGTGTCGACGCGCGTGCCTGCGACGTGCGGCCCGGCAAGCCCGAAGGAGGGCAGGCGGACTGCGTCCTCAAGACGACACCGGAGCTCTTCGCCAAGATCGTTCGCGAGTCGTACGTTCCCAGTCCCGCGGATTTTCTTTCGGGAGCGTTCAAATCCAACGACGTGACGCTCCTGACGACGTTTCAGAAGGTCTTTCAGCTCGATCAGGCGTCGTGAGGTACCTGGTCACCGGAGCCACCGGTTTTCTCGGCGCGCATTTGGTGCGTGTTCTCGAGGCTCACGGACACGAGGTGGCTCGTTTCTCCCGATCGACGGGCAACGACGTGCTCGACGCCGGTGGCGTCGCGCGCGCGGTCCGTGGCTGTGACGGTGTCTTCCACTGCGCGGGCAAGGTGTCCCGCAAGCCCGACGACGCCGAGGAGCTCTATCGCCTGCACGTCGAGGGAACCCGGACGTTGCTCGACGGTTGCCAGCGTGCGGGCGTACCTCGCGTGGTGGTTGCGTCGAGCAGCGGAACGGTGGCCGTGAGCTCGGACCCTCGGCACCAGGGCACCGAGCGCGATCCGACGCCGATCGATCTCGTCGCGAAATGGCCGTACTATCGAGCGAAGCTCTTCGCCGAACGAGTGGCGCTCGGGCCCCGGGCGGGGGCTCTCGAAGTGATCTGCGTCAACCCGAGTCTGCTGCTCGGACCTGGAGACATCAACGCCTCGTCGACGGGCGACGTGCGCATGTTTCTCGAGGGATCGATCGTCGCCGTCCCCGCCGGGGGGCTGTCGTTCGTCGACGTCCGCGATGCGGCGGAGGCCATGCGCCTCGCGATGGGCAGGGGCCGCCCCGGCGAGCGTTACCTGGTCGGAGGCTGCAACTTGACGATTCGCGATCTCCTGCGGCGGCTGTCGGGCGTCTCGGGGGTGCCGGGTCCGTGGGCGGCGTTGCCGCGCTCGCCCAGCCTCGTGCGCATGGGGGCGGGGCTCGTCGAGCGGGCGGCCTCACGGCTCGGCGTTCCATCTCCTTTCGATCCGGTGGCTGTCGAGATGGCCCAGTACTTCTGGTACGTCGATGCGACGAAGGCCCGCACGGAGCTCGGATGGAGCTCGCGCGAAGCCAACGTCACGCTCTTCGATACCGTCGAAGATCTGCGCTCGCGCGGCGTCGTTTGGCCTCGGGGGAACTAGAGGTGAGCGGCGTCAGGACCCCGCTGGTCATCGTCAACCCTCGGGCCGGTGGCGGGCGAGCGGGACGAACGTTCTCGCAGGTGCGCGCGGTCATCGAAGGTCGATTGGGACCGGTCGACGTCGCGACGACCGATCGGCCCGGCCATGCGATCGAGCTCGCGCGCGATGCGGCTCGCGAAGGACGGTCGCTGATCGTCGCCGTCGGGGGTGACGGGACCTTGCACGAGGTCGTCAACGGCGTTCTGGACGCCGGCGGCGACACGGCCGTCGGATACGTGGGGCAGGGAACCGGGGGCGATTTCCGACGAACACTGGGCGTGGAGCATCGGCTCGACCGGTACGTCGGCGCCCTCGCTCATGGGCGCGAGAAGCTGCTGGACGTCGGCAAGGTCACGTTTCGCTCGCGGAGCGGAGCCACGGATTCGCGCTGGTTCGTGAACGTTCTATCGGCCGGGGTAGGAGGGCTCGTGGATCAGTACGTCGCCCGGACGACCAAAGCATTCGGCGGGACCGCCGCGTACTTCTGGGCGGGGCTGCGCGCGCTGGCGTCTTGTCAGCACGCGCGGCTCACGTGCACGCGGACGCTGGACGGAAGACGCGACGTGCTAGAGTTCGGAGCGTATCTGGTTGCAATCTGCAACGGGCGCTTCTTCGGAAGCGGCATGCACGTCGCGCCGATGGCGGATGTTCAAGACGGGCGGCTCGAGGTCATCGTGATGGACGCTCCGAGCAAGGTGGCGTTCGCGGCCTGCTCACGGACCATCTACCGGGGCGGTCATCTTTCGGCCCCGTGCGTGAAGCACTTCGCTTGCAATCGGATCTCGCTCGATCTGGTGGGCGACTACGCGCGCGACGTTTTCCTGCTCGACGTCGACGGCGAGCCGCTCGGAAGCCTGCCCCTCGAAGTCGAGGTCGCTCCGGCTGCGCTTCGCGTGCGAGTATGAAACGGGAGACGCCTTGGTCCGCACAATTTGTCCGTCCCCACACCGCTTTGCGTTACCTCGAACCGGGGATCGCGATTAAAACGCGCCTGGCGCTACAGGAGCTGTCATGTCCGAACGAGTCATCGTATTCGATACGACGCTGCGCGACGGTGAGCAGTCGGCCGGGGTCCTGTTCACGGATCGGGACAAGCTCGAGATCGCCGAGCGGCTCGCGGCGATGCGCGTCGACATCGTCGAGGCCGGGTTTCCGGCTGCCTCGCCCGCCGAGCTGCGCTCCGTGCGCGCCGTCGCGGAATCGGTCCGCTCGGCTCGAATATGCGCGCTCGCTCGCTGCGTACCTGGGGACGTCGACGCCGCCGCCGAAGCGCTCGCGGGAGCCGCGCATCCTCGAATTCATCTGTTCGTCAACGCGAGCGACGTACAGCTCGAGCATCAGCTTCGCCGAACTCATGCACAAGTGATCGAGCTCGCTTCCAGCATGGTCCGTCGCGCGCGCAAGGTCGTCGGCGACATCGAATTCTCTCCGATGGATGCGACGCGCGCCGATCGCCCGTTTCTGGCCGATCTCATCCGCGTCGCTCTGGCTGCAGGTGCCTCGACGATCAACGTTCCCGACACCGTGGGCTACGCCTTGCCTCATCAGGTCGAGGACCTCTTCACCTATTTGCGACGCGCCGTCCCGGAGCTCCAAGGCAGCGTTCTTTCCTTTCATGGCCAGAACGATCTGGGAATGGCGTCGGCCAATGCGATCGCCGCCGTGCGCGCGGGCGCGCGGCAGGTGGAACTTTGTGTCAACGGCATCGGCGAGCGCGCAGGCAATACCTCGTTCGAGGAGGTCGTCATGGCCATTGCCGTTCATGCCGAAACTCTGGGGGTGTACACGACGGTCGACACCACGGGCATCTACGCGCTTTCCAAGCTGGTCGAAGAACGCAGCGGAATCGCCGTCCCCGCCAACAAGGCGGTCGTCGGACGAAACGCGTTCCGACACGCTTCGGGCATCCATCAAGACGGCGTCTTGAAGCATCGACTCAACTTCGAATGCATCGATCCGGCCCGTATCGGGCATCCGACGGGAACGGAGATTGTGCTCGGCAAGCTGTCCGGAACGGCCGGGTTCACCGCGCGCGCGCGCGCTCTCGGCTTCGAGCTGGACGGAGCGCGCCTTTCGCGGGCTCTCGAGGCGTTCCAGGCGCTCGCCGATCGCAAGCGCGAGGTGACCGAGGAAGACATTCGCGTCATATGTTCTTCGCTGTGAACCTGGCAACCGCGGTCCGCCCACGGCGATGGCGAAAGGTCAACGTTTGCGCAGACCGTCGTCGTTCGGCGGCCGCATCTGGGTCTCGCTGACGCGCAGCGCGCGCCCGTCGAGCACCATTCCGTTGAGCCCGGCCACGGCCCGCGCCGCTTGCTCCCGCGACGCCATCGTCACGAAGGCAAAGCCCCGCGGGCGACCACTGTAGCGGTCGACCATGACGTGCAGGTCGACGATCTCGCCGTAGCGAACGAACGCGCTGCGGAGAGATTCCGACGTCGTGTCGTAAGACAGGTTTCCGACGTAAAGCCTGCAGGTCATTTACGCGGCTGCTTTCGTTGGTCCGAGCACGCGCTGAAGCTCCGCCTCCTCCAGCGTCTCGTGCTCGAGGAGAGCGGCGACGAGGCGCTCGAGAGTGGCCCTCTGCTCGTCCAGCACGTGCCGCGCGGCATCGAGAGCCTCGGACAGGATACGTCGCGCCTCTTGTTCGATCTCGTGCGACGTCTTGTCGCTGAGGCCCACGTCCGTCGCCAGCCGTTGGCCGAGAAAAGGATGTTCCAGCCGCTGCTCGTGAAACACGGGCCCGACGCGCTCGCTCATTCCGTAGTGGGCGACCATTCGGAATGCGAAGTCGGTCGCTTGCTTGAGGTCCTGCTCCGACCCGCTCGAGACGTTCCCATAGACGAGAGTCTCCGCCGCGTAGCCGCCCATCAAGACGTGCAGTTTCGCCGCGAGCTCCGGCTCCGTGATGATGTGACGATCGTTGGCCGCCCATTGCTGCGTCGCGCCCAGCGACATGCCGCGGGGCAAGATCGACACCCGACGCAAGAGCTCGGCCTCCTTGGTGAAGTGGGCGACCACCGCGTGGCCCGATTCGTGGGTGGCCACGCGGCGTCGTTCCGCTGGATCCAGAAGCGCTTCGCGCGGATCTCCGAGCTGGATCTTGTCCATGGCGGCGGAAAAGTCCCGCTGCGCGACGGAGTCGGCGCCGCGACGCACGGCGAAGAGCGCGGCTTCGTTGCAGAGGTTGGCCAGGTCCGCCCCGCTGAATCCGGGCGCAGAACGGGCGATGTCCGGCAGCGACACGTCGGGCGCGAGCGGCTTCTGACGCGTGTGGACCCGAAGGATTGCGAGTCGCGCTTCCCACTCGGGACGATCGATGATGACTCGTCGATCGAATCGGCCCGGGCGGAGCAGGGCCGGGTCCAGCACGTCGGGTCGATTGGTCGCGGCGATCACGACGGTATGATCGTTGGGCGTGAAGCCGTCCATCTCGGACAAGAGCTGGTTGAGAGTCTGTTCGCGCTCGTCATTTCCGCCTCCGAGCCCTGCGCCCCGCGATCGGCCCACTGCGTCAATCTCGTCGATGAAGATGATTGCCGGCGCGGCGGCCTTCGCCTCGTCGAACAGCTCTCGTACGCGAGCGGCGCCCACGCCGACGAAGAGCTGGATGAATTCCGACCCGTTGACGTAGAAGAACGGCACCTCCGCCTCCCCCGCGACTGCGCGGGCGAGCAGCGTCTTGCCTGTGCCCGGCGGGCCCACGAGCAGGACGCCGCGTGGCAGTTTGCCTCCGAGACGCTGAAAACGCTCGGGTGTGCGCAAGAACTCGACGACTTCTTGCAGGTCACGCTTGGCCGTCGTGAGCCCGGCGACGTCGTCGAATCGGATGCGCACGTGGTCGTGTCGCTCGAAACGGTGATTGCGCCCTTTCAGGATCGTTTGAAGAGGACCGCCGACCCCGATGGCGGTCCGAGCGCGCCGCGCCATCCATATCCACAGGCCGATGATGAGCACCCAAGGGAGAAACGTCACGAGCAGTGGTGCCCAGAACGACGTTTGCTCCGCTTCGGCTCGGACATCGACGTCCTGCTGGTGAAGCAGGGGCATCAGGCTCGGATCCGGCTGCGACGGCAGCGTCGTGGAGAAGTCTTTGACGGTTCTGCCGTCGACCTGCTCGGGGCCCTTCAGTGTTCCCTGGACGCCCTGCCCCGCCATCGTGATCCTCTGGACTTTCCCTGTCCCCACGAGCGCGTAGAAGCTCGAATAATCGATCGCCGGTGGGGCGGTCTTGCGGCCGGCGAGCGCCTCCGACGCCAAGACGAACGTCACCAGCAGAAGTGGAAGAGCCCACCGCAGCCAGGTGAATGAAACTCCGTCGGTTGCCTTCTTGCTGCCGGAATCAGCCATCGAAGCTCCCTTAAGCGCGAAACGTGCCGCGGTGGCGGTAGGAGTCTTGCTTTTCGCGGCGTCGGAGGAATCTTTTCAAATGAAGCCGATCAGCGTGATTCTCCTCGTTGTCCTCCTTGCGCTTGCAGTTGCAAGCTCGACTGCGGCCTCGGGCACCGCCGGCTCGACCGTGACGACCCCGATGGAGAATTCGGCGGCGGGTGCGGCTGCTTCGGCCAGGGCCGCGAGGACGCGTGCCGGCGACTCGGCCGGGGGCAAGGCTGTCCCGTCCCCGGCCTCGACCGTGGTTGCCTTCGAAAATGCCTTACCTGCCTCGTATCGACTTCAGCGCGTGCGAATCTGGGTCGACGGGGCGCTTCGCTACGACGGACCTCCACCCATGGGCGTTCCCCTGGGACGCGGGGACCACGTCGTCGTCGTGGCCGCGGACTATCGCATGAGCGATCCGGTATTCTCCTACGTTCGCGGGTACCAAGTCGAGGTTCGCGCCACCCGCCACGTGCCTGGGACGGACGATGGGCGAGTCGTCGTTGCGAGGGCGATCGCGTCCGGCGGCGTGACGACTCCTTTCGACAAGCGCGCCCGGATCGTCTGGCGTTGACCGATCGACTCTCCGGCTGGGTTCGTGTCTGGTCTCGACAGGCCCCGACGGAAGCCAACTCAGCCAAGCTCCAAGTCCCTCGCACACGTCCCCTCGTGTGATCGTCCCGCGCATTCCGTCGGAGCGATCGTGCTCTTTTCCTTCAGGCCGAGCTAGACGTCGAGCGCGGCGGTTGGAACAAAGAGGGGCGTGAACGGCAGGCAAGGCGGCGCTCGCCGCCACTTCTCGATGCCTCGATGCGGGCGTCGAGAGAGCCGCGCTGTCATCCGACCGATCATTCAAACGACAGGCGAGAGACTAAATTGAAAAAAGCGTCATCGATGTCATCGAGCGCGGAATCGAATACCGACGAAGATTCGGTGCGAGCCTACTATCGCAAGCTCGGAAGAGTCCCTCTCTTGACGCGCGAGGGAGAGGTGGCCCTCGCGCGAAGGATCGAAAGCGCCGAAAAACAAATCGTAGGAGCGCTTGTGGCCGCGCCCATCGCCGTTCGGGAGCTTTCGGCCATCGGAGAGGAGCTTCGCTCGGGTCGCCTACGCGCGCGCGACGTCACACGCAACCCGGCCGACGAAGAGGACGAGGAGGCCGCACGGACCCGCTTGCTGCAGCTCTTCGTTCCGGTCGATCGTCTGCATGAAGCAGTTGCGCGGAGAGAGCGAGCTCTTGCCGCCCGGCGTGCGGGGGCGTGCTCCGCGCTCGACGAGATGAGACTGACTCGATCGATTCTCACGCGCGTCGTCACCTGCATGAGAGCCTGGGCGGATGCAGCGGACGCGCCCAGGATGAAGACGACTCTCTCGGTCGTGCGCGCAGGCGAACGTGATGCCGATCGAGCGAAGGGCGAGCTCATAGAAGCCAACCTCCGTCTCGTCATCTCGATCGCGAGAAAGCACACCGGGCAGGGGCTGCAGCTCGCCGACCTCATCCAGGAGGGGAACATCGGCTTGATGCGCGCGGTCGACAAATTCGATTACAAGCGCGGATTCAAGTTTTCGACTTATGCCACCTGGTGGATCCGTCAATCGATCACGCGGGCGATTGCCGATCAGGGGCGAACCATTCGCACGCCGGTGCACATGGTCGAGACGGGCAACCGTCTCGCTACCGCTCGCGTCCGGCTCTCTCAGCTCAACGGGCGAGAGCCCACGGTCGAGGAGCTCGCGCTCGAGGTGGGGTTGCCCTCGTCGAAGGCCCACATGGCGCTCATGGCGCGACGCGAGCCGATCAGTCTCGAGACGCCGGCCGGTCAGGAGGGAAGCGCGCGACTTGCCGAATTCGTCGCGGACGAGGAGAGCGAAGACGCGTTGGACGTCCTGTTCCACAAGCGCTTCGTGGAAGGCACGCACGAGTTGCTCGGAACCCTCACGGCCAGAGAGGCCCAGGTCCTGCGGATGCGATTCGGTCTCGACGGCGGCGCGGAACGGACTCTGGCGGAGATTGGAGAGTCGTTCGCCCTGACACGGGAGCGAATCCGTCAGATCGAGACTCAGGCAATCCGTAAGCTGCGCCTTCCGATGCGCGTGAGGCGGCTTCGCGCGATTTTCGACGGTTGACCTGCCGGGCGCTACGCTCGCGCAATGCGCAACACCGAGCGGGGCGACGAAGCCTGGCGCGAGCTTCCGAGCGGCCTCCGTCGGAGGGTCCCTTGACGAGTCGAGCTCGCGCGTGAGCGTTGCTTTCGATGCGGCGTATTTCCGCCGTTTCTACGAGTCCGCGCGGTCACGGGTCTACGGAAGCACCGAGATCGATCATCTCGCCCGTGGAGTGACCGGGTTCGTGCACTGGTTCGGTGGAGAGATCGAGCGAGTGCTTGACGTCGGGGCCGGAACCGGGCTCTGGGGCGACTGGCTTCGGGCGAACATGCCCGACGTTGAGTACCGATCCATCGACGTGAGCGAGTACGCGTGCGCCAGGTACGGTCACCTCAGGCGGAACATCGCGACATGGAAGTCGCGAATGCGATTCGATCTCGTCGTGTGCCAGGGAGTTCTCCCCTACTTGACCGACCGCGATTGCCAGCGAGCCGTGGGCAACATGCGGGCGATGTGCCGGGGATTTCTCTACCTCGAGGCCATCACCAGCCGTGATCTGCGTGACGTGTGCGATCGATCGCGAACGGACGCCCGCATCATCGCGCGACCGGCGTCTTTCTACCGCCGCGCGCTGGCTCGGCACTTCGAACCGCTCGGGTGCGGACTCCACTGTGCACGCGGCGGCGACAAGTTGTTCTACGATCTCGAGCGAGGATGAATCGAAGGGGCAGCGCGCCCGACATCAGGAGGCCGACAGCATTGCAAATTTGAGATACCGGCCCTCGGGGAAGGCCGGAAGCGAAGGATGGTCCGGTCCGGCCCCGCTCAGCTCCAGAAGCTTGAGCTGTCGGCCGCCGAGCGAAGCGGCGTCCAGCGTGCTCAGAAATGCATCCGCGTCGATGTGACTCGAGCACGACGCAGCGCAGAGGAGGCCGCCGTCGGACAATACGGCCACGCACGCTCGATGGATCGCCCGGTAAGCCGTGAGCGCGCGACGGACCGATCGCTCGTTGGGGGCAAAGCTCGGGGGATCGCTCACGATGAGGTCCCACGCCTCTCCGCGTTCGCGTGCGCCTTCGAGGAAGGTGCGGACGTCGGCGACCACGAATGCGTGGGGCGCGGGGTCGATGCCGGCCGCTCGGAAGCTTGCCTGGGCCGTGGCGTGCGCAGCGGCCGCGGTGTCGACGCTCGTGACATGGGTTGCTGAGCCGAGCGCCGCATGGATCGAAAAGCCGCCCGTGTACGAAAAAAGGTTGAGCACGCGCCTTCCGCTCGCGAGCTCCCCGACGCGTCGCCGGTTCTCTCTCTGGTCGAGGAAAGCGCCTGTTTTCTGGCCATGGGCCACGTCGACGATGAATGGCACGCCGTCCTCTCGAACGTGCACCGTATCGGCCGCGGGCGACCCCCGAAGCAGCTGCAGGCGAGGAGCCGTTCCCTTGGCCGACGTCCGATGAACGAGAGTGGCGATCCCCCGCGAGTCGAGCTCCGGCCACAAAGCCTCGGTCACATCGGCCAATCGGTTCGCGATGGCGGCGCCGTCACATTGGACGACGGCGACGGAGTCGTACCTGTCGATGACCAGCCCCGGCATGCGATCGCCTTCTCCATGGACGATCCGGTATGCGGTGGTGCGGGCGTCGGCGAAAAGGAGGGCGCGAAGGCGTGCTGCTCGCCGTGCACGCTCTCGCCAGAGCGCCGCGGAGACCGGCTCTCTGCCGGACGTCCACATACGCACGGCAATGGGCGATTCCGGTTCGGCCAGTCCGCGCCCGAGCGGGGAGCCGTTGGGGGTCACCACTTGGACCTCGTCGCCGGCGCCCACGTGATCGAGACCTCGCAACACCGAGTCGCGCCAAACCCACGGATGACCTTTCGCGATTCGCTCTCCGGCGTGCCGCTCGGCCACCACGACTTCAGGAACGGCGTTTCGGTTCATGAATGGGCTTGCATAACCATATCCGTATCGTTTTGCGCAGGGCGCGCGGGTATCCGTCGGCCACTGCGAGCGCCGCAGAAGTGGGAGAAGCACCCATCGATTTCGGACGCGATCGTCAACCGCACGTTGACCGGGTGGGTGCGGCTCGGAATGCTCAATGGTGCGGGCACGTCTGCGCGAAGGAAATTTCGGACACAGATGAGCATCAAGAGGAGCCACAAGTCGAGGAGGCGTGCGGCAGCCGCGACGTTGGCGGCGGGGTCGACGGCTCCGGTCGTGGTGGAGGCGGCCGCCGTCGGCGAACCGCCGGCACCGGCAGAGGCGCCCGTCGAGGAGGTGTCGCCGTCATCGTGTCCGGCGGCTCTGGCGGCGGACGACAGCGCACAGGGGAAGTCCACGCCCAGCGCCGAGGCAGCGGAGCTCGACGACCCCAACCATCTCGACGCCGCGTTCTTCGATTCGGCGCCCGACAGCGCGCACTGGGGCGTCGAGCCGGCGGCCCCCTCGGCGGCGTTCTCGATCGACACCTCGCAACGCCGTGAACGACTGGCCAAGTACGTCCGCGCCGCGATCATGCTGTCGGTTGCGCTCTGCGTTGCAGCGCTCGTGAAAGCGGTCGCGGCCCGTGATCAGGACCAAGGGACCCCGTCCCGCTCTCCCCCCGTAGTCGCTTCGGCTGCCCAGGGACAGGCTATCGAGCATGATCACGCGCCAGGCGCAGGCGGAGCCCCCCGGCCGGCCCCCAATGGCCGCGACAAGGCGGCTCTGGACGCAGAGCATGGCGACTCGCGAGGCCGCCGCCCCCGGTGAGCCTCGAGCCGCACAAGCGGAGTGCCCTCCGGGGGCAACCAGCCCCAGCATCAACCGTACCAGCAGAGACCGGTGTGGTCGAGGCCCCGACGATGCCCTAGGATTTGCACTGCGAGAAATGCGATGCCGAGGTCCCGCGCCGCGTGTGTCAGGCTATTGTGCTGACGCGTGCGATACTGTTACGAAACGTGACAGAGGTCGCTCGGCGGCTGAGCTGGCGCAGGAGCCCATTGCCAGGTGAGCAAGCTGAGCAGGCGCGAGGGGGCACGGCGGCCACGGCCAACAATCGGGAGGTCCGCGGGTGTTCAAGAAAGTCTGCCTCTTTTCCGGCAACGCGAACCCACCTCTTGCTGCCGCGATCGGGCAGTACCTCGAGACTCCGCTCGGCAAGTGCAAGGTCACGCGCTTCAGCGACGGCGAAAGCTTCGTCGAGATCGGGGAGAACGTGCGGGGGGTGGATGCCTTCGTCATTCAACCGACGAGCTCTCCAACGAACGACAACGTGATGGAGCTTCTCATCATGGCGGACGCGCTTCGGCGCGCTTCTGCGGGGTCCATCACGGCAGTCATCCCCTACTACGGCTACGCCCGGCAGGACCGCAAAGTGGCTCCGCGCACGCCGATCACCTCGAAGCTCGTGGCGGACCTGATTCAGGCCGCCGGTGTCGGGCGCGTGGTCTCGGTCGATCTGCACGCCGGCCAGATTCAGGGCTTCTTCAACATCCCGGTCGATCACCTCTACGCGATGCCCGTCTTTCTCGAGGATTACCTGAAGAAGCGGTTCGATGCTTCCGCCGTGTTCGTTTCGCCCGACGCCGGTGGCGTCGAGCGCACGCGCGCCTACTCCAAACGGCTGGACGCGGGGCTCGCCATCGTCGACAAGCGGCGAGAGCGCGCGAACGTCTCGGAGGTCATGAATCTCATCGGCGAGGTCCGAGGCAAGGACTGCATCATCATCGACGACATCATCGATACGGCTGGAACACTGTGCGGCGCCGCCCGTGCTCTCGCCGAGAAGGGAGCCCGTCGGATCGTGGCTTGTGCCTCGCACGGCGTTCTGTCCGGCCCTGCCGTTCAGCGGATCGCCGATTCGCCGCTGGCCGAGGTCGTCGTGACCGACTCGATCCCCCTGTCCGACGCGGCCACCGCATGTGCGAAGATCCGGCAGCTGTCACTCGCCCGCCTGCTCGGTGAGGCCATCAAGCGGATTCACAGCTCCGATAGCGTGAGCTCTCTCTTCGCCTGAAGCGCCTCCGCCCGGCGCGGCGCGGACGCCGGGGCGCGGAGCTGGCTCGCGGGCGGGGGCTCTGCTAAGAGGCGCGAGACCGCGTCGAGCCGCGCCCGCGTCGCGGTCGGACAGGTGACTGACGATGACTCTCTCGAATCCACCCGCTCTCCAGGCCCACTCGCGCTCCGTCAGCGGAAAGGGCGACCTTCGTCGCCTGCGCCGTACGGGGCTCGTTCCTGCGATTGCCTACGGCAATGGTTTGCCGTCGATGCCCATCGCCGTGGCGCCGAAGGAGGTTGCGGCGATCCTGCGTGGCGAGCTCGGAAAAAACACGGTCATCGAGCTGCGTCTCGACGGGAAAAACTTGCTCGCGATGGTGCGCGACTACACCGTGCATCCGGTGCACCGGAGCCTCGAGCACGTCGATTTCGTCGAAGTGAAGCTCGATCGCCCGATCAACGTCGATGTTCCCCTCATTCCAACGGGAAAGGCGGTCGGGGTGACGAAGGGCGGCGTCCTGCGCGTCGTTCATCGAACGGTGCCGCTCCGATGCCTACCTGACCGCATTCCGGCCAAAATCGAGGCCGATGTCACCCATCTGGAGCTGGGGCAGCACGTTGCCACGCAGGATCTGAAGCTCCCTGAAGGGATCACGGTCCGCTTGCTCCCGGAGCAGACGCTCATCGCCGTCGTGGCGCCGGAGAAGGAGGTCGAGGAGGTGCCGGCGACGCCGGCGGCCGCCGCTGCCGCCACAGCCGCTCCCGCTGGAGCCGCCCCGGCTGGCGCCGCAGCAACTGCGCCCGACGCGAAGAAAGACGAGAAGAAGGACGAAAAGAAAAAGTAACCAGTGTTTCTCGTCGTCGGTCTCGGCAACCCTGGGCGGGAGTACGACGGAACGCGGCACAACGTGGGCTTCATGGCGGTCGACGAGCTTCGCCGCGCCGAGGCGTGGCCCGACTTCAAGGCCAAGTTTTCAGGGCTCTGGACGCGCGGTGAGCTCGGTGCCGAGTCCGTGGTCCTTCTCAAGCCGCAGACCTACATGAACCTCTCCGGGGACAGCGTGCAGGCCGCCGCCACGTTTCTCAAGGTGCCGGCGAACGACATCGTCGTCGTGCACGACGAGCTCGACTTGCCCTGGCGCGAGGTCCGGCTGAAGGTCGGTGGGGGTCACGCGGGGCACAACGGCATCCGGAGCCTCATCCAGCACCTCGGGCCGGATTTCGTCCGCCTGCGCATCGGCATCGGCAAGCCGCCGCCGGGCTTCCGCGGGGACGGCGCCGATTGGGTGCTCTCGCGCTTCGATGCCGTCGAAGCGGCGGAGCTCGCCGGGGTGCTCGATACCGCGCTCGCCGCCGTCCGCACGGTCGTGCGCGATGGCGTTTCGGAGGCGATGAAGCGCGTGAATACTCGGCCCCGGACGTGAGCCGGCGGGCGCGCCGCGCGCTCGTCAGGGCGTCCGTGCGTGAGGCGCGCTCATCGCCGTGATTCGTGCCTCGATGGTCGAGACGGCGCTCGGAGTCTCGTAGGACTCCGTCAGCGCGATCTTGTCGCCCGCGCGCGAAACGTAGCCCTGATCGACGAAGCTCGAGTAAGCGTTCTCGATGAGCGGGCGGCTCACCGCTTCCCGTTTTGCGATCTCGCCGGCGAGGAACATGCGCTCGCCCGCGGTAATCGCCCGTCGAACGACCTCCTTCGTCGTGAGCGGTCCGCGCAGAAGCGAGGTGAGCCCTCTCGCGGCGATCCGGTACCCTTCCAGAAAATTGTCGAGCAGGCGGGCGTAGAGCACGATCTGTTCGAGCCCCGTCTCGCCCTTCGGGACGACCCTGACGTCGGCGTCACCCGTTTTGAGCGCCATGCGATCGATTTCACCCTCGGCTTCCATGGCAGCCACCTCCTCGTCGAAGATGCGTTCGAACGGCGCGTCCGCCCGGAAGGTAAACTCGAACTTGAACAACCGAGAAAGCGCGAGCACGCGCTCGCGCACGCTGGTGAACGGGACCGGCGGGCCCGGAACGGCGAGGACGGCAGTCGCAATCAGCGCTCGGGGAGCAAAAAAATGGATAATCTCGTTCTTCGCCAGGTCGAGCGACATCCTCGCTTCCGGGGCGACGATGTAGATGACGTCCCCGCCGACCTGCCGGACCTCCACGTTGCCGGCTCGGGCGAATAGGTCCGCCGCCTCTCGAAGAGCGGCTTCTCGAATGTCGGGGTCCCCTGCGGTCGAAAGCGACGGACTGAACCGCGCGCCCTTCGAAAAAAGGGTTCGCGCAAGATGCCTGCAAATCGACAGAAGCTCCGACTGCGGGAGTCCGCGGCGGTCGTGCGCCAGAAGCGCGGTGGCGACCAGGGGCCCGGCAGTCACCGCGGTGACCGCATTGATCTCGTTCATCACGCGGTATGCCAGGCGCGTGATCACCGCGCGCCGCCGCGTCGGTGACATCGTCCCCAGATCTTCGCGAGTCGACCGCTCGTCGAGCTCGCGAAGGATGTCGGTGAGGTTCAGAGGCCGTCCGAACTGCACGCTCAGCCGGCCGTAGCGGCCGACCATCACGTCCATCGAGCGCACGAGCCCGCGGACGTTCTCGCGCTCCTTTTCCCCCCCCGAGAGCTCGTGCACGAAGGCTTTCTCCTCGACGAATCGCTCGTAGCCGATGCTCACGGGGCAGAACCAAGTCGTACGCGTGGGCACGCTGAGAGCCGCGTCGACCACGAGGGAGAGTAGACCGAGCTTCGGCGGCAAGAGCTTGCCGGTACGGGAGCGCCCGCCTTCCAGGAAGAATTCGAGAGCCGAGCCGTCCCGGATCATCCGGCGCACGTACGCGTCGACGACCGCTGCGTACAGTCTGTCGCCGGCGAACGTGCGGCGGATGAAGAAGGCGCCTGCTCTTCGAAACAAGCGACCCACCGGGAAGAAATTGAGGTTGTCGCCTGCTGCGACGAGGGGGAGGGGCAGCTTGTGGTGATAAAGCACCCACGCCAGCGCGACGTAGTCCATGTGCGACTTGTGGGACGGCAAGAGGACGAGCGTCCCTTCTTTGGCGTGCTCCCGCAGTCGTTCGATACCGGGTTCGTCGACCTCGATCGCCGAGAACATTCGGGCCGCTGCGCGCGATACGACTTGGTCGAGCGCGGCGACCGCGTTCATGTCGAGCTCGGCCTGCAGCTCGCGAAGCATGGCCGTCGCGCGGGCCGCGATCACGGCACGCTCGCGGGCTCCCTCGCCGGCCATGTCCGCGATGACCTTCTGCAGCTTGGGGCTGTGGACCACTTCGTGGCGCAGCCGGTCGCCCGGTTTCCGCGCTGGACCGAGGATTGCGCGTCGTTCGCGTTCGAGGCGGCGCAGGAGCGTGTACGTGAGGCGTCGTACGAGCACGTCGTCGCTGCATCCGTCGCCCTGCGCTTCGTGATCGAGGAAATCTCTCAGATCGACCGGCTCGCCCGCCCGGAGGCTGGCACGACCCCGGTTCGCCAGAAACTGAGCCACGGACCGCAATGTTCCCGGCCACTCGCTTGGACCGAAAAGCGAGTTGACGAGGTTGCCGCCCCGGGTTCCAGCGCTACGCGACCAGACGAATACCTGGGGTACGAGCAGCGCACGCGAAGTGCGGCGTCGCTGCAGATCGAACAGCGCGAGGATGAGGTGGTCGCCCTCGATTTTCCCGCGTGCCCGACCCTCGAGCACATGAGGAGGGCGCTTCAGGAAGAGGGCCGCGCTGCCGCCGCCTGCGATGGCGCGCTCGAGGTCGGCGCAGTCGCCGTCCGGCGTTCGGGGACGCAGCGCGTTCATCCACCCGCGTCTCATCGGCTCGAGCACCGATAGGCCCAGATCGTTGACGAACCGTATGCGCGGCAGGTCGTGCCGTTTGGTCAGATAATCGAGAGCGAGGAAGTCGACCACCGAGAGGTTGCGAAGAACGTAGACGACCGTTCCGCGCGCCTTGGCTTCGCGCACGGTTCGCAACCAGGTCTCGTCGACCTCGATACTGTCGAACAGACTGCGGTAAAGCCAAGCCGCCAGAGGATTGGCATCGTACGAACGCAGGTCGGTCGGACCGCCCTTGCTCATCGCTTTGCCAGCCGAGCGCCCTACCGGCCCTGAAATAGGCGCAGCGCAATGGCGACAATCTTCTTCGACGCCTCCGGCGTCAAGCCATCCTGCCCGTACGGCCACACGAAGTTGTAGCTCTGAATGTGTTCGCACGACAGGGACACGAGAATGTCGGCAGGGGTCGGCACGTTCGGCTGAGCGATTGCGAAGCCGAACTCGGCAAACATGCAGCTCGATCCCGAATTCTGAAAACTGCTCTTGCTCCCGAAGACGTTGACGATCTCCGCTTTGAGCGCCGAGTCCTCGACGGGTTGGTAATCGAGGACGCGGAAGCCGTGAAATCTCGGGGCGTCGGTGGCGGCGCTCGGATTGGGTCCGGTTCCGGGGATCAATCCCGGCGGAAGCAGGCCGGGCGGAAGCAGCGAGGCTCCGGTCTGGATCCACTGCTGGATCACCGCAGGGATCTGCCAGCCGTTCGCTCCGGCCTGTGCTTGAGGTTGCGTCGGCGGCTCGAAATTCTGCAGCCGGTAGACCGTCATTTGCGAGCTTTTCATCTTGTCGAAGGGCGGCGACAGCGAGGCACATCCGGTGCTTGCGCCGAGGATGGCAACGCAGATGGCGAGCTCGCAAGCGCTCGCTGCCGTGCGGGCGGCAGCGGGGACTCGCGCGACGTGGGAGGAAATCAGCGTCAGCATGGCGGGGGAGGAGGTCGGCCCAGGGCACTATACGCGACTCGCCGGCCGGTGGCGTCGCCGGTATGGATCGTTACCAGGGCTTGAGGCCGAGAGTGGCACCCAGCAGAGGCAGGCGCGAGATGACCGGACCGCTCAAGATAAAGAGGATCGAACATGTCGCGATCTGCGTGGCAAACATCGATGAGGCCATCTCGCGGTGGACGACGCTTCTTGGAGTCGGGGCGCGGGACCGCCAATGGGTGGCTTCTCAGGAGACGGAAGCGGCTTTGATCCCCCTGGGGGAGACCAGTCTCGAGCTGGTCACGCCTCGGGGGAATGCAGGGTTGCAGCGCTTTCTGGAAAAGCGCGGTCCAGCGCTGCATCACGTCGCGATCGAGGTCGAAGACATCGAGGCTGCGCTTTCGTTCCTGAAGAGCATCGGCGTCGCCCTCGTCGATGAGTCGCCCCGTCCCGGCGCGCGTGGCCACAAGGTCGCCTTCGTTCACCCGAGAGCCACCGGCGGCGTTCTTGTCGAGCTGGTCGAGTCGGCGCCCGATGGGTGAGGACGCCGTCGCCGCCGCTTGAGCGTTTGGGAGACGGGATATGACGGGAGTGGACGACATCCTAGCCGGACGGCTGGCGCGCAAGTATCCTGCTCCGTAGCTCTCTCAGGAGGAGGCTCCCATCTTGATCGGACTATGGCTCTCCGCGCGGCGCATCAAGCAGGTCACCGCGCTGGTCATCGGGGTTGTGTCGGCCTCGAGCGGTCGCGCCGCATGGGCACAGGAGGCGCACGAGCAGGTGACCGGTCCGGCCGCCGCCGCTCCTTCGAATGCCGACCTCGCAGCCGCGAAGAAGCACTATTCCGATGCGGAAAAAAAATACAAATCGGGAGATTTCGCGGGAGCTCTGACCGATTTCCATGCCGCGAACGACATCAAATCGACTCCACAAGCCGAGCGCTACATCGGTCTGTGCGAAGATGCTCTCGGTCACTTCGCCGTCGCGGTTGACTGGTATACGAAATTCCTCGCTCACGTTCCACCCAAGATGTCGACTCTCGGCGACGAGACGCACAAGCGCGTCGTCGAGATCTCGGCGCTGCCCGGAAAGGTGCATGTCGAGTCGACCCCCCCGGGAGCGGATGTCGTCATCGACGGCAAGCTGCAGCCGGCTCCGGCGCCGTTCGACGTGGAGGTGACGCCGGGGCAGCACCTTCTGGAGTTCAAGCAGAGGGGCCGCATTCCCGCATCGAAAATGATCGACGTCGCCTTCGCCTCGGCGCAGAGCGCGGCGGTGGATCTGGAGGCCGAGCCGGCGCCGCAGCCGCCCCCCGCTCCCGTGGCCGCCGCGCCGGCGCCCGTCGCCCTCCCGGCGGTTCCGCCGCCGCCCCAGCCGCGGAGCAAGGTCCCCGCCTACGTGACGGGGGCGCTCGCCATCGCGGCCGCGGGAGTCGGAACCGCATTCGGAATCCTCACGCTCAACGATAAGGCGCAGTTCGACCGAAACCCGACGACCCAGACCGC
>Ga0187782_10001313_pt1 | contig 17910 bp, 8 predicted proteins | sample 0715_SJ02_MP15_2_FD_132454 | JGI IMG/M metagenome (GOLD analysis project Ga0187782, IMG submission 132454) | Tropical peat soil microbial communities from peatlands in Department of Meta, Colombia - 0715_SJ02_MP15_20_MG | ecosystem: Environmental > Terrestrial > Soil > Wetlands > Peat | place...
CCGTGTGGTGTCCTATCCTGCGAGTGGCTGGAGTCCCGTCGACTATCGCGAGGGAGTCTTGAAGCGACTATCAAAGCTGTTACCACTGTTTGTTTTCCAGATCGCGGCATGTGTTTGGCCGCAACCCGCCAATTGCTTGCCGCAAGCCGCGTCCCCCTCGAAGCCTGAATCGGGTGACCGCGTGGTGCTCTCGGTTGGCGGCCAGAAGATGACCGCCGCCGACGTGGAGAAGCTCATCCAGGCGCTGCCCCCAAACTACCGCGCCTTCTACAGCGGCCAGGGAAAGCGTTTCCTGGCGGCATATATTGTTCGCATGAAGGTCCTGTCGGCTGAGGCGAGCAAGGAGAAACTTGACCAGCAGCCCGAGGTGGTGCGGGCCATCGAGACCGCCCGCGACAGCATACTGGCCGATGCCGCCCGGAAACACATCGAGGAGGGCATTACGGTCACCGACCAGGAGCTTCGGGACCTTTACCAAAAGGATAAAACGATATCTGAAGAGGTCCGCATTGCCCACATTCTGATCCGGACCGATACCGCCCCGTTGAAATCCGGTGACCCGTCCCACCCTGGGCTGCCTGAGTCGGAGGCGCGCAAAAAGCTCGAGGACATCCGCCAGCAGATTCTGGCTGGCGCTGACTTTGCAAAGATGGCGCGGCAGTATTCGGAGGACGCGAGTACCGCCGCGTCCGGCGGGGAAATGGGTGTTATTCAGCGCGACAAAGTGGTTCCGCCAATTGTCAATGCGGCCAACGCTCTTGAGCCGGGCCAGGTGAGTGACATTGTACCGACTCCTTCCGGCTTGGAGATCATTAAGGTGGAAGAAAAGCGCGCCAAGCCGTTCGAGGAACTCCAGCCCGTTCTGGAATTGCAAATTCGCCAGTCAAAAGCCAACGACATCATTCAGCATCTCATGCAAGAATCGGGCGCGTTCATCGACCAGGAGTTCTTTTCCGGACCCTCGGCAAAGCAGACCACATCCCCCGCCCCAACCACCCATTAGCCGAGATTTCGCACCAGAGCCGGAAGGGCGGGGGAGGCAAGAAGGGAGGGCGCGCACTGTGCGGAGGCACCGCGCGCCCCGATAGCTACTTATTCTCTTCGCCTTTTGATCCCTTGCGTGCTGCCTTATTCCTTGCGACCTACTTCAGGATTTGCTTCAAGTCGTTCGCCGTGTACGGATAGTATTGGGTGGACCTCTTCCCCGTGGTGCCAAGAACCATATCCACACGGCGATTGTTTCCCAGTACGAAAACTGGGAGACGGCGGCCAATCTTCTTACGATCCTGATCCGTAAGGTTGGGAATTTGGTCCAGCAACTGCCTCACGGTTGCAGAATCCATTTGTTCGCTCTTTCCGAAAGCCTTCGTCTCGATGTTGGCGCCGTTCACCCCTTGCCCAACAAGGTAGGTCCGGACGCGGTCGGCACGGCGTTGGGAAAGCGACATGTTGTATTCAACCGACCCCCGCCTATCCGCACGGCCCTCGAGGATAAGGTGGGCATCCGGGCTGAATTGAAGGTACTGTTTCAAGTTGCTCGCGAGTTGCTCCAACACCTGTTCCTGGCTCGAAACCAGCCCGCCCTCGGGGCTTGACTTCATGGGAAGGTTGGTCGCAAAGTACACGCTGTTCCCCGGAAGCTTCACGGCCAGAACTTCCGCCTCCGCCTCTCGCCCGGACTCGATGGACCCCACAAGGTGTACGCTGGCGGTTTTGGTGTCTGACCCACCGCAGGCATTGGAACTGCGGAGGGTATAGGTGAAGGTTTCGTCAACCGGTCCCACCTCAGTTTTGCTGGGCGCAGGTTGTACGGTGCGGCTACCGCTGGGCGAGACTGAACCGAACGGATCCAGCGAGGCGCTGCTAGCCGCAGGGGCGGACCATGTGAGCGTTGCGCTCCCCTGCTCCTCGACCCGGTCGCCCATTTTGTGGTAACGAACCTCCGCCGGCTCGGCGTTCAGCGTGCTCTGAATGTTCGAATTCACATTGACCGTGGCGTCCGAAGTCGTCACGCCGCCCGGTCCTGTTGCGGTTAACTTGTAGCCGGTGGTCTGACTGGGTTGGACCGATTGCTGGCCGGAGGCGGCCACTGCACCCACTCCGCTGATCTCGACCCGCGGGGCATCGCTCGAGGACCAGGTGAGTTGAGTCGAGGCACCACAATCGATTGTGGCGGAGCCAGCCGTGATCTGCGCCGTTGGTTTGGCTACGGCCACGGTGACGGCGGCGCCGGCTTCCTGAAAGCGGGGCAGGGCGCCTAGAGACTTGCCCGCTGAAAAGTCGGCTGTCGATTTCCCTGCTGGGTTGGAAAGAGGGATAATCGTTGCCTGGTTTTCGCCCACCGTGATCGGCCCGGAATAGAGTGTCCCTGAGCAACAGCTAAGAACCGTGAGCTGATAATCTCCGGGGGGCACCAACAGTCGTCGCTTCCCGCCGGTGGACTCACCCACGTCGCCGACAAGAAAGTCCGGGGTAGTTCCGTTCAAGAGCACGGCGCCGCCCACCGGGCCCTTAAGCTCGATACGTCCCCATGGGCCGGGTACGTTTCCGGGAATGACTTCCAGCGCCACCGAGAGCGTGGTGGTCTTTCCACTCTCGGCGGTAAACTTCGAGGTGTAGGACTTGTACCCATAGTTGTAAACGGCTAATGTGTGCTCACCGGCGTCGGCCCAGATGACGCCACTTCCCGGTCCAACGGGTATGCCATCAACAAAAACGAATGCTTCCTTGGGGGTCACATGTAACTTGAGATGTGCACATTTTGCCAGGAGCTGTGTCGCTCCCAGCGGTACTATCGCAAGGGACAACGCAAAAACTGACAGCACTCGACGCAATGTTCGCATAGGGTTTCCTCTCTTGAGTTTAACGTACTAACTCCGCACCATGTCGTCGAACGGTTTACGATGTCCTTGTCTTATAGCACGATTTCGTCCTGAAAAGCAAGGTTTTCCGTGCGGGAGCCTCACTTCTCCCTAACATGCCCGCTCAGCTTTTGCACCGCCGCGAGAGCGTCAGCGTCCTCTGGGTCGTTCTTCAGCCCCGCCTGATACTCCCTCAGCGCCTGCGCCCTTTGCCCCTGGGCGATATAGAGCGCGCCCAATTTGAAGTGGGCTTGACTGTCGTCGGGATTTATGGAGGCAGCACTCTGGAATGCGCGTTGCGCCGCGCCGCGATTGCCTCGGCGCACGTAGATTTCACCCAGACCGCAGTATCCCGAATCGTTCGGTTCGGTCTTGACCGAGAGGCGAAATTGCTTTTCCGCCTCGCCCAGCCGCCCCGCGCTCAAGTAGATCATCCCCAGACGATTTCGCGCCTCAACGTTCTGCGGCGCAAGGGAGAGTGCCACCAGGAATTCTGTCTCCGCAGGTCCATTCAGGGCCGTCTTCTCATAAGCGACTCCCAGGTCCAGGTGAGCACGGGGATCGTCGGGATTCAGTTTAACGGCTTTGCGCAAGAAGGAGACAGCCTCCGTGTAGCGCCCCTGCTTGGTACACACCAGCCCCAGATAGTTCAGAATAGATGGGTCGTTAGGGGCCAAGCGCAGCGCCTCACGCCACTCCTGCTCGGCAAGCTTCACGTCTCCCCGGTGCCAATGGAGGAGTCCGAGGTTGCCATAACCCGTCATATTCGGCTCGACCTCGACTGACTGGCGAAACTGTTCTTCGGCCTCGGCAGCCCGCCCCTCACCCACATAGAGCATTCCCAACGCATTTCGAGCGTTGGAATTCAACGGAAAAAGGGAGACGGCAGTCCGCAGTTCAGACTCCGCGAGTGCGAGCGAATGCGTTTGCATATAGGTGACGCCCAGGTACAGGTGTGCGTCGGGGTTACCTGGATCGACCTCGAGGGCTTCCTTGAAAAACTCGACGGCTTCTGAGTAATGCTGGTTTTTCAGATCCAACGCTCCGAGCCGTACCAGTGTCAAGGGGTCTTGCGGGGCCACGGTGAGCGCTTCACGCCACTCTCGCTCAGCAAACTCCGCATTCCCCATCTCCCAATATGTAGTCCCCAAATCCCTTCTGACATAGAAAGCGTCGGGACAAGCAGCTAACGTGCTCGCGTAGAGCGTGAGATTATTCTGCCAGTCGCGATTCTGGGTGATGGTGCGGAGCGCGCAGGCCACCACCAGGACGCCGAACGCGGTGGCAAGTGCCCTGCGCCCGATAGCACCGCGGGCAGGGGCCACTGCCCGCCATCTCAGGAATCCCCAACCCAGTAACCAGCAAAAGCTTACAGACGGCAGGTAGAGATATCGTTCAGCGAAAGCAAAGATCGGCATCCAGCGGGCGTTCAGGACCGGAGCCAGCGTTACCAGCATCCACAGGAGCCCGAACGAGAGGAGCCTGCTGTGCCGCCACAAGTAAAAGAAGAGAGCACAGCATACCGTTAGTGCACCCGCCCCCGTAATGACCGCGGGGTCGAACAAGCCGGAGGGACGGTGGAACGGGCAGAACAACCGCAGGTTCACGGGCCAAAGAAGCTTCCAAAAATATTGCCCCAGCAGCGCTAAAGCGGATAGAAATGTCTGGTACCAAGTGAGATGGTGGACGCGGATACCCGAGCTCAGCGCTCCAAGAACACGAACGCGGAACAGAAGGTAAGCAACGGCCAGGAGCCATAGGAGCGCGTAGCGCATAACCATCCCGGTTGGTCTCGTTTCCTTACGGTCGGCACGGTAGAAGTGTTCGTAGACGGTGGCCAGCACCGGTAGTGTCACCGCCTGCTCCTTGGATAGTAACGCCAGTACAAAGCTTCCCCCCATAGCAAGCTGCGTGCCGTAAGAAAATCTCCCTCCAGGCCGTGCCCCCGCCAGGAAAAACCAGAAAGCGAGCAGGTAGAACAAGCTCAGCTCCAAATCGGGGCTGGCCGCAATCCACGCGACTGCCTCGCTGTGGACAGGGTGGATGGCAAACAATGCGGTAGCCATTAATGCCAAGTCACGGCTCTGGAACATCCGTTTCGTGAGCAAAAAGACAGCGCACACGACAATGACGTGAAGGACCACGTTCACCAAATGGAAGCCGAAAGCGCGAGGTCCAAAAACTTGATAGCAAAGCAGATATCCAACATTCATCAAGGGCCGATAAAAATTCGGCATCTGCGGGACGTAAGAAGCGGCCTGACTCGTGAAGATTTTGGCCAAGTAGTGAATATTGCGGATATAGGGGTTTTGCAGCACCTGTGTCTCGTCGTCAGCAACGAAGCCGTTGCGCAGCGCATTCAAATAGGGCAAGGTCGCACCGACGACGAGGAAGGCAATCAGGGTCACGTCCGAAAAGCGTGACGAGTTCTGCCGCTCATTCGTGCCGGAGAAAAGATTAGGCTGCTTCTTCAGCCCCGCGCCTACAGGGGTCCGAGAAGAGTCGCTACTTTTTCTTCCGGGCCCGCTACGTTCGTGGCGTCGCCGGCCGCCTTTTGTCGAACGTCTTGCTGCCATATTATCCAGGCCGGATTTCTATCCTGATTTCACCGCCGACTGCTAATGTACACCTGACCGCGGCTGCACACAATGCTCCAGCCCAGGGTGGGTAAGCGAAAGAGACAGGCACAGCTCTTGTCGACACGGCCAAAGCGTGGCGGCCTATGGGGGCAGGCCGCCGTCGCCTTAATAAGGCCATTTCCAGTCGCGGATCTCTGGCATATCGTCCCCATAACGCGCGATGTATTGTTTGTGCTCGATGAGCTTGTTGCGCAGAAGCTGTTTGAAGTGAGCGCCCCAACGCTGTAGCCTCGGCACGCGGTCGACCACGTCGCCGGCCAGATGGAAGCGGTCCAGTTCATTCAACACCGTCATGTCGAAGGGAGTGGTCGTGGTTCCCTCTTCTTTGTACCCCCGCACGTGCAGATTGGCGTGATTGGTCCGCCGGTAGGTGAGGCGATGAATCAGCCAGGGGTAACCGTGGAAAGCGAAAACAACCGGTTTGTCGGCCGTAAAGAGCGAGTCGAATTCCCGGTCGCTAAGGCCATGAGGATGTTCGCTGGAGGGCTGCAGTGTCATCAGGTCAACGATATTGAGGACTCGAATCTTCAAGTCGGGAATGTGTTCCCGCAACAAGGCGACGGCCGCCAGGGTCTCGAGCGTGGGAATATCGCCGGCGCACGCCATCACCACCTCGGGTTCGCTGCCCTGGTCGTTGCTGGCCCACTCCCAGATACCAATCCCCGCCGTGCAATGTTCGATCGCCGAATCCATAGTAAGCCACTGCAGGGCCGGCTGCTTACCCGCCACGATCACGTTCACATAGTGCCGGCTGCGGAGGCAGTGATCGGTAACCGAGAGCAGCGTATTCGTATCGGGCGGCAGATAAACGCGCACGACATCGGCTTTCTTATTCACCACGTGGTCGATGAATCCCGGGTCCTGATGGCTGAAGCCATTGTGGTCCTGTCGCCAAACGTGCGAGGTCAGCAGGTAATTCAACGAAGCAATGGGCCGGCGCCAGGGGATGTGCCGCGTCACCTTGAGCCATTTGGCGTGCTGGTTGAACATCGAATCGACGATATGAATGAAAGCCTCGTAGCAAGAGAACAGACCGTGCCGCCCGGTGAGCAGATAACCCTCCAGCCAGCCCTGGCACAGGTGCTCGCTCAGCACTTCCATCACCCGCCCGTTGGGAGAAAGATGATCGTCTGTGGGTATTATCTTCTCCATAAAGACCTTATCGGTTACCTCGAAGAGAGCGCCCAAGCGGTTCGATGCCGTCTCGTCCGGCCCCATGACACGGAAGTTCTTCGATTCGGCATTGAGCTTCATCACATCGCGCAGGAAGCTGCCCATGACGCGTGTGGCTTCGGCAATCGCCGACCCCGGCTTGGGAACTGGGACGGCGTAATCACGGAAATCCGGCATCACCAAGTCCTTCAGCAGCACCCCGCCATTGGCATGGGGATTGGCCCCCATGCGGCGGTCACCCTTGGGGGGCAGCTCGGCCAAGGCCGGAATCAGTTTTCCGTTAACGTCGAAGAGTTCCTCCGGCTGGTAGCTCTTCATCCACTCTTCCAGCATTTTCAAATGTTGAAGGTTGGTCCGTGTTTCGTCGAGCGGCACCTGGTGAGCGCGGCAGGTTCCTTCGACGGGAACTCCGTCCACCAGCTTAGGCCCGGTCCACCCCTTTGGCGTGCGCAAGATGAGCACGGGCCAGTGGGGGCGATCTATCTTGCCTTTCGATCGCGCTTCCGTCTGAATGGCGCGTATTTCATCGACAACGGCGTCCAAAGTGCCGGCCATGAGCTGGTGCATGGCTGGGGGCTGGTCGCCTTCCACGAAATAGGGCTTGTACCCATGACCGCAGAAAAGGTCCTTCAACTCCTGGTCACTCATCCGCCCCAGGACCGTGGGGTTGTTGATTTTGTATCCGTTCAAGTGGAGGATGGGCAGCACCGCGCCGTCGCGGGCGGGGTTGAGGAATGTGTTCGAGTGCCAGCTCGTGGCCAAGGGCCCGGTTTCCGCCTCGCCATCGCCCACCACGCAACACACCAGGAGATCAGGATTATCAAACGCCGCGCCGAACGCATGGGCAATGGAGTATCCTAGCTCGCCGCCTTCGTGAATAGAGCCCGGTGTTTCCGGGGCCACGTGACTCGGAATGCCACCCGGAAAGGAGAACTGCTTGAAGAGGCGTTTGATCCCATAGGCGTTCTGAGGAATGTTCGGATAGTACTCGCTGTAGGTGCCTTCCAGGTAGGTGTTCGCGACCAGGCCCGGGCCGCCGTGACCCGGCCCAGCGACATAAATCACGTTCAAGTCATATTTCTTGATCAGCCGGTTGAAGTGAACGTAGATAAAGTTGAGTCCCGGCGTGGTTCCCCAATGCCCCAGCAGCCTGGGCTTGATGTGCTCCGCTTGAAGCGGCTCGCGGAGCAAAGGGTTGTCGTAGAGATAAATCTGCCCCACGGAAAGATAGTTCGCGGCCCGCCAATAGGCATTCATCTTTTCCAGTTCCTCGGGACTGAGTGGGTTGGGAGAAGAGACCGGACGCGATGAGGCGGGCGGACTCTGGGTTACGGAACTCATAAAGGTTAAGGCTCCTTTCAACCTGCAGCGCGTTGTCAGATGACTCGTAGCGCCGACCTTTAGGTCGGCGCTGGAGTTTCTACATTATCCGGGAGCGCGGGTTTCCAGCCCGCAAAGATCGGTGGAAAGGCGGGCTGGAAGCCCGCGCTCCCATGTTTACCAGACCTGAAGTGGTAACTGCAGCAAAAATGTAGAAACTCGGGCCCTTTCTACCTTGGGGCAGAGGGCTATCAACTCATTTCTCACTTACTGGCCTGGGCCACGCTCCCTGCCGATGCGAACGCGCGGGCGATAATTCTCTGCGCTTCCTCCTGAATTCTCCGCAGGTGATCTTCACCGAGAAAACTCTCCGCATAAAGTTTGTAGACGTCCTCGGTACCGGAAGGGCGTGCCGCAAACCATCCATGAGCCGTCACCACCTTGAGGCCGCCGATAGGGCGTCCATTACCCGGAGCTGTGATGAGCATCGCCTCGATCTTCTCTCCCGCCAACTCCGTAACCGCCACCTCGTGGGGCGTTAAACGTTCCAGAACGGCTTTCTGCTCTGCGCTGGCAGGGGCGTCGATGCGCTCGTACACGGATTCTCCAAACTGTCGGGTCAATTCGCGATAGAGTTCTCCCGGGTCGCGGCCGGAGCGCGCCGTCATTTCTGCGGCGAGCAGCCCGAGGATGATCCCGTCCTTGTCCGTCGTCCAGACCATGCCCGGGCGGCGGAGGAAGGAAGCGCCGGCGCTTTCCTCGCCCCCGAATCCCAGCGACCCCGCGAGCAATCCCTCCACAAACCACTTGAAGCCGACGGGGACTTCGATCAGCCGCCGGCGTAGGCTAGCGGTGACGCGGTCAATCAGGCTGCTGCTCACCACGGTCTTTCCCACCGCGGCTTCGGATGGCCAGCCGTCGCGATGGCGAAACAAGTAAGAAATCGCCGCCGCCAAATAGTGGTTGGGATTCAGCAATCCGGCGCTGCGTGTTACGATACCGTGCCGGTCATGGTCGGTATCACAGGCGAAGGCCACGTCAAATCGGTCTTTCATCGCGATCAAGCCTGCCATAGCGTACGGAGAGGAGCAGTCCATGCGGATTCTGCCGTCCCAGTCCAGAGTCATGAAACGAAAAGTTGGATCGACGGAGGTGTTCAACACCGGCAGTGCGATGCCGTAACGCTCGGCGATGCGTCCCCAGTAGGCTACGCCTGCTCCGCCCAGGGGGTCGACCCCCATAGCCAGCTTGGCGGCGCGAATCGCGTCCATATCCACAGCGTTGCCAAGATCGTTCACATACTCCGAGATGTAATCGTGTTGGTGCGTGGTGGGCGCCTCGAGCGCACTGGCATAAGGAATCCGCAGCACTTCGTGCAAACCGCCGGCCAATAACGCGTTGGCGCGGTCCTCAACCCATTGGGTAGTGGCCGTATCCGCGGGACCAGCGTGGGGAGGATTGTATTTGAAGCCGCCGTCCTCCGGAGGGTTATGGGAAGGTGTAATTACAATGCCGTCCGCAAGCCCCGTCTTTCGTCCCCCGTTGTACGTCAGGATGGCGTGAGACAGAACGGGAGTCGGCGTGTACCCGTGGTCCTGGTCGACCATTATTTCCACGCGGTTCGCCGCGAGCACTTCCAGGGTCGAGGCAAAAGCGGGCTCCGAAAGCGCGTGTGTATCCATGGCCAGGAACAGCGGCCCGTTGATGCCTTGCTGCCGGCGATAACCGCAGATAGCCTGGGTGATGGCCAGGATGTGGCTCTCGTTGAACGAGTTTGAAAAGGAGCTCCCGCGATGCCCCGACGTCCCAAACGCCACGCGCTGCTCGGGCACGGTGGGATCCGGTCGCTCCGTATAATAGGCAGTGATCAATCGCGGTATGTTGACCAGATCCGAAGGTTCAGCGGGCTTACCTGCGCGAGGGTTCCGTCTTACGCCGTCCATCTCGCCCTCCCATCAAAAGTGCCTGGGTGTGAAGCTTTACCCTGATGCAGACCCTCTATTTTGCCAGAAACCTGGAGGACTGGAAACGATGATTTTCGAATCAGACACGGTAGGCGCGCACGCGATCCATCACACGGTTTGCGGCGTCTGGGTCGGGGACGTCTAGAACCTTGTAGAAGATGCCGCCGGGAAGGCTGTGGGCATGAAGAGCGGCCAGAAAATCCGGAAAACCAACCTGCACAACCAGCGGCTGATCCCCACTGCGTCGCTTGAGCGCGGGGAGCACCGAGAAAGCGGAGGGAATGTCTTTGTCGTCGCCCAGGAAAATGGCCTTGAGGCCCCGTAGCGACGACACGGCTTCGAGCAGGTGTCGGCCGTTGCCGTGGATGTGTAATACGCCGCCGTCAAATGCGGCAAAGATCCGCTCCGCCGGTTCGCGCCCCCAGCGCTCGAAATATTCAACGCCAGTCATGTGGAAGGGATCGACGCTTTCGGAGACGATGCGTCCCGGTATCCACTGTACCATGTTACTGCACGTCCCCTCGGCAAGCAGGGGAATCTCTTTGAAGAATGTCTGCTGTACGTCCAGGTTAAGCTGGTAAGCGAAATCCACCGCGTGACGAACGTACTCTGGATGGTCGAGCAGCTCGAGGTAGGTTCGGGTGCCTCCGAAGAGCTCAAAGATAAAATTGAGGCTGTCGATGAGAATGAAATGGCTGATGCCGAATTTGCCTTGGGCCCCGCAGCGGAAGAGTTCCAGTTCGCGGAGGTAGAACTGATAGAAATCGCACTTGTGGTTGATGGAGAGTTTTTCGAGGTCGGACCACTCCTTGAAGATCGGCGGGACCATGGAAGAGACCCAACCGTTCTCCGAATGGGCCATGAAGCGCACTTCACCGCCCACAATTCCACCATAGAGGCCCTGATCGAGTTCGCTCAAATAAGCTGAGGGAATCGAGTCGTCGAGCACGGTGGCGCGCTCGGCCAGGAGGGCATCCCAAAAGGCAACACGGTCATTCAGGTCGGGACACTGAGTTGGGCCGTCAGGATACTGCTCGGTGAACCGCCGGAGAGCTGCTGTGGGAACTTCCATGCAGGCCCAAATCCGGTCCTGCCATCGCTCTTCATAAAGGCCGCGCAGCCTTTCGAGTCGCTGCCAGCCGTCCGGACAGTAACGCAAGGGGAAGTCCGTCATGATTCAACTCCTAATTTCACCCTTGTACTTTCCAATAGACAGCATACCTTTCACCCAGCACTTTGTAGAATGGGACCAGGTTAATCCGCCGGTCCCCTGCCAGGACGCGAAAACTCAACGGCTGGTGGGGTACTGGCTCGACCCAACCCGTCGGGTCTTTCGAGCTGGAGTTGATGGCGGGAACAGGCGCCGGCTTGCCGGCGGGGGTGGGATCGTAACCTAAATAGGTCTCAGCCTTGCTCAGATCTTCGCTCCCTAAGCGCCCGGCCAGCACCAGCGGACCGTACATCACGGCCTGAAGCGTGGGATCACCAGGCAGCGCGTCGATATGCAGCCCCATGGGCAGGCTGACTCCCACGCTGTCGCCGCTGTTCCAGGTCCGGCTCAGCGTCAGATAGCTGCTGGGACTCGAAAACGCCGGCAGAGTTTCCCCGTTCAAGGTGATCTTTCCGCCCCGCGTTGCCCAGTAAGGGATACGAATGTTCAAATCCATCTTCGCGGGTTTCTCCGTGCGAATGATGAGTCTGGTCTTTCCTTGCTCAGGGAAGTCGGTTTCCTGTTCCCATCGGACGCCCTTTTCAGGCCAGCTTAGCTCGGAGGCGATGAACAGGTTGACGAACAACCCCTGCTCATCGTGAAAGTAAATTGTGTCGCCAAACTTGGCAAACTCTTCCACGCCCGTGCCCGTACAGCACCAGAAGGAATCCCGTGGCGAGTGAAATGATTTCCAATATCCGTCGCTGCCGAGTGGCAGGTAATAACTTTTCAGCCCGTCCGCGTCCTGCGTCCCGAGACGGCTGTTGAAGAGGGTACGCTCGTAGTAGTCCATGGCGCGAGGGTCGGCGGTCCAGCCAAAGATGTGCCGCGTCAATTTCAACATGTTATAACCGCAACAACACTCTTCTGTGGTCTTGCCGAGTTCACCTGCCAACTGGCCGGGGTCTGTGCGCCAGTGCTCTTCGTTGCTCGTGCCCCCTGTGCAATAGGCGCGCGCGCCGGTCACCTCCTGCCAGAAGAAAGAAGCGATTTCGCGAAAGCGAGGTTCCTCCGTAAGCTCATAGCGGCGAGCGGCGCCAATCATCTTGGGGATGTTCGTGTTCGCGTGCAAGCTCTTCAACTCATCGCGGTGGGCTGCCAAGGGGTCGAACACTTTCTTATGGTAGAAGCGGTCACCCAATTCGAGGCAGTGTGAGTTGCCCGTCAAGGCGTAGAGGTTATAGAGCACCTCGTTGGTGCCGCCGAACTCCGTCTGCATCACTCGCTGCATCTGCGCGTCGCTGAGCGGTTGGGTCCAGCGTCCGATCCAGTTTGTCATTCCTTGGGCGACTTCGAGGGCTTGTTCGTTTCCGCAATGGACGTACATGTCCACAAGGCCAGCCATGATTTTGTGCAGAGTGTAAAAGGGAGCCCAAACTTCTTTGCCATCGCGCAGCCGGTCGAAAAACTCTTCCGGAAACGCGCTCAGGTAACCATCTCCATGCGCCCGCTGGCAGCGGGCGAGTTCCATCACCATGCCGTTCGCCCGGGCCTTTAATTCATCGTCAGCGGCGCTGGCGCACATTAGCGCGCATGCTGAAAGGTAATGGCCGCCCGTGAAGTGTCCTCGAAGCTCGCAATCCGGCTTTTCCCATCCTCCCAAAGGCTTCGCCGAAGAGGGCAAGCCGGCATTGAGGCGGAAGGTGTGAAGGAGCCTGTCAGGAGGCAGCGACAGCAGGTAGCGACGATTGGCTTCCATGGCCTCTTTGAATGGCCCATTCTTCAGCCGAACTTGCGAGGTGGGGAATGGCTTGAGCTTCCAGGCGCTCTTTTCGAGGGACAGCAGGTGCTCCTCCCTCTTGGCGGTCTCGGACAGGCTGGTGGGAGGAGCGCTGGCGAATAGCGTGCTCGGAAGCAACGCTCCACCCGCCGCGGTCGCGACCGTCGATACAAACTGCCTTCGTGTCATTCTGTTGTTAGGTCTCATAGCACCTCCCTCTACAATGGCGGCTCGTCGCCCCTGGGCGGGTGCCCCTTGTAATCGCCGTACGCGCGCAGCGCCGCACGCTTCGCTTCCGGCACGAATTTGTCCCACTCCGTTACCAGCTTAATCTCCTCTACAGGCGACGACGTATGGAAGTGGATGGTCACGATCTGAAGTGGCCGGACCGGGAACCGGTAAGTAGGCCCACCCCCTGCCAGAGGCCTGGGATTCCTGCCCCGCAGGTCGGTCAGAGCCGCCCCCTGGTGCGGCAGGTTCAGGGTCACCTCCGCAGTGCTAGGCAAACCCAGGCACTCCACTAGCCGCATCTCAATCTCCGTGCCCTCCCGACGGATCACCTCGACAATGACATTGTTCGATGTGGATAAGAATGACCTTGCCGCCATCGCCTTCCTGCCAGCCACGAGCACTGGAGGACAATTATATTCCCAGGCCATCTGGGGGACTCGAGCATGATCCCACTCTTCTTCGTGCGCAACCAGAGCGTATTCCAGGTGGTGCTGGCCTCTGCCACTCAGCCAAGCATTGGGATATCCGTAGTACTTATCCGTGGCATTCAGCAAGTAAATGATCGGTTTCCTATCGTTGAGTTCCCGGCCCGTGAGTCCCCGGTCGAATATGGCCACTCCTCCTCCTCCCGTCAGTCTGTAGTGGCTCCAGCGCACCGCCGGCACAATGCCTTTCGTCCAGCCCACCAAATTGGGATTCGGCTTGGCCCAAGCCCCATGAGAGAAACCGCAAGGAATGCCGCGCCGAACTTCGGCGATATCTTCCGCCAACGGGAATTCGGCTACCACCACCGTGATGCTGGGAATATCCTGCAGCTCCGTTTCGAAATCGATGCGTCGAAATTCGTTATAGAATCGCAGCACTCGCCGGCTCTCGCCGCCACCATAAAACTTGCTCGCCACCTCCACTATAGTGGCCAGTGGTCCGCTGCTGACGGATATCGTGGGCGTGAAATCACTTGAAGAAGCCAACCGCTTGCGGTCCGGCCGCCAACTCACAAAGTCGCCGTAGTCATCCTTTTGCGGTTTGGGCTTTTCGGCCACGATGACGTTGGCCGGCCCGCCAAGAATCTCCCGGCCGGAGGGCTTGAGCTTTAAGCTCACCAAGGCCCCGGTGTTCCAGTCCAGGCGCACCGCGTAGTGGCGTGTTTCAATGCTTTCGGGCAGGTCAATCTTCCTCGGGGTCTCTGGCATCTTAGCCTGGAGTCCTGCTCCTCCCACAGCCAGGGAGGGCAGCCGGAGACTGCACAGCGTTTTACCTTCAGCCGTCGCCTGGCAAACGGCTCCCATGAGACTCTTCCCCTCCGGCAGCTCCACCATTACGGGATCTTTTCGCTCCCAATTGAGCGGGTTGAACAGGGCCACCCCCTCTCCTTCCGAGGTGACCGAGCTCAACGCCGCTTCGCGGACTTTCTTAATGCTCATTTCCACGTATTCCATGCGGTCGTGGACGTCCCAGGACGTCTCGCTTTCAAAAACCATGCCTCCGGCGGAACCCCAGAGGGTGTTGCGGTCCATATTCAGCAGCATGAGAATCCAGGACTCGTAGAGGGTTTGGATTGGGTATGTGAATCCGGAATGGAGGCTGGCGAGGGTGGAAATGGTCTCTGCCGCTTGTAACCCGTGCTCATTACTTCGATAAGAGGTTTTGACTCGAGGGTTTTCGATCCAGAAGGCGTCGAAGGTGTATCCCGTTCCGCCTTTCATGGTCGGAATCTTGATTTGTCCGGATTTGATTCCCGGCAGAATCGTGTCCAGGTACTCGCTCACAGTGGCAATATGGATTTTCGTTTGGGGATAAGCCTGCTTCCATTGCTCGAGAAATTCTTTCGGGTATTCCTTCCTCAAGGGGGCTAGGCTGTAATCTCCACTCCCAGCCAGAGCCAACACGGGGGCGCCTTCCGGTGTTTTCTTCGCCCATTCCTCCAGCTCCTCTTCGAGCTTCCGAAGCGCGTCCGTGCTTAAGCGATCTTTCGTAGTGAACAACGAGCTGAAAGAGGCGTAGCCATCCGGGCACAGAGCTAGTATGCGGGACCCGTCCGGCGACTCGACCCAGTGGATGGTGCTGCCCGTCTTGTTCATGCGCTCGTAGACCATGGCCTCCAGGCCCAGGCCCGATGAGATCTGGGCCATTTGGTTATGGAGCCCGCAAGTGTCGATCACCCACATCAGGCGGGGATGAATTCCCATTATTTGTTCCTGCCAGCGCAGGCCTTCCACCCCCTCCTTCAGTAGGGCTTCGCCGCCCGCCAGATTCACCGTCATCTCCAGAAAATTGGCGTTGACCAGCTCCACCCGGGCTTCCTTCGCTCGCTGCTTGATCTCCTCGATCCGCGTCGGCTGGAAGTTCATAATGGCAATCATGTTATCCACTTCGGAAAGCGCGAACTTGTAATTGGGGTCGTCGCGCACCCGGTCCAGATGGTCTAGATAGGTGTTCGCGCAATAAACACGCTCCTTGGAAAAAGTCGTTAGCCACCCGCAACTGGCGGGATGAAAATTGGGCACAATGAAGGCCTCCCGAGGTGCACTTTCGGCAGGCGCGGGTTTGTGCCCGCCGCAATTTAGCGTCATGCCGGCCGCGGCGCTTCCCGCCAAGCCTCCTAAAAACTCGCGCCGGCTAATGGAAACTTGAGGTGGTTTGTTGCCCATAGGAGTTCATCCGTTTCTTCACAACTCGGTTGTAACCTTCTGAGGCGGTGAGAAATTCAAACTCGCGTCAAACCGTATCAGGAGGTTCCTGCGCTTGTCAACGGTTTCGAGGCATGCATGGAACAGAGCTTTTCGTTTTCTAGGCTTCGGAGAGGCTTACCTTGAGTGGCTGCTGAATGGCATGCCCCTCCGGGCAATTCCTACCTTCAAGCCCCTCGAGGAGCTGGGAGCGATCCTGTGGGCTACTCGCCTTGGTTTTGCTTCCGCCCCTCTGACGACTTATAATACTAGTTTTGGGTTGTGGGTTAGAGGGTTGGCTGTAGGCCTGAAGGCGCGTTGAGAACCTAACTTTGACGAATGTTCTGGGATGGCCTGCCGTCCCTTGAGGTGGGGCAAGCCCCACCTCAACATTTGTAGAGGCGAAATATATGGCTACCAGCCACAATCAAACAGGCCATAATCGCTTGCCGTCCACGACGGCTGGCGGCGAGGGAGGCGCATTGGGCATCCAACGCCCAAGCTCGGGTGGAGTAGGGGAGCACGACCATGCGCCCCGGCAAGAACCCCACGGCGTAGGGCAGCAAGGCTATGCGCCCTTACAAAAACCTAATGGAGCGCAAGACTCTCCCAACAATAATGGGCAGGCGGATTCCATAATCGTGCGTGGGGCGCGCGTCCACAATCTGAAGAATATCGATTGTTCCATTCCCCACAACGGGTTGACGGTAGTGACCGGCCTTTCAGGCTCGGGCAAGTCCAGCCTGGCCTTCGATACCCTCTATGCCGAGGGGCAGCGCCGTTACATCGAATCGCTCTCCGCTTATGCCCGCCAGTTCTTGGAGCGCATGGAGAAGCCGGATGTTGACGAAGTGGTGGGGATTGCCCCGCCCGTGGCGATCCGCCAAAAAAACACCACGCGCAATCCTCGTTCGACGGTGGCCACGGCCACCGAAATCTACGATTATCTCCGGCTATTATTTGCACGCGTCGGCATTACTACCTGCTATCAATGCGGCCAAGTTGTGCGCCGGGATCATGTAGATGAAATCGCTGACCAGATCGCCGCCATGGAAGCCGGCCGGCGCTTTTACGTCTTATTCCAGGTTAATCCGGGCACATCTCCGAACGTGCCGGATGTCGTCGCCCGTCACTCAGAGCGCAGCGAAGGATCTCCGCAGTCGAGCTCGGCAGCTCCCCACGAACTGCAGAGATCCTTGGCTGGGCTCAAGATGACAGACCCACGTTCTTCAGCGCGCGCACCTGCAGCCCCCCACGATTCGCTCAAACCGCGCCTGTTCTCGCTGCGCCAGCACGGGTTCAACCGGCTATACCAGGAAGGGCGTGTCTTTGAGTTTTCAACTCCGGAGTCGCTGCTCGAGATCGACTTCGCCGCGCCTATTTATGTTCTTGTGGACCGGCTGGCTGTGGGACCCGAGATCCGCCAGCGCCTGATTGACTCCGTCGAACTTTGCTTTCGCGAGTCCGGAGAGGCGGTTTTGGAGTTTGTTTCTGTAGAGCCCGCTTCTCCACCTGAGCGCCTGGTCTTTAGCGAGCGGTTTGAGTGCAAGCGGTGCAAGCTCACATTTCAGGCGCCCGAGCCAAGCCTCTTTTCGTTCAATAATCCTTACGGCGCCTGCCCCCGCTGCCAGGGATTTGGCAACACCATTGATTTCGACCTCAACCTGGTTATTCCGGACAAGAACAAAACGCTTGCCGGGGGAGCTGTGGACCCCTGGACCAAGCCGCGTTATCGCATGCTTTACAATGAGATGAAACGGGCGGCACGGGCCAAGGGGATCCCTCTGGACGTTCCTTACTTTCGGCTGGCTCCGGAAGAGCGGACGTGGCTGCTCGAGGGTGATGAAAGTTTTCCGGGCATTCGTGGCTTCTTCGATTATCTGGAGAGGAAAAAGTACAAGCTGCACGTGCGCGTTTTCCTCAGTCGTTATCGCGGATACACGCTTTGCCCGGAGTGCCAGGGCGGCCGGCTGCGTCGCGAGGCGCTGCACGTTCTCCTGGCCGGAAAAAGCATTACGGAAGTCTGCCGCATGTCGATCCAGGAAGCTTACCCTTTCTTCAACGAGCTTCGGCTATCCCCCGAACAGCAGGGGGTGGCTGACAAGGTGCTCGAGGAAATCCGC
>Ga0187782_10001314_pt1 | contig 17904 bp, 13 predicted proteins | sample 0715_SJ02_MP15_2_FD_132454 | JGI IMG/M metagenome (GOLD analysis project Ga0187782, IMG submission 132454) | Tropical peat soil microbial communities from peatlands in Department of Meta, Colombia - 0715_SJ02_MP15_20_MG | ecosystem: Environmental > Terrestrial > Soil > Wetlands > Peat | place...
GGCCGCCTCGGCGACCGATCGGTCGAGCGCGGCCGGCACGGCGTGCACTTTCGGCGCCATCGTCCGGCCATACTTAGCGAGGTGCTCGGCCGAGAGCGCCTGCAGGGCGAAGGAGAGGTCCATGATCTCCACCGGGTGGCCCTGGCCCGCCGCGAGGTTGATGAGGCGCCCCTCCCCCAGCAGGTACGCCCTCCGACCGTCGGCGAACCGGTACTCTTCGACATTGGGCCGCGCGGTCCGGTGGCTGACCGCGATCGACTCGAGGTCCTTGCGCGAGACCTCGACGTCGAAGTGGCCGCTGTTGGCGAGCAGGCAACCGTCCTTGAGGACGCGGAAGTGCTCCGAGCGGACGACCCCGGTGCTGCCGGTGACCGTGACGATGAGATCGGCCTCGGCCGCGGCCTCGAGCATCGGCATCACTCGGTAGCCGTCCATCCGGGCCTCGAGCGCGCGCACCGGGTCGATCTCGGTGACGACCACGTCGGCGCCGAGCCCGTTCAGGCGCGCGGCGACGCCCTTGCCGCACCAGCCGTAGCCGGCGACGACCGCGACCTTGCCCGCGATGAGGAGGTTCGTCGCGCTCGAGATGCCATCGATCGTCGACTGGCCGGTGCCGTAGCGGTTGTCGAAGAGGTGCTTCATCTCGGCGTCGTTGACGTCGATCGCGGGCCAGCGGAGCTTGCCCGCCCGCTCCATCGCGCGCAACCGGATCACGCCGGTGGTGGTTTCCTCGGTGGAGCCCCGGATCTTTCCCCGATCGGGGCGTGCGGTGTGCGCGAGCGCCACCAGGTCCGCGCCGTCGTCGACGATGAGGTCGGGGTCCGCGTCGAGCATCGCCTGGATGCCGGCCCGGTAGCGCGCGAGCGTCTCGCCCTTCTCCGCGTACGTCTCGACCCCGGCCTCCCGGACCGCCGCGACGGCGTCATCGTCGGTCGAGAGCGGGTTGCCGGCGGCCAGGCGCACGTCCGCGCCCGCGGCCTTCAGGGTGAGCGCGAGGACGCACGTCTTCGCTTCGACGTGGAGCACCGCGGACAGGGTGAGCCCGGCGAGGGGCCGCTCGGTCTCGAACCGGCGTCGGATCCCCTCTAGGACCGGCATGTGCGACCGGGCCCACTCGAGCTTGAGACGACCCCGTTCGACATCACCCGGCATGGCTGGGACCGCGGTCCCAGCGAAGCGCAGGATAAAGCAGTGCGGAAGGGGTTCGGAGCGCGCGCGGCGTCCGTGGGCGGTCTAGCCTACTGGGTGACCGCCGAGCAGAACGGGCAGACGACGTACTCGGCCGGGATCTCCTTGCCGCAGCTCGGGCACGCCTTGAGCCCCCCGCCCGCGGCGGGGGCCGGGGGGATCGCGGCACCCGTGGCTCCCGCGGCGGCGACCGCCCCCGCGGCGGGAGGCGGAGAGGGCGGTGCACCCCCGGGCGGCGGGGGAGGCGGGGGCACGGTGCTCCCCGCAGCCGCTGGCGCGGCCGGCGCCGCCGCCACGCCCCCGGCGCCGGGCGGGGCTCCCGGGCCTCCGCCGGGCGGCGGCGCGGTCATGCCGGCACGGGAGGTGCCCGTGCCCTGCTGGAGCTTCCACTGGCTGAACGAGGTGTACGTCGGCTGGCGCTTCCACCAGTCCCAGAACGCTCCCTCGCTGTAGTTGTCCCCGAGCTCGCGCTTCGCCTCGGCGCGGTACTTCTCGGTGAAGTCGTTGTAGCCCTGGATCTCGGGGTCGGCCGCGGCGTCCCCGGGCTTCCCCAACAGGACCGCGGCGCACTCGGGGCAGACCTTCGAGTCGGCCGGGATCGTGGACGCGCAACGACTGCAGCGGATGAGATCCTGTTCGAACTGGGCGCCGCACTTCGGGCAGACGGTCGCCTCCTCGGGGATCAGGCTGCCGCACTCGCCGCACTCGACGAGCCGGCCCGCGGCCTGGCGCCGCGCGATGAGCAGGAACGCGACCACACCCACGACGATCGCCGCGGCGATCGCGAGCCAGACCCAGAGCGGGAGGCCCAGGAACGTCTCCGTGAGGATCCCCCACGGGTTGGTCGGAGGGGCGGGCGTCGAGAACGTCCCGACGATGTACGTCGTGGTGACGCCGTTGTACGACGCGACGACCTCGAACGTGTACGTCGTCCCCTGGCTCAGGACGCTCGACAGCGGGTTCGTCCAGGCGATCGAGAAGGGGCCCGGGAGCGAGGTGGAGGCGCCGACCTCGATGGGCTGGACGCTGCCCTTCGGGATGGCTTCGAGCGTGATCTCGGCCGGGAACGAGCCGTTGTAGCGGAGGTTACCGCTCGTGAGGTACTGCTGGTCGAGCTGGACCGTCGGCGGGGGCGCCGACGCCGAGACGACCCGGATCTCGCTCTGCAGGATCGTGACGTTCACGTAGAAGGAGTCCACGCCGAGGTACGGGGTCTTGGATCCGTTCTTCGACCCGAACCACAGGAACAGCCCGTAGAACTCCTGGGTGAACGGCTTGCCCTTGTCGACCTGCATCGAGATGTTCGAGTCGTTCACGAACCAGCCGAACGGGCTGACGATCCCCTGGCCGCCCGCGATCGCCACGTTGTAGTGATCGACGGTCGAGAGGACCCCCTTCGAGGTGTTCGACCAGCTCAGTCCGCCGAGGAGCGTGTAGACGGGGGCGTAGCCGTGGTTGCTGAACGTCACGTTGATGCCCAGCACCTGACCGATGCGGACCGTGTTGTTCGGGGCGGCGGAGCCGTTCGCGGTGACGGTGATCGGCCCGATGCTCGGGCTGACGTCGTACTGCGCGAAGTACGTGGGCGTCCAGTAGTCCGCCGAGCCGTAGCCCGCGGTGCCGTTCGCCACGCCTTCCGGATACGGGAGGACGGAGCCGTAGAACCACGTCGGCTTGCCGGTGGTGAAGGGAGTTTCGACCGCGACGTGCCAGTTACCGAGGTAGACGCCGTCCGGCTCGGAGGCCGTGGTCATCTGACCGGCGGGGAGGAGGATCTCGGTCTGTCCGGCGGCGCCCGTGACCCCATAGCCCAGCTGGCCGCTGGTCGCGGCGAGATAGTCCGCATATCCCTTGATCGGGGAGCCCGCGGTGGTGAGTCCGGCGTAGAGCGCGTTCGCCGTGGCGTTGTTCGTCTGGTTGTCGTTGTAGGCGTACGCGGCGATCACCGCGGTGTTGTAGATGCCGAGGATGCCGTCCGGCCCACCGGTGAAGTTCATCGCGGCCCACCGGTAGAAGTTCGCGACCGACCCCGGGAAGACCGCGATCGCGGACGCCTGGCCGGGGTTGCTCTGGAAGTACGGAAGCTGCGTGACGGTGAGGTTCGCGAGGTTCGCGACGGCGCCGGTCGTGAGATCGAGCTTCGCCGAGAGGAACGGGCGCAGCTCGCTCGGGGCCGACCAGTTGAGGTCGAGCGCGGTGTTCACGAGGTCGAGCGTGGTGCCGGTCCCCGACGCGGTGAGGTTGTAGTCGAGCCGCGGCACCATCGTGAGCTCGATCGACGTGATGTTCACGTCCGTGGTCGCGGGCGGTTCGCTGACCGAGGTGAAGTCGACGCCGGTGGAGAGGTAGAACGGCGCGCCGTTCAGGTACATCGCGCTGAGGATGGCCGCGTCGGGCGTCGTGGTCTCCCCGGCGGCGCCGGTCCCCGGCGCGAAGGAGAGGTTGCCGAGCGTGTACGGGACTCCGTTGTAGACGAGCGCCACCGTCGCGTCGACGGTGGTCGCGCCGGTGTTGTCGTAGTCCGCCGTGAGCGAGATCGAGCTCGCCTGGGCGGGGTAGAGCATGTCTTGCACGAGCTCAGCGGGGCTAGCGCCTCCCGGGATCGAGAACGCACTGTTCGGAACGTCCCGGTCGGCCGTGGTGTTCAGCCAGACAAAACTCGTGGTGGCGATCGGCTGGGAGTTCGGGAATCCCGCGGACGCCGTGTTGTCCGCGTAGGTATCGAGATAGCTGCTGCCGAAGAGGTTCAGGGTGGCGCCGTCGGTGACATTCAGGGTCGGGGCGTAGACCGAATCGTTGTAGACGACCGAGGAGATGTCCCGGACGCCCTCCACGTACCCCGTGTTCGAGTGGAAGCTCGACTGGTAGAAGCTCGCGTCCGCGCTCGATCCGTGGATGACGACCCAGCCCGGGAACTCGAACGTGCTGTTCCAGGCGAGCCAGGTGCCGGTGATGTTGACGAACAACTTCGCCACCGCGTTGATCGGCACCGGGTTGGTGGTCAGCGTGGAGTTGTAGAACTCGACCGTCCCGGCGTCCACGAAGCGGTAGATGTAGGAAAGCTGGTTGCTGAGGGGGCCCTCGTTCGGGATGAACTGGACGAAGGAGAGGCTCGTGTTGCGGAGGATCAGCGTGCCTCCCGCCATGACGGTGATGTTCCCGCCCTGGAAGTAGGTCTGGTTACCGGAATACGGTTGGATCGTGAAGGTCTCTCCGGGCGTGACGACCAGGTCCCCGTGGGTCACCGCGGCCGCCGGGCTCAGTGCGGTGGCCGGGGCCCGGTCCGACCCGGAATGCGGGGCGATTCCCGTCGGCGCGGAGGGGGTGGCGGTGGCGGCGATCGGAGCCGCCGGCCCTCCGACGGGTCCCTTCGGGAGGAGGACGACGCCGGTGACGGCGCCGAGCGCCATCAGGAGCACGACGACCATCACACCGACGAGCGTCAGTCGGCTCGCGAAAAGTTCGAATTTCGGGGGGCGCGACCTGCTTCCCGCAGACGAAAAGCTACCCAATTGACGGGTCACACGGTTGAAAAGGTCGGGTTCCCCTATTTAAGAATAGTTTCGCGGTCGCTCGGCGAGCTTTTCGGCGGTCGCCGCCGGAAGGGCACCGAGGGGGGCCCGCGCCGGCCCCGAAGACGCTCTAGGGGAGTTCGACGACGATCTTCCCGAAGAGGTCCGGTGCGTCGAACCGGCGCAGCGCCTCGCCCGCGCGCTCGAAGGGGACGACCGAGTCGATCACGGGGCGCAGTCGCCCTTCTTCGAGGTGGGCGAGGACCTCCCGGAACTCGGCCGCGCCGGCCATGGTGCTCCCCCGGATCGAGGCCTGGCGCCAGAACAGCGTGCGGAGATCGACCTCCGCCGTGGGGCCGGCGGTCGCGCCGATGACGACGACGCGGCCTCCCCGCGCGGTCGATCGGAGCGATCGGCCGATCGTCGGGGCCCCGACCGAATCGAAGACGACGTCGACCCCCTGCTTCTCGCTCCATTGCCAGAGCACCCGGTCGAGCGGGTGGTCGTCGTCGAAGGAGAGGAAGGCATCGGCGCCGAGCCCGATCGTGCGGTCGCGCTTCGCCGTTGAGCGCGAGGCGACCGCGACGGTCGCGCCGAGGAATTTCGCGACCTGGACCGCCGCGGTCGCAACGCCCCCGCCCGCCCCGATGATCGCGACCCGGTCGCCCCGTCCCACGCCGCCCACCGTCTTCAGGGCGCGCCAGGCCGTCTGGAAGACGAGCGGCGCGGCGGCCCAGTCCGTGAACGCGCCGGCGTCGGAGAGGACGTGGACGTTGCGTCGCGGGACCACCACGAACGGCGCCGCCGTCCCCTGGACGTGCTCGCCGACGATGCGGTAGTTCCGACAGAGCGCCTCGTCCCTCCGCCGACAGGCATCGCACGTGCCGTCCCACATGCCCGGATTCAGGACGACGCGCGCGCCGACCGCGAGGTCGGTGACCGACGTCCCGACGCGGTCGACGAGACCGGCCCCATCGGACCCCAGGACGTGGGGGCGTTCGATCGCGACGCCCGGGATACCGGCGAGGGTGAACCGGTCGAGCCGGTTGAACGCGGCCGCGCGGATCCGTACCCGGACCTCCTCGGGTCCCGGTTCGGGCTCGGGGACCTCGACGTACTCGAGGCGTTCGTAGCCCCCGTGCTCGGCGAAGCCGAATCCCCGCATCGTCGCCTCCTCCCCTACGCCGGCCCGACGAACTCCCAGCGCGTTTCGGGGCCGTGGTCCTCCACGCGGATCCCGGCGGCGAGGAGCTCGTCCCGGATCCGGTCCGCTTCCGCGAAGTCCCCCCGCGCCCGGGCGCGGGTCCGCGCGTCGAGCGAAAGGCCGATCACGCGCGCGATCGCTTCGGTCGGGGCGGCGACGGGCCGCGCGAAGAGCCCCAGGACCTCCTCGCCCCAGGCGTAGGGGGCCCGCAGTTCTGCGAGCGCGTCCCCCGAGTACGCGCCGAGCTCCTCGAGCCGGCCGGAGAGCTCGCGCGTCCATCCGAAGAGGAGTGCGATCGCCTCGCGCGTGTTGAAGTCGTCCGCGAGGAGCGTGTCGAGGCGTTCGACCAGCTCCTCCGAGCGACCGAGCAACTCCTCGGAGAGTTCGGCGCCGGGCCGGTCGTCCCCGTCGCGCTCCAGGATCTGGGCGATCCGCTGGGCGGGGAGCGAGAGGCGGGTGTACGCCTCGCGCGCTTCCTCGAGGCTCTTGCCGCGGACGAAATCCAGCGGGCTGCGATAGTGGGCGTTGAGATAGAAGAATCGGAGCACGGCCGGGCCGAACTCCTCGAGCGCGGTCGCGAGCGAGTACACGTTGCCGAGCGACTTGGACATCTTCTCGCCCGCCATGTTGAGCAGCCCGCCGTGCATCCAGTAGTTCACGAGCGGTCCCTCGCCCGTCGCGGACTCGGCGAGCGCGATCTCGGACTCGTGGTGCGGGAAGATGAGGTCGAGACCGCCGCCGTGCAGATCGTAGCGCGGGCCGAACAGGCGCAGCGTGATCGCGGTGTCCTCGATGTGCCAGCCCGGTCGTCCGGGGCCCCACGGGCTCTCCCAGGAGGGCTCGCCCGGGGTCGCCGCTTTCCAGATCACGAAATCGCCGGGTGCGCGCTTCGCGGGATCGATCTCGAGGCGCGCACCGGGGCGGAGCGCCTCGACCTTCTGGCCCGACAGCGCCCCGTAGCGCGGGAACTTCGCGAGGTCGAAGTAGACGGACCCCGCGCTCGGGTAGGCGTGACCGCGGTCGATCAGCGACTGGATCTGGGCGATGATCTCCGCCGTGTAGTCGGTCGCGTGCGGGAAGTAGTTCACCGAGCGGATCCCGAGCCGTTCGGAGGCGAGGCGCCAGGAGAGGAAGTGGCGCTCCGCGAGGAGGAGCGGTTCCTCGTCGAGCTCGGAGGCCCGCACGATGATCTTGTCGTCGAGGTTCGTGACGTTCTGGACCGAGAAGACCCGGTAGCCCCACCGGGCGAGCGCCCGCGCCACGACGTCGAAGAAGACGAACGTCCGGGCGTGGCCGATGTGCGCCTCGTCGTACGGCGTGAGGCCGCAGACGAAGAGCCCGACGCGCGGTGGCTGCAGCGGCGCGAAGACCCGGACCGACCGGCTCATCGAGTCGTAGATCGCGATGCGACGCATCCTAGCTCCCCCGCAGCGCGCGGCGGACGTCGTCGGCGAGGTCCGCGGGGTCTTCGATGCCGCAGGAGAGCCGGACGAGCCCGTCGGTCACGCCGTGCGCCTCCCGCTCCCGCCGGGGCACGCTCGCGTGCGTCATCGTCGCCGGATGATCGACCAGCGACTCGACGCCGCCGAGGCTCTCGGCGAGCGTGAAGACGCGGAGTCGGCGCAGGAAGGCGAGGGCCGCGCGTTGTCCACCGGCGAGATCGAGGCTGACGATCCCGCCGTACCCCGACATCTGGCGGCGGGCCAATCGGTACTGAGGGTGGCTCGGAAGCCCGGGGTAGTGCACGGCGCGCACCCGACGATGCCCTTCGACGACCTCCGCGACGGCCCGGGCCGACTGCTCGTGCGCGCGCATCCGCACCCCCAGGGTGTGCAGCCCGCGGAGGACGAGGTAGCAGTCGAAGGCGCCCGGCACCGCACCGATGGCGTTCTGCAGCCAGGTGAACTCTTCGAGGTCCGTGCGTCGCCGGAACGCCAGCGCCCCGCCGATGATGTCGGAGTGGCCGCCGAGGTACTTGGTCGTGGAGTGGAGGACGATGTCCGTCCCGGTCTCGATCGGTCGCTGGAGCGCCGGCGTGGCGAACGTGTTGTCGACCGCCAGTTTTGCGCGGGCCCGGTGCGATCGTTCGGCGGTGGCTCGGAGATCGACGAGGCGAAGGAGCGGATTGGTCGGCGTCTCGACGTAGACGAGGTCCGCGGGCTCCGCGAGCGCGCGATCGAGGTTCGCCAGGTCCGTCAGGTCGACGTAGTCGACCCGGAGCCCGAACTTGCGACGGTGGTGCTCGAAGAGCCGCCACGTTCCCCCGTAGAGGTCGTCGACCGAGACGATGCGGCGGCCCGAGCCGTAGGCGCCGAGCAGCGTCTCGAGCGCGCCGAGCCCCGAGGCAAAGGCGAGCCCGCCCGCACCGGACTCGAGCGCGCCGATCGCCGACTCGAGCGCGGCCCGGGTGGGGTTCCCCGAGCGGCTGTAGACGTAGCCCTGGTTGCGGTTCGGCGCTTTCTGGCGGAAGGTGCTCGACAGGTAGATCGGTACGTTGACCGCGCCGGTCAGCGGGTCCGGCGGTTGGCGTTCGTGGATCAGCCGAGTGTCAAACCGCACCGGTGCCTCCGGTCTCCGACAGGTACCCGACGAGGTCGTGTCGGGTCAGGATCCCGACCGGAGCGCCCGTCGCGAGATCGCGGACCAGCAGGATGCGCTCCTCTCGGAACCGGTGGAGGACATCCGCCACCGGGGTATCGGTCGCGACCTCGGGGATGGGGGGCGAGAGCACCTGCGCCACGGACCGATCGAGCACGGTCTCGTCGGCGAGGCTAGCGTGGAGCACGTGGTCCTCCTCGACGCTGCCGATCGACCGGGTCCCCGCGAGGACCGGGACCTGCGAGATCCCGTGCTGGCGCAAGAGCGCGAGCGCGTCGCGGGCGACGGTTGTCGACTCGACCGAGATGAGGGCCGGCACGGCGCCCTTGCGCTGGACCAGATCGCGCGCGGTCGCCCCCGCGTCGAGGAACCCCTTCTCGCGCATCCAATCGTCCGAATAGACCTTCGAGAGGTACCGGTCGCCCGAGTCCGGCAAGAGGACCACGACGGTCGCGCCGTCGGGGAGGGGGCGTTTCGCAAGCCACTTGAGGCAACCGGCGACCGCGGCCCCCGAAGAGCCGCCGGCGAAGAAGCCCTCCTGCCGCGCGAGCTGACGGGTCATATGGAACGACTCGCGATCGTTGACGTCCACGAACTCGTCGAGGTACTCGAAGTGGATCGACTTCGGGATCATGTCCTCGCCGATCCCCTCGACCTGGTACGGCACCGCCGTCCCCGTCTGCCCGGTCCGAAAGTACGGACCCAGGACCGAACCGGCCGGGTCGACGGCGACGATGCGGACCGTCCGTCCGCGCTCCTTGAAGTACCGTCCGACGCCGCTCATCGTACCCCCCGTCCCAACGGTGCCGACGACCGCCGCGAGCTCGGGGCCTGCATCACGATCGATCTCAGGTCCGGTAGTGCGAAAGTGCGCCTCAGGATTCCCCTGGTTCTCGTACTGGTTCGGGTAGTACGCCCCCGGTATCTCCTTCGCGAGCCGCCGTGCGACCGAGTAGTGGCTCATCGGATGGTCCGGGGGGACCCCCGCCGGAGTGACGACGACCCGGGCGCCGTACGAACGCAGGAGGCGGATCTTCTCCGAGCTCATCTTGTCGGGGATCACGAAGACGGTCCGGTATCCGCGGACCGCGGCGACCAGCGCGAGACCCACGCCCGTGTTCCCGCTCGTCGCCTCGACGATCGTACCACCGGGTTTGAGCGCCCCGGACCGTTCGGCCTCCTCGATCATCTGCGCGCCGATGCGATCCTTCACCGATCCGCCGGGATTGAGGTACTCGAGCTTTGCGAGGACGCGGTACGGAAGCCCGTGCGCGACGCGGCGCAACGGTACGAGCGGCGTGTTGCCGACCAGGTCGAGGATGCTCTCGGCCACCGCGGGTCGTCCGCCCATGGGCGCGGGACCGGGGCCCGGATTATGAGGCTATCCCGAGCGCCACCGTTTCGAAGTCGCCCAGTTCGGTGCGTGCGGTTCGTACCGGTTCGTTCCAGTGTTCCTCACTTATTAAGGAGGGAACCGGCCTCGTTCCGTTGGGAACGGCGAAATGCTCGGTTCGCTCGAGACAGAGGTGCTGAGCGCGCTCCGGGACCTCGGAGCCGGTCCGGCCCGTGACGTGCGCCGCGCCCTCGAACGACGGGGGGTCCGGGTGGCGTATACGACCGTCGCCACCACGCTCTCGCGACTCTACGACAAGGGGCTCGTCCAGCGGCGGCGGGAGACGTGTCGCGGGGGCGAGCGGTACGTCTACCGGCCCGCGAACGTCGAGCAGAAATACCTCAGGAACCTCCTGCGAGGCGTTGTGGCCATGTTTGGCCCGGCGGGGGTTGTTCATCTGAACGAGGAGATCGCAAAGCTGGACCCGACGCAGGAGGAAGACCTCCGCCGCCGGCTCCGGCTCGACTGATCGGTCCTCGGATAGCGCCATGGCCGTCGCGGAGGTCGCGCTCGGCTACACGCCTGTGGCCCTTTGGGTCGCTGTCGGCGTCGGCCTGCTCCTCACCTACCGCCACGCCACTTCGACGACCGTCTTCCGTCTCGCGACCGTGTTCCTCGCGACGTGGGCGCTGCTGGCGACGACCGTCCTGGTCTGGGTCCTGAGCCACGGAGGGGTCACCGGGGCCCTCCAGCTCGTCGACGCCCCGCTCACCCTGTTCCAGGCGCCGTCCGCGACGATCTGGATCGCGGGGGCGATCGGCGCGTTCCTGGTCTTCCTCGCCGCCTTCGTGCTGAGTCAGGGGGTCGGTCGCGGTTTCCTCGCGCTGCTCCATCCGTCCCCCATCGCGTGGCCGTCGCGTCTGCCGCCCCCGCTCACACCCACGAGCCTGTTGCGATTCTCCTCGCGTCGCGCCGAGGCGTTCACCTTCACCCTGCTCGAGCGCGGGGGAACGCGCCTCGTACGGCGGCACGACGTCATCCTCGTCGCCGACGTCCTCCTGGACCAGCTGACGGAGGACGAACGGGAGGCGGTCGTCGCCCACGAGTACGGACATCTGCGGGACCTCGACGGGCGGTACCTGACGTTCTTCCGGACCCTGGCCCGCATGATGCGCTGGGACCCGGTCCTCGCCTATCTCGCCGACGCGCTGACCCGGCGCGAGGAGTACCGGGCGGATCTGGAGGCGGTCGCGCTCACGGCGCGGCCCCGAGCGCTCGCCCGGGCGCTCTACAAGGCATCGGTGCTGCCGCCCCGGTCGCTCGGAGCCGGCTCGAGTCTCCTCGGCGTCGGGGGCCGGCGCGGGCAGCGGGAGACCGTCGAGCGGATCCGGCGACTCGTCCGGCTCGCGGAGAGCGGACGGTTCCCGGAGGAATCCATTGGCTAGCCGCCCGACCCGGGCCATGGCGCGACGCGGGCTCCTTCCGGCGCTGGCCATCGCCCTCGCCATCGCCCTCGTCGCCGCCCTCCCCGCTCCGGCCCGGGCGGAAGGGTACCCTCCGCTCCCGGTGGAGGACGGGAGGGTCCTCCTGGGCAACCTCTCCGGACCGGATCTCGCTCCGGGCGCGAGCGGCTCGCTCGCGTTCACGGTCACCAACCCGCTCCCCGCGTCGATCGCCGCGATCGTCGTCACGCTCGCCGTGTACGCGTTCAATGCGTTCCCCGGGAACGCCACGTCGACCGTTCCGGTCTCGGGAGCCCCCGTCCTGAGCGTCCCGGGCGCGTCCGGGGCCTCGGTGAACGTCAGCGTCGCGTCGCTCGCCCCGTCCGCGGTCTACTCCGGCACGATCGGGGTCGCGACGGCCGCGTCGACCCCCGACGGTACGTTCGCCGTACGGACGGCGCTCACCTTCACGAGCGGTGGAACGACCTACCGGCTCGAGTCGCGGGGCTGGTTCACCGCGGCGAACTGGACCGCGGCCACCGAAGAACCCAACGGAAGCGTCACGCTCAATCTCTCCCGCCTCGGGGTCTCGGGGGTCACCCCCGAGACCGCGATCCTGGTCGCGAACTCCGATTGGGACTGGGTCCTCGGCGGGATCCTCGCGGCGGCGGTCGTCCTCTCGGGGGTCGCCGCGTGGGTCTACTTCCGCCGGGGTCCCGGCCCCGGGTCGACGTCGGGCACGCGATAGGTGCGCGGCGCTACCCACGCGCCGAGGGCTCGCGGGAGCAAGCGGACGAGCGACGGTGACTCGCGCAAAAGCTCCCGCGCCACGTGCGTCGGGAAGTCGATGTCGCCGAATGCGACGATCGTGCCCTGGAGCTCGGAGGTGCGCAGCGCCGCCACGAGCGCGTCGAGCTCGGGATCGGTGAGCCGGGTGAAGACGCGGCGCAGGTGGAGGGCGCGCCGGAACTCCTCGCCGAACTCCTCGCGCCAGGCACGGTCGTAGAGCGACAGCGATCGGGCGGAGAGATCGTTGCGACGGAGCGCGCCGTCCGCCACATCGGCCGCGAACCCGGCGCACCGCATGCCGGTGTAGATCCCTCCCCCCGACAGCGGCTTGACCTGCGCCGCGGCGTCCCCGACGAGGAGCACGCGATCGCCGTGCGTCGCGGGCACGTCCCCGATCGGGATCCCCGAGACGAGGTAGGCGGTCGGGCTGCCGAAGTGCGTCGAGAACCGCCGCTCGAGATACTCGAGCAGGCGCTCGTAGTACCGCCGGGCCGGGGTGCCGTCGGCGTCCGCGGCGAGACCGATGCGCGCTCCCCCGCGTCCGTCGGGGATCCACCAGCCAAAGAGGCCGGGCGCGAACCGCCGCCCGAGGTACACCTCCACGGTATCGGGGTCGCCGGGGCTCGTCGGGAACTCCGCCTCGAACGCCGGCAGGATCTCGACCGGTCGCCGCAGTCGATAGGCTCGGGCGACCGCGCTGGCGACCCCGTCCGCGCCGACGACCAGCCGGGCGCGGATCTCGCGCTCCCCGCCGCCGAGCTCGGTCACCTGCACGACCTCGCGCCCGTCGGCCGGGGTCCGCCGACGGTCGAACCGTACGCCGGTGAGGAAGTTCGCGCCGGCCCGCGCTGCCTTGTCGGCGAGGAAGACGTCGAGCCCTTCGCGATCGATCACGAACGCCCGGGGCTCCTCCGCCCGGAACGCGATCGAGCCCAACCCCGGGCCGAAGACCGAGGCGCCCCGCACGGCGGTTCGGACCATCGTCGTGGCGCCGGTCAGCTCGAGCGCGCGAGAGGAGACCAGCCCGGCGCACTGCACCGGTCGCCCCACCCGCTCGTGCTCCTCGACGACGAGGGTTGTCCAGCCGCGGCTCGCGAGCCGATGGGCGACGGTCGAGCCGGCGGGACCCGCCCCCACGACGAGGACGTCGACCGATTCCATCGCTCCGGCGAGCACCGCCCGGGACTTAAGCGGCGGGCGGTCTACGCCGCGCGCCACGGCGTCGCGACGAGATCCGTCCGCTGCCGGGGCTGCACGGCGGACGCCTCGACCGGGGCCGACACTCCCGCGTGGAGCGCGAGGAGTCCGGTCCAGGCGATCATCGCCCCGTTGTCGACGCAGAGCGAACGGGGAGGCGCGAACATAGTACCCCCGCGGCTCTCGACCATCGTCCGCACCATCGAGCGCAACCGCTCGTTGCAGGCGACCCCACCCCCGAGCACCACCGCCTCCCGCCGACGGTGGGCGAGCGCCCGCTCGGTGATCTCGGTGAGCATGGCGTAGGCGGTCACCTCGACGGAGTACGCGAGATCGGGCCGCGCCACACCCTTCGCGTGATGGGCGAGCGTCGCGGTCAGCAGGCCCGAGAACGCCACGTCCATCCCGTGGACCGAATACGGCAACGGAACGAGTTCACCGGAACCGGTCCGCGCCTCGAGCTCGAGCGCGGGCCCGCCGGGGAACGTACCGCCGAGCTCGATCCACAGCTTGTCGAGAAAGTTGCCGATCCCGATGTCGAGCGTCTCCCCGAGGACCCGGTAGCGACCCCGCGCGTAGGCGATGACCTGCGTGTTCCCGCCGCTCGCGTAGAGCAGCAACGGGTCGTCGAGGCCGCTCAGGATACGCGCGATCTCGACATGCGCGACGCAGTGGTTGACGGGGACCAGCGGCCGGTGCCACACCAGGGAGAGCATGCGCGCCACGGTCGCCCCCGCGCGAAGGCACGGCCCGAGCCCGGGACCCTGCGCGAACGCCACGCCCTCGATCTCTTGGGGGCGGACCCGCGCGGCCTCGAGCGCTCGGGACACGAGCTCGGGCAGGAGGTCGACATGATGGTTGGCCGCCTCTCGCGGATGGATCCCGCCCTTCGGCGGGCGGTACATGTCGGAGGCGAGTCCGAGCACCCGAGCTCCCTCATCGACGATGCCCACGGAAGCGGTGTGGGCGGTCGATTCGATCCCGAGCACGACCATGGCGATTCGAGACCGGGCGCGGCTCTTAGCGCCGGCGGCCGCGGTTCAGTCCTCGGTCGACTCGATCCGGAAGCGCACGCGCAATCCGCGGAGCGCCTCCTGGATGCGGTCGGCGAACAGGAGCGATTCCGAGATCGTCGCCGGCCGCCCCCAATCGTAGGCGAAGTCGTATCCCTCGGTCTCCGCGCGGAACCCCAGGTCTTCGAGAACCTCGGCGATCTCCGAGTACGGCGCCCCTTCGCTGTCGAGCTGGAGGAGGAGGAACGTACGAGTCATCGTACCACGCGGGGCGCAGGTCGGCCCGAACCCGCGGCCCGCATATAGCTCTCCCCGGCCGACGCGCACCGCGCCCGGCGCTAGTCCATCCCGAGGGTCTCATCGATCGGCATCTCCCGGGTCTTCGCGTGCGAGACGACCCGGACTGCGACGCCCCGGCCGAGCCGGGGCATCTCGTGCGGGGCGAGGAGGAGCCGACCGACCCCCAGCAGCCGGTCCGCCCGGTCGACGAGCAACGCACTCGACCCCGGGACGAGGGCCGGGTCGACCTCCCGGGCGAATCGAGCGAAGAGGCTGCGACCCTCTTCCACGAACGGCACGGCATCGTCCGCGACCACCACGCGGCGTCGACCGGGGGCGAGGAGGTCCCGAAGGCGAAGGGCGCCGGAGTACGTCGGGCGGGCCACTCCGTCGGTCCCCACGTGGAACGCGATCGCGTCGTCGCGGAACATGCTCCGCAATCGGCCGGTGCGCCGCGAGCGGTCCCCTCGGAGCTCGCCGGCGAGTTCGGAAGCGATGGCCGCGCCGTACTCCCATTCGAGCAATGCGGAGATCTGGCGGCCCGTCCACGAAACGACCCAGTCGCGATGGGCGTCGTAGCCGTCCCGGAGCGAAGCAGCGACGACCTCTCGCAGGGAGTGCGGAGGGCGATGCCGCGGGGGACGGAGGAACTCCTCCTCCCCCAAGTACGGACCCACCGGGTACAGGTCGGTCAGTTCGAGGGGAACCGGCCCGAGGGGGGTGGCGACCTGCCAAAGGATCGGGAGACCGGCCGAATCCACCGTCGGAACGAACCGCAGGTACTCGGGTCGAAGCGGGATGCGGGGGAGGTCCCGCCAGTCCTCCCGGCCGTGGGCGAACGCGGCGACCCGTCGGCGAAATCGCACGGCCGCCGGGCGCTCGCGGCTCTCGGGCCCGACCTCGCGGAACGCCCGGCGGCTCTCGGGCTCGGTCGGAAGAAACACGTCGCTCCGCTCGCGCGCCGTCGCGAGCCCGGCGCGCAGCGCCGGATGGGCGGCCGCCCGGCGCTCGGCGAGCTCCCAGAGCGTACCGTCCCGGATCGCCTGGCGGACCCGGCCCATTTCCTCGAGGGTCGTGAGCAGATTGTGGTAGGCGAGCCGACGCTCGCGCTCCTCGGGCGGCCGCCGGGAAAGCTCGAGGAGCGGGGTCTCCGCGCAGAGGAAGCAGTGGCACGTGGTCTCCCGGAGATCCTCGAGCGCGACCGTACCGTCGGCCAAGAGGAGGTCGCCGCGACGGGCGAACTTGAGGTACGCCGAGGAGTCGAAGAGATCGACCCCGAACAGCGTCGCCAGCGCGAAGATCATCGGGTGTCCGGTGCCGAAGAGGTGGACCGGCGCCCCGGGGGAGAGGTGGGGTCGGACGGTCGCCAGCACGCGGGCGAGCTCGGGATACCGGTACTGCTCCATCAGCGGGACAACGCCGCCCACCGCGAGCACGTCGCCGAGCTCGCTCGCCCCCTGCGCGGACCTCGCTCGAAGATCCGCCCACGCGCCCCCCTGGACGGGCAGCGCGAGAAGTCCCGAGCGAGCGGAGCGGGCCGCTCGCGCGCGCTCGAGCGTTGTCGTGAGCGCGGCCTCGGCTTCCTCGTGCGTCGCGTGCGGCTCGGTGAACACGTCGAGGACCGTGGCGATGTCCGTCCCGATGCGTTCCTGGAACGCGAGGATCTCTTCGGGCCCCACCTCGACCGACCCGTAGGCGTGCTGCTGGAACGCCCCCGAATCGGTCATCACGGGTCCATCGAACCCGAGGAGCCCGTGGATCCCCTCGCGCTCGGCCCGTTCCCGAAGCGGCGGGATCCGCCCGGTGATGTACGCGGATGTGATCACCGCGCGGATACCGAGCGTCCGCCGCATCTCGGCCGGCGCGACCGGCTGCCGTTCGGGGTCGGGATGCACGACGGGCAGCAGGGCCGGGGTCTCGATCGGCCCGTGCGGCGTCGCGAACCGGCCGAGGCGCGCCAGCCCGTCCCGCTCCAGGACCTCGAACGACACCACGGCTCGCCGAAGACCGGACGCGGTTAAGCCTGCCGAGCGGGACGGGGAACGTCCCCCCCGAACGACGCCCGCACCCGCTCGAGCAGGCCGACGAGCATCTCGTGGGAGAGCTTGCCGGTGTTCGTGTTCTGCGGGCTCGGATGGTACGAGCCCCAGAGGAGGGGGCGACCGGGTCCGAGCGGGGCGCAGACGCCGTGGGCGAACGCCGCCGACGGCCGGGGGCGATCGTACGCCGCCGGGATGATCTCGCGCACGGCATCCCACGCGAACCCTCCGAGACACAGGATCGCCCGGGCGTTGTCGAGCAGCCGCAATTCCCGGACCAGGTACCCCGAGCAATTCACCCGTTCCTCCGGGAGGGGCCGATTGTCGGGTGGAACGCAGCGGACGGCGGCGGAGAGGTAGAGGTCCGTGTACCGAAGCCCGTCGCTTCTCCTAACGGAGGTCGGCTGGTTCGCGAACCCCGAGGCATACAGGGCGCGCACGAGGAACGCGGCCGATCGGTCCCCGGTGAACATCCGGCCCGTCCGATTTGAGCCGTGGGCGGCCGGCGCGAGGCCGACCACGACGAGCCGCGCGCGCGGATCGCCAAATCCCGGAACGCCCCGACCCCAATAGACATCTGTGCGAAACTCCCGCTTCCTCTCGCGCGCCACCCGCTCCCGCCAGCGAACGAGCCGGGGACAGCGCGCGCAGCCGATGACCTCTCGTCGGATCGCCTCGAGGGTGTCGGGCACGAGAAGGCCAGAGAATCCGGGGATATGGGTCCCACCGGACCGGAACTCCCCCGCGATAGTCACCGAGCGTGACCTACCCCTATAGAAACGGACGCCGCATGGGGGAATCGATGACCGACATCCACGTGCCGAAGGGGGCGCACGTACGGCTCGGCGCCGTGGACGGCGACCTTCGGGTTGACAAGAACACGAAGATCGAGGTGGAGGGTCGTCTGACGGTGACCGGTGAGGTTCGTTTCGACGGCAGCTCGGACGTCGGGGGCGAGGTCGAGTGCGGTTCGTTCCGCTCCCGCGACGGCACGGTGCGCGTCCGAGGCAATCTGACCGTCCACGAGGATATCCGCGCGGAGGATGCGGTCCTCGAGGTCGAGGGAGCCCTCCGCGCCCGGGACGTGGACGTCGACAAGCGGCTCGATGTGCGCGGGCCGATCCAGGGCCGGTCGTTCGATGTCGGGGGATACCTCGACGGTGGATCGACGTTCGACGGGGATCGGGTATCCGTTGGGGGCAAAGTGCGGCTCGCAGGGAAGATGACCGCGCGGGACGTCGATGCCGGTGGGCAGATCGATCTCGCGGAAGTGAACCTTGAATCCCTGAGGGCCGGCGGTCTCGTGCACC
>Ga0187782_10001316_pt1 | contig 17902 bp, 15 predicted proteins | sample 0715_SJ02_MP15_2_FD_132454 | JGI IMG/M metagenome (GOLD analysis project Ga0187782, IMG submission 132454) | Tropical peat soil microbial communities from peatlands in Department of Meta, Colombia - 0715_SJ02_MP15_20_MG | ecosystem: Environmental > Terrestrial > Soil > Wetlands > Peat | place...
AAGAATGGCGCGCCCGGCGTGATTCGAACACGCGACCTCTTGCTCCGGAGGCAAGCGCTCTATCCAGCTGAGCTACGGGCGCACAAGAGGGTTTTCGGCTTTGTTCAGTTTAGCGTTTCTGGGCGTTTGCCGCTAGGGGGTTTGCGGTGCGCCTGAGTGACGGCTGCAGGTGCGAGGGCCATAAAAGCGGAAGCTAGGTTGGAGCCACTCCCACACAGCCCTAAGATGCCGTCGCTACGAGGTCATCCCTTGGAGCGATTCTTGATGTCGTGGGCCAGCTTCTCAATCTCTTCGGCCTTTTTCATCAGGTCCAGGCTTAGGACCTTGCTCGAATCCGTTTTTTCCACTTCCGCTTTTAGTTCGGAAGCCAGCTTATAAAGCTGCTCGACTTTCTTCTTCATGTCCTTGTCATTATTTTCGAGGAGCTTCTTGTCCGTTTCCGCCGCTGAAGGAACGTCGGTGTCCGGCGACTGTTGGGTGGATGACGGATTCTGCGCCGGTCGAATAACGGGGCTCTGACCCAGCACGAGGTCACTCGTTAGACCAGAACAGGCTCCCATGAGGACCAGACTTGTCAGAAAGGTTCGTCGCGTTTCCATGGGCCTCCTCCGTTGGTGGCGCGCCAAAGCTGCACCATGCCCCCACCAATGTTATACTCGCCTCCCGACAACACTATGTCCAGTCTGCTCTCGGAAATTCCGACGCTCTCCGTCTCAAACCTTCTCCATCTCCTCGGCATCATCGTCGGCGCCATCCTGATCAACCGTCTGCTCCGGCTGATTACCAAGCTAATCGTGAAGCCCGCTAGCTCGCAGACGCGCACAGCCCAAACGCGTGAACAGCAAACGAGAACGCTGGCAGGAGTGGTCTACAGTGGCGGAAGCAAGGTGGTTTGGGCATTGGCGTTGTTGATGGCGGCGCAGGAGTTTGGTGTCAACATCACTCCGGTGGCAGCGATTGCCGGACTCGCCAGCCTGGCGGTCGGCTTTGGCGCGCAGAACCTGGTGCGGGACGTGATTGCCGGCTTTTACATCATTCTGGAAGACCAGTATTCCGTCGGCGACACCATTCAGGTTGCTGACACCATTGGCCGCGTCGAGCATCTAACCTTACGGCGCACGGTGGTCCGCGATGCCCGGGGAGCGCTGGTGACTCTCTCGAATGGAGATATTCGGACCGTCGGGAATCTCAGTCGCGATTGGTCGCAGGCGTTTGTAGACGTAGCTCTTTCGCCACAAGTGCCGCAGGAGCGGGCACTACAAGCGCTGGAAACGGCAGCGACGGAGTTACGCAACGATCCTTCCTGGTCGCAGGCCCTGGTGGATGGCCCGCGCATCCTAGGATTGCAATCCTACGATCAGAGCAGTTCCACGGTGCGACTGCAGGTGCGCACCGCACCGGCGCGCCACGAAGATGTCTCGCGAGAATTGCGGCGCCGGATTCAACTTGAGTTTCAACGGCAGGGTATTCCGCTGTCGAACGTGCAACGAGTCGAGCTGGTTAATCCTTCCGGAGCGCCCCCACCGGAAGCGCCAGTACACTCCGCCTGATGTGACGAAGGAGAATCCCCTATGGCGCAGGTCAACTACGAAGAAGTGAACCTCATGCTGCGACTCTACGACCTCCGGCGTGAGCCGCGGTTGCGGGAAGCTCGCGCGTGGTTTGTGGAGCATTTCCACGCCGGGACGCCCGAAGAACTCATGACCAAGTATCCCCAGGGTAGCCAGGAGAACACCTACATCCGAATGGTCATAAGCTATTGGGAAATGGTGGCCAGTATCGTCAATCGCGGATTGATCAACGATGAGCTCTTCTTTGAAAGCAACGGCGAAATTTGGGTGGTGTGGGACCGCATGCGCACCATTGTTCCCACCTGGCGTGCCGCTTTCAAAAACCCCACTCTCTTTGCGGGAATTGAGGAAACTTGCAAACGTCTGGAAGTGTGGCGGGAGAAGCGGGCCCCCGGTTCGACCGCTGCCATGCGCCAGATGATGGAGCAGAGCCGCATGAAGTTCAAGTAGCAAGCGCGGTGGTGGCCCGGCGGCATCGGGCTGGTCAGGAATTCGTCAGGCTCGCTGCCTCTCCTTGCCGTGTTTTCCCTTCCATCGTCTTCGGGCAGAAGCGCTGCGCACACAATTGCGTCCTGCGTTCTTCGCCTCGTACAGCGCTTCGTCCACTCCGATCAGAATTTCATCCACCGTATACTCCTCGAAATCGGAGGACGGGGAGAGCCCAATGCTGATAGTCACTTCCCAGCGGCCTCGAGCGCGTGAGAAATGGTTTTCTGGCAACCATGTCACGGATGTTCTCCGCTCGCTTCGAGCCCCTGCGCGATCTCCTTATGCGTCAGAGTGCCCTGTTTTCGACTCTTTCGAGGAGAGCAGAATCACGAGCAGCTTTAGGAGGAAAGGAAGGTTGCGGAGTGCCGAGGGTTTCCTGAAAGTCATTGGAGGCGCGGGTGAGAATCGAACTCACGCATAAAGGTTTTGCAGACCTCTCCCTTACCACTTGGGTACCGCGCCTCAATACTCGTATTATAACGGACTTAGCGTACCTGTGTCAGCGTACCGGGAGTTGCCTTTAGACCACAGGCACGGTTTCGGACAAGCCAGACCCTACAAACGTGAGCGGGGCCTACTTCTTTGTTGGTTCCTCGATCTGTGCCTCGCGCAGAAAGCGCGCCGATTCTTCCGGCGGCGTGGGATTGATGTAGAAACCGGTACCCCATTCAAAGCCGGCCACCTTGGTCAGCTTGGGAATAATCTCCATGTGCCAGTGGTAGTGGTCGTTGATTTCTTCCCCTATCGGAGAAGTGTGAATCATGAAGTTGAACGCTGGGCGGTCCAACACAGCGTCCATGCGCATCAGCGTGTCTTTTAGCATCTGCGCCAGGCTGGCATACATCGAGCTTTGGTTGTTCTCATAGGCCGAGCCGTGGACTTTGGGCAAAAGCCACATCTCGAAGGGAAAGCGCGGCGCATAGGGGGCCAGGGTGATGAAATGATCGTTCTCGCCGATTACACGCTCGCCGGTGTCTCGTTCCTGGCGGATGATGTCGCAGAAGATACAGCGCTCTTTTTCGTCATAGTAGTGCCAGCAGTTGTCGACTTCCTCGCGCACGCGCCGCGGGACGATAGGTAGAGCGATCAATTGCGAGTGTGGGTGCTCGACGGAAGCGCCGGCCGCTTCGCCGTGATTCTTGAAAATCAGCACATAGCGGAAGCGCTTGTCGTTCTTCAGGTCTAGCATGCGGTCGCGATAGGCCCAAAGAACATCTTCGACAGACTTCTGCGGCAATTGCGCCAGGGTGGTCTGGTGCTGCGGCGTTTCGATGATGACCTCGTGGGCGCCGATGCCGTTCATTTTGTCGAACAGGCCTTCACCCTCGCGGTCGAGCTCACCCTCGATTCCGAGGGCAGGAAATCGATTTGGCACGACACGGATGCTCCAGCCCGCGGAATTGGCTCCCGTGCCGTTGCGACCATAGGCCAGGATTTCCGGCGGCGTCTTTCCTTCGTTTCCAGGACAAAATGGACAATTCCTCGGCGGTCCCGGGAAAACGCTTTCTCGTAGAAAGTCCATCGGCCGTTTTCCACGGTCTGTAGAAATGATGACCCAGCGGCCGGTAATGGGATCCTTGCGTAGTTCCGGCAATGCATTGCCTCCAGACTAGCGCCCACCCGCCTAAGTGAGGCGCATATGACTTTGTATTGTACTCTTCCCCGCCCTCAATGGAAGTGAGCAACTGGGTTTACCGGTGCATAACTGCAGGATGAGCTACCTCGGAAAGGAGCCGGTCTCGAGGCCACTACATCGAGTCTCGGCACATATTTCTTCGCCGGGTTCGTGGCCTCTTGCGGATCACGGAGTATTACCGACAAGGGTATACAGAAAGGTATGAAAGCCAGCGCTACGGGGAAGCAAAAAGAGAAAAAGAAGAAATTCCCGAACAGAAGGACGGGCCTTTCCTGCGTCAGGGCAAACTGAAGACCCGTCACCGGCTACAGGGACTTTTCTGTTTCGCGGATTGCGTCTTCCATGATGTGGATGGCGCAGTCGGCCTGTTCCTCGTCGATGATGAGTGGCGGCGACATGCGAATGGAGTTCTCACCGGAGTCGAGAGTGAGCAGGCCTTTGTAGAAGGCATTGTTCACGATTTTGTCGCGCAGGTCCTTGGCTCTTTCTTTTGTTTTCTGGTCGCGGACAATCTCCACGCCGATCATCAGACCCTTGCCGCGCACGTCGCCGACAATCTTGAAGCGCTTGGGCCAGTCGTTGATCTTGCTGAAGATGTGGTCGCCGACTTTCTTTGCATTGGCCATCAGCCCGCCCTCGATCAGGTCCAGAGTGGCCAGTGCCGCCGCAACGCACACAGGATTTCCTCCGTAGGTCGTGCCATGTGAGCCGGCTTTCCACTGCATCACGCTTTCTTTGGCGATGAACGCACTAATCGGCATACCACTGGCGATACCCTTGGCGGTTAGTACGATGTCCGGGGTGACTCCGGCGTGATCGTAGGCCCACATCTCTCCAGTTCGCCCTATGCCTGCCTGGACTTCGTCCATGATCATCATGATGCCGTACTTGTTGCAGATGTGCTGCAGCTCCTGCAGAAACCGCAGCGGCGCAGGGATGAATCCACCTTCGCCCTGAATCGGCTCGACGATGATTGCCGCCACTTCTTCCGGCGCGAAGAGGCGCTTGAAGATTTGCTGCTCGAGCAGATCGATAATCTCGCCACCGCACTCTTCCGGGCCGTGGCCCAGCGCGCAGCGATAAGAGTAGGGATAGGGGATATGTTCGACTCCGCCGAGGAGCGTCCCGAAATACTTGCGCTGGGTGTTTTTCGAAGCCGTCAGCGAAAGCGAGCCGAGAGTGCGACCGTGAAAGCAGCCGTAGAATGCAATCAGCTTGTCACGCTTGGTGGCATAGCGCGCCAGCTTGATGGCGCCTTCCACCGCTTCCGTGCCGGAATTGCCAAAGAACACTTTCCACTGGTGGGATTTCGGCATCGTGGCCACCAGCCGTTCGGCCAATTGCGGCATGTGCCGGTGATAAAAATCCGTCCCCGCAATATGGATCAGTTCCGCGGTCTGCTTCTGGATGGCTTCCACCACTTTCGGATGGCAATGGCCCGTCGAGCAGACGGCAATCCCGGCGCAGAAATCCAGGAAGGTATTTCCGTCGGGATCCTCGACGATGGCGCCACTGGCGCGCTCGGCGACCATCGGGTAAACGCGCGAGAGAGAAGGGGAGATGTACTTCGAGTCATACTCGATGACTTGTTTGCCTTTGGGGCCGGGCAGAGCAGTCTTGATCTGTGGCAGTTTCGTTTCCATGGCCGTAAGCATAGATTCCTCCAAAATTCGTGCACTTAGTTCGCGTTGACCGGACTCACAACAAGGAGAGTGTCAGGGCAGTCCGCTTTCACGACGACCACCTTAACTAACTGAAGGAATGGTACTTAATCTACACCGAAGAGGTTGGGACGAAGAGCAGACGGACGGAACCGCCGCGGCACACGCGGCCCAACGGCGACACGATCATGCTTCAAAAAGTGGAGATACTTCATTTCCGTTTCCAGCGAACGCTGCCGTCTTTCGTATCTTCCAATAGTATACCACGCTTGAGGAGTTCATTTCGGATGCGATCAGACTCGGCGAAGTCTTTTCTTTTGCGCGCAGCCTGGCGCTCGGCGACCAGTTCTTCAATTTCCGCATCGCCGGGGCCTTCGCTGGCGCTATAGCCCAACGCTTTCAATTTTTCGGGATCGTTGTCCTCGAGGACCACGAACACCTTGTCAAACGTAGCCAAAAATTCCTGTGCGGCTTTGACTTCAGCCTGGCGGAACTCACCTTTGTCCATGGCGATGTTGGCTTCGCGCACAAAATCGAACACGGCTGCAAGGGCTTGGGCCGTGTTCAAGTCGTCGGAAAGGCCCCCGTCAAAATCATCGGCCGCCTTGGCAATGCGTTCGGCCATGGCGGCCTGCTTTCCGGCGGGAAACTTTTCGTTCTTCAGGCGCGCGGCAAAGTTGCGCAGTCGCTCCACGGAGCTGGCGGCTTGCTGCAATCCATCGAAGGTGAAGTTCAACTGCCGACGATAGGGTACGCTCGCCAGTGCAAAGCGCAACGCGGAAGGTTTATAGCCTTTGCCGAAGAGGTCGCGGAGAGTGAAGAAATTGCCGAGGGACTTGGACATCTTTTCGCCCTCCACAAGCAAATGCTCGGCATGGAGCCAGTAGCGCACAAATGGCTTGCCCGTCGCGGCCTCGCTTTGCGCAATTTCGTTTTCGTGGTGAGGGAAGGCCAGATCGATGCCACCGGTGTGAATGTCGATGGTTTCGCCAAGAAACTTCATGGCCATGGCGGAGCATTCGATGTGCCAGCCGGGACGCCCTGGACCAATGGCGGTCTCCCAGAAATGCTCACCTGGTTTCGGCGCTTTCCAAAGAGCAAAATCGCGGGCGCTTTCTTTCTCGTAGCGGTCGTTGTCCACGCGCGCGCCGGACTGAATGCCATTCAGGTCGATCTTCGAAAGCTTTCCATAGTCTTTGAACTTCGCGATGCGGTAATAGACGGAGCCTTCGGAGTTGTAGGTGTAGGTCTTGCTCTGAAGCTTCTGGATGAGCTGCACCATGGAGTCGATGTTATCGGTAGCGCGAATCCAGTGCTCGGGCGACTCGATGCTCAAGGTCTTGCAATCGGCGAAAAAGGCCTGCACATACTTTTCCGTGTAGGCCCGGAGGCTGACGCCCGCAGCGGCGGCGTTCGCGATGATGCGATCGTCGACGTCAGTCAGGTTCATGACGTGAGTCAACCGGAAACCGCGCAGCTTCAGGAATCGGCGGAGAATGTCCTGGAAGACAAAGGTGCGGTAATTCCCGATATGCGCATAGTCGTAAACCGTCGGGCCACACGTGTACATGTGCACGACGCCCGGCTTCAGCGGTACAAAGGGTTCGACTTTTCCTGACAGTGTGTTATGGACATGAATTTCGTGCATGAACCTGCCGTTGTCCCTTTCGACTTGCCTGCAAACCTTTGATTCTATCCGACGCTTCGCACGGGCTGCAACGACAGGCGCGAACGCCGCGAACGCCGCCCGTAGGAGGACGTCGTCACACGGTTGCGGATCGTGCGTCTTCAACTTGTGGGAAATAGGAGAGTTGGTTGGTGAAAGGAACAATTCTTCAGGGGCTGAAGCCTACCATTGCAAGGCTTTACTGTCGGAGCTAAAGCTCCGAGCCCTGTGCCAGGCACTTTTTCCACAATCTGTCCTGCGTGGATGGGGTCACGCGCTGCTGGACCCCGACAGGAATTGTGCTTTCGGATGGTGCTTTGAGACACTTTGAGCAGGGGCGAATGCCTTGGATCTCAGAAAAATGAACGCCGTGTATTCTGCGCGGTCAATGAAGCGGCGATATGAGGTGTGGTTTTTGCGTTTTGGCCTAGCCGATGGCAGTGGCGCATGGTGGTTCCGCTACTTGCTGATGAATCTGGGAAGAAGCGGATGCAACGCCGAATCCAGTGGCATGCCAGTGCAGGTTTGGGCGACATGGTTTCCTCGCGGGGACAAGCCACAAACCTTCATCCAGGGTTATTCATCCGAGGCATTGGAGTTGAGTGAGCGCTGCAAGCTTCCTTTTCACTTGCGCGTCGCGGAAAACGGTATCGAGGAGAACACCTGCTGGGGAGACATCCATGTCGACGGTCATACGATTTCCTGGAAGCTACGTAATCGCTCCGATTTCGGCGTCGTCCTTAGCAACAAAGGCTGGATCGGCTTTTCGAAATCGCCGCATTCGAACGCCCAGTTTTCCGGCGAGGTTGTTTTTGACGGAGCGAGGTTTGCCGGCGATCCTGTCGGTTTTGGCGTCCAGGGCCACAACTGCGGCTATCGGCATCGCACCTACTGGCGCTGGATGCATGCTTACTTTCTTAGTGCGCCAGGCGGCGCGAGCACACTCGAAGCACTTGTTTACGATATGCCATTCGGCATGGTCTTCCGCAAAGCCGTCTGGTGGCATGGCGGCAGCCCGATCACATTGAAGCGCTTCCAGGAGGTCGAAGTGGCTCGCGAATCGGCGCGCCTTCGATGGAAGTTCCGTGCGGAAGGTCGTGATGGTTCTCCTTTCGAAGTAACCATAGATGCTGAGGCACCCGGTATTCACGTGCTACCGTATGCCAAAACGGATTGCTCCGGGACGTTTCCGGTATCCAACGCAAGCTTCGCGAATGCATTGGTGCGTTTCGGGAAGAAGGACAGCGAGACTCTGGAGATCATCGGCGGGGCGGTACTCGAGATGGGAGGTGCCTGAGAATGGCACAAGGATCGAAGTGGAATGCGGGACTCTACGATGACAAGCACTCGTTCGTCTGGAAAATGGCCGCGGCTCTTCTCGACCTCCTCGAAGCAAAGCCCGGGGAACGCATCCTGGACCTCGGCTGCGGCACCGGCCACCTGACCGACAAGATCGCCGGCACCGGGGCGACGGTTGTTGGCGTTGACCGGTCTCCCGAGATGATTCAACAAGCACGTGAAGTTTATCCCGCGATCCGGTTTGAAGTGATGGATGCTCGCGAGCTTGCATTCGACGAGCCCTTTGACGCGGTCTTTTCGAATGCGACGCTTCATTGGATCAAGGAGCCGGATAGAGCGATCACCGGGATCGCGAAAATCCTGCGCCCGGGCGGCCGATTTGTGGCGGAATTTGGCGGCAAAGGCAATACAAACGAACTGTTGAAGGCGGCGGAGCGGGCATGGAGCAAAACTGCCCTGCCAGGGCTTGCCCCGAAGCCGTGGTATTACCCGGGGGTCGCGGAATATTCGGCGCTGCTAGAAAAACACGACCTGGAGGTCACTTATGCGATGCTGTTCGACCGGCCAACACCGCTCGAAGATGGTGAGCACGGGCTGCACAATTGGCTGAAGATGTTCGGGGCCGCTTTCACGGACGGCCTGCCTGCAGAGCAGCGAGAAGCAGCGCTGGCAACCGTGGAGCGCGAAGCCCGTCCCACCCTTTTTCACGATGGACATTGGGTCATGGACTACCGCCGATTGCGGGTCGTGGCGCGGAAGCTTGCAGCCTGAAAGGTAACGAGGGCGCAAGAGTGTAATGCAAAGTGCCGCTGGTGCGGTTTTTTCCGGCAGAGTTCTATAGGATATTGGCTGAAGTGTTCAAGCTTCTGTTTGCCCTGATCCTGCTCCTACTCGATTTTCAGAGGGCGTACGGAAAGGTCCTCTGGCTTCCGGTGACGCTTCTGGTTTGGACTTATGCGGGCGCAATGCTGCTTCTTTTTGGTGCGAGTTTGTCCACTCGGGGAGTCATCCTTCTACCCGGTCTTCGTATTCCGCTGAGGAATGTCCACTCTGTAGAATCTGAACGTTCATTCCTTAATAGTAAGTGCGGCCACATATCCGTTCTTGTTCCCATGCCTTGAGGCAAGGGCGACCAGCTACAAAGTCTCTATCTCTACAGGCAGAAGCGGCATCCAATGGCCACCGATGATTCCGGTCGAGGGGAGAGAACGATGAGCACGTACCTGGTCTTCACGCGCGACAAGATGCTCGACGAGAAAGAGTTTGCCGTCTATGCGGAGGAGGCGAAGGCGACCGTCGCAGGGCATCCCGTAAAGGTGCTTGCCTTTTACGGTGCGCATGAAGACCTGGAAGGGCCCGCGACGGAAGGAACCGTGATTTTCGAGTTCCCCAACAGGGAGGCCGCGATGGCCTGGTATAACGGCCCGACTTATCGCAAAGCTCGGGAGCATCGTCTCAAGGCAGCAATTTACCGGGTCGCATTGGTCGAAGGAATCTAAGAAAGTCTAAAGTCAAATGGGAAATCAGAGGAGACCCATCATGGCTGATTTAACAGGCCAAGCAGCAATCCTAACCGACGGCCCGCGCGGCATTGGAGCGGCAATCGCAAAACGGCTGGCCAGCGATGGCGCCAGTGTTGCCATTACCTACACGAAAGGGGCAGAAGCGGCCGCGTCGGTCGTCAAAGAGATTGAACACAGCGGGGGAAAGGCGATCGCCATCCAAGCGGACGCCACGGGTGCTGCCGCGGTCAAAACCGCGGTTGAAAAGACGGTCGCGGCCTTCGGCCGGCTGGATGTGCTGGTGAACAATGCAGGCACGGCCATCCCGAGGAAGTTCGAAGAGACTACGCTCGAAGGGCTGGACCAGCTGATTGACATCAACGTCCGCGGCACATTTGTCGCAACCCAAGAAGCGCTAAAGCACATGAAGAAAGGCGGGCGCATCATCATGATCGGGTCGTGCGTATTAGATGCAATTAATTTGCAAATATAGCCGTTGATCGCACTACTCCTCTCTCTCTTGCGGGACGGGCTCGTTTGGACCTTGGATCTTCACATTCGCCGAATTCAACTGGAAAACGCTTAAGGTCTTGTGGCTGTGGAAAAACGAACACAATAGATTGAGTAGGCCTTTACAGGCTTGGGTGCGCATGCTACGCTTGCTTCCCGTACCGCCATCTTAGCGCCAGGCGGCTGGGCTCTGACTGAGAACCTGCCAAACGTGTGTGGTTTCTGCCATTTACGGGCAGAAACGTCGCGCCGAAGAACCTCCCCTCGAGGAAAGGAAAGTCGTCTCTCTTCGCGCGTTAGCTCCCCGGCCCCTTCCGAGCGTCTTATAGGAGAAGTTCGTGTGGTAGTGCATCGCGAAGTGGATGATCACGACAAAAGGGGACACCTTGCTTAAGCTGCGCAAAGTGGAAATTGTTGGGTTCAAGTCATTCTGCGAACGCACCGTCGTCACCTTCAGCGGCAACGGCACCACCTGCATCGTGGGACCGAACGGATGTGGAAAATCGAACGTCGTTGACGCTATTAGCTGGGTGCTCGGAGAGCAGAGCCATAAGTCTCTTCGTGCGGAACGCATGGCTGATTGTATCTTTAACGGTACCGCCAAGCGGCCTCCGATGGGGCTGGCCGAAGTCACCATCACGATGGAAGACCCTGAGCTTGCCGAAGCAGCACGGTTCGTGATTGAAGGCGCCAGTTCGGCAGAGAAAAACGAGGCTTCCCCAGAAACGTCTTCTGCAGCAGAAACCGAAGCGGCTGTTAGGGAAACCTTCTCTGGCGAGCAGCCAGCGGAAATGAATGAGGCCGGCACCGAACAGGCCGATCCTGTTGAGCAGGCCGCTTCACCCGCCGAATCCAGCTTCCTTGCAAAGAAGAAAAGGAAGGCGGAAAAGGCAGCTATGGTCACGAAGCCTGGCGAGGTAGTCGTGAGCCGGCGCCTCTACCGCAGCGGTCAAAGCGAATACCTAATCAACGGCCGGGTCGCCCGCCTCCGCGACATTCAGGAAATGTTTATGGGTGTCGGACTTGGCCCCGATTCCTACGCGATCATCGAGCAGGGACGCATTGGGCAGATTCTCGCGACCAAGCCCATGGAGCGGCGCGCAATCATCGAAGAAGCCGCGGGCGTCACCAAGTTCAAGACCAAGAAGCGGCTGAGCGAAGCCAAGCTCGAATCCTCCAAGCTGAACCTATCTCGCGTGAACGACATTGTCGTCGAAGTCGAAAAACAGCTCGCTACGCTGAAGCGCCAAGCCGCCAAGGCCCGCCGTTATTCGGAGATTCGCGAGCAGATGCGCGGCATTGTCAGGCAGATGCTTGCCGGTAAGGCGCGCGAATTGGATGCGGAAGCCGAGCGCGTCGGCCTGCGCCTGAATGAATTGACCGCGGCAGAAACGCAATACTCCCAGGCCATCCATGAGCAGGAGGCGGATCAGGACCGCTTAAGCCAGCGCATCTATTCGCTAGACGCGGAGCTACGCCAGAACCAGAACCTGTTGAACCAGACAGCGCTCGAAGTGGACCGCTGCGAGAACCGCATCACCTTTAACCGCACGCGCGGCGCGGAACTCGCCGGCCGCAACGAGCAACTGGCGACGGAACGGCTGGCAGTCACCGCGCAACATCTGGAATGGGAGTTTCGCAATTCCGCGCAACAACAGGCGGTTGAGGCTGCTCGCACGGAATCCGTCACCGTGAACGCGCGCGTGGAGGAGCTTGCGGCACGCGCGGCCACTCGCGCTTCGCAGATCACCGAAGCGGAAGCGCGCATGGAAGCGTTGCGGCGCGCCGCCGCGCAAGCGAGCGAGAACGTCCTGCGGCTTCACGGCGAACAGAAGCAGGCCGAAGAAGCGCTGGTACATCAGAAGGATTCGCTGCAGAGGTTCGAATCGCATGAAGCCGAACTGCTCGAGTCCTCCATCCGCGTCCGAGACGACGCGGAGCAGGCTGCGCAGAGTCTGCAGGCGGCCATGAGTGAGATGGATCAGCTCCAGCATCAGGCGGTGCAATTGCAGACGCGCCTTGTGGAACTGCGGCAGAATCGCGAACGCACCTCCAAGGAAGCCGATGCCCTGCGCGATTCGCTCTCTGGGATTCGCGCGCGCCATTCGACCTTGACGCGCATCCTGAACGATCACTCCTACACCGGCGAGGCGGTGCAGAAGCTTTTTGCTGCCAACGAACGCCATGGGGGGGAGGACTTTCGTGCCGTTGGCGTCTTAGCGGACTACGCGGAAGTTCAGGAGCAGCACGAGGCCGCCATTGAACAGTATTTGCGCGAGGAACTGGAATATGTCGTCGTCGAAACCTACGACCACGCTCGTGCCGGGGTCAGCATGCTTCGTGAGGAAGTTGGCGGACGAGCGACGTTCTTCGTCGACTCCCTCCGCAACCTGAAACTCGACGAATACGAGCCCATCATTCATTTCCGCTCCGAAGACGGCGTAATCTCGCGCCTCGACAAGCTTGTCGAATTTCGCGATCCGCTGGGACCGGCTGCCAAACAGTTTTTGCCCCGCCTCCGCAATGGCTACTTGACGGACACGAGCGCGGCGGAAAAACTGGCTCGCGAATATCCGCAGTACGCGTTCGTCACTCCCGAAGGTACCTGCTATCAGGGCCGCATGGTCACGGGCGGCCGCCCGGATGAGGCCGGCCCCCTAGGCATGAAGCGGGAACTCCGCGCCGTGAACGCCGAGTTGATACACCTGGAAGACCGGTGCAACTCCGCGCAAGCCGAACTGGGAACAATCGCGGCGGAATTGCAGGCGACGGAGCACGCCCAGGAAGAACTGACCGTCAAGCAGCGCGAAGCAGAGCGTGCGCATTTTGCAGCGAAGCACCGCCATGAGCAGGCGCAGAGCGACCTTGCCCGTCTTGGCCTGGACCTCGGAGCCTGCCAGAACGATTTGGCACGGGTTCGCAAGGAGATCGAGGCTGTTCAGCAGCGCGCGCTTCTCGCCCAGGCCCAGCACCAAGTTGCCGCCTCGAGTCGCGCCGAAGCCGAAGCGGAAACCGTTCGTCTGACCGGGGAAGTCGCGCAACTCCGCAGCGCGGTGCAATCTGAGCGCGATGAATTAGCCAACGCCAAAGCCGAACTGGCCACCATGAATGAGCGCCTGGCTTCCGCGGAAGGCATTGCCAACCGGCTCCAGGAAGAGCGCGCGGACCTCGAACGGCGCGAAACAACGCTGCGCCAGCAGGAAGTCTCCATCAACGAAGAGACAACTGCGATGGCGCGCCAGTCCGAAGAATTGACGATTCAGCTCGAATCCTTGCGCGTGGAAAAAGCGCGGCTTGCCGAGGTCCAGGAAGAGCTCGAAGTGGAATGGGATGAAGCGCGCACCCGCGTCACTCAACTTGAGGATCATCTGCGCATGGCTCGCCATGCGCTTCAGGAGATGCGGGAAGAACGCGGCAAATCCGAAATTGAGAAGGCCCGCAACGATTCCGACCGCCAGCACCTGCGTGAAACCTGCCTGACGGAAGTGAATGCCCAGCCCGAGGATCTGATCGCCTCCGAGACGGCATTCATGACTGGCGAGGAGCTAGCAGCCGCCGAAACCAGCTATCGCGAAATGAAGCAGCGCGTCGAAAACATGGGCGCGGTGAACATGATGGCTCTCGAGGAGTACAGCGAGTGCGAACAACGCTTTGCTTTTCTTTCGCGTGAGCGGGACGATCTTATTCAATCGATCGCTGACACGCAGCAGGCCATCAAAGAACTCGACCAGATCACCAAGGAAAAATTCGAGCAGGCCTTCGCTTCCATCAACGCGAACTTTACTTCCGCGTTCCACACCATCTTCGGCGGCGGCACTGCGGAAATGCGCTTGACCGAACCGGACAGCTCCGGCGATGCCGGGATCGACATAGTTGCTTCGCCTCCCGGCAAGCGCCTGCAGAACGTACTGCTGCTTTCCGGCGGCGAAAAAGCGATGACTGCTCTTGCGCTACTGATTGCAATCTTCCGCTATCAGCCCAGCCCGTTCTGCATCCTGGACGAAGTCGACGCGCCGCTCGACGAAGCCAACGTGGGCCGCTTCACGCGTCTGATTGGAGATATGTGCGCTCAAACTCAGTTCATCGTTGTCACCCACAACCGCAAGACTATGGAAACCGGCAGTGAGCTCTACGGGGTCACTATGCAGGAGCCCGGGGTTTCCAAGATTGTCAGCGTGCGCTGGGAAGGCGAAGAGGCCACACCTCAGAAAGAGCGCGCCGCGACTGCGGCATAAGACGAAAATGAGGTAAGGAGGTTACGAGTCTTAAGTTCTGAGTCGTAGCTTTAGGTTAGAAGTCAGGAATTGTGGGAGTAAAGAAAAGCTCGCCGTTTTTGATCCTTTGCGATTCAACACGGGAAGATCTTTCATGAAAAATCGCAATAGGCGCGATAAGAAAATCCACAGAGAACGGTTCCACAAGTCACATTGACTTCGCCGTGCGCTGCGCTAGAATGTGCAACGCTTCTTCAGGGGCAAGCGCAGTGAGCACAACTTCAGCAGCAAAAGTGATCCGCGAGACGCATTTTGCGGGCATCGAACCCGTTGCTCGCGGCAAAGTCCGTGACATCTATGACCTCGGCAATCGCCTCCTGATCGTCGCTACTGACCGGCTTTCTGCCTTCGACGTTGTCATGGCCACGCCTATTCCAGACAAGGGCCGCATCCTGACCCAACTCTCTCTTTTCTGGTTCAACCTGCTTCACGATGTCATTTCCAATCACGTTCTGAGCGCAACGGAATTTCCGCCGCCGTTCGATCGCTTTGCGGAGGACCTCGCCGGCCGTTCCATGGTCGTCCGCAAAACGCAACCGCTTCCGATTGAGTGTGTGGCGCGCGGTTACCTTTCCGGCTCCGGCTGGAAGGAATACCGCGCCACGGGGAGAGTCTGCGGAATTCCTTTGCCACCCGGATTGGGGGAATCCGACAAACTGCCTCAGCCTATTTTTACTCCGGCCACGAAAGCCACCAGTGGCCACGACGAAAACATCTCCTTCGAACGCACCGTGGAGATTCTCGGCCGGCCTCTCGCTGAGAGAGTCCGCGAGGTCACTCTCGACATTTATCGCCGCGCCGCGGCCTACGCCGAACCTCGCGGCATCCTGCTGGCCGACACCAAATTTGAATTTGGGCAATTAGACGGCGAACTGCTCTGGATCGATGAGGCCCTAACGCCAGACTCCTCTCGCTTCTGGCCCGCTGACCAGTACAAGCCCGGAGGCCCTCAGCCGTCCTTTGATAAACAGTTTGTTCGCGATTACCTGGAACGCATCCAGTGGCCGAAGACTCCACCTGGCCCCGAACTGCCGCCGGATGTTGTGGCCGGTACTCGCGCCAAATATCGCGAAGCCTACCGCATTCTGGCGGGCCGCGATCTCGATTAGCCGTCAGCCCAGTTCGTACACTACATCCGCAGCGGGGAGTGCCGACGTGAGAGACCAACTGGAAGGCCTGGTAACGCAAATGGTGGAGCGGGGAATTCTTTTTGACGAAGCGGTCTGCGAGTTCGAAAAACGATTCATCAAGCGGATGCTGGATCGTACGAACGGGAATCAATCCCGCGCCGCCGAGCTCCTTGGAATCCATCGCAATACACTTAGCCGCAAAGTGGTTCAATACAAGCTCGACCATCGCCGCGGCCGAGCGCGGTAGCCTCTACGTTTGGCGGAGTTGTCCGCCTTCCCGCGTGAGGACATGGGGAACGCGGGCCCTCGGAGGCTTCAGATCGACCGGGACAAGGATGCCCGCACACGAAATGTGGCGAGCGGCCGTTACAAAAACCCGTTGATCCTTCCAGGATGCAATGTCATGCAGTGATTTACCCGGGATGAGGGATCGAGACCGCAAAGGCGGCAGGCGGGCTGCCGCACTCCAAGAAAAGCGGCCCTGGTTTCCCAGGGCCGCGGTTGACTTCCTTCGAAGGGGCTGTGGTTAGTGTTTCTTCGGCGGGGCGGGCTTCTTACCAGGCTTCGGCAGGTCTTCCTCGTTTACCTTGGCCTTGTCCCAGTGGAGCATGAACGCCGGGTCCGGATCATAAGATTCGAGCGTACCCGTGAAGCGGACCGCGTTGCCCTTCTCCAGCTTGGCAGCATCCGGCTGGTCGGCAGTCTTGATGATGACGTCCATGTTCGGCGTCGTTGCTGCATCAAATTCTGCGTCGCTGGTGACAAAGGCATTCTTCAGCTCGACTGTTTCCGCTCCTGCAACGACGTCAATGATCTTTCCAGGCACATCGGGAAATTCCAGTCCGCACGAGGCGGTCCAGGTCAGCTTCCCCTTGTCGCCTCCCGCTTTGAGGTCCGTCACTACCGAGGCGATGGTCATATCCTTGCGCGCCGCGTCCAGATCCGCGCTGCTAGGGAGCTTGTAGCTTGCTGGACGATCCGGCGTGGTCGCCGCAAGCTGCAGCAACTCATTCAACTCCGCTTGTGAGACCGCGTCGCAAACCGTGCCGCCCTGATAGGAGGCGATTACCTTCGGCATGTAAGCCTTGACCTGTTTGGCCTGCTGATCCGTTGCTTTCTTTGAGGTGGCCGCGCGCGCGAAGTACCACAGCGCATCCAATTGTTGCGGGGGAGTCAGGGCCAAGTTGGCGCGTCCGATATTGAAATTCGAAATGAAATCTTCCGGATCATTCGCCAGGATGGATTTGTACATCGCGATGGCGTTTGGATAGTCCTTCGCGGCCATCGCGGCGCCTGCCGCGGTGCCATTGAAGCTCAGCACGGCTTTTTTCTTGTCATCTTCGAATTTCGCGGCGTCATAGCCTTGCGGGAGGGGCAGGTCCGCTACGGACTTCGCGCCGTCAACTGCCGCCTGGTAGGCGGCCTTCGCCGTGGCAGCGTCCGGATTCGCCGTATTGTTGTATGCAAAGGCCAGCGCCAGATAGGCCTGGTAGCGTTCTGTGGGCGAGATCTTGCTTCCCAAGGTCAGTTCCTTGTTGGCATACTCCGTTACCTTCGGAAAGTTCTTTTGCGACGCATAATTCTGGTAATAGAGCGGGTAAACGTAATTCAGAAGGCAGGAATTTGGATACTTTCCCACGAAATCATTCAGCGCGCTAAGTTGTGTTGGCGCATTTTTCTCATTGGCTGCCGCGGTGTATGCGTTGTACTCCGCCATCGTGTAATGCTGTCCTGGCCCCGTGCAGGGGTCCGCGGCTGGTGCAGAAGCTTGGGCCGCCGCCGGCGCTGCCTTCAGACCCAACAGACAAATCGCGATCAGGACTGCCAGGCTTGCCATCCGTCGTGTCGCATTCATTCCGTTATCTCCTCGCTCTCATTGCTATCTTAAAATAACGCAATCTGGCAACCACCCGTGGCGCTCACCAGTGCTACTGCTCATCCCGGCAAAGATTAATGGCTCTCGCGGAAACTTACGAATTATATGAGCGGCTGCCGTCCATTCGCAAGTCACGGACTAAATTACTCACTTACTCGTTGAGTACAAGAGTCCAGCCACCACTTCAGCGGCCTCATGTCCTGCGCACCGTGAGGCATCCAAAGTCGGGCGGCATCCTGGGAGTATTCTGAGTTTCGCATAAAATGGATTGCTTCGGCGAGGAAGAAT
>Ga0187782_10001317_pt1 | contig 17899 bp, 14 predicted proteins | sample 0715_SJ02_MP15_2_FD_132454 | JGI IMG/M metagenome (GOLD analysis project Ga0187782, IMG submission 132454) | Tropical peat soil microbial communities from peatlands in Department of Meta, Colombia - 0715_SJ02_MP15_20_MG | ecosystem: Environmental > Terrestrial > Soil > Wetlands > Peat | place...
CCCACGACGGAGCCTGGCAAGGCTTCACGATGAATATCACGCGCTACTTGGATGAGAATCTGACCGTGATCGTGATGACGAATCTCGATGAGAATAATGCAAATCCGGCGAAGATCAGCGAAGGCGTGGCCAAGCGCTATTTGAAGTGAGCCTTATTTCGATCAGCGAATGGTTCACGCGGCGCTAACAGACCAAAAACCACTTCGAGGAACGTGTTTACAGTGAGCGCCATTTGAGGAACACGGCAGCCAGTGGGGGCAGGGTGAGAACTAACGAAGAGCTGCGGCCCATCCAGGTGTGTTCGCTGGTGTTCATTCCGCCAAGATTGCCCACATTCGAGCCACCATAAATGAAGGCATCGGTATTCAGGATTTCGTCGAAATGGCCCGGACGTGGCACACCGATACGATACCCGTAGCGCACAACCGGGGTGGCGTTGAGCACAACCAGAAGCATGTCATCGGGGTTTTTGCCGCGTCGCACAAAGGAAAAGACGCTGTTATCGGAGTCGTTGGCATCCAACCATTCAAAGCCTTGCCAGTCAAAATCCACCTGAAACAGTGCCGCTTCGGCAAGCAGGGTCTTGTTCAAGTCGCGAACGAGATTCTGGATGCCACGGTGGGATTCGTATTCCAACAAGTGCCAATCGAGGCTTACGGATTCGCTCCATTCATGGCGCTGTGCGAATTCCTGGCCCATGAACAGGAGCTTTTTCCCAGGGTGGGCATACTGATATGCAAAAAGCAGCCGCAGGTTGGCGAATTGCTGCCATATGTCGCCGGGCATTTTATGGAGCAGAGAATTTTTGCCATGGACGACCTCGTCATGCGAGAAGGGCAAAATGAAGTTCTCGGTGAAGGCGTAGAGCATGGAAAAGGTAAGTTTGTTGTGTTCGTAACGGCGATAGACGGGGTCTTTGGAGAAGTATTGCAGAGTGTCGTTCATCCAGCCCATGTTCCACTTTAAGCCGAAGCCGAGACCGCCCAGATAGGTGGGGCGGGTAACGCTGGGCCAGGCGGTTGATTCTTCGGCAATGGTGAGGATGCCCGGGAAACGCTGGTAAGCGACTTCATTGAGGCGTTTGAAAAACTCGATCGCGTCTAAATTCTCGCGGCCACCGTATTTGTTCGGGACCCACTCACCCGCTTTGCGGGAATAGTCGAGATAAAGCATAGAGGCGACGGCGTCCACCCGCAGTCCATCGATGTGGAACTTGTCCAGCCAAAACAACGCGTTGGATATGAGATAGTTCTGCACCTCATTGCGGCCGTAGTTATAGACCAGAGTGCCCCAGTCCGGATGGGAACCTTGGCGGGGATCTTCGTGTTCGTAAAGATGGGTGCCGTCGAAGAAGGCCAGGCCGTGCGTATCACGCGGGAAGTGCGCCGGGGTCCAGTCCAAAAACACACCAATTCCCGCTTGATGGCAGCGGTCGACGAATTCCATGAACTCAGTGGGCGAACCGTAACGGCTGGTGGCGGCGAAATAGCCTAGGGTTTGATAACCCCAGGAGCCGTCGTAAGGGTGCTCCATGATAGGAAGCAATTCGATATGGGAGTAGCCGAGATCCTTCACATAAGGGATGAGTTGGTCAGCAAGTTCGCGGTAGGTCAACCAGCCATTGTTGCGCTCCGCACAACGGCGCCAGGAGCCGAGATGTACTTCGTAGACGGTGATGGGTTGTTCCAGCCCGTTTTTGTGGGCACGATGCTCCATCCATGCGGAATCTTGCCATGGATGCTTGTCGATACGAGCCACCACCGAACCGGTGTTGGGGCGAAGCTCAGCAGCGAAAGCATATGGATCGGCTTTTAGAGGCAGAACAACATCATTCTGCCCGACAATTTCGTACTTGTAGGTAGCGCCCTCACCAATTTCGGGAATGAACAGCTCCCAAATACCGGAAGAGCCTCGGAAACGCATCGGACTAACGCGGCCGTCCCAGTAATTAAAATCGCCGACAAGACTGACCCGGCGGGCGTTCGGCGCCCAAACAGCAAAATGCACACCATCAATTCCATCCACGGTTTTGGGATGAGCACCGAGCTTCTCGTAGGCATCGTAATGCCGGCCTTCACCCATCAAGTAGAGATCGAACTCCGTGAGCAGGAATGGGAAGGCGTAGGTGTCGTGGCCTTCGGACACGTCGCCATATTCGGTGCGGAAACGAATGCGATAACTGGAAGGAGCCGGGGCAAATTCGCCTATGCCGGGCAGGACCGCCTGAAAAAAACCTTCCGGGATGAGCTTTTCCATGCGAAGCACTTCCGGAGGATTTTGCGGGGACAAGCCGTCGGCGCGCCGGAAAACCAAGAGTTCGGCATCGACGGCTCGCGGGTGAAAAAAGGACACCATCCAGCGGCGTCCGTCTGGGGAGTCAATGGGGTGCGGGCCCAGAATGCCGAAGGGGTCTGCATTGCGGGCAATTAGCAGAGAATGCACGCGGGCGCGAAACTGCTGTGCCTCGTCAAGTTGGGCACTAATACGGTTGCTGTCGGGCATCAGAGCATTTTAGCGGAAGTAGCGTGAAGCGCCAAAGCAATGGGGGGAATGGGGGGAATAACGATTCCCTCGCAGGCGGCCGCGCGGCTGACAAAGAATCGTCGAACCTTGTCTGTTTGGTCGTTCAGGTCACGGCGCGCGGACCTTGCGAGGGACAAGCGAGCGCGATAAAGTGCACGGCGGCAGCGAAGTCCTATGATTCAGAAAACCCGATGGTGGCGTTAAAGGAGACAAGCTGGTGGACCGAATCTGTCTCGCGAAGAGCGCGCTCGTGTTGATTGGAGTTCTACTGATGGAAGTTCCCATTGTGGTGGCGCAAGACCGGTCGCAGACGCGATCGATGGTGATCTCGCAGAACGGGATTGTGGCGGCCGAATCGCCGCTCGCGGCGCAAGCCGGGGTGCGCGTGCTGCAGTCCGGAGGCAATGCGGTGGACGCAGCAATCGCCACGAACGCGATGATGGGCGTGGTGTCGCCGATGATGAACGGAATCGGCGGAGATTTGTTCGCAATTGTCTACGATGCGAAGGCCAACAAGCTCTACGGATTGAATTCCAGCGGCTGGGCACCAAAGGCGCTGACGATTGAAGCGTTACAAAAGCAGGGCTTGCGCGAGATGCCGCAAAGCGGCGTCAACACCATAACTGTACCGGGAACGGTGGAAGGTTGGCAAAAGCTGGCGGACAAATTTGGACGCAAGAAGTTAGGTGAGGATCTGGAAGCAGCGATTCGAACAGCGAGTGACGGTTACCCAGTGACCGAATGGGTGTCGATGTACTGGGCGATAGCGATGGATTACCTGCGGGGAGACGGCGAAGCCACCAAGGTGTATCTCCCAAATGATCGGGCCCCCAAGGCGGGGGAGGTGTTCCGCAATCCTGATCTCGCATGGTCGTTGCAGCAGATCGCGGCACATGGAAGGGACGCTTATTACAAAGGAGAAATAGCGAAACGGATCCTGGAGACAATGAAGCGCCACGGCGGAATGATGAGTGCGCAAGACATGGCGGAATTCTTTGCTGAGTGGGTTGAGCCGCTTTCCACAACGTATCGGGACTGGACGGTCTATGAATTGCCGCCAAATGGACAGGGATTGGCGGCGCTGCTGATGCTCAACATCATGGAGACATTTCCACTTGGGCAGAAGGATTACGGATTCGGCTCGACGAGTGCTTTGCACGCAATGATCGAGGCAAAGAAGCTGGCTTATGCCGATCTGGTGAAATACATTGGCGACCCGCGGGGCCAGACCTTACCCGTAAGCACGCTGCTTTCGAAGCAGCGGGCGGCAGACCGGGCAAAATTGATCGATCCGGACCGAGCCAATTGCGGGGTGGCCACGGGTCCGTTGCCAGGCGGAGGGGACACTACCTATTTGAGCGTGGTGGATCGAGACGGGAACATGGTTTCGTTGATTCAAAGCAACTATGCGGAATTTGGTTCTGGGATTGTGGCCCCAGGGACTGGATTTGCGCTGCAGAATCGAGGGGCGTTGTTCAACTTTGATCCCGGATCGCCAAACGCATTGGCAGGACGCAAGCGGCCGCTGCACACTATCATTCCGGCGTTCGCGCAAAAGGGAGACACGCGAGTGGCGTTTGGAATCATGGGTGGGTGGAATCAATCCCAGGCTCACGCACAGTTCATAGCCAATCTGGCCGATTACAAGATGAATATCCAGGCGGCATTGGAGGCGCCACGATTCACCAAACGCACCTTCGAGGGCTGCGATGTCCAGATGGAAAACCGCATTTCCGGGAAAGTGAGGGATGAACTGGCGGCGAAGGGCCACAAGATTCAAGTGATGGGAACGTTTTCATCGGTAGTGGGAGGGGGCCAGGCAGTGCTGCGAGACTTTGCCACTGGCGTGAATTATGGCGCTTCCGACCCGCGGAAAGACGGAGCGGCCACCCCAGAATTGCCGCTTGAGGCAACGGGAAAACCGTAGCTGACAGCCGGAGTACTGCGTTAGCTGGTACGCGAAGGGTAGTACGGCAAAGCAATTCCCTAAGCTGGCAAGCAAGCGAGAAGCATTGCAGTCGCCGCAGACTGGCGCCGCCGTAATGCATTTCCATTCAATCCGTTGTAGTGAGGTGTGACTGGAAGGCCAGTTGCTAGTTATAAGAGGTTCCTGGTGTCTCGAAGGTCGAAAGGATTCGACTAGCTGGAGGGAGGCTGGAATGAAGGGGTCCGGTTGTCTGGCATTGGCAGCACGGATAATCGGAGCGGGGATATGCCTGTTGATGTGGACCGGAAGAGCTGCGGGCCAAAGTGACGAGATTGCCGGGGAATATGTGTGTGCGGAAGCGCATGTGGCGGGCAAAACAGTGCCGTGCAAGGTGGCCCCATTAAGCCTGAGAGGTGATGGGAAATTCGAGTTACAAGGTCACGAAGGCGACTACCTAGTCAGCGGACAGTGGGTGGAACTAAAGGGAGGCGCGATCAAGTCGCGCGCACGGATTGAATCAGGGCACCGGATTGTATTTCGCTTCTACAACAAGCGCGGATTGTGCGAAATGATCTATGAACGGCGAGTGGCTGAGCTTGGCACTACAGAATTAGGCTAAGCAGGAGTTCACCGGAAATAACCGCGCATCCTCAGTGGGGCAGCATACCCGGAACGACATAAGCCTGGAGACAGGCGATCAGACCAATCAAAGCAGCTAGAAGGACGCTGTGCCAGAAGCTGCGCTGCAGCACTTGTCCCTCCTGACCGATCAATCCGACTGTCGTGACGCCGACAGCGATGTTTTGGGGTGAAATCATTTTGCCCATCACAGCCCCGGAGGAATTTGTAGCGGCTAACAAAATCGGGTTGAGCTGCAACTGGTGTGCTGCGGCAACCTGCAGGTTACCAAACAGCACGTTACTCGATGTATCGCTGCCGCTAAGAAAACAGGCAACCCAACCGAGGAAACTGCTGACGAAGGGAAAGGCCGGACCAACCAGAGCGAGAGCGGCGCCAAGCGTATAGGCCATACCCGAGTAGTTGTACAGATAGGCCAAGCCCACGATAAAGAGAACCGCAATACCCGGCAAACGGAGTTGGCGCACCGTTTTGACGGCTGCCAAAGCGGCAGTTCGTGCGGGAATCCGGAAAACCAAAGCGGTAACGAGAGTAGCCACGAGGACTGCGGTACCGCTGGTCAGCGGCTGAAAGACAAAAAAGGCCGCGTAGCTCTTGTGGTAGAGCGTGATCAGAACTCCGTTATGGAGCGAAGGAATGGCGAGGAGCACCTGCCCTCGGATGGGCACGCGAAGGTACGACCATAGAACGATGACGACGGAAAGGAGAATCCACGGAGACCAGGCGGCAAGGACTTGCCGAAAAGGCAATTGCGAAGGAGCCGCGACATCGTCGGGAGATTCCGTGACCGCCGGTCGCGGCGACCAGAACCGCAATAGCAGGACCGTAGCAAAGATAGAGACGAGGGAACTGGTCACGTCGGTGGCGTACGGTCCCCAAATGTTGGAGACCGCGAACTGAGTTATGGCGAAACTGAAACCAGAAACGACGGTGACGGGCCAAGTCCGCTTCAGCCCGGAAACCCCGTCCACCACCAAAACCAGATATGCCGGTAGTAGCAATGAAACTAGGGGCAGCTGCCGACCTACAGCGATGGAAAGCTTCATAATGTCCAGTCCGGTAACTCCAGCGAGGGCGACAATTGGTATGCCGACGGCGCCAAAGGCTACAGGAACAGTGTTAGCCAGCAGAGAAACCAACACGGCCCTGCGCGCTTGAAATCCCAGGGCTACGAGTAGGCAAGCGGTGATCGCCACAGGCGCTCCGAATCCTGCATTGCCTTCCAAGAGTGCGCCAAAGCAGAAGGCAACCAGGGTGGCTTGGATGCACGGGTCGCCCGAAGCTCTGTTCTGAAGCCAGGACCGCAGCAGATCGAATAAGCCAACATCGATGGTCAAGTTGTAGAGCCACAAAGCGTTGAAGACTATCCAGAGAATCGACCATGCGGCGAATGCGAATCCGTAAATAAGGCTCCAGGACGCCAGTGAAACCGGCATGCCCCAGACGAATACTGCCAAGATCAACGCCGTGGCTAAACCGCAGCCGGAAGCCAGCAGGCTGCCTTTTCGCAGCAAACCCATCAGGCATAAGACCACAAAGAGCGGAACGGCCGCCACAACAGCGGAAAGCGGAAGCCAGTGAAGTGGATCAAGCGGCTGTGGCCAGACGAGCAGCAACAAGCAAAAGACGGCGTTCATTCCAACACATGACCGGTTCGGTGCTTCAAAGCCGCTTTTGGGTTCATCATCGGCCGGCACACATTACAGCATAAATAGTAGACGCTTGGCTCCATGATAAAGCAAAGTCAGTACATCGCGCGACCAGAACGGGTGGTGCTCCGCCGCTATAAATATTGCTGGAAAATTTTTCGTGCCCTAAAACACGAACTGAGTCAGAATAGTGACTCCCACCCAGACCCGCAGTATTGCGGATTCGGCCCAACACACTCACTTGGGGATCAGATTGTCAGCAGCGCATAGCGCGAACTGAAACACAAGAAATGCGGTGAACCACATGAAGTTTCAGCAGATGACCCGAAACAAAACGTGCCCCAGCTGTGGAGGTATGGAATCTTACCGGATCAAGCGCGAAGGGGTTTTCGTGAAGTTGGTCTGCGGATTAATGAATGTGCGCCCACACTACTGTCCCACCTGCGATGTGTATTATTTCGGCCCAAGACATTCGGGTCAGCTGAAGGGCCAAATGCCCTTGCAGCCGCACGGCGAAACAAGGCCGAGCAACGCGCACGGACGCACGGCCAGCTTCTCACGGTGATAGGGGACGTCAGCGCTGTGTTGAAACGCCGCTGAGATTCTCAAACGGGACATTGTGGATAGCGTACTCTTTCCAGTCCTTGTAATCGAAGTGCCACCATTCATCTTCGTTTACCGTAAAGCCCTCGGATTCCATGGCACGACGGAGCAGGTCGCGATGCCAACGCTGCAGACTGGTGCCACCCGGAAAATCCGGAAACGAACGGGGTGACATTTCATCATACAGACTAGGCATTTCCACTGGACGGCCGCTCACGAGGTCTCGAAGAGTGAGGTCGACGGCGCAGCCACGATTATGGCGGGAGCCCTTCTGGGGATCGGCAACGAACATGTGGTCTGCCGGCGGAGTGGCATCCCAGAAAATCTTGGTCACGTACCAGGGGCGGTAAGCGTCGTGGATGATCAGGCCATACGCGAGAGGCTGGAGTTTGTGGAGCACCCGAAGCAGAGCTTCTGCCGCCGGCCGCTGCAAGAACGCGCGGGCTTGCGTGTAGATGGGCGTGGAAAGGAAATTGTTCGATTGCGCATAGCGGATGTCGAGATGGAAAGCCGGATCAAGTGACGTCAATTCGATCAGATCGGGTGTGCGGAAAGTGCCGGTTTCGGCGGGAGGCTTGGCGGCCAGCGCGGCCGAGCGGAGCTGTTTGATTGGCTGCTTCAACCCGATGTGGAAATAGCGGTTGGTGCCGGCATCAGCTCGTGAGTAATGTTCTGCAAGGTGCGTCAGTTCAGTAACCGTGCCAGTGGAATCGCGCCGTACCGAAAAGGCGTGTAGCCGGCCATCTCGGCCGTTCAGCCAGACCTGGTCATCCTTGGCGGTGATTTCTACCGGTGGCGCCATCGAACCGAACTGGTAGAAGAGGTGCTGATTTCGCTCGCCAATGATCAGGTCTTGCTTCGAATCATCGTAATGATAAATGCCAACCAGTTGCTTCCACGCCAAAGGAGCGTCCAGTGGTTGTGGCTCGGCGAAGAACGAAATACTGGACGACGGCGCGGTCTGCGGTGGAGGAGGTTCAGGAGGGAGCGGAGCAAGTAGGGTGAGCCCAGCCAGAAAAAGTACCGCGAAGGAATGCTTGATCACGTCGCCTATCATATCGAAACGGGATACTCATTGCTTGACCGCGGAGGTGGCCTGGCAAAGTCCTACCGCTCTCAACCATAAGAAAATCAATAGGTTCAGGAACCTAGGGTTGGTGTCGACCGGTGGCCATCCGGAAGCATGCCGGTCGGAGGAGTGAAGAGTGCCCAAGGACCGGTGCAGTCACTGCGGCCGCTCTGGTGCCACCCTACTGCCGGAGCCCGGGAACTTTTCGGGGTGCTACTGCGTACTGAGGACCAAAGGAGCTTTTCGATGAATATTTTTCACCGCGGTTTCGTTGGGCTGTCGGGGTTGTTATTGGTTCTCGCCTGGGCCGTGATTCCCTTCCCTGCGGTGGCGCAAACGGCGACGAAATCGGACCAGTGGATTCATGTGCGGGTGGAGAGCAAAGACAACAACGGTGAGACCGTCCGGGTGAACGTTCCGATCGAAATGGCCGAGAAGATCCTTCCGGTGATCAACCACGATAATCTTCGCCAGGGGAAAGTCCACATAAATGACGCACATCTGGATGATGTGGACCTGCGAGCCCTGCTTGACGCGGTGCGCTCGTCGAAAGATGGCGAATATGTGACGGTGCAAAGCAACCAAGACAACGTTCGAATCTCCAAGAGCAACGGCTATTTGTACATCCATGTAACAGAAAAAAAGCACAAGGAGCATGCCGAGGGGAAAGCGGGCAAGAGCGAATCCAGCGAGGAATCCAAAGTGGAAGTGAAGGTTCCGATGAAAGTGGTGGATGCGCTGTTTTCCGCAGGGAAAGATGAATTGGACGTGGTCGCGGCCCTTCGCGCGCTCTCTGCCACTGGGGACACAGAGTTGGTGAACGTCAAGGATAACGAAGACACGGTGCATATCTGGATCGATTCGAAAAACGTTTCGGATTGAATCTCTAGTTGGTGAAAGTCCCGAGGGTTCGGCGGATTTAGTGCAAAGGAGACATCACAAATGTTGTTTCTCGCCAAAGCTGCTTTAGGGTTGGGCGCAACCGTAGCGCTGGCCGGGGCGTACGTGTTTCATGAGGGAGTTATCCGAGTGGACGTGGACGAGAATTCTGTCGGAGGGTCGCATGTGCATGTATGGCTGCCCGCGACAGCAGTACCGGTGGGATTGCGCGTCGTGCCCAGCCGCAACCTGGAGCACGCCGCTGCGCAGGCTCGGCCGTATCTTCCAGTGCTTCGGGAGCTTTCGAAGGAGTTGAGGAAATACCCTAATGCTGACTTAGTGGATGTGCGTAATCCGGGCGAGCATGTGCGAGTTTCGGTCCACGACGGTAAGATTTACGTGGACGCAGTGTGTGACACACAAGATATTCACGTGAGCGTGCCGGTGGAAACCCTCGGGGATGTTGCCGATCGCCTGGAGTCAATTGCGCCTGGGGTGTAAGAGACCCCGAACGCCCAGGCGTGCACCATGGGTCGTCAACGGCGCCGCGTTGCCTTTCGCTCGGGTCGAAAATAGGCCGCCGGGGTAGTCCCGAGAGCTTTCCCGAACATGGAAATAAAAGCGCTGGGTGTACTGTAGCCCGCCTCTAGTGCCGCATGCGTGACTTTTGCGCCGCCGGCAAGGAGGCGCATGGCGTGCATCAGCCGCAACTGCTGGCGCCACTTGCCCACCGTTATACCTAACTCGGAGCGAAATAATCGTTCGATAGTTCTCTTGCTGGCTCCCACGGTACGACACAGTTGGTTGAGAGGTCGACGCTCACTCGGGTCGGACAGCAGGACCTCTGCGATCCTGCGAGCCCGCGAGTCGGTGGGATTGGGAAGTTGTAAGGGTACGGTCCGTATAGCGCGCAACTGGTCGAGAATCACCTGGATTAAATGCCGCTGGTCTAAGATCGTGCCCTTCAGGACTCTCAAATCACACGTATCGAGGATGAGTTCGCGAAGCAGAGGCGAAATGTTTATTACGCAGCATTGCCGGGGAAGTATACGCGCCAGCTTGGGTTTCAAGTACAACGTCCGCATAGCGACCGGCCCGGACATAGCAATGCTATGCGGCATGTTTGCTGGAATCCAGACGGCACGATGCGTAGGCACTACCCACGCTCCCTGTTCTGTTCGAATGGTCATTACGCCGCGAGAGGCATACACGAGTTGATCCCACTCATGAAAGTGCCAGGGGATAGTGTGCCCCGCGGGAAAGTCGTAGGTGAGCGCGGTGATTTGCGCCGATGGGTGTCCGCGATGGTCGAGAAAGGCCTCGCGTCGCTTCTGAAACATTTCTTGTCACAATAGCGAAAGAAAGACACGAGCGCAAACGGTAGTGTCCACTGAGGGGAAGGACAATTGAACCGTTTGCATCGTCACTTATGCCGATCGGCGCGTTGGCGCAGAGTCCTTAGGGACTACGTGGTGCCGTGGGTACTGACGGAAGGCCAGCTCGGCTCAGACGTGGTGGAATTGGGGCCAGGCCATGGATTGACTACGGACCTGTTGCGGCCGCACGTCGAGCGTCTGACGGCGCTGGAAATCGATCCGGCCCTTGCGAAATCCCTGCGCGCCCGATTAGCACGAAGCAACGTAACCGTGGTGCAAGGCGATGCCACAGCCATGCCGCTGAAGAACGCGCAATTTTCAGGTGCGGTTTGCATGCACATGCTACACCACGTGCAATCGCAGGAACTGCAAAACAAGCTATTTCGAGAAGTGTGGCGGGTGCTGCTGCCGGGCGCGGTATTCGTTGGGGTAGACAGCCTCGATCTGGATAGGTTCTGGATGCGCGTGATTCACTGGAACGACACCTGTGTTCCGGTCGATCCGGCCACGCTTGGAGGTCGTTTGGAAGCCGCAGGCTTTCAAAACGTATCGGTAGATAGGAATCCGTACGCGTTTCGTTTCCGCGCCCAACGACCGGCAGCGAGCTTCTAGAGACATATCTTGAGCAGGAGGGTTCTATGGGCAGGCAACGCATTTCTTGGAGGATGGGATTCTGGCGCAGGACGGCGCTTTGCTTCGGAATATTAGCGATGGGGCTAGTTTTCGTAGCTCCAGCGTCATTCGGCGCGCCGGGAACGGATTCCTGCGTGAACAATGCCGAGAGCCGACAGCTCGATTTCTGGCTAGGAAGCTGGACGGTGACTTATCCCGGGGCATCCACCGCCAGTTCCAGCAGAGTGCATTTGGAATTAAGCAAATGCGTGTTGATCGAAAATTGGAACGGAGGAAAAGGCCACCAAGGCATCAATGTATTTGCTTACAGTGCGGATGATCATCAGTGGCACGGGATGTTTGCGGATAACGAAGGTCGCGTGCACGTGTTTGCAGGAAAAGTGGACAACGGTTCCGCGGAATTCCTGGGGCCTAGCGTGGGCCCAAATGGAGAGAAGGATTTGAATCGAATTCGGATAACGCGCCAGGGTCCGGACCGGGTGCAACAGACCTGGGAGAAGTCGGCCGATAACGGGTCCAAATGGGTTACCGTGTTCCAAGGGCAGTACACGCGAGTCGAGTCAAAATCGGCGAGCGGCAAGCCGAGCAGGTGATCCGATGCGGATGTGGCCCTCTGTTCTAGTGCTCGTTATTACGACTATTGGTCTGGGGAGTCTGAGTGTCTTGGGATCAACCGCCGTTCCACCCACGGTGAAGCTTCCCAGTGGCATGCTCGAAGGGGTTGTCTTCGGACCGTCGCCAAACGACGTGGCGTTTTTGGGGGTGCCGTACGCTGCTCCGCCCGTCGGCGAGCTGCGCTGGAAGCCACCCGAACCTGTGGCGCAGTGGGCTGGGATACGTAAGGCGTCAGCGTATGGGCCAGTGTGTCCACAGCTTCCGCAAGGCTGGCTTCTCTACCTACCCGGACAAGAGGACTGTTTGTATTTGAATATTTGGACGCCGCGGGTTTCGGAGAGTGCGAAGCTGCCGGTCATTGTGTTTTTCCACGGAGGATCAAACACCGCAGGCTATAGCCAATACACGCCGTTAGGTCCCCCATTGTCGGAGCTCGGCGTGGTGGTGGTGACGGCGAATTACCGGCTTGGCCCCTTCGGATTTTTTGCGCATCCTGCATTGACAGCGGAATCTCCGCACCACTCGTCTGGAAATTATGGATTGCTGGATCAGATTCAGGCATTGCGATGGGTGCATGACAATATTTCCCGGTTCGGCGGAGACCCCGCGCGGGTCACGGCGATGGGCCAATCCTCCGGCGCGGTAGACGTTTGCATGCTGATGGCTTCGCCATCAGCGAAAGGCTTATTTCACGCAGCAATTCTCGAGAGCGGCGAGTGCCAAAGCACGCTGAACGAGGATATCCGTCAGACGATTGCTTACAACGGCATCGAAGGCTCTGGAGAGGCGGTGGGGAAACGGCTGGCGAGCGACTTGGGAGTCTCTCATGGTGCCGATTGCCTGCAGAAACTACGCAATGTGTCGACGGAAGCGATCCTGCAGGCGTGGAGCAAGGATCCACAAGTGCATTTCGACGCCATCGTGGATGGCTGGGTGGTACCTGGGCAACCCGCAAAGATTTTCGCGGAACGAAAACAGCTGCCTGTTCCCATTCTGATCGGTAGCAATGCCGACGAGGCAACCGTGTTTGGTCATGACCTGAAAACCGTCGATCAATATAAGAAATATCTGCAACAGGATACCGGCAAATTCGCAGACGAAGAATTGGCGGCGTACCCTGTTCAATCTGATGCGGATGTTCCAGCGCAATACATACACCTGCAAAACGACTCGTTCGCCTATGGCGCATATTCGATGGCGGTCAGGGTGACGGGTGGCGGAGAACACGCTTACTTATACAATTTCACGTTCGTGGAAACCGGCAAACGGGCACGGCTCGGTGCGTACCACGGTTTGGAACTTAATTTCCTGGCTAATTCCTATCCGCCGGACTGGGAGCACAGCGCTGCGGGGAAAGAGTTAGGTGAATACATATGCAGATATTGGACACAATTCGCGAAAATGGGTGACCCAAATTACGCAGGCGCCTCGGAGTGGCCGGTGTTTAGCGTGCAGAGGGACCAATATTTAGAATTGGGGCGCACGGCCCGCTTAGGTACGGTCTCTCCTAGCGTGCAGGCTATGGCGCGCCTTATGGCTAAAGTTCTGGCCGCAACGGGAAATTCAGCGGACTCGCACAACTAAAGGCCACCCTGTATCAGAGTCAGTCGCGTTTGGCCCCTAAAATGGCATGCCAATTGATGATCGCATTGCAAGCACTAAAACACTTCCGCAGCGTTAGAAACCCAACGCACTAGAGTGGTAGAGGCAGGCGCCGGGCAAAGGGGAAGCAGGGTGCAGAACGCTGCACCCTGCCGGGCGGACCAGGGAGAGGAACTAGTCGAGAGCGGGAACGGCGGCCTGTTCGCGACGGCGACGATGTAGATAATGCATGGCGATGTTGAGGTAGATTTCGCCGCAGGGAGTCTCAATGCACAACACCATCGCTTCGGTATCGATGCTACCCGCGAGGCCCTGTTCGCTCATGTGGATCTCTGGTGGGAACACCTTGAACCGGAAGCCGTGGTCGTTCAGGAGGGTGACAGAATTGCCGATGACCATATTGGCCAATTCGCAAACGGTTTCGCGAATCACCTGCTCGCTCTCCGGCAGAGGAGTGCCAGCCAAATGACTAGCCACGCGCATGGCTACTTCCGGCGCAAGGTCGAGGATCACCCGGCCTTCGATATCGCCCTTGATCAAAATGAGAGCAGCGACACCTTTGCGCCGATAGGTATCCTCGTCCATAGTGAGGTCGACAATCTTGGTCGGTGCCTGCAGCGCTTCGGCAAACACCGCATCGGCGGCATTAATAAACGGCTGAATTAGTTCCATCCTCATATGTGTTGCTCCCCGGCAACGCCCACGGGCACGCCCGCAGCGTTTGGATCGTCTCCCAAAACGTAGCGGAGAATTTCGTATAGGACTTCCGGCTTCACCGGTTTCTGAACAAAATGCTTGGCGCCTTTTTGCAGCGCTGCGAGAATGTTCTCCTGGTAACCAACCGACGAGACCATCACGATGCGAGCGTCAGGATGCTGGCGCACGATGCGCTCGACGGCCTCAATGCCCTCCATCTGCGGCATAGTGATGTCCATCAAGACAATATCGGGCTTGGTGCGGTTGTATTCCGCGATGGCTGTCAAGCCGTCCCCAGCTTCGCCAGCGACTTCGCCACCAAACTGCTCAATCATCTTGATGAGGTTCTTGCGGGCGAAGACCGAGTCGTCCACGACCAGGTAGCGCACCGGCTGCTGGTCTTTTCGAAGTAGCGCTGCGAACTGTTGCATAACCTTCTCCTTTGCTCCGATTGCCCGGATCAGGCACGCGGAGTTGAAACGGGAACCTTCTCCTTGTCGAGCTTGTCAATCTTTTCTGCTGTTTCTGATTTTTCGCCGGGGTGCTGAGTACCATACTGGCTGATCAGATAAGCGGCCATGGCGTCCAAGGGCAACACCTTGTTGGCATATCCCTTGACAATGGCTGCGCGTGGCATACCGCTAACCACGCATGTGTCCTCACTCTGCGCGATGGTGATTCCCCCAGCGGCTTTGATGGCGCCTAAGCCTTCTGCGCCATCATCGCCCATTCCGGTCATCAACACCCCCACCGCAGTTAGAGCAAACTCCTGCGCCACGGAATGAAACAGCACATCTACCGATGGACGGTGGCCGTTAATGGCAGGCCCATCCGAGAGGACCACCATTTCCCCTCGTGGCATCCGGCGGACCATCATGTGGCGATTGCCGGGGCAGATCAGCACACGGCCGGCAAGGAGCAGGTCGCCTGATTTGGCTTCCTGAACCTCCAGCGCGCAACATTCGTCCAGGCGGCGGGCAAACATATCCGTAAATCCTTCAGGCATGTGTTGCACGATGACAAAGCTTGCCGGGAAGTCTCCGGGGAACTGCGACAACAGGTATTGCAGCGCGTTGGGCCCCCCGGTAGAAATGCCGACGGCAATGATCCGGCTCGGAGGAATGGCTGCACGAGAACGGATCTTGGGCGGCGCCGGGGTTTCGGGTTCGAGCTTCGTCAATACCTTCGGACCGCCGGCGCGCTTGGCCACTTTGATCTTGTCCACCAGTTGTTGCGCAACAGGATCGAGGTGGCCCGCGGCAGCATCCTTGGGCTTGGCGACGAAATCGATGGCGCCAAGCGCAAGGGCTTTGAAAGTCGAGTATGCCCCTTCTTTCGAATGGGTGCTGAAAACGATGACCGGCAGAGGTACGTGGCGCATGATAGTGCGGAGGGTTTCGATGCCGTCCATTCGCGGCATTTCCAGATCGAGGGTGACCACGTCCGGTTGCAACTCGGCGATTTTCTTCAGTGCGAATGCGCCGTCCATAGCGGTCCCAACCACCTCGATTTCGGGGTCCCTCTCGAGAATCATCGGAATTAGTTTCCGCATCAAGGCGGAATCATCGACCACCAGCACCCGGACGCGTTCCTTCATGCTATGGCCTCAAGTGGCAGCGACCGTGCCAGCCGAGTGAGGATCGCCGGCACGTTCAGAATCAGCACTACGGTCCCATCACCCAAGATCGATGCTCCACTTACCAAATCACTGGAAACAATCTCGCCCGGTAGGGCTTTGATCACCAGCTCTTCCTCGCCAACCATGCTGTCCACTACCAATCCAAATCGCTTTTCGGCTTGTCCAATGACTACGACAAAACTCTTTTTCTTTTTTTCTCCAGGAGTCTCGACGGCATGGATGCGGCTGAGCTTGTTCAGGCGGACCAAGGTGAGCACCTGCTCCCGAAGGCGCAGGACTTCTCGTTGGTCGACACGATGAACTTCGTGCTCACCGATCCGGGTGATTTCAATGACCGAGGAGAGCGGGACTGCGAAAAGCCTGCCGGCAACCCGGAAAAGGAGAGTCTGGATACTGGCGAGGGTCAATGGCATGCGCAGCTGGATCGTGGTGCCTTGCCCTTTGACCGTCGAAATGTGCACGGTGCCCTTCAATCGATCGAGCACGGTCCGAACAACGTCCATGCCGACGCCGCGGCCAGAAACTTCGGTAACCTCGGCTGCCGTGCTGAAACCGGGTTCGAAGATGAGATTCAAAATATCCTGCTCAAGCAAACGTTTGGCGTCGTCCGCTCTGATCAAACCAACGCGGACAGCATGATCGCGGACGAGATCCAAATCGATGCCACGACCATCGTCGCGGACCTCCAGGACGACCTGAGTGCCCTGGTGAAACGCGTTAAGGGAAATGGTGCCTCGCGCGGGCTTGCCGGCGGCGACCCGATCATCGGCCGACTCGATGCCATGATCAACGGCGTTGCGAACGATGTGTGTGAGCGGCTCGGCCAGAGCATCCAAAATGCCCTTGTCTAAGTCGGTGTGCTCGCCGGTGATCTCCAAGGCTACGTCCTTGCCGCACATTTTCGCCACATCGCGAACCACTCGAGGGAAGCGCCGGAACAATTGCTCGACCGGCACCATGCGAATTTTCAGCACGCATTTGTGGAGTTCGTCCAGCACGCGGGACTGGAACGCCAAAGCTTCCGCCAGTTTTCCGCGGATCGGATCCTTGGCGTGCTGCTGGTCGAACTCCAGCAGAGTCCGATGGAGCATGGACTTGCCAATGATCAACTCTCCGACCAGGTTCATGACGGCGTCGATGCGTGACGCATCCACACGCAAAGAGCTCTCGGCCAGGGCCGCCACGGCTGAGGCAGGCGCAGGCTGCTTGACAGTAGGGGAATCGTGTCCCTCCTCGATGGCCCGCGAGTGGATTTGAGCTGCTTGCGCTTCTAGAAGGTCACCGAGAAGTTGGTGCTGCGCAGCCTCGGCCTGAGTGGCTTGCTCAATGCGCACATCCGCTACGACGGAAGGAATACGACAGCGATGGGCAATGTGCTCGACTGGGTGCGAACTGGCCAGCGCCGCTTCGACAATTTCCACCGAGGCCGCAGCCATGTTGTCTTCGGGCCGCAGAGCGATAACCGTGCCACACGCGTGGAGAACATTGCGCACCAACTGGAAAGCGGCGGCACGCATAGCGCTGTTTGGGTCAATGCGCAATGCAAGGTTGTAGACGGCTTCTCCGCGCAGGACCGCTTCGGAGATCATTAGAGTTTCATATTCGTTCCAACGAAAACTGGCCGGAACTGTGGGTGCGGAACCGGTTCCCGGTTCTTGTGCTCCCTGCGATTGTAAAAGGCGCTGAATCAGGGAGCGAAGCGAGTCGGTGGAGGGCGGTTCCTGTTGTTTCTGATAGGCACTCAGCATGCTTTCGAACAGATCCACGGCGGCAAGAACCACCTCAGCAACCGCGGAGCCGCGCGCTTGAGCCACTTGGAGCGTTAGGACATCCTCTAATTCATGGCTGATTTCGCTTAATCTGGAAAAACCGCACGCAGCCGAGTCGCCCTTCAAGGTATGCACCGCGCGCCGCACACTGCGAATGAGTTCTTCGTCAGCAGGGCGCTTTTCGAGTTCCAGACCGGTGTCGTTAATGACCTGCAACAGTTCCGCGGCACTCTCGAAAAAGAGCGCGCGGAGTTCTGCTCCCCGATCCTCGGGCAAGAAA
>Ga0187782_10001318_pt1 | contig 17894 bp, 19 predicted proteins | sample 0715_SJ02_MP15_2_FD_132454 | JGI IMG/M metagenome (GOLD analysis project Ga0187782, IMG submission 132454) | Tropical peat soil microbial communities from peatlands in Department of Meta, Colombia - 0715_SJ02_MP15_20_MG | ecosystem: Environmental > Terrestrial > Soil > Wetlands > Peat | place...
GCGCCCTTGACGAACCGCGGCGCCCGGTGTATAGTCCGCTGTACAAGTTCACAGATGGCTCCGACGGGAGACGTAGGACGCCGTCGCGCGCAACGGAGAGAGCGGCCGCAATACGGTGCGAGGGCCGCCGCAGCCAGGTCCGAACCCACTCCCAGAGCCGCTTCCGGGAGCGCAAGCACGAGTGTCGCGCAACGGGAGCCGGGCCGCCCGTGACAGCGGAGAGTGCTCCGGCCGCACGCCGGAGAACAAAGGTGGTACCGCGGAAGCGCCCCTTTCGCCCTTTGGCGAATGGGGCGCTGTTGTGTTACAGGGAGGAAGGCATATGGCGGTCGATCAGCTGGTGGCGTTTGTCGGCGCCGGCAATATGGCGGAGGCCTTGTTGCGGGGGTTGCTGGGAACGGGAACGGTGAGCCCGCGGCGATGCATCGTGACCAACAAGAGCAACGACGCGCGGCTCAGGGGATTCGCCGCCCAGTGGGGAATCGGAACCACGCGGGACAAGGCTCACTTGATGCGCGAGGGCGATGTCGTGATCCTCGCCGTGAAGCCCAGGGACATGCCCGTGGTGTTGGACGAGATCGCCCCGCACGCTACCCCGCGCCACCTGGTCGTGTCGGTGGCAGCCGGCGTGCCTCTGGCCACGATCGAGCACCGCCTCCGCGGCGTGCCGGTGATCCGCACGATGCCGAACACGTCCACCGCGGTCAACGCATCGGCGACGGCTCTGTGTGCCGGTCGGTGGGCGGCCGCGTCGCACCTGGACGTGGCGCGGCGGATGTTCGGGGCGGTTGGCCGGGTCGTCGCCGTGCCCGAGCCGCTCTTCGACGCGGTCACCGGACTCTCGGGTAGCGGGCCCGCGTACGTCTACCTGCTCGCCGAGGCCATGGTCGACGCCGGCATTCGCGCCGGCCTCGATCACGAGACCGCGCTCCACTTGGTTTCCCAGACCGTACTCGGGGCCGGCAAGATGCTCGCAGAGAGCGGGCACGACCCAGCGGCGTTGCGCGCGAGGGTGACGTCGCCAAATGGCACGACGATGGCCGGCGTGCGGGCGCTTGAGGAAGGCGGATTCCCGGCCGCGGTCCGGGACGCGGTTGCTCGCGCGACCGCCCGGGCGCGAGAACTCCGCGATGCGCCGGCGCGCCCCGCCGATACCCAGCCTTTGTAACCTCGCGGTCTCCACCCAGACGCTTCTCATGGCGTCCTGGCGCGTCGTTACAATGCCGGGCGCCACACGGGCGACCCGCAGCAGGTGTTCCGTTTTCGTAGAGCGTATTCTAGGAGTAATTGCATTCTAGCACCGGCGGGTTACCTGCGCGCCATCCGAAGGTGAGGGTGCAGACCCCGGACCGAATACAGGTTTCGGGCCCGATTCTCCGGAGCGGTTGACGGGCGATATGTTTTCTCGGAAGTGTCATGCCAGGACGCGTATGCACGGGACGGGGTCCGGGCAATCCCGGACCGATCTGCACGGAGGGGGTGGTGCAATGACGCTCGTGCTGGGACGGCGACTGTTGCCGCTGCTCCTCGCGATGACGATGGTGCCCGTCGGGCTGTGGAGCATGGGGTCCGCACAGGCACAGGCGCCGAAAACGCTTGTGATCGCGATCGGAGCCGACCAGACTGGGTTGGATCCCCAGACCGTTGAGAACAACGAGTCCGGGTTCATCATGTCCACTATCTACGACGGCATCGTGAACTACAAGCCAGGCACCAGCTTGGTCGGCCCCGGTCTAGCGGAGTCGTGGACGATCTCCTCTGACGGCAAAGTATACACGTTCAAGCTCCGGCACGGCGTCAACTTCCACGACGGGACCCCGATGAACGCCCACACCGTCGCGCAGGATCTGGACCGGGCGATCAACCCGCAGAACCCGTGCTACGTGCTGGCGCGGAAGGGCGTCGACACGTACGACGATTTCACGTTTGGGACCGCGGCGGACGGGACCGTGGCGAAGATGGACGTCGTGGACGACTACACGCTGCGGTTCACGCTGCCGAAGCCGAACGCGCCGTTCATCACGAGCCTGGCGATGGTCTGGCAGGGCATCATGTCACCGACAGCGACCAAGCAGTATAACTGTGACGCCAGTCAGCACCCGACCGGAACTGGCCCGTTCAAGTTCGTGGAGGCCGTGCGGAACGACCACGTCACTGTCGCCGCGAACCCGAATTACTGGAACGGGCGGCCGAAGGTCGATCGGATCATCTTCGAGATCGTGCCTGAGAGTGCGACCCGCATGCTCAAACTGGAGCGGAACGAAGTCCAGATCCTGGCGGATGTCCCGCCGTCGGACTACTCGCGCGTCACCGGTAACCCCCAGCTGAAGCTCTACGCGGCACCGGCCCTCACGATCCTCGGGGTCTCGATGACGAACGACACGGCCCCATTCAACGACGTGCGGGTGCGGCAGGCGATGAACTATGCCGTGGACAAGGACGCGATCAACAAGGGGCTCTACGGCGGGGCGACCACGGCGAGCCAGGGGATGCCCCCGGTCTTGTGGGGCTACAACAAGACCCTCAAGCCCTATCCCTACGATCCGGCGAGAGCCAAGCAGCTCCTGACCGAGGCAGGGTACCCGAACGGGTTCACCACCGAGATGTCGGTGTACGCCAACCCGCGCGGCTACAACCCCGTGGGCGGCGCCAAGCTCGGTGAGGCGGTCCAGGGTTATCTGGCCAAGCTCGGCGTGACGGTCCACATTACGCAGTACGAGTGGGGCGCTTACCTCAACTTGATGCGCCACACGCCGTGGAAGGGGATGGGAATCGCCGGCTGGACCGGGGACAATGGCGACCCCGACAACTTCCTTGGCGACTTGTTCGAGTTCGACGAGGCGGCCGGGCACGCGCGCATCAACAACTACGCCCGCCACCACAATCCTGTGTACGACCAGCTGATCGTCCAGGGCCGGCAGACCACCGACCCGGCGCGGCGGACGCAGATCTACATCCAGGCTAACCAGATCCTGCACGACGACGCGCCGTGGATCTTCATCAACCACACGAACCAGGTTCGGGCGACGCGTGCAAACGTGAAGGGCTTCCTGCTCGATCCGCTCACGATGTTCTTCAATATGGAGCTTGTCTCGCTGCAGTGACCTCTCGCCGCGTGAGCGTGGGGGCCCGCCTCGACAGCAAGCGGGCCCCCTGCACGCGGTTTGACGTCCCGCCGTTATGCTGAAGTACATCGGGCGCCGCCTCGTCGAGCTCGTGCCGGTGCTGATCGGTGTGAGCATCCTGGTGTTCTTCGGCATGCACCTGATCCCAGGCGATGTCGCACAGTTGCTGCTCGGAGACAAGGGGACCGCGGCCGACCTCGCGCGCCTGCGCCACCAGCTTGGACTGGACCGGCCCGTGTATGTGCAGTACGTCAGGTTTCTCGCCGGGGCCGCCATTGGGGATTTCGGCATGTCGCTCCGCACGCGGCAGTCGGCACTCTGGGAGATCGGCCAGGCAATGCCGATCACGATCCAGCTCAGCCTGGCGGCGCTGCTGTTCGCCGTCGTCGTCGGCCTCTCGGTCGGCATCTTCGCAGCGCGCCATCCCCGCTCGCTGGCCGATAGCACCGCCATGGTTACCGTGTTGATCGGCGTCTCGATGCCGGTGTTCTGGACGGGGATTCTGCTGCTGCTCGTCTTCGGCGGGATACTCGGCTGGCTACCGCTTGGCGGCCTGATCGACGAGGGGATGCGGTGGCGCCGGATCACCGGGATGCCGGTTGTCGACGGCGTGCTGACGGGCAACTGGACGGTTGCGCGGAGCGCGCTCGCGCACCTTGTCCTCCCCGCAGTCGCCCTCGGGGCGACCTCGATGGCGGGGATCGCGCGCATGTCTCGCTCGACGATGCTGGAAGTGCTCGGGGTCGACTACGTCCGGACCGCGCGGGCGAAGGGCGTGGTCGAGCAGAGGGTGATCAACCACCACGCCCTCCGCAATGCGCTGCTGCCCGTGGTGACCCTGATCGGGTTGGAACTCGGTCTGCTGCTGAGCGGCGCGGTGCTGACCGAGACGATCTTCGCGCTCCCGGGGCTGGGCAGACTCGCGATCACGAGCGTGCTCGCGCGCGACTACCCGGTCGTGGAAGGCGTGGTGCTGATCGCTGCGGCGATCTTCGTGCTCGCCAACCTCCTCGTGGATGTGCTGTACGCCTACCTCGACCCGCGGATCCGTTACACATGACGATCGTTGGCGCGGTCTCCCAACCAGAGGCTCCGAGACGGCGGCTCGCGGCGCTGTCGTGGCAGCGGCTCGTCCGCAGCCCGAACCTCCTGATCGGGAGCAGCGTGCTGTTCCTCGTGGTGGTGTCGGCCGTGTTCGCCCGGCAGATAGCGCCATATGACCCGATCGATCAGCAGTTCACCGCGCAACTGCAGGCACCGTCCCCGGCGCATCCGTTCGGGACCGACGAGTTCGGCCGGGACGTCCTCTCCCGCTGCATCTACGGCACGCGGGTTGCGCTTGCGGTGGGGGTGCTCGCGGACGGGATCGCGCTGGGCCTCGGCGTGATCTTCGGGATCGTTTCCGGATACGTCGGCGGACGCGTCGACGGCGCGATCATGCGCTTCATGGACGTGATGCTCGCCTTTCCGTACTTGCTGCTCGCGATGATCGTGGTGGCCATCCTCGGTCCGAGCCTGACCAACGCGATGATCGCGATCGGGATCGTGTACATGCCGCGGTTCGCCAGGCTGGTACGCGGTGCGGTGCTTGCGATCCGGGAGGAGGAGTTCGTCGAAGCCGCGCGGGCGACGGGCACGGGCGTGACGCGCATCCTCGCGAGGCACGTCCTTCCGAACATCATGTCGCCGATCATCGTCATGGCGACGCTGACCGTCGGGTTCTCGATTGTGGAAACGGCCGGCCTGTCGTTCCTGGGGCTCGGCGCCAGCCCGCCGACCCCGGAGTGGGGCTCGATGCTGGCGACGGGCCGCTCCTACATGCTGACCGCCCCATGGATCGCCACGTTTCCTGGGGTCGCGATTCTCGTGACGGTGATCGGTTTCAACATGGTCGGCGACGGTCTGCGGGACCTCCTGGATCCACGGCTTCGCGGTCACGGGTTCTGACCGGCCGGGCCGTCCAACGAGGTGGCGCAGCCGGTGTCCGGACGTTGCGAAGTCCGAAATCCGCGTCGTGGACGTCCCGGGGGCGAGAAACGCGGGAGATAGCGACGCGACCAGGTATGACGAGTCCGCTGAGCCCGGCTCGCGGACGCCCCCGAGCGACCATGCCGGAGACAACAACGCGACCGGATGTGCCGCGGAACTTCCACCCGTTTCGTTCCGTGTTAGATAAGAAGGGCTTATGGCGCCCTGCCGTCGAACCTTCTCGCGCGCGGTAGGAGGGTTCGATGGGAGTCTCGGAGCTCGAGATCCGTGTTCGATATGCCGAAACCGATCAGATGGGGGTGGCGCATCACGCGAGCTATCTGGTCTGGTTCGAGGCGGCGCGAACCGAGCTCATTCGCGAGTGCGGGCGCTCGTACGCGGACATCGAGGCAGGGGGCTGGCTGCTGGTTGTCGTCGAGGCGCACTGCCGGTACCGCCAGCCCGCTCGATATGACGAGGTGCTGGTGATCCGGACGCGCGTCCGCGAGGTGCGGGCGGCGACGCTCACGTTTGCGTACGAGGTCCTACGAAAGGGGGATGGCGAGGTCCTGGCCGACGGCCATACGGTGCACGCGGCCGTGGATCGCGGCGGCCGTGCGCGGCGGATCCCCGAAGAGATCTCCGGGCTCCTGGTCCCGGCCGTCCCGGAGGCCTAGGAGGGCAGGGGCACGCGCTATCCGGCGATCCCGGGTGCCGGGGCCCCGGGGGGTGAACGCCCCGCGGAGGGCACCAGCAGGCAAGGGCAGGAGGGAGACCACCGGTCCGGCGAAGGAATGTATGTTTTCGGCATTCAAGGCGTATTTTTCTGCGCACCCTGCCCGGCATGCCGCGGCGCGGGTGTGATTGTCGAACGAGGGCGGTGACGGTCCGATGTCCGAGGAAAAGCCCGCGGGACCGCAGGCGGAGGAAATCGATCTCGCACAAATGCCCACGCTGGCGGAGCGCCAGATCGTGCAGGGCACCGTGGTCCGTGTGGACAGCGAAGGGGTTTTGGTGGACGTTGGGGCCAAGTCCGAAGGATTCATTCCGCCCAAGGAACTGTCGACGCGCGGCGACACCGTCGAGGGGATTGCGGTCGGGGACCGCATCGACGTCTACGTAGTGAAGGTCGAGGGCGACGAGGGTAACATCCTGCTGAGCAAGAAACGCGCCGATCTGGTGCGCGCCTGGGACCGGATTCAGCAGGCGTTCCAGGCCGGCACGGTGCTCCACGCGATGGTGGTTGACAAGGTCAAGGGAGGGCTGGTCGTCGACCTCGGGGTGCGCGGTTTCGTCCCGGGGAGCCACGTGGATTTGTCCCAGGCCAAAGGCCGCCGGTTCGAGTCGTTGGTCGGCCAGAGTGTTCCGCTCAAGATCATCGAGGTCGACCGGCACAAGGGCCGTGTGATTCTGTCACACAAGAACGCGATGGCCGAGACCCGGACCAAGATGCGCGCAGACCTCCTCACCTCGCTGGAAGAAGGTCAGGTGCGCGAGGGCGTGGTGAAACGGCTGACCGACTTCGGGGCGTTCGTGGATCTCGGCGGCGTAGACGGGCTGCTGCCCATCAGCGAGATGTCGTGGACGTACATCAAGCATCCGTCCGAGGTAGTCCATCGCGGTCAGCACGTGACGGTGGCGGTGCTTCGCGTCGACCGCGAGGCGGCGCGGATCTCGCTCGGCTTGAAGCACATCCTCCCCGACCCTTGGCAGCACGTCAGCGCCACGTATCGACCGGGGCAGGTCGTGTCGGGCAAGGTTGTCCGGACCGTGGCGTCCGGTGCCTTTGTGCGGCTCGGCGACGTCGACGCATTCCTTCCGATCTCCGAGCTCGCGGAAAAACGCGTGCAGAAGGTCGAAGATGTGGTGCAGTCAGGCCAGTCGGTCGAAGCGCTGGTCACAGAGATCCGTGCCGAAGAGCGGCGCATGATCTTGAGCCTTAAGCGCCTGGCGCGCGAGCGCGAGCGCACGCGCGTCAAGGAGTTCATCTCTTCGCAGGGCGACGAAGGCCGGGTGACCATCGGCGACATCGCGGGGGAGTTGCTCCGTCAGGTCGTTACGACGCCGGACGCCGAAGCGTCCGGAGGTGACTCGCGGCCCGCGCAGTCTCGCCGGGACGCTTCTGGCGCAGGTGAGACTCCTCCACGTTCGACTCCCGGCGCCTGAGCGGTCCTCGATCCCTGCCCGCGTCGGCGCCCCGGGCGTAATCGCCTCGGGGCATCGCGGCGCGGGCCCACGCGTTCGGCCCAGAGGCTCGTCTTGCGGATTCAACGCGTGTCCGGTTCTTTGCCGCAGACACAGCGGCACGTCCTGCTCTACGTGAGCAGGAATCGCACCTCACACGTGCTGCACGTCCGGAAGATTCCCGCGGACCAGGACAGGAGGTGCGTCGGTCGTGGACCAGCCCGAGATGATCTTCGAGGTGACCAATGGGGTCGCATACCTCACCGTGAACCGTCCGCAGCATCGAAACGCCATGACGTGGCGTATGTACGAGCGGTTGGTCGGGATCTGCGACGAGGTGGACCGGGAGGCCCGGATCAAGGTGCTCGTCATCTCAGGGCGGGGGGATCGGGCGTTCATTTCCGGGACGGACATCAGCCAGTTTCCCGCCTTCCAGGGTAACCCTCAGGCCGGCATCGAGTACGAGGAGCGCATCGACCACGTGATCGGACGGCTGGAAGGGGTGACGAAGCCGACCATCGCCGCGGTGCGCGGGTTCGCGGTCGGAGGCGGATTGACGGTGTCGGTCGCGTGCGATCTCCGGATTGCCGCCGACAACGCCCGCTTTGCGATCCCGATCGTTCGGCTCGGCAACTGTCTGTCGATAAAGAACTATGCCCGTCTCGTGGCGCTGCTCGGTCCGGCGCGGGTGAAGGAGATGATCTACACCGCACGCCACGTGGAGGCGGCGGAGGCCCTCGCCTGGGGGCTCGTGAACGAGGTGGTGCCGGCGGAGGCGCTCGACGATCGTGTGCGCGAGATTGCTGAGGCGATCTCCCAGGCACCCCCGTTGACGTTGCGGGTGAGCAAGGAAGCCGTCCGCCGGGTCGTGCATCGGTTCCTTCCTGACGAGTCCGGCCACGATCTGGTCGAGTTGTGCTACAACAGCGCGGACTTTCAGGAGGGAGTTGCGGCGTTCCTCGAGAAGCGGACGCCGCACTGGACCGGACGCTGACTGCTCCTTGCAGTCTGCTCGGCCGCGTTTCGGCAGGCGCGGTGGAGGAAGCCGCGACCTGGTGTGCGAACTGAGGTATCGCGGTCGGTGGCAAGAGGGTCCGGTTGCGCGAGCCGGTCGAGAGCGGTGGTGGTGAGACGATGACCTACGTGTTCCAATGCAAGTCATGCGGGCACGAGTTCGAGATCACGGCTACCGTCGCCGAGTACGAGTCTCGGGGAGCGCCAAAGTGTCCGAGTTGCGGCACACCGAAGGCGCGGCGCGTGTTCACCCCGGTGCTCGTCATGGTGGGATCGCGCGGAGACGGAGAGCCGGCGCCTTCATCCGGCGGCTGCGGCTGCGGCGGCACCTGTAGCTGCGGTCACTAGCTCCTGTCAGCTCCGCGTTGCGGCGCTGCCGCCGCGTGGATCGAAGGTTGAGGGGTTGCTCGACTGTGGTGGCGGCCCGCCCTGTACGGGGCGGGCCGCCGACGCATCTCAAGCCGCTGGCGCTTGAGAGTCAGGGATCACGGGTCGGGGAGGTGGAGGGAACGTGCGTTCGTGCCGACGGTCGGTCATCCTGGACTGCGATCCAGGCCACGATGACATGCTCGCCATCCTTCTGGCGGCGCGCCATTTTGAGATCCTCGGGATCACCACGGTCGCCGGGAACGTAGACGTTGAGCGGACCACGCTCAACGCGCTCCGCATCGTCGAGCTCGCCGGCCTGGACGTTCCGGTCGTAAGGGGATGCGCAGGGCCGCTCGTGCAGGACCCGGCCCATGGGTCCGCGGCCCACGGGGAGAGCGGTCTGGACGGGTACGAATTCCCGCCCGTGCGGCGTCGGCCGGACCGTCGCAGCGCTGTCGAGTTCCTGGTCGAGACCCTGCGGGGGCGCGATGGAGTGACAATCATCGCCACGGGCCCCCTCACTAACCTGGCGATCGCACTCCGCGCGGCCCCGGACGTCGCTGGGCGGATCGAGGCGATCTCGCTGATGGGCGGGTCGGCGACCACGGGGAACGTGACGGCGGGAGCCGAGTTCAACATCTGGTTCGACCCCGAGGGGGCGGACGTCGTCTTCCGCAGCGGCGTGCCGCTGTGGATGTCCGGACTCAACTTGACCCGTCAGGTCGGGGTGGACTTGAATGGCATCGAGAGACTCGAGGCGCTCGGCACGCCTACGGCGAGGGTGGTTGCGGCGCTGCTCCGATTCTATGTGGGACGTCAAGAACGGACCGGCAACGCGACGGGGCCGCTGCACGACCCCTGCGCAGTCGCGATGCTGCTGGAACCACCCGTGATCTCGTGGGCGTCGATGCACGTCGCGGTCGAGTTGCGGGGAGTGCACACGCGCGGCATGACCGTATGCGACACCCGGCATCTCTGCGAGTTCAACCCCGCCGCGCGGGCCGGCGCGGCACCTCGGGGCGAGTCGCCCAATGCACGCGTGGGGCTGCACGTAGACCGCGAAGCGTTCATGCGGCTCCTTGAGGACGCGCTGGGAGCCATGCCCTAGCGCGCAATCACCATGTCGAGGCGTCCGGATCCCGCCGGAGCGGACTTCTTCCGCTCGCCGGCGTGGTCACCGGCGGCCGACGAATGGCATCTTGGTCGCCATGACCGTGCGGAACAGGACGTTCTCCTCGCGCGGCAGGCTCGCCATGTACACGACGGCGCGGGCCACGTGGGTCGGATCCATCCTGGGCTCCGGGCGTATCGATCCATCGACCTGCGGCACACCGGCATCCATCCGCGCCGTCATGTCGGTGGCCGCATTGTCGATGTCGATCTGCCCGCGGGCGATGTCATACTTCCGGCCGTCGAGCGACGTCGACTTGGTGAGGCCCGTGATCGCGTGTTTCGTCGCCGTGTACGGCGCCGAGTTCGGCCGGGGGACGTAGGCGGAGATCGACCCGTTGTTGATGATGCGACCGCCGTGGGGCATCTGGCTCTTCATGAGGCGGAACGCCTCTTGAGCGCAGAGGAAGGTGCCCGTGAGGTTGGTTTCGACCACGGCCGGCTATTGCTCATAGGTCAGGTCCTCGAGCGGGACGGACGTCGCCTCGATCCCGGCGTTGTTGAAGAGCAGGTCCAGCCGGCCGAACGCGTCCTTCGTTCTGGCGAACAGGGTCCTCGCGGAGGCGGGATCGGTGATGTCGGTGGGTACGGCCAGCATCTGCGATTCAGGGTCCCCTGCAGCCATGAAAGTCGCTTCCAGCGGTTCTCTGCGCCGTCCCGCGAGAACACGGAATACCCTTCCTCGAAGAGGACCAGGGCAACCGCTTCGGCAACGCCCGTGCCCGCGCCCGTGACAATGGCCTTGCTTGCCGCTACCATCCGGTCCAGCTCCTTCCACTCTCATGATCTCTCGGATCCTGCATGACCAGGGGCCGCGCTCTGCTGACGGCGTCCGACGCGGCGAACGTTCGAGGGCAACCTCTCCGCGCCTGCCAGCGTGGCTCGGGGCATTCTGCAGATCCTCCTCGGTGTGACGGTTGACACGCCGAGTGGCGGGGCGCGAGACGTCTGGATCCCAGGTACCGCGACGATGCGGGGCAGCGTTTCCGTCGAGCCCGCACGATGGCGACTCCGATGAGGAGATTTGCGCCGCCGCGTCGAAAACCCCGGTTCCACAGGTTGTGCCGGAGGCAACCGGCATATGCCCGGCGCGCTCGTGAGAACGGCGGAGTTGAGACTCCCCATATCAAGGACGTCAGCGGACCCGGTGGCGGGTCCGGCTGAACAGGGGTGGAGCCGATGGCCGTGACGTACGAGATCGACGCGCTGAGTCCGGGCGGGCGAACCGTCGATTGGTCGACCCGCATGTACCTGTACCCGGCCGGCGAGACCACGATCTCCGCGTACTTTCTGTGGCTGCTTCGGGGGCCGGACGGCCCGATCGTCGTCGATACGGGGTTCACTCCGCGGTTGGGGAGGGCGAAGGGCATCCCGGTGGAGCAGATGCGGACGCGGGACGAGCTGCTGGCAACCGCGGGCGTGGACCCGGCTGCGGTCTCGACTGTGGTCCTGACCCATCTACACTGGGATCACTTTGATGTCGAGGGTATCTTCCCGAAGGCCACGTTTTGGGTCCAACGCAAGGAGCTCGAGTTCTGGACGGACTACGGCGCGGCGGAGCGGTGGCACCGACGGTTCCTGAGCGACTGCTTCGCCGCCGACATCGCTGGGCTGCGGTCCGGGGACCGGCTTCGGCTCGTGGACGGCGAGGTGGAGGTAGCGGACGGCATCGGGTTGGAGCGCGTTGGAGGCCACTCCCCTGGGATGCAGATCGTGACCGTGCAAACGAGGAAGGGCCCGTTCGTGATCGCAAACGACGCGCTGACGACCTACCGAAACCTACGAGAATGGACGCCGCCGGCGATCCATCTGTGCAGCATTGCGGAGTGTCTTGCGGCGATGGACCGGATCCGGACTCTCGCCGGCGGCGACGAGGATCGGATCTGCCCCGGACACGACGGGGAGGTCTGGAAGCGGTTCCCGGAGGTCAAGCCTGGCGTGTACCGGCTCGCGTAACGGCCCGTGAACGACGCCGAACTCGGGGCATGTGCTGGCCGCATGCCCCCGGAACGGTGGTGTCTCTGCCATGGACGCACTGTACAACCGGTTCGCCGGCCAAAGCGTCGAGCGGATCGCGGCGCTCAGCGATGGCGTGTTTGCGATTGCGATGACGCTCCTGGTGCTCGATCTACGCGTCCCCGCGACGGAGGCGATTCACACAGAGCACGATCTATGGAGGGCGTTGGTCGCGCTGGCTCCCCGGCTGATCGCGTACGTCATGAGCTTCATGACGCTGGGGATCTTCTGGGTCGGCCAGCGGACGCAGCTCAACATCTTCGCCCGCGGCGACCGGAACCCGGCCTGGATCCACATCGCCTTCTTGCTGGGAATCTCCATGACGCCGTTCTCGACCGCGCTGCTGGCGTCGTTCATCACCTATCGGACGGCCCTCACAATCTGCTGGTTCAACGTCTTCTTCCTTGGCGCTTCGTTGTACGGTAGCTGGCGGTACGCGACCCGCGCCGCCCTTGTGAGAGACGACACGACGCCTGAGGTTCGAGCGAGCGTGGAGTCCCGCATAGTCATTGCGCAGGCGCTCTATGGGTTCGGCGCGCTGCTGTGCGTGATTATTGACTTTTGTAAAAGTAATGGAAATAAACAACCCTACCACGTTCCGAGTGTGCGCTCAACAACCTTGTCTTGATGTCGACGATAGCAGCGGGTGCAGAAGAAGGAGGGCGCGCCGGTTTGGGTGAAACCCTTCGTCGTCGAGTCGGCGATGCGGCTTGGCAGCAAAGGATAATTCCGTCTGAAGAGACGCAACGAACGGTATGGTCGCCCGTGCGGTCGCGGCGGTCGAAGCGTCACTCTCTAGCCTACGTGCGTACAACGAAGAAAGTAATAAGCTGGATCGCGACAAGTCGGCGGAACTGTATCTCCCGGCCGACGTTCCAACCGACCCCCCCAAAATCGTCCGGGGGTTTGTCGAGTTCTGAAACAACGTCGGTGCCCGGGACGTTGCCAGCCGTCACAACTCCGACGACCCACACAGACCCTCGTGTTCGCCGGCGAAATGACGGGCACGGCTGCACCCAGCTCCTCCGGGGCCTGCTGTTCGGCCTGTGGAACGCATTCGGCGTTAGGTAGAAACACTGGGTCTTCCGAGAATCGTGCGGGTGAGTAGCGAACATGGGTGCGGGGACAAGGCGTTTGCCGGTTGTTAGAGAATCATCTCTCTCGCGTCCGCAGCCGTCAATGGCAAAATCTACGGCCCGCTACGCGGCCATTGACGACCTTGGCCGCGGGAAATGGCTGATCATTACGACCGGCAGGCTGGAACTCCTCGGAACATCCTCTCTCCGTTGCCAGCGGCCAGGTTGGAACCCACACGGAACCTGGAAGAGACTTGCTCTCTCTGATTTACTCAGATGATTGAGATGAGTTTCCTGATGGACCCGTCCACTTGGCTTGGTGGCTCGCGAGCCTGTTATTATATACTGGAGTGGCATCAGCAGACTGCAAAGTCGGTTGGTAGCTTGGCTATATGGGATGGGTGCAATCATGCCGGTTGGAGTTGTGAAGTGGTTTAACGCGGAAAAGGGGTACGGCTTCATTACGCCCGACGATGGCAGCAAGGACCTGTTCGTGCACTTTAGCGGCATCGCAGGTGAAGGATACAAGTCCTTGAACGAGGGGCAGAAAGTGGAATACGAGGCAACGCAGGGACAAAAGGGACCCCAAGCCAGTAACGTTCGCGTTGTCGGCTAGGCACGAAGTGGAGCGCGGGGGAGGGTAAGCTGGAAGCGGTCCTCCCTCGCGTCCTTGGGACGGAGCCGTACCAGAAGGCATGCGCAACCACTCCACGGTCCCACGCGGACGGTCGGCGTGACAGGCGCAGGTACGCCGAGGGACAGAATGCGGTTTGAGATGATTCCAGAAGAGCGCAGGACGTCTGTTCTGGGGGTAAGTTCGTTGAGCCAAGTGATTCCGTCGTCGATGGACATTCAGACGATCTTAGCCCACCTCCCCCACCGATACCCGTTCCTGCTGGTGGACCGCATTCTAGAATTTGAGCCTGGCGAGCGAATCGTCGGGCTGAAGAACGTGTCCATAGACGAGCCATTCTTCGTGGGCCACTTCCCGGGACGGCCAGTTATGCCTGGGGTGCTCGTCGTCGAGGCGATGGCGCAGGTGGCGGCCGTCCTGGTGTCCATCCTTCCCGACATGGACGGACACCTTATCCATCTCGTGGGCGTCGACCACATGCGGTTCCGCCGTCCGGTGGTTCCGGGCGATCAGCTTATTATCAGCGTTGGGTCGGTCCGGGGCAAAGGTCGGTTCGGAAAAGCGAAGGTGACCGCCACGGTGGGAGGTACGTGTGCGGCCGAAGGCGTCCTCACCTATGGACTCGTCAGCGTTGACGCTGACGACGACCTATGATCGCGCACGCCGTTTCCGCACCGTTGGCGGGGGCGGTGGGGGTCTCCGCGCTTCTCGTGCCGCCGTCAGACTCTCAATCACGTCCCGAAGGAGTCGCGCGAGGTCGCCATACGTCGACGGCGTCGGGTCCAAGAGGGCCGCGTAGTAGCGGCTGCCCGGTGCGTCGTGTAGGGGAAGCAGACAGCCGTCAAGCGCCGCACACAGGCTCCGTGCCCGATCGAGAGCCGTCAGATTGGCCCACTGCTTCGTCAGGGGTGTCGGGACGTGCGAGAGAGAACTGAGGTCGCCGAGCGGTTCGTACCACGCGAATCGGCTCCGCGTGTCGAGCACCTCATCGAGCAGGGGCACTAGTTCGGCTGCGTTCACGCCTGGGCATCCTCAGCGCGGTTGAACGGGCCTCTTGTCAGTACGCGCTACAGTCATCGTACCATAACGACAACTCGGGAGACGTGCCGGAACCGTATTCGAGACGGGCCCGTTTGAACCAAAGGGTCGATGCGCACGGAATCAGGGGGGCGGTATGCCAATTGACAACGACCGAAACCGAATCCTGATGGCACTCCGGGAACGGCCCCCTGGGGCCCAGAGCCGGGAGTTGGCTGACGCGCTCGGCTTCGCACAAGACGTGGTTGAGCGCCACCTCCAGTACTGCGTGGACTACGCGCTCGCGACCTGGAAGAAGAAGGATGGGACCGGACTTGCTGTGATCACTGATCGGGGACGAGACTATCTGTCCCGACAGGGGCTGTAGCGGCATTCCCGGTTAGGACTTTCTCTCGTTCATCGCCGGCGCATTCACGGGACCGGGCGACACGACCGAGTGTACCTGAGGCGCCATGGCGTTACCGGTCCCTCGAACAGTTGTCGCCGCAGGACGTGAGCCGGCAGACCGGTCGCGGCGCAAAAGATCATCCTCACCAGGTCGGCGTCGAGGACATCCTGGAAGAGGTGCACGAACGCTGGATCACCGAGACGTCGTAACCCGGATTTCGTACACCTGAAGACGGCTACCCTTTAGGCACAGGTGGTCCCCCCAACCGCATGAGCCGCGAATCAGTCGTCTGGAAAGGAGCACGCGAATGCCAATGACAAGTCCGACTCTCGAATCCCTGTTGGCACGGGTCGAGAACAAGTACGCACTGATCAACGGCGTGGCGAAGCGCGCCCGTCAGTTGAAGGAGGGGCACTTGCCGATGGTAGACATCGTAAGCACCAGCCCCGTGACCGTTGCGCTCGAAGAGATCGCCGCGGGCAAGGTGCGTCTTGAGCTCGGGGCCGATCTGTCGCAGTAGGACATCAGCGCGACGGTGAGATCTTTCGCTATCCCGTCATCTCTATGGGGCTGCTGGGCTAAACGAAGACGTCGCGATCGCGCGATTCGGAAGCCAGTCCTCAACCCCACAGCATCACCCTCCTGTGCCCGAAGATGCACGGTCTTGCTTGGCGGGGTCAGAAACTCGCGAAGGCTGTTCCGCGCCGGGCAATAGGGTGTCCACACGGGACTGCTTGCGCGCCAGTTTCGCGTCACGCTTGGCCTTTTGCTTCAGCTCTCGCGCTCGTTTCGCGGCGTTGTAATTTGGTCGCTTCACCTCACGCCCCCGTGTGCCGAAGATACGTTCACTATAGCATCCGGTCTGCGAACTCATCACCTCGCCGAATCAAACTGCGCAGGGATCGGAGAAGGCGGACGCTTCACCGGGCCCAGGGCAGGTCTGACGCAGAGATACAGGCCCATAGCAGGCGTTGGGACCCCCGCATTCGCCTGTACGATCGGCAAAGCATCTGACGGAGCTCCTGCACATTGCCGGGGGCGCTGTTGGCTAGGTTGCGGTCACCGCGGGTCCAGACAAACTCGGCGAGATTGAGTTCGGCGCGTACCCTGGAAAGTACTCCACCTGCACGTGGAAACGCCGCCGGAGCCATGCCGTGACTTCTCGGCGGCGATGGATCGAGCCCCGATCCCAGAGGAGCACGATGGGGCCGCGGAGGTGGTGGAGCAAGGCGGTGAGGAAGGCGCGGACATCAAGGCCGTCAAACGCCCGCGCCTGAAACTGCAGATAGAGTCCAAGATGCCGCCGTCGTGGGGACACCGCGAGCGCCGTGATCGCCGAGAGCCGGTCGTGTTTGTAGCGATGGTACACGCGCGGCGTGCACCCGCGTGGGGCCCACGTGCGGGCCACGTTGGGAATGAGCAAAAACCCTGATTCATCAATGAAGACGAGATGGGCGCCACGTCGTGCGGCGTTTTTTTATATGCGGCCAGCGCCGCCGCTTCCAATCCTCGATCGCTGGTTCGTCTCGTTCTAACGCGCGCCGCTCCGGTTTCTGGCAACTCCAATCCATCTCGTGGAGCAGGCGCCAGACGTAACACCGGTGATACCGCACCCCAAACAAGCGCCGGATGACGTCCGCGACGCGCGCGAGCGTCCAGGTCCTTAGCTCCGTTGGATAGCCGGCCGCCCGTGGGCCTTTCAGCAGGACCCGCTCCAACCGTGCGCGTTGCGCTCGCGACAGTCTCGGTGGGCGCCCCGGCGTTGGCCGGGAGGTCAGTCCACGTGCCCCCTTTCGCCGGTACGTCTCCGCCCAGCGAAATAACAGAACTCACGGACGCACTCACTGCGTGCGCCGCTGCCGACAGGCTCGTGCCCGCATTAAGCAGCCGGATCGCCTGTCGGCGCCGCGGCTGCGCCTGCTGTACCGTCTCTAAGGCCGCTCCAGGAGCTCAGCCAGCCGCGTGGCATTCGCGACCGCATGCCCCTCCTGGTCGTTGTTGAAGTACACATAGGCGATATCGCGGCCGGACAATTCCCGGAGCCGCCTCGACCAGCTTCGCAGTGCCGCATCGTGGTAACGACCTGCGCCGATCCCGGCCGGACCATGGAACCGTGCGTACACGAATCGTGCAGTCTTGACAAGCCGGAGGGGAATACCGGGGCCGTCGCTGACGCAGCACGCGACCCGGTGGCGGCGGAGGAGGTGGTATACCGGGTCGCAGTGCCACGAGACATGACGGAATTCAACGACGTAGCGTCGGCCGGCCGGCAACGCGGCGAGGAACGCCGCGAGCCGCACGTCGTCGCGCTGGAACGTGGGCGGCAGCTGGAACAGGATGGGGCCGAGTCTCCGTCGCAGCGGACGCGCTCGGGTCAGGAGGCGCTGCACAGGCCGGCGGCTGAGGCGCAGGCGGCGAATGTGGGTGATGAAGCGGCTCGCCTTGAGGGCGAACGTGAAGGATCCCGGAACCGCCTCCCGCCATGCGGTGAAGACGCGCGCGTCAGGGAGGCGGTAGAACGTGTTGTTGACCTCGACGGTTGGAAAACGCCGGGCGTAGTAGGCCAACCACTGGCTCGATGGGAGATCCCGCGGATAGAATCGGGTGCGCCAGTGTGGGTAGTTCCAGCCGGAGGTGCCTACGACAAAACGCGCCATACCGCGTCGCCCCACGTCAACGCGCCCGTCTCTGGGATTCTCCCCGTGACCGTGGGCGTCCAATCGTCCTACCTCTCCACGGCTCGGGAAGTCGGTCTTCGCAGCCTTCAAAATACGCCTCTACCGGCTTTCGAGTGATGGTATGTAAGTGCTGCGCCTCCTCGAGGGTACCGATAGTACCCTCGTACCAAGGACCGCAACCAAGGTACAAGAGGAGGCGCACATGCAGTATATCTCGTTCGACGCTCACAAGCA
>Ga0187782_10001319_pt1 | contig 17888 bp, 15 predicted proteins | sample 0715_SJ02_MP15_2_FD_132454 | JGI IMG/M metagenome (GOLD analysis project Ga0187782, IMG submission 132454) | Tropical peat soil microbial communities from peatlands in Department of Meta, Colombia - 0715_SJ02_MP15_20_MG | ecosystem: Environmental > Terrestrial > Soil > Wetlands > Peat | place...
CGCCGGGGTGGTGGAAATTCCCGGACTGCAGAAGCTGCTGCGGTACATCTGTGAAAACGGCTTCGAACATCACGTGGCCGCGAACTTCTCGTCGGTGGCTCCCGCCGTCCACGAAGCCGCCACGCAATACCTCGGCTGGAATATGTACGCCCACACGGCATAGACGCACAGCTCGGGCGCTAACATCTGAAAGCAGCAATGCTTGGGAAATTATTGGATGGCCAAGATCAGGCAGCAGACCGACCTGGCTGATCACGCCTGCAGAGCATGTGAATACTGAGAGCAATCATCCACACAGCGAGCGGGAATCCGTTAGCGATGGCTTCCACGCCCCAGCCTGCGGGATTGTAGAAGTCCATGAGGTTAACGTGCTTCACGAACATGGACGGCACGAATGCGAAACAGGAGAGAGCACATATATAGCTAAGCCACGCGGACCAGCGAGGCAGCCCGGGACTGAGATGCGCTGCCCAGCCGGCGACAGCCATGAACATGCCCATGAGAAAGAGGGCGATTGAGCCGTACAGCAGAAAGGATGCTTCCCACAGGCCGCGGATGATCTCCGGATCGGCGGGCGGGGTGAGCGCATCGACAACAGTCGCGCCCTGAAGACCATCGGCGATGAAGGTAAGCGTGATGTAGACCAGCGTAACGGCATAAAAGAGCGTGCCCAGCCACTCGAGGCTCGGGTCGGGGCGGCGGATGAGATGGCGCAGGCCCGCCGCGAAGATGAGAAGCAGGCCGAGGATGAGCAGGTCGAGAAAGACGCAGCTCATCATGTTGGTGGCGTTGCGAAGTGTGTACGCCGGCCACAGCGCGGCGTCGTTCATTTGCGGAAACGGGCCGCGGAGCATATAAAAGGGAAATTCAATGAAGAAGAGCGCGATGGCAGCGAGGCCGCTGAAACCGGCGATTCGATAGATTCTCTGATCGGTCATAAGAAAGAGTCCGCGATGGCTGCGTCCGGATGAACAGCTTGAGTGGGTTAGGCAGCTGTTTGGGAGCGGGCTTGGTCCTGGGCTTCGAGTTCAGCAATCGTCTTGGTTAACCAGGCATGCAACGCGGCTTCGAGTTCTTCTTCGGTACCCCACTCGTAAAAGGAATTTACGGTTTCGCCGCGATCGGTCAGGTGAATGTGTCGGCAAGGAAAACGATGGTTTCGCCGTAGCTCAGGCACAAATGCGATCAACGGACATTGCCCGCAAGGTAGCCGCTGTTCCGTCTCTTTGAAGTTGATACAGGTGGGAGAATCCTCGAAAACAAAATTAGGCCGCCAGGGGTAACGGGGCCCTCGCCGGTATCCACCTTGCTCGAGGAAGGCCAGTTCCGCCCGGAGAACCGAGATGAGACTGATGCGATCCGGCATGGTTCTATAACCCCCCAGGTTACGGTAGGCAAGGGCGGAGGGCAGTGTCGGTGACAGGCGTCACTTTAATGGGTGATTGAAATCACGGGAATAGCTACCCCTCACTAGTACAAAATCACATGTGTAGGTGATTTATGCTGAATGGCTGGCGTCGCAACGGCAATCGTTTTCAGTTCGTGAACAAAGTTGAGGGCAACGCCGCCCTCGAGGGTTCCGGAGTGCGTACTCCATACGGGTTGGAAATTATTGAAAACTGTCTGGCTTGCCCCCATCGGGAAGAGCGCTTGTTCTGTAATTTGCCCGACCCCGCGGTCCGGGCATTGGCGTCGATTACGTCTTCGGCGGCCTATCCCAAAGGGGCGACTCTGTTCGTGGAGGGCCAGCCCGCGCGCGGGGTGTTCATACTCTGCAGCGGGCGGGTGAAGCTGTCGACCTCGTCGGCGGACGGCAAGACGTTGATTTTGCGGATTGCCGAGCCTGGCGAAGTGCTGGGCTTGCCCGCTACGGTGACGGGTACATCGTACGAACTCACCGCGGACGTAATCGAGCCGGCGCAGGCGAATTTCATCGGGCGGACCGAATTTCTCGGCTTCCTGAAAGATAACGGGGAAGCAGCGCTGCGTGTAGCGCAACAACTTGGGGAAACCTATCACGCGGCGATTTCGGAAATGCGCACCATCGGGTTGTCGCATTCCGCCGGGGAGAAGCTGGCGCGCTTCCTGCTGGAATGGGCTTCCAATTATCCGGAAGAAAAGGGGCAAGTGCGGATCAAGCTGACGCTGACGCACGAAGAAATCGCGCAGATGATCGGCTCGTCGCGCGAGACGGTGACGCGCTTGCTGGCGGATTTTCGAAAAAGGCAGATCCTGCAAGTCATCGGTTCCACGCTGGTGATCAAGAACAAGCAAGGGTTGGAATCGATCGTAAACAACTAAGCTGGAAAACGTTGATCATTAGCTTAACCTGCATTTTTAAGAACCCATAACCTTTCGGATCTCAACCGGTATCCATCTAGCAAGCAGGTATCGGTGCGTCTGGCAATGAATTTCGACCGCGTTAATGGGCGAGCTGCACGGGTCGATCATAGCCGGTCATTTCCAGATAACCGACGCCGGTAAGCGATGACTTGGCGCCGTGGCCATTCAACTGGATGGAGCCTTCCCAATAATTCGGAATCAGTTGAGAATGTCCAGCGAGTTCCTGGGAATGGAGCGGGGTAGTAGCCTCAAGCGCAAGTTCGAGCATGGGAACCGAGATGCGCCAGTGAACTGGATAGACGGCGCCAGTCACATTGCTGCGCCAAGTATTGTTTTCCGGATCAAGCGAGAAATCTTGCCAGCACAGGTGCACCGAACGGCCAGTTGCATCGATGTACGTTCCCGAGGAATAAGGATCGATGGAACCGTCAGCACGACGGAGGCGGTAGAGCATGAGTTCGGTATTGTCGCTAAGCTGCAGGCTGAACCAGTCCCAGCCGACCTGATCGTGGGCCAGTTGATTGGTGAAGAATTCGTGGTCCATCCAAGCGAGGCCGGAAACGGAAAAGGTTTGTCCTTCGAGCTGGACGGTGCCGCGGGTTTGTAAACGAGTGAGGGAAAAATAATATGAGGCATGGCCGGGCCGATCAGCCTTTTGGCTGACGCCATCTTGACCGTGAATGACGGGCGGCTTCGCGGGACGCAGAGTCAACGAGAAAGAAAAATGCGGGTCGACAGATTCGAGGAGCTGGTCGTCGCCACGCCAAGTGACACGCCAATTCCCGTTCCAAAGGCGCTGATCGTGGGCGTCAATACCGGCGATGCCGGGCCCCGCGCGGTTCACTCGTTCAACATGATAAAAACGCTTGCCGTCGAGATCGCTCAAGGCCAAGTGAGCGAGAAACACGTCGTGAAGGTCCCAGGTTTGATCACCCGACTGGGGATTCACGCCTACGCGAAAAAAGGTGAGCTCAAATCCGAAGTGACGCCCATCGCTGGCGGTCACATTTCCAGTGTAGTACCACCATTCGGTCTGAAATTCGGGGTGATTGAAATAGTCGCGTGGAAACTCATAGTGATAGCCCGGCAGGGCGAGCTTGTAAGAAGGATTCTGCGCGGCAACGCCGCACGCGCAGAGTAGACAGAAAAGCCCAAACAGAGCGCCCAGAGTTGTCTTATAAAACAGGAGTGACAGGAACAAGAACATTTCTTCAGGGGCTAAAGGCCGCTTTTTCTTGGCGTTTATGCCGGAGCTAAAGCTCCGCCCTGCGGTGTCACCATTCATGAGATGGCTGCTACTCTTCATGCACGACCTCGAGCGGATTGAGACCAACGGCGACGCGCACCGGATACAACCCGGCCAACAGAGTCGCGGCGTACACCAGGGTCAAAGCGCCGCACAAAACCGCCACAGGCCAATGAAAGCGAATGGTCCATCCAAAGGATTGTTTGTTAATGACGAACACCAGGATGAGCGATAGGAAGTAGCCTAGCAGAAGACCGGCAAAGTTCGCCAATAAACCGAGCAGTCCCGCTTCGACCAAGATTAATTTACGGATTTGCGCGGAAGAAGCGCCTAGGAAGCGAAGCAATCCCAATTCGCGGCGCCGGTCGATGACCAGAGCCAACAACGCTCCGGCGATGCCCATGACGGCCACCAGAACAGCAACTGCTTCGAGCGCGTAGGTAATGGCGAAGGTGCGATCAAACACGCGAATGGCTTCGGCGCGCAGGTCGCGATCGCTGAAGATCAAGATGCGATGGCCGGCAGAGACCTGCAAGATCTCGCGGCGGACCTGTTGGGGCGAGACGCCGGCCTGCAAGAAAACAGCGGCATTCGAGGGAGCAGTGTCGGGGAGATATTTCAGCAGGGTATCGCGGTCCATCAGGATGGTGCCGCGCTCGCTGGAATAATCGTAATAAACATCGACGATACGAAAACGGCCAGGAGTTGCACCCAGAGCAAGCTCAATGGAGTCGCCGGGTTTGACGTGATGTTTGTAGGTGAAGGGTTCACTCACCAAAATATTGTTCTGCCCGAGCAACTGCGAAAGGACTTGGGCAGGCGGCCTGCCGGAAAAGAAGTTCGATTTGTCGAAGGGACGCAACGCGCGCACGTCCATGGAAGCCACGGTGACCGGCATGCCTTGACAGGTGATTTCATAAGCGCGCAAACGATCCACCGCGGCGACACCCGGCAAGCTGGCAATATTATCGATCAAATCGAGGGACATGACCGGATGGCGATCGGCGGCCTCGCCTCCCGCGGGACGCAAATACAAATCCGCGGGTAATTGATGATCCATCCAGGTCACGACGGTTTGCCGGAAGCTGCCCACCATGATGCCCACAGCCGTCATCATGGCCACCGCGGTGGCCAGCGCACCGACCAGCACGGAGGTGCGGCCGAGCGACGCCACTAAGCTGCGCGAAGCCAACATGGCCTCGACACCCAAAGCCCTTCGCAAAAGTTCCGTGCTGATTGAGGAGATGAAGTGGACCAGCGCAGGGATTGCGTAAGCAGCAGCCAGGATCAAAAGAAGTGTGGCAATGTAGCCAAAGATGGGCTTGCCATGCACAGCGGGGAGCCGTGCCAGAACCGCGGCCATCAGCGCAAAGGCAATCGCAACTGCTAAATCGCGGCGTTTGTTCATTCGCGCGGTGTACTCGCGGCGACCACGGGCCATGGCATCGATCGGGGAAACCCGCATGGCTTCCCGGGCAGGCCCCAGCGCGGAAGCCAGTGACACCGCCGTGCCGATGAGTAAACCTAGAAAAATGGAAGAGCCAGTGAGGGCGATGCTGCCCGGACGACTGCTGAGATAAAGCATATTGACGGTCAGGGACATTAGTTTGACGGCACCCGCGGCCAGAAACCTTCCCAGCGGAAGGCCGAATAGCGCGCCGATCAGTCCAATACCTGCCGCTTCAGCCAAAAATGCGGTCAGTACAGCGCCGCGACCGGCACCCAAAGCGCGAAGAATGCCGATCTCGGCGCGGCGGCGAACGACTGAGATGGAAATGGTGTTGTAGATCAGGAAGGCTCCGACGACCAGGGCAATGTAGCTGAGCAGACGCAGGTTCCAGCGGAATGCGGCAAGCATTTTTCGGTTTTCGGTTGTCGCGGTGCCTTGAGGACGCATGGCGACGCCAGATGGAAGGAGGGAGGCGATGCGCTTCTGCCATTGCCCGGTATTCGGGGTATCGGGAAATTTCACCAAGATGCGATCCACATGCCCGGAACGCCCAAGGAGCCGGTCCGCGCCGGCCAGATCCATCAGAATGGCGTTTTCATTTGGGTTGTCTGCGGGATATACGCCGCGAATGGTGCAAAGTTGGCTGTGATCGTTGACCAGCAGTTCGAGAGTGTCGCCGGGCTTCTTGTGCAGACTGGGAGCAACCCAGATGCTGGTGGGCTGTTGGAGTTGTTTCAAGGTGACTTGTAAGGGCTGGGGTGGGGCGATGGAAGCGCCTTGCGATGGATTGGTGGCGAGATATTTATTCGCTTCGGCCACCATATCCAAGCCGATGAGCGGCAGAGTTTCGTTGGAATCGACGACGGTGACATAGTCTTCGATTCGCGCAGAGTACTCCAGAGGGATCGGCTGGGTAGCCAGAACGGACACGACGGAATCGGGGACTCCGCCAACAGCGACGATTTCCTGCGAGTAATCTCCGGCGAGAGTTTCCATGGAGGAATGAAACGAACCGGCTGCGGCGTTGCCCGCGAGTTCTATCGCCAATACCACAGCCACACCGATAGCGACCGCGGCGATGGTAAGAAGCATGCGTACTGGTTCGCGTAATAGAGGACGCACAATCAAGCGAAAAAGAAGTGTCAGGGTTGCCATATCAGCGCCGCACAACCGTTTCGATGTGTCCGTCGCGCAAGCGGACCAAAGTGTCGCAGATTTCCGCCGCTTCGGAGCTGTGTGTGGCCATGATGGTGGCGGTGTGATGCTGGCGAGTAAGGCGCTGCAACAGACGGAGAATCAAACCTCCGGTGACGGTGTCGAGATTGCCGGTAGGTTCGTCGGCCAAGAGGAGCTTTGGGGAGTGCACTAGAGCACGGGCAATGGCCACGCGCTGCATCTGCCCGCCGGAGAGTTGATGGGGAAAGCGGTTGCCGAGGCCGTCGAGTTCGACCCACTGCAAGCGTTGTTGAGCCAGTTCGCGAGCCCTGCGGTTACCGGCCAGTAGCAGAGGCAATTCCACATTCTCGATGGCCGTCAGGGTGTGTAACAACTGGAAGGACTGGAACACAAATCCGACTTTTTGGCGCCGCAGATTTGTTTGCCCAGCATCGTCAAGACCAGTGGTGCTGACGCCATCGATGAATACGGTTCCACACGTGGGAAAATCCATCGCGCCAGCCAGATTTAAGAGAGTGGATTTGCCGCAACCGCTTGGGCCGACTAAGGCCAAGAATTCGCCCGCTTGCACCTCAAGGGTGACATCGCGCAGGGCCGGAATGCTGAGACCATCGCTCAGGTAATTTTTGCTTACCGCGTTGAGGTACAGAATCGGCATGAATCTTAAGTGAACCTCACGACGTCACTGAAAACGACAGGGCAGGCTGTCGCTCCGGTTGGATGTGAGCCGTCACACAAGGGAATTACGATTATGCGAGAAGGCGGGGCGATGTGCGAGCCGGCACTTAGTGGCGCGGTTTCGGAGGTTATGGGCCATTTCACTGCAAAGCAAAAATGCGTAAGCTGCGCGCTGGCAGCACCAGCTGCAACGTTTGCCCATTCAACGAGGCTTGTGCGTCACCGAAGAGCGGCGCCACGCCGGTGACATCGTGAGCCGGCGTGTCTTGCAACGAAACATCGACGGTTTTTACGTCCGCACTTTCGTTAAAGGCCACTACGAGTTTTTCCTGGTCGGATTGCCGCAAGAAGATGTAGCTGGAGTCGTCGCAGAAAAGATGCGTGAGTGTTCCGCCGAGGAGCGCGTCGTGATCACGGCGAAGCCGGAGCAGCGTTTGCACGTAGACGAAGATGTCCTGCTGTTTCGGAGTGCGACCTCCGCGGGTAAAGGCGTTGTGGGTATCTTCGGACCAGCCGCCCGGAAAGTCCCGGCGATTGTCTGGATCGGCGGCGCCGGTCATGCCGATCTCGTCGCCATAATAGAGTTGGGGTATGCCACGGAGAGTCAACACCAATCCAAAGGCGAGTTTCAGCTTGTCGGGATTGGCCGCGGAGGCGCCGGCTAAGCGCGGAGTGTCGTGATTGCCAAAAAAGGGAACCAGATAATCCGGATGTGGATAAAGGGAATCCTGGCGAAGGACGTTGGTGATTCGCCCAACGGGCGCGCCGTTCAACAAAACCTCGCGGACGGCGAAATGCATCGGAAAATCAAACAAGGTAGTTAGTTCGGTATCAATGCCGTCCCATTGTTTACGGCCGCCGGCGAAAAACGAGGTAACGGTAGGATCGGGATGAAATACTTCGCCGATGGTGGAAAGGCGCGGGTAGATCCGCCGCAATTCTTCGTGCCAGTGCGCCCAAAATGGACGAGGGACGTAAGGGAAAGTGTCGATGCGGTAGCCGTCGAGGCCTGAAATTTCGGCCCACCAGATGCTGTTCTGAATGAGGTATTGCTCCACCAGCGGATTTTCCGTGTTAAGGTCCGGCAAAATTGCGAAGAACCAGCCGTCGGTCAGATTTTTGCGCATTTGCGGCGGAGTATGAGGATCGGCGAGCAGTTCAAACAGATCGTAGGATGCGACGTTCTTTTCCTGCTGTTGCTGTTGGCCGTAGAAATTGGGCTTGATCTGAGGAAACGAGGACAAGTGATGCTCGGGCGTGCCGTGGAACCAATCCGGCACGGGAGGATCTTTGACCCAGGGATGCAGGGGGCCGACGTGATTGGGCACCATGTCGAAGAACACTTTCATGTGTTGCTGGTGGGCGGTTCGCACCAATTCCTGGTAGTCCGCGAGGGTTCCAAGATGCGGATCGACGGAGTAGAGGTCGACAGCGCTGTAACCATGATAATCCTGAGGCGCGCCGTTTTTGACGATAGGAGTGAGCCACAGAGTTGTAATGCCCAAGTCCTGCAAGTAGGGAAGATGGGTTTGAATGCCCGGCAAATCGCCGCCGTGATACGCGCGGGGTTTTGCACGATCGTAAGAGCCGGGAAAACCGGCAGGCTCATCATTGGCCGGATCGCCGTTGGCGAAACGATCGGGCATGATCAGGTAGATCACGTCGTCAAGCGCAAGCCCCTGATTCCTGCCGAGAATCTGTTTTCTCGCGGCCAGGGGAAGTTCAAAGCTGGTTTGGCCGTTTGCGGTGGCAATGCGGCAAACCGCGGTGCCACTTTTCAGTTGCGGCAAAAATTTCAGCCAAACGAAAAGATAATGGCCATTGACCGAGGACTGCGTGCGACTCACCAGAACTTCGGGGAGGTTGCATTGGGCATGCGTGGCCTGCAAGTTCTTTCCGGAAAGCAAAACCATCACGCCGCCGGTCAGTCCCACCCACCATTTCGGTGGTTCGATCTTGGTTACGACGGGCGCACTCGGATTGACAGCTTCCTGGGCACCAACGAATGAAGCAGAGCCGAAAGCGGCACAAACAGCGACCGCGGCGAGGTAAACAAGGATTGTTGATGGACGCCGACTGCTGCGTGAAAACACGGGCATGGTGTTCCACCGGAGCTTAGCAGAAACCCACCAGCAAAGTGACAGAAAGCCGAGCGATCCTATTGGCGAAATTCCAGGGTGCCGAACGCGGAGGGCACGTGGAAATTGGGTTTGGGAGAGAAGGTCGGACTCCACGCGGAATAAAATCGCGGTTCGGACTGGCCTTCGATGCGAAAAAAGTTGGCGTGCCAAGGATGCGCGGGATCAAATTGCGGGGTCAGCGAGTTGATGGGGATGGCCAGTTCCGCGGTCCAGGTTTTGGCGTTTTCGTCCATGACGACACGACGGTGCAGTCCACTGTGCAGTTCTTCAATCTTGCCATGGGAGACGGCCAGGTCGATCCAATAACCATTCGGGCTTACTTCGAATTCGCGGTAGACAAAAGGATCGGAGTTCTCGGGCTGGAGGAAAGTTTCGGCCACGTCGCGATCCCACAATTCGTAGCGCCAGCCGTCGGGCCGGGCGTCGGGGAAAACGAAGATATTTTTGTAGTGGCAGTGAAAGCGCAGGTACAGGGTGTCGGGGGTCCAGAGCAAGCGAACCTCGGTGGAGCGCTGAGGATCGGGATTCTCGCCCTTCCAATCCTGATCAAAGGACAACGCTGGAGCCTGGTCCCAAGCTGAACTCGTGGGAAATACCTGGGTGTCGGTTTTGCCGGTCAGACGGGCAGCCGAGGCTACAGGAGTAGTTTTTGGCTGATCACTAGGCGCAGATTTCATGACCATGCCAGTGTAATTCAGCGGGGAGAGCGAACCGAACAAAAGACAGGCGAATGCAGACAAAGAAGCAGCAAAGAACAGTATTTTCATGGCAGACATCATAATGTGCGGCGACTGGCGAAGCGAATGGGTTGAGGGCTGAAGGAACACAACTACTGATTGCGCACTAACGCGCGAACCGAACGGTGCAGGCATTTGGGTGCGTGTTAGCATCAATTGCGAAGCGAATTGAGCGTTTGGGAGAAGGAGATCCACCATGCCTGGCCGTTCCAGTGTCGAGGTCAAAACCGAGCCGAAGCGGCGCCATCCCGATGAATTTCAGTTCATCAAGCACGTCATCGATGCGGGCGTTGCACGCATGACCCTGAACCGGCCGGAACACAATCTGCTGAACGAAGTGATGCTACGGGAACTGGCGGACGGGATCGGATTTGTGGCGGAGCGTGACGACGTCAAGCTGATCGTGCTGGATTCGTCGTGCAAAGTGTTTTGTGGGGGAATCGACGTTGGCGAATACACATCGGAACGCGTATTTCAAATGCTGGACGCATTCCATGCGGTGTTCTCGGGCATTCTGGAGACCGCGAAACCGGTTCTGACGGTGGTGAATGGTCCGGCGATAGGCGGTGGCGCGGAATTGGCGGCGTTTGGAGATTTGGTGGTGGCCACCCCGAAAGCTCGATTTGCGCAACCGGAGATCACCATCGGCGTTTTTCCGCCGCTAGCCTCGACGATATTGCCGTTCCTGGTGGGGCCAAAAGTGGCATTGGAGTTGGTGCTGCTCGGTGAACCGGTCGCAGCGGAACGGGCTCTGGAACTGGGATTGATCAATCGATTGGTGCCGGAAGCGAAGCTGGAAGCTACGGTGAACGAATTGATCGGGCGAATCACGGGGCACTCGGGTCCGGTGCTAACTATGGCGAAAAAGGCGATTTTGGGAGGGATGGGATTGTCGTTGCGGGACGGGCTGAAAAATTCCATGAATATTTTCCTCAACGAGTTATACCGGCTGGAGGATTCGCAAGAAGGATTGCGGGCCCTGGTGGAAAAGCGCAAGCCGAATTGGAAGAACCGCTAGGTTGGAGGCTGGGAGGGCGGTTTCGTTGACAGAGGTGTTGGCGAACCGTACACTGAATCTACAATTGGCAGGCTCGGGGAGCGGGGAAGTGCCGTGAGAACCGGCCGTGGTCCCGCCACTGTGATCGGCGAAATGCCGTAAGCCAGGCTACCCTCCCGAGCTGCGGTGGGCGCGTATTCTTCGCGAGAGAGAATACGGGCCAGGACGCCCCGGCTCGCACGGGGCTTTTTTATTGGGGAAAGCTCGCACAGACTCGTCAGGAGAGATTCGTGGGGGACTTGCGGTCTAGCCTGGTGACACGGGCGTGGTTGCTTTGCACCGGGGTATTTGTGGTTTTGGCGGCGGGAGTAGCGGCGCAGGGAAATGGCGCAGGCGCGGTGGCATCGCCAGCGATGCACGAAGTCACCGACGGATATGGACGCACCGTGCGCGTGCCGGTAAACCCATCGCGCATCGTTTCCTTGGCGCCGAGCTTGACGGAAACGGTGTACGCGCTGGGCGACCAGGCTCACCTGGTCGGAGACACGGATTACTGTGATTATCCGCCAGACGCGCAGAAGAAGACGAAAGTCGGGGGGGTGATCAACCCGAACCTGGAGCAGATTGTGGCGCTGCACCCCGATCTGGTGCTGCTGTCGAAGGAAGGCAACGTGCTGGAAACGGTCCGCGCGCTGGATACGCTAGGGATTGCCAACTACGCGACTGATGTACACAGCGTGGAACAGATTATCGCGTCGATCCAGAAACTGGCCGAGGTGCTGAACGTTTCCGAAGCCGGTAAGAAATTAACCGATGATCTGGAAGAGCGGTTGACGGCGCTGCAAGCCAAGCTCGCGCGCGTCGCGCCCAAACGGGTGTTGTTCGTGGTGTGGCCCGATCCGCTGATGTCCGTAGGACAAAAGACCTTCGTCGCCGACGCACTGCGGCGGGCCGGCGCAGTTTCGGTGGTGGAGTCCAATCAGGACTGGCCGCAGGTTAGCCAGGAAGAAGTTGCGCGATTGCAGCCGGACTACCTGGTGTTTGCTTCGTCGCACGCGGGATCCAGCGATCACGATTTCGAAGCACTGGCGGACCGCCCCGGCTGGCAGATCTTGGATGCCGTGCGCAACCGTCGGTTCGCGGTGGTAAGCGAGGCGATTATCCGTCCCGCGCCACGGATTGTGTCGGTGATCGAGGATCTGGCGCGGCAGTTGCATCCTGACGTGTTCCCGGAAAAGCCAGGAAGGCAGGAAGGTGCTGCGGTCGGCGCAGTGCCAACAGCTTCCCACTTGAAACAAGTCACTTCGCTAGTGATGCAAGCGCCTTGCGTGACGGAGTCCTCATGCGGCCGTTGACGATGAGCCGGGTGTTCCTGCGCTGCGGGCTGCTGGCGGTGATTCTGTTCCTGGCGATGGTAATCGCGTTGAAGCTGGGCGCGGTGCAGGTGTCGCTGTACGGCTTGGGACGGGATCTGATTCGCGTGCTGTTGCACCAGAGCAGCGCGATTTCCACCGATTACGGAATGATCGTGGTGGACATCCGGTTGCCGCGCATTCTGCTGGCGGTTCTGGTAGGGGCATCGTTATCGGTAGCGGGCACGAGCTTTCAGGCACTGTTGCGCAATCCTCTGGCCGACCCGTACGTGCTGGGCATTTCCAGCGGAGCGGCGGTGGGCTCGATCGTGGCGCTGATGATCGAGAACCAGTTGGCGTTTTCCGCCGAATATGCGGGGCTGATTACACCGCTGGGCGCATTCATCGGAGCGGCTGTGACGATTACGGCGGTTTATTTTTTGGGGCGCCGCGAAGGACAGATTGATAGCACCACACTGCTGCTGGGTGGTGTGATCACGGCTTCCTTTTTGTCCGCGGTGATTATGTTCTTGATGTCCACACTGGCGGGAAGCAATCTGCGCGGGGCGTCCTACTGGATGATGGGCAGCCTTTCCTCGCTGCCGCCGCGAAGTCTTTTGTACCTGCTGGGAGTCGGGTTCGTGATTGCCGCCGGGGCGATTTACACGACCGCATCGGATCTGAACCTGCTGCTGGCGGGCGAGAAAGAAGCCATGCACCTGGGAGTGGATGTGCCGCGGGTGCGCATTGTGGTGTATCTGGCCGCGTCGATTTTAACGGGCCTGGCGGTGTCGGTGAGCGGAGCGATCGGCTACGTCGGCCTGCTGGTGCCGCATGCCATGCGCATGATATTTGGGGCGGACCACCGTATGCTGCTGCCGGCGTCGGCGCTGGGCGGAGCAATCGGGTTGGTGATTGCCGACACGCTGGCGCGCACGGTAGTGGCCCCGTCGGAGCTTCCGGTCGGGGCAGTGACGGCGCTGGTGGGCGCCCCATTCTTCATCTATCTGCTGCGACGGAGGCTGGGATGAGCACGCCGCTCCGGATGCCGGGACCTTCGCAGGACCAGCCGCGTGGAAACCCGGATGTGCGGCTGAGCGTGGAACAAGCCAGCTACGCGTATGCTCCGAATCCATCGCAGGCTCCACTGTTCACATTGGAAGCGCTGAGCTTCCAGGCGAAACCGGGCGAGATCGTGTCGATCCTGGGCCCGAATGCCAGCGGCAAATCCACATTGCTGAAGCTGATTTCAGGAGCGCTGGAACCGCTTTCCGGCCGTATTTTCCTGAACGGATTTGCGACGGGTTCTTTGCCGCCGAAAGTGCGAGCGCAACGCATAGCGCTGGTGCAGCAGGAAAGCCGGTTGCTGTTTCCGTCGCGGGTGTTGGAGTTTGTTTTGCAAGGCCGGCACGCGCACGGACGGGGCCTGCGCTTTGTGTCCGATGAGGACATCGCGATTGCCACGAATGCGCTGGCGCAAGTGGGAGCGTCGCACCTGGCGGATCGCTGGATGGACAAGATTTCCGGAGGGGAAAAGCAGCGTGTGATTTTGGCGCGAGCGCTGGCGCAACAACCAATCTTGCTGCTCTTGGACGAACCCACACTGCACCTGGATATCGGAGCGCAGGTGGATTTGCTGGAATCGCTGCGGCGGTTGGCAGCGGAGAACCGCTACACCGTGCTGGTGGTCACGCACGAACTAAACCTGACCGGAGAATATGCGGAGCAAGTAGTGCTGCTGCAAAAAGGAAAGTGTTTGCGGGTAGGACCGCCGGCAACAGTATTTCAACGCGATTTGCTGGAGCACGTGTTTCAGGCGCCGTTAACCGTGGAGATGACCTCCTCGGGACGGCCGCGGGTAACCCTTTTCAGTAAAACGTAAGCTGCTGAACAACCCCATCGGGTGGCCAAGCCGGTTGAAACAGCATTGGCCACTGAAACTCGCAACCCACAGCGGGCCTGGCCCCTTCACCTGAACCGCAGACTTCGTGCTCGGGAAGACGGTGGAAAGCCGTCGCCGCCGCGCGACTGTAAGGCAAACGTTTCGCTTGCAGGTCACTGCAGGAGATTTTTCTGCGGGAAGGCCGCAAGCGCTCTGCTGACGATTTCGAAGGCAGTGAATTGTTGCCGAGCCAGGAGACCGGCGAAGTCCGCAGCCAGCGCAATGTGGTAGCGCGCCGGCCAACCTTTACTCTCCCGCGCGTGAGGGAGCGGAGGAATCATGAAAACTTCAACGGTTGCCTCGGCAGTATTTGGATTATTCAGTTTTCTTCTTGCAGCGCCGGTATTTCCCCAATCTCAGCCAACTGAAGCACACCTGGCGGGCACCTTGACGGACGCTTCCGGAGCGAGCATCGCCGGAGCACGCATTGCAGCTCAGCTGGAAAGAAGTTCGGCAGCGCCGGTGACGGCAGAGTCCGCGCCGGATGGGAGTTATACGCTGGGGCTACCCGCCGGACGCTATCACGTGAGAATCAGCAAGGACTCGTTTGTTACGAGGGAGGCCGATGTAAGCTTGCGGCCGGGCGAAACGCTGAGCTTGGATTTGCGGTTGCAAGTGGCGACACTGTCGTCGAGCGTTTTGGTCACGGGGCAGATTGCGCCGACGGCGCAAGAGCAGTCCGCGGCGCCCAGCTCGATTCTAACCAGTCAACAGATCGAACAACGGCAGGCCATCACCTTGCCGGACCTGCTTTACACGCAACCGGGAATCAGCATAGCGCGCACCGGGCCAATTGGAGGGCTGACGACGATGTTCCTGGACGGGGGAAATTCGAATTACACGAAAGTGTTTATCGACGGCACGCCGGCGAACGAACCCGGCGGCAACTTCAATTTTTCCAGCGTGTCTTTGGACAATGTGGACAAAGTGGAAATCGTACACGGAGCGGAGAGCGCGCTGTATGGTTCCGACGCGATGTCGGGAGTGATCCAGCTGTTTTCGCACCGCGGCACCACGGAAGTGCCCTCGTTCGACCTGTACAGTGATGGCGGGAACCTGTCTTCGGCGCGCGGAGGCGGACAGGTCAGCGGGATCATCGGCAAGTTCGATTATTCGGGGGCGGGTTCGTATCTGACGACGGATGGACAAGGGGTCAATGACGCGTTCCTGAATCGCACGTTCGCGGGGAATTTTGGATACAGCTTTTCGGACACCGATCAAGTGAGATTGACGGTGCGCAGCAATTCGAGTTGGGCGCAATTGCCGGGGCCAACGCTGCTTGAGCCACCCACGGTGGGTTCCTACGACGGGCTGCAGGACTTGACCGCTAATTTGTCTTGGAATTTCAACACCGGGCAGCACTGGCAGCACCACCTGGCAGGATGGGATTCCCGAATCGTCGACAGCACGTACATTCCCGGCGACGGGCCGGCGTTCATCGACCAATACAATACGGCGGGATTCGACGAGCAATCGAACTATTCGTTCACCAAAGGGCTAATCGGCGTGGGCTATGAATACTACGTCGAAAACGGGTATCCCAGCGGAATCGTAGGCGGGACACACGCGCGGCGTAACAATCAGGCGGGATTCGTGAACGGCAAATGGTTCCTGGCGCGACGGATCACGGTGAACGCGGGCTTCCGCGTGGAAGACAACACCACGTTTGGAGTACGCGCCGTGCCCAGCGCGGGAATTGTGTATGGACTACGCTATGGCAAAGGCTTTTGGGGCGCTACCAACTTGCGCTTTTCTTATGGAAAAGGAATCAAGGAACCCGCTCTGGAGCAATCCTTCGGCTCCGACCCGTGCTACCCGGGAAACCCGAATCTGAAACCCGAAGAAAGCCAAACATTCAACGCGACCGTCGATCAATATCTAATGGGCGATCGTGCGCGGGTCTCGGCAACGTTTTTTGCCAGCCGCTTCACCGACATTATCAGCTTTGCGCCCAACCCGCAGCCCAATCCGAACTATTGCGGGACGTACTTCAACACCGACCTGGCGCGAGCCAGAGGCGTGAACCTTTCCACCCAATTGCGGATGAAGAAATGGCTGAGCATCGACGGCTACTACACCTACGATGCCACGCGGGTGCTGAAGGCCGGGGAGGCTGGCGCAGACCCGGCGTACAACGTGGGAGAGCCACTCTTGCGGCGTCCGCTGAATTCCGGCTCGTTGATCCTGAATGTGTTGTGGGCGCGTCTGGATTGGAACTTCATTGGATACTTTAGCGGGGTTCGCACAGACGTGAACTTTTTCACGCTGGAACCGGCCAACAATCCCGGATACGCCCGGTTTGACATGGCCGCCAGTTATAACCTGACGCGCAGCTTCGCGCTGACCGCGCGGGCCTGGAACATGTTCGATAAACAATATCAAGACGCCCTGGGCTATCCGGCGCTGGGCAGAACGTACACATTCGGCATGCGCTACAGCTTCACCGGACGCAACTGAACATGAGCGTTCCGGTGATATTTTCGTGGAGTGGAGGGAAGGACAGCGCCATGGCGTTGCATTCCCTCCTCCGCGATCCCAGGTACGAGGTTATTTCTCTGCTAACGACGGTGACTGAGGGCTACGAGCGCATCAGCATGCATGGTGTGCGCAATGAGCTGCTGCAGCGGCAGGCCGAATCGATTGGCTTGCCGCTGGAGCAGGTGCGAATCCCGCCGCAATGCCCCAATTCCACTTACGAAGAACGGGTGGGCGACGCCATGCAACGTTTCCGCGGGGAGGGAGTTTGCCACGTTGCATTCGGAGACATTTTCCTGGAGGATTTGCGGGCTTACCGGGAGGAGAAACTCGCGCGGGCCAGCATGAGCGCCCTGTTTCCGATCTGGAAGGTGGACACGCGGGAGCTGGCGCAGCGGTTTTTGAAGGATGGCTTTCGGGCCATCGCAGCATGCATCGATCCGCGAAAAGTCGATAAGTCGTTTGCTGGACGGGAACTGGATGAGTCATTTTTTCGGGAGCTGCCGGAAGACGTAGATCCATGCGGGGAAAATGGCGAGTTCCACACTTTTGTATTCGGTGGGCCAATCTTCCACGCCACGGTTGGTGTTCGAACAGGCGAGGTCGTGGAGCGGGATGGGTTCGTATTTTGCGATTTATTACCGGGGTGAGGAGGAGAGCTATGATGGGCAAGACAAATCTAGAGAAGAATTCGGTCCTGTATCGCACCGCCATTGCGGTTTGTTTCCTGGTGTTCGCGGCACTGGTGCGCGTAATGCCGCATCCGTGGAATTTCACGCCGGTGGGAGCGATGGCGCTGTTCAGCGGGGCCAAGTTTGGCCGGTCCTGGCGGGCGTTCCTGTTTCCTTTGGCGGCGCTGTTTTGCGGGGACCTGTTCATTGGGTTTCACCGGCTGATGCCGGCGGTGTACCTGAGTTTCTGCGTGAGCGTGTTGATTGGCATGGCGTGCCGGAACCGGCAATCGCTGGTACCGCTGGCTGGTGCGACGTTCGCGGGCGCGTTGCAATTTTTCCTGGTCACGAATTTCGCTGTGTGGGCGTGGGAGCGGACTTATGCGCACACGGCGGCGGGGCTTACGGCGTGCTATATCGCGGGAATCCCGTATTTTGGGAATACGCTGGCTGGGGATGGGTTGTATGTTGCGATTTTGTTCGGAGGGTTCGCGCTGCTCGAGCGGCTCATCCCCATGCTGCGCGCCGGCGAGTCCGAGCTGACTTGCTAGTGTCGCGATACAAAGCAAAGCGATACATGACTCAAGGCGAGCATTGCATTGTAGGTGAGCGAAAAGCTTCGCATTTTCAGAGGGATGCTTCGCTTCGCTCAGCATGACAGGGTGACAGGATGATGCACC
>Ga0187782_10001320_pt1 | contig 17886 bp, 14 predicted proteins | sample 0715_SJ02_MP15_2_FD_132454 | JGI IMG/M metagenome (GOLD analysis project Ga0187782, IMG submission 132454) | Tropical peat soil microbial communities from peatlands in Department of Meta, Colombia - 0715_SJ02_MP15_20_MG | ecosystem: Environmental > Terrestrial > Soil > Wetlands > Peat | place...
CGTGCCGCACTCTGCGTGCGAAATTTCTCCAGCCTCAAAGAAGATGATTGCGTCCGTGTCCCCAGCGTTGATATGGAGAGCGCCGGTTTGGCGCGCTTGGCCGAGCATCTGGATCACGCCCGGAAGATCGAGGTGAGAGAGGCTGCCGCTCAGGGCCGTCTCGGCGCTTGAAAGCATCTGCGTGGGTTGAAAGCCATCCTGTCGACTGAGCAGAAAACTACGCACGTGTGCGGCGATTTCCACAGGCGAGCGGCGGCGATCGACGAAATCATCGCACCCCACACGATAGGCCTCGAGCAAGGCTTGGTCCCCTCCGCTGCCGACAGCGATCAGAGGGATGCCGGCCGTTTTGGGATCAGCGCGAAGAATCGGCGCGATCTCAAATGCGCCCATTTCGCGCAGATTCGTGGCGCAGATAATCGCAGCAGGAGGGTTTCTTTCGAGCATCGTTAGCGCATAGGCTGCCTGCATGCTGGGAACGACGTCGAAGCCTTGCTGCGCGAGCGCGTCGCTGAGGCGCTTGGAAAAATACACGTTACTATCGATCAGCCAGATGCGCGGAAGTAGGGTGGGTGCGTTCATGAGGGAAACTCCGCACCAGGCGATTCGCTTTGGTTGGCGGGATGACAGGCAGCCAGCGCGCCGAAGTCGAGGACTTCCACCGAATCGTCCGGGAGCGCCAGTGTTCCGGCCACCCAGGAGGAATGATCGGCCGCGGGCGGGAGGATCTCGCCCGAAGCGAGCTCGCATTCGCCATTCACAGCAATCGCACCGAGATCGCTCGCCTGGTTGGCCCGGCAGCGCGCGATCAGATAGAACCGTTGTGCGGTGGAAGACCGCCCGACGAGCAGAGAAGCAGCGTCGTAGACCGGCACAATTCGCCCGCGGCGCACGATTACACCAGCAAGCAGTGGTGAGGTGTGTGGAAAGCGGTGCAGGCGCACCGGAGGCGCGAGTTCGACGACCGTCTCCGCCGGCAGAGCAAAACGCCGGTGGCCGATCTGCAAGACGACAAAGGAACGTTGCGCCGTATTCTCTCGAGCGTTCATGAGGGAAGGGCCCGTCCGAGCTCGCCGGGAGCTGTTGCGGCATCCCTAGACTGATCCAGACACGCAAGGTCCTCGGATGAGAGGAACCCCTCCGGATCGATCACTGGAATTACCGTATCGTCTAGGTAGGCCAGACCGCGATACCAACGGCGTTCGTCCCCCGCGAAAGCCTCCGGAAGCGCATAAACAGCCGAGATTTCGGCCATACGGTCGATGCGGTCGACCAGCACCGCAACGCGCAATTGCCGCAAGATGAGGGCCAGCGCAGGGCGCGTGACTGGCAGGTGAAACTGTAAGCACGCATTCACCACGTAGTAGGTTTGGTGACCGCGCTCAATAGCGTGCCGCACTTTCGGCAGTCCTGGATTTCCGATCTCGATGGCTGCACCGGCCAGACTATCCGTGCTGCGAATCTCCTGCACGGCTTCGGCTCGGATGGCGAACAAATGGTTTGAAACGAAAAACAGAATGACGCGCTCGGGATCGCGCGTGCGGCGCGGCTTCATGCTCGGCTCCGTTTTGGATTTCATCGTACGACCACCGGAGCCAGACGGCCGAGTTTTAAGATGCGCTTTTCAAGCGCGGCGGCGATGTTGTCAAGCGCCAGCACTTCGTCGACGGCACCTGCCTGGATGGCCTCCGACGGCATCCCGAAAATCATGGACGTCGCTTCGTCCTGGGCGATGACGTAGCCCCCTGCGGCCTTTACGGCTTTTGCCCCTTTCGCGGCATCGCTTCCCATTCCCGTCATCACCACGCCGATGGCCAACGGGCGCGCGTACGCCGCGATCGTTTCAAACGCCACATCGGCGCACGGACGGTAGCCATCAATTCGCGGGCCAGAATCGAGCGAGATTTTTCCCGCCATCGACAGACGTAAGTGGTGCGACCCAGGGCAGACGTAGATCACGCCAGGCTGAGGCGTTTCGTTTGCTTCGGCCTCCTTCACTGGCAGCGCGGAGATCTCCGCGAGCTGCACGGTAAACTGCTTGGTGAAAGTCGCGGGCATGTGCAAAACCAAAATCGCGGCCGCTGGAAACTCTTTGGGCAATCCGGATACGACGCGGGTCACGGCCGCCGGGCCGCCCGTCGATGCCGCGACCACAATCAGCGGGAATTTGCCGCCGTGCGGCGCGGCAGTAAAAGACCGACTCGCGCCGGAACCGGCCGGCATTGCAGGCATAGCCAATTTCGAGCGTGTCGCGGTGCGGACGACGCGAACTTTGGCAGCCACCTTGAGTTTGCGGGTAAGTTCGTCGCGCACTGTCGTCATGTCCAGGTCAATTCCGCTCGAAGGCTTGGGAACGAAATCGATGGCGCCGAGGTCGAGCGCTTTTAGCGTGCTCGCGGCACCGTCGCGCGATTCTGAGCTTACGATCACGATCGGTCGCGGATGCTGCGACATGATCAACTCGGTTGCCTGCAGCCCATCCACATGCGGCATGTTGATGTCCATCGTGATCACATCAGGACGCAGCGATTCGGCTAGTGCCACCCCGTCGCGGCCGTCGCGGCCTTGCCCAACGACCTCAAGCTGCGGATCGGAATTGATGATCTGCTCGAGCACCTTGCACATAAAAGGGGAGTCGTCGACGACCAGGACGCGGATTTTCTTACCGGAAGCGTTGGCCATATCAATCCTGCCGCAGCAAGACGCTCGCTGCGGGCCTCCCCTTCGGGACGTCTGAGCCGATCAGACCCTCCACCGTGGCAAGCAACTGGTCCTCCTGCACCGGCTTGGTGAGGAAGCCCATCGCGCCCTCCTTCATGGCGCGGTCCCGATGCCTTGCGCCCGCGCGCGAAGTCACCACCAGAACCGGGATGCGTCGGGTCACGGGGTCCTGCCGAAGGTGGGCCATCAGCTCGTAGCCGTTCATGCGCGGCATTTCCAGATCCGTGATGACCAGGTGGCATCCTATCTGCGCGACCACTTCGGCGGCTTCCAGGCCATCGGATGCGAGCTTCACGCGATAGCCGGCCTTTTCGAGCATGCGACCCACAAACTTGCGCACGCTGATAGAATCGTCGGCAACCACAACCACACGGTCGTTGCCAATCGGATCGACCGCTTCGGCCGGGATGGTGCCGGCGGCGACCGCCTCCGCTCCCGGCGCGAAAACCCGGGCGGCTGGAGAGGAAGCGGGCAAGGCATTGCGGTCAGCTGCCTCCCCGGAGACAAGCCGGTTCAAATCGATCAGTAGGATCAAGCTGCCATCGGAAGCAATGGTAGTGCCCGGAAACAGTTTGACGCGCCGAAGATAATCACCGAGATTTTTGATGACGATTTCGTCCTTGCCCAGCACCTCTTCGACGACGACGCCCACCTGTCGTCCGGCCACTTTCACGATGACCATATGGAAATAGCCGTTCAGCGGTTCGAGCGGCTGCAGTAGGAGCCTGAGATCGAGGCGCACGACCTCGGTCACCACATCGCGCACACGGGTCAAAAGCTTGCCGCCAACGTCTTCGATTTCCGACGGTCGCAGACGACGAATCTCTTCGACCACAGCGAGCGGAAACGCGAACACGGACTTGCTGCAGCGCACAAAAAGCGCCTGCGAGATGATCAATGTGAGCGGGAGCTTAACGGTGAAACAGGCGCCGCGGCCTGTTTCCGAACGCACTTCGATTTCGCCGTTGAGCGCATGGACATTCGAGCGAACCACGTCCAACCCGACTCCTCGCCCGGCCAGCTCCGATTTGGAGGGGGCCGTAGAAAATCCGGGACGGAACAGGAATTCGCGCAATTCGCGATCGCTCAACTCGGTAGCGCTAACGGGGGAAACGGCACCCGATTCGATAACGCTCTGGCGAACAGCTTCATAGTCGATCCCGCGGCCATCGTCTTCCACTTCGATGAAGATGTGATTGCCCCGATGGTACGCGCGGACGGCCACGCGGCCCTTTTCCGGTTTCCCTGCGGCCAGGCGCGTCTGAGGATTTTCGATTCCATGGGCGACCGAATTGCGCACGAGGTGAATCAGAGGATCGGAAACATGCTGGATGATGTTGTTGTCCAGCAGCGTGTCGGCACCCTCGAGCGAGATGTCAACCGCCTTACCGGCAGCCTTCGCGGCATCTCGGAGCGTGCGAGACAAGCGCGTGTAGAGATTGCCGATGGGAACCATGCGCGCAGCGGTGATTTCGTCCTGCAGGTGGTGGGCGAGCTTCGTGAACTCGTCGATATCGGCGTCCACGCGGCCCATGAAACCTTCGAGCTGGGTGAGGACTTCGCTGACGTCAGCAGAAATCTCCGTGAGCGAGCGCGAAAGGATATTGAAATCATCGTAGCGGTCCATCTCGAGATCACTGAACTCGAGCAGATCGTTCGAGGTGACCGGGGCAAGCGCAGCGACGTGTCCGTGGAAGGTGTCCATCTGGGGCGGCTGGCTCCCGGGCACAAGGGTGGGACGAAGGCGACTGAATTCATGCTTTTCCTGAAACTCGGAGACTTTGGCCGTCAGTCGCGCCTTCGAAAACTGCAAGACTTCGACGAGCTTCTGAAGTTCGGACAAGCGACCCAGCATGCGGGTCCGGTTGATGACGAGTTCACCGACCGCGTTCATCATGCGATCCAGCCACTCCAGCGACAAACGCACAGACTTGGCTTGAGGAAGCGCTGCGATCGGTCGTGGCGGACTGCTCCCGGACGGCTCGGTCGCTCCTGCTATGGCGCCCGACGACGTTTGCGCGACAGACGCCTCGGTCTCCGCAGTCTCTTCCGGGGCCAGTTCTAGAATGCGGGCCAGAAGCGGATCGACTGCAGCGGCCATTTCGGCCTCGCTCGGCCATTGGCGGTGGAGGAATCGCTTGAGTACATCGACGGATTGTAGGAAGAGATCGACGATTTCGGCGCTCGGCTGAAGCGCGCCATCGCGCAGGCGCCCAATCAAGTCCTCCACACGATGGGCGACCGCCGAGAGCCGGTGCAGACCCACCTGTGCAGCGGAGCCCTTAATCGTGTGCATGGACCGAAACAGGCGGTTAATGTCATCGGCATTCGGGTTTCCCTCGAGTGCCAGCAGGCATTCGGTTACGGCCTGTAGATGCTCTTCGGCTTCGGGAATGAAAAACTCGAGGACCTCTTCGGGAACTTCATCGTCCTGCGGGAGACGTTCGGCGAGCGAGGGCCCGGAAAACACAAAGGGAACGGGTTCTCCCAAGCCCACCGGTTCACCGGCCGCTTCGTCAAAAGCACCCGCCCCCACCGCGGCGGGAAATGCAAAAGCGTAGCGCTGCTTAAAGGCAGCAATGTCGCTCGAAGTTTCCCCTCCGCTTGAACTGATCTGCAGTAGGTCGAATTCCAAAACGGAAATCGCATCGGAAAGAAACTCGGTGAGCGGGCCGTGCATGTCCTGGGTGAGCGTAGCGTTTAAAGCGTAGTGAAAGATGTGGGCCATCTTGGCTGCGACTTCGGAAAATTCCGGGAAGCCGTAGCTGGCGGACGTACCCGCGAGGGTATGGGCGGCAATGTACAGTTTTTCAAGATTCTCGCGCCCAGGCTCAGGCTCTTGCAACATTCCGGAATACTCGCGCAGGTACTGGAGGTTTTCCGAGGCCTCCTGGAGGAACAGTTCGATCGATTCCTGATTCGGCGCGCTCATTGAGCTCCCTCAACCAGGGCAGGTGTCCGGCGCATCTCACTCGCCGCCGCACCCGGCTTGCGGTACAGCCGGCAATCGCCGAAAACCGCGGGCTCAAGCTTCACAGCCACGTTGGATAGGGTCTCGGCGTGACCGAGAAGGAAGTACCCTCCCGGCTCCAGGGCGTCATAGAAACGACGAAGAATCGAGAGCCTTCGGTCATCGGAAAAGTACATGAGCACGTTCATACAAAAAATGCAGTCGAATTTGCCGACATACACGGACTCAGCCAGATTCATCTGCGCAAACGAAATCATGCGGCGCACGCGCGGCCTCACCTGAAAACCGTGTTTGGTCGCCGTAAAGCAGTTCTCCAGCTGGGCCGGCGAAAGGCCTTCGAGCGTACGCTTGAGGTAGGCGCCGCGCTCGGCGTGGCGGAGGGCGCGCCGGCTCACGTCGGTGGCCAAGATTTCGACCTCCCACGCCTCGGCAAATTTGAGCGCGTCCAGCACCGTGATCGCGATCGAGTACGGCTCCTCGCCCGTCGAGCAACCCGCGCTCCAGATGCGAAGGGTGCGTGGATTCTCCCAGAACTTCCGCTCCTCAACCTCCGGCAGGATTCGTTTGTCGAGCGCTTCAAATACCGCCGGGTAGCGAAAGAAGGACGTCTCCTGCGTCAGCAGCTCCTCGAGCAGCGCCTCGTACTCGATGCTCGAGCGGCGTATCAGGCCGAGCAGCTCGGAACCACTCGCCAACTTTTTCTCCGCAAGGTGCGCGCGCACGCGGGTGGAGAAGAAACGCTCCCGTGAGGAGTCGAATAGAATCGCGGACCTTTGCTCGATAAGCGTGCGAATCTGATCGAGCTCCAATTCGGTGAGCCTGGCAGCCGCAACTGGGTGCTGTTTCATGTTCGGCGTTCAGCTCCAGCAGGCACGGATCCTGGAAGTTGCCGTTAGCGGTGCACCCCCGCGGGAACTCGCGCCTCCTCTGTGGCAGCGGCGGCCGCCGAGTCGGACGATCGCGCCGGTTGCGAGCGGAATTGAGCAAGCGCCTCATTGAGCTGGTCGGAGAGCTTGACCATGTTGCCGACTGTCGAGGCCGTCTGCCGCGCCCCCTGCGTGGTTTGGCGCGTGATGCCGGAGATAATCTGCATCGCGTTGGCCACGCCTTCCGTTCCGCGTACTTGCTGCTTCGAAGCGAGCGAAATTTCCTGAACCAGTTCAGCCGACTGCCGCACCACACTGGAAATGGCTTCTAGCGCCTTACCGGCCTGATCGGCGAGACCTGCGCCCACCTCCACTTCGCGCGTCCCGTCTTCCATGACCACCACGGCCTCGTTCGTTTCCGCCTGAATAGCCTTGATCAGAGCGGCAATGTCTTTCGTCGCGCTGCGAGAGTGTTCGGCGAGCTTGCGGACCTCGTCCGCGACCACCGCAAAGCCACGACCGGCGTCACCGGCGCGAGCGGCCTCGATGGCGGCATTGAGCGCGAGCAGGTTCGTCTGTTCGGTGATGTCGTTGATTACGTTAATGATTTCGGAGATCTCCAGCGAGCGGTCGCCGAGCGACTTGATTTTCTTGGCCGTGGCCTGCACCGACGAGCGGATCCGCTGCATGCCTTCCAGCGTATCGCTCACCGCCCGGTTGCCCTGCTCGGCGGCGTCGAGCGCCCGGCGGGCGGCTTCCGCGCTGGCTTCGGCGTTGTTGGACACCTGCTTCATCGAAACCGTCAGCTCCTCGACGGCCGATGAGGTGTTGGTGATCTCCTGGTCTTGCTGTGTCGCGCCCGCCGTCATCTCGTCGGCCGCATTGAGAATCTGGTTTGCGCTCGTGCTGACGTCAATCGCGGCCTTCCGCACGCGCTCGAGAACTTTTGTGAAGTTGTCCAGCATGAAGTTCACCGAATCGACGACATTGCCAAGCGCGTCGTTGGTGACCTTGCCGCGGATGGTCAAGTCGCCGCGCGCGACTTGATTGATCGTGCCAAGCAGGTCGGTGATGCTGCGCTGCAGCGAATCCTGCGCCTGCTGGTTCGTCGCCGCATGCGCCACTTTGGCGACCGCACGATTGCAGTTTTCGGCAATAAAACCGAACTCATCGTTGCTGTCAACCTCCGCGCGCGCCCGCGCGTCCCCGGCGGCAAAACGCTCCGAGAATTTCGCAAGTTCAGTGGCCGGCGTGACCACCTTCTTGTTCAGCACGAAGAGCACGATGATGGCCGTCAGGAGCGCAAACGCCACCGCGCCGACCAGTGGCCCACTGGCGCTTCCCGGCATCGAAGACAGGTCGAGCAGAGCGGCTCCGCCGGAATTCCGGCCGGCGTGGTACGCGAGGGCCAAAACACCGAATAATGCCAGGCTGGTCCAGAAGACCAAGAGCCAGATGGTCGAACTCAAACGAGATCTCATGACTTCCTCCCCAAAACGTGCGCACCGATGGATTCTGCGCGCGCCGCTTCGACCGAGATCCTCGGCGAGCGGCCTTCGAACTCAGGTGGTCCCATTTCTTGCGAAGAAAATTGAACCATCAAATCACCGGCACTGGAAAAACGTCGGTCAGACGCCGGAGGTCTACAACCAACGCCAGGCGATCGTCGTGCCGCAGCATCCCGCGACAGTGCGGCACCTCCGCCGGAGCCTGATCGAGCAAGGCGTCTTCGGCTGCGGCATACGTGCCAATCACCTCATCGGCGGCGATTCCCAGTCGCAGATCCTCGCCGTGCGCGTCATCGTTAAAAGCGGCGACGACCACGTGCTTCGGCAGCAAGCCCGGCCGACGGCCCTCGGTAAAGGCGATGTCCATCAAGGGAACGATCGTCCCGCGCAGATTGAAAATGCCCATCAAGAACGCGGGAGCCAGCGGAATGCGCGTCACCGCCGGCCAGTCCACAACTTCCTCCACCTCGAGCACCGAAAGACAGAATCGCTCCCGACCAGCACGAAACACACAGTACTGGCGCTCGGGGCGGCGCTCTTCCGAGAATGCTTCGCCTTCTACGAACTCACCCTCGGGCCCTGCGAGCAGGCTTGCGTTCTCGTTCTCAGCTGTCATCATGCAAACCTTTTCACCGTGCTGATCAATTCGTCCGGCGTGAAGGGCTTGGCCACAAAGCCGTTGGCACCTTGTTGCTCACCCCAATAGCGATCGCTCGGCGTCGCTTTTGAGGTCACGAGGATTACGGGAATTTGCGCAAAACTCTCCTGACTCTTCAAGTCGCGGCAGGCCTGAAACCCATTGCGGCGGGGCATCACGACATCGAGCAGGATTACGTTCGGGCGCTCTTCTTCGATCGCTTCCTCGATCTTCGTCGGGTCGGAAATTCCGACCGAGCAATAGCCGGCTTGCTCAAGCACCGATTGGAGCAGGCGGATCTCAGCCTGCGAGTCGTCAACGACCAATACTTTCTTCACCACTTCCACACCTCCAGAAATAGCACCCACAATCGATTTGCAACTCCTTGTCCACCCCTCTCGCCTGTTCACAACACCTCGGGAATCAGGTAACTGGTTGATTTCCGTTGCCCTTACAGGCACTCCGATACGCTTCATACGCGGCCTGCCAAGCGGCCGGAGGCCGTTTCTGTCTCAGCTTGAGATTCTTTCTCACCGAGCCGCATTTCCGTAGCCAACGATGAGAACCGCTGCATGATTTCATGAAGACGCAGCGCCATGGTGTGAATCGTCTGGATCTGGTCACGGCATTCGCTGGGGACGCGACCAGGCTCGAGCAGCAAGAGGTCCGCGTTGCCCAATACGGAGGTGAGGGCATTGTTCACGCTCGGGCGCATCTCCAGCATGTAACGGCCGAGCGTTGCATGCGATTGGGAGCCGAGCGCTTGACGTTCGGCGTGTTGCGCGCGCGCGACGGCATCCACGCGCCGAAGGGCTTCGAGAGAGACCAGGATCAGAGTGCTCGGCCAGCCGTCTTGCATTGGCACGAGCAGCAGATGGGGATATTCGGCATGAAGCGAGGGGATGTCTTTTTCATCAGCAACGCAAACTGCCGCCGAGCCGGGGGTGACGCTTGCGGAGGCCAAAATCGGCGCGCGTTTCTCATCGCGCGCCGGACCAATGATGGAAAGGTCGTAGCCCGCGCTGCTGGTGGCCTGCCAAACGTCACTTGTAACGATGGTGATTCCAGGAACGTATCTTTCGGCCTGCCAGCGTGCTGCGACGGTGCGCGCAAACTCGGTATCGTCGGATACGATCAAAACGCTTGCGTGGTTCAACGACGCACGCTCCCTGGCCTAGCTAGGACTGGAGTCCTTCCGCTTCCTCAATAAAGGAGAGCAGTCGCTTCGTGCTGATTCCTAGATTCACGGCAGCCTCGGTGCGCTTGGCCTTCTTCGACTGTTCCACACGCCCTTGGTAGTAGGAGACTTCGGTGCGCGCGAAAGCCAGCGCAGACCGAAGAGCGCTTTCATCTCCCGACCGCTTTCGCTTGTCCGTGGCCACTGCCAGCAACGCACGCGCGACGACGGCGCGGCGCAGATCTTCGGCGTCCTGATCGCCTTCGCTGACGAAGGCGGCAACTTCCCAAGAGGAGAGGAGAACCTTGGTATCCTGCAAGACCACCGTCGACATCGAACGACCGCGCGATGGAGGTGCGGCGATCAGCTGCTCCCAGATAGCCTCCATACACGTTTCGGGGTCCACCTCGGCCCCACCGGCGGCGTTGGCCCCGGACTCCACAGCCGCGGGCACGGCGGTCGTGGGAACCTTCGGACCTGCCTGATCTGGGGTGAGTGAACCCGCCTTCGGCGCAACCGGACGCGGAGCAGCCGGGACCGAAGCAGGAGCTGCTACCGGCATCTGTGGCTCGAGAGACGGAGCAGGGGTCTCCAGCTTTGCAGCCAATGGATCGGAGAGAGGATCGGCGGTCTTGCGTGCGAGTGCTTCCTCAAGCGCCGTGCGTACGGCAAGGAGCTGCTCAAAGGCACGATGCACCGAGCTTTGCGTGTAGTCCTTTTGGAACGGCTGCCGCCAGTTTTCGCCGAAGAAACGAAGCTGTGCGGTTGTTTCGGCGGCCGAAAAGCCCGCGCCGCGGCAATCCACGGTCTTCACGCCGAGAGTTTCGAGCTTGTCGACGGCCTCCACCACAGCCTTTAAGTCCGCGTGGAGCATGCGAATAAACGCAAGTCGTAGAAGAAAATTGAACCGGCAGAACGCAACGAGCGCGGCGGGGTCGTAGAACATCGGCCCAGCGGAATCCTTAAGCAAGCGTCCTTGTTCAACGAGTCCGTCCTCCATCAAGTCGCGCAGGCTATGGCAGTGCTTGGTCTTGTCCAAAATTTCTTCCAGGGGCGCACACCATGCGAGCGGCGTCGGATCGGCCTGTGGAAGCACGGGCGCTAAGATGCGGGCGACATCGGCGCGGGTAATCTCTTTGTGGATCAGGCCTTCTTCTTCTGAAGCGCAGAGAGCGAAGTACTGCACAAGAAGCAAATCGATTTTGTCGCGATCGAAGTTGGTCTTATCGGGCTTACGCAGCTGGCGCTGGGCGAGTGCACGCAGGCTCTCCTTGTTTCCGTTCAAGATCTCAGGCGCCAGCTGACGCAGCTGGAACGCCATGATCTTTTCATCCAACGCATCGAGCCACTTCATATCTCGGTCGAAGGTACTCCGAGTAGGCCGAGCGGGCGGCAGCTCGCCGGCTGGGTAGGGTGGCGACGCGAGCTGGAATTGCTGCGCCAGAGCCGCGTAGAGGGGATAGGCGAGACGGGCTTCCCTCCACCGGGCAGCCAGTTCTTGCGGGCTGGGGCCGCCTGCGTCCTGCTGGATCATCGCAACCGGGGCCTGGATGGTCGTTTTCTGAGTCATGGCTTAATGATCCAATTCCCGACTTCCGTGATGAACCGCGCCGCAACGGCCTTGCGGCCGTCGTGGTATCGCACCGCAACGACCGTGGCGCGGGCATCCAGTGATCCGTCGGAATTTACAAGGCGCAGGCGGTCTTCGAATTCTAGTGGGAGCGTGGAAGCGAACAGCACTTCCTGCGGCGTTCCAAATTCGATCACGGTCTGCTCCTGCAATCGGCGCCTGCCGGCCGATAGCGTCGTCACGCGGACGGGAAGACGGACGGCGGAAGCAGCGGGAAAAAGCTCGGCGAGTTTCTCGACGCAGGTTGGTTCCGCGAGAACCGAGACGGCATCGTTTACGTCACGAGACACGGCACGGAATCCTTTCCATCAGACCGATGCCCCCGACCGAGAGCAGCGACCCCCCGTAGGCAGATCGAATTTTCGGTTGCACGGGTAGAGCCAAAGGCTCGGCGCGTGGGCCGATTCTAAGTGATTCGTCTGCTTGACCTTGGCGGAGAGTTCGGCGCGTCGCACGCATCGGGTGTCTCAGCGTGACACGAATCCGTCTCAACTCGGAACTCACGTGGGTCCGTCGATCCGGCGAGGCGTTTTGGAATCGGCCTTAGGAAGTCCGTCCGACCAGTTGCGGATGGGGCGAGCGCAGCGGAATTTGATAGCGCTTTAGCTTGCGATAGAGCGTGGCGCGGCTGATGCCGAGCATTCGTCCGGCGAGGACCTTGTCGCCACCGGCCTGCTCAAAGACACGCAAAATGGTAATGCGCTCTAGGTCCGCAAGGGCCGTCGTAGAAAGGTCTGCCGGGTCTCGAGGATTCCCCCCGATCTCTTCAGACCCCCGGACGGTCGGCGGCAGATCGCCAACGTCAATCGTGTGATGGTCTCCCAGGGCGATGGCGCGGGCGATACAGTTTTCGAGTTCGCGGACGTTGCCGGGCCATTCGTATTGCAGGAAACTTTTCATGGCCGAGGGCATGACCTGGACGTTCTCGCCGGGAGCATAGCGATCGAGGAAACAATGGACCAATTGCGGGATGTCGGACTTGCGTTCTCGCAGGCTCGGCAGGTGCACGCTGACGACATTCAGACGGAAATAGAGATCCTTGCGAAATGTGCCGGCTCGATAGGCAGCCTCCAGATCGCGGTTCGTCGCAGCGATGACACGGACGTCGACCGCCATTCTTTCGTTGCTACCGACCGGCCGAATTTCCCGCTCCTGCAGCACGCGCAGCAGCTTGGCCTGCATTTCGAGCGGCAGCTCACCAATTTCATCCAGAAATATCGTGCCCCCGTTCGCTGTCTGAAATAGGCCGGCCTTGGATCTCAGAGCGCCGGTAAACGCGCCTTTCTCGTGGCCGAAGAGTTCACTCTCCATCAAGGTCGGAACCAGAGTGCCGCAGTCCACGGCAATGAAGGGCATTGGCGCGAGCGGACCACGGAAGTGAATGGCGCGTGCCACCAGCTCTTTACCCGTACCGCTCTCACCGACGATCAGTACCGGCGTGCGAGTGTCCTTCAGCCGTGATACTATCCGGAGCACATCCTGCATATTCGCGGACGTCCCGATAATTCCTTCCAGCTGTGTTTCCGCGCTGACGCGCTCACGCAGAAATTGGTTTTCTGTCACCAAGCGGACCTTCTCCGCCATGCGCTGCAAAAGCTGCCGAAATCTCTCGACGCGAAAAGGTTTTTCAATATAGTCGTAGGCCCCTTGTCGCATGGCTTCTACCGCCGATTCAATCGAGCCATGCCCGGTCATGATGGCAACTTCGGTGTGGGGTAGCACCTCTTTGATCTTTCGCAGCAATTCGGTACCGGACAAGTTGGGTAGTTTCAAATCCGCGACAACAATGTCGGGCTGGGCCGTTTCGATCGATCCGAGCGCCGCTTCTCCCGTTTCCGCCTCGGCACAAACGAAATGGAGTCCCTGGCCGACCGTCATGCACAGTCGCCGGATACTTTGTTCATCATCGACGATCAAGAAGCGAAGCTGTGATTCCTCTTTCATGGAGTCGCCATTGGACCTTGCTTCACGGCGCGGCCTCGGCGGCCAATACTTCGACGGGGCGGGAGGCGATCGGTAAACGCACGGTAAAGGTGCAGCCGATGCCATCGGCGTGGTTCTCGCCAGCGATTTCGCCCTGATGCGCCCGCACGATCCCGTAACAAATACTCAGGCCCAGCCCGGTGCCCTTGCCGACTTCTTTGGTGGTAAAGAACGGATCGAAAATCCGCTCGGGGTGCGAAATCCCCGGACCGTTGTCGCGCAGCCGGATTTCGATTTGACCGGCACGGACTTCGGTGGTGATCTCAATGCGGCCGGGCCGCCTCACGTCGCGGATGGCGTCGTAGGCATTATTAAGAATGTTGAGAAACACCTGTTGCAGTTGGTGGGGATCGCCGGCCAGAAGAGGCAGGTCTTCCTGATAGTTTTCCACGATTTCGATTCCGTGATTGGAACAATCATAGGCACGAAGCTTCAACACGTGTTCCAGGAGCGTGTTGATCTGCACCGGTTCGCGCTGTGCCGGCATGTGCCGAGCGAAGCTCAGCAGGTTCTGAACGATCCCGCGCGTACGCTGTGCCTCCTGAAGGATGACCTTCAGTTCCTGCTTCGCATCGGCTGGAATCGCTGGATTTTCCAACAGGAGATCGGCGAAACCCACGATGGCGGCGAGGGGATTGTTGACCTCGTGCGCCACCCCCGAAACCAGCTGGCCGAGCGCAGCCATTTTCTCCGTGCGCATCAATTTCGCCTGAAGCTCCGCTGCATCAGTGACGTCCGTCATGACGACCACGACGCTATTGATTTCGCCCTGCTCGTCGCGCATTGGGCTCAGGCTTACGGAGAACTGTCCGGTCGTCGCGTTTCCGCGCGAAATGGGAGTCTCGAGATTATCGATCGCTGCACCTTCCAGAGCGCGCTCGACTGCCTCGGCAAAGATGGGGCGCCGCGGGGGAGGCACCATGTCGACCAACGGACGGCCAAGCAGCTCGTCGTGTCGATATCCGGCTTCCAGGCAGCGGCGGTTCAGATAGCTGATGAGCCCTGCGGTATCGACCACCAGGATCATGCTCTGCGTGTTGTTCAAAATATTGCGGTTGAAATCGCGCTCCCGCCGATAGCGGCGCTCTGCTTCCCGGCGGTCGGTAATGTCTTTCAGCGCGTGTACGGTGCGGGCCCCCTCGTCCTCGGCGGCACGGATGCGTGACGTCGAAACCAGATAGGTGCGATCGCCAGCGATGTGAATGAACTCCTCGTGTGGCGCTTTCAGGTTGCGGCAGAAGGGGCAGCGGCCGCTCTCTCGGGCCGTGGCCAGGAGCGTGAGCGATCCAATGTCCGTCCCGACGACAGCGTTAGGCGGCACACCGAGCAAGTCTGCCAGGGCACGGTTCAGGCGCAGTACGCGGCCCGCCGGATCATGTACGACGATGAAATCTGAAATCGCGTCAACATCTTCCACCCACTGTTTGCGAGATCGCTCGATGCGGGAAAAAAGCTGCAGGTTCTCGAGTGCAACCGACGCGTATCCGGCAAGCGCATCAAGCAATTGGCGTTCGTTTCCGGAGGGCTCGCCCTGCAAGTCCACCAAGCAAAGTATGCCCAGAAGCTTTTGATCGCTTCCGGTGAGCCGGACCATCCATACAGCGTGCCAGCCCAGTGCGTCCGCCATTGCAGCGCCCAAGATGGCGGAAGCCGTGCCAACCAGAAGGGACTCGGTTCGACGGTCGGCTTCCTCAGCCAGGCGAGCTGCCAGTCGCTGCTGGATCAGAGGGTCCCAGCGCTCGGCCGGTCCGCTCAGAGCAGCGATTTCCCACTCCGAACCTGGGCGTAGTGCCAAGGCAGCCGCCCGCGCGCCGAAAATCTCAGCAGCGCGAGACGTGAGTCGCCGGGTTAACTCCGCCCGACCGATCGAAGGGCTCAACTCGCGAGTCGTGGCAGAGAATTGGCCGAGCAAGCCCTCGAAGGAGCGATCGACGTGGGCAGAAACTGCCCGCATTCGTCTTAGGGCACGCATAACAGGTCGGGGACTCAGCAGACTGCCTCTACACAAAGACGTTACGGTCCCATCTCATTTTGAGTCAAGCCATGTGCCGGCCGAGGTTGCTGAAATGAACAATCCGGCAGATGTCGCATCCTGAGACCTTCGGCCACCGGCAGGGCATCTGGTGAGACACGGATGAGTCTTGAAGCGATCCTCCCCTAGGCGTGACTCTACCGAAAGGCTCCCTATATCAATCACTTAAGCGGGCATATGCGCGATTTGGCCGCCGGGGCGAGAATCGGTCGAGCGTGGCATTGGCCGTGCAAATTTCCGCTGCAGGGGTTTTCTGCTTTTGGGGAGGATGACTTTGATGAGAAGGCAACTCATAGCCGTTGGGCTTGGGCTGGCGCTGTTAGGGGGTGGATCTTCCGTCATGCCCCGGAAATTACTCGCGCAAAACGCCCCCGCTGCCGACGAGAGCAAGCGCAAGGTTCGAACCAGGGTCGTACCGGAATATCCGGCCTTGGCACGACAGATGAACGTCACAGGCAAGGTCAAGATCGAGGCCACGATCGCTGCCGACGGCCACGTGCTCAGCACGCGCGTCGTGGGCGGAAGCCCTTTGCTGGTGAACGCTGCGCTCGAAGCTCTAAAGCAGTGGCGCTTCGAACCCGCTTCCAAAGACACAATCGAGATCATCGAGTTCGAATTCAACGGGCAGGGGTCCTGACCCGCTACGTGCGGGTTCGACCGAAGTGCTGAGCGGTCAGGAGGCGTTTTCAGATGACGATCCGTAAGAGACTGCTGTGGGGATTTGGTGCCATCCTGGCGATCATGGCTTTCTTGCTTATTGTCAACATCTTTGCGGTGTTTCGCCAGTACAGCACGCGCGACGCCGTGCGGGATACCCTTGCCGACGTGCAGGTGATCGAAGGTGTTCGCTATCGCATCATCGAAAATCGCCTAACGCTTGGCAACTACTTGCTGAGCGGCGATCTCCGGGACGAGGACAAGACCAACAAAGGGATTAGCGAACTGGAGGGGCTCCTCAAAGAGGGCGAAACCAAATCCACCAACGCTCCCCTGCGGGCCATGCTTGCTCAGGTGGAGGAAAACGAGCGCGGTTGGACGGAACAGTTCGCCAGGGCAGTGATCGCCAAACGGCATCAGGTCGATTCCGGAGACGCCACGGTTTCCGATTTACAGATTTTTTATCTGCAGCATGATCCCGTCACCTGGACCAATAAATCGGTCCTGCTGCTTGACCAGGCCAGCCAAGCCGTGCACCGAGCGCAGGACGAATCGAATGCCAGCGCCTCAGCGGCCACACTTTGGAGTGCCGTCCTCGTCATAACAGGCACGCTCTTCGCGGTTGTGCTCGGCGGAGTGATCGCTCTTAGGACCGAGAAGGCCATTACCGTGCCGCTGACCCATTTGATCGAAGTGGCGCATAAGATCGGTGCTTCGGGCGACCTCGATCAGACGATCGAATCCCATCAGGGCGATGAAGTGGGACTGCTCGCGGACAACTTCAACAAAATGATCATCCATTTGAAAGAGATGGCCTCCGTTTCCGCGGCCATCGCCGAGGGTCAACTCTTCGTCACCGTGCAACCGCGATCGCCCCACGACACCATGGCCAAGGCATTCACGCGGATGACGCAGGGTCTGCGCGAACTTGTCCGTCAGGTGCGCGACAGCGCCTCCCAAGTGGCCAGCGCCGCCGGCCAGATGGCCAGCGCTTCCGACGAATCCGCAAAGGTCAGCGTGCAGGCAGCCTCCGCCATCGATGAGGTCACCAGCACCATGCACGAGATGAGCGTCAACGTGCAAAACGTTGTGAAGAACACCCAAGTGCAGGGCTCCAGCGTTGCCGAAACCTCAGCTTCGATCGATCAAATGGTGACGTCGATCGAGCGCGTCGCCGACACGGCCAAAGTCTTGGTAGACATTTCTCATCGCTCCCGCGAAGAGGCCCGCAGCGGCATGATCACCATGGACAAGGCTACCGAGGGGCTGAACCGGACGAGCCAATCGATTCAAGCCTCGTCAGAAATCATCGGTGCGCTGGGTCGGCGAGCCGATGATATTGGCAAGATCATTGAAGTGATCGATGATCTGGCCGAACAAACCAACCTGCTCGCATTGAACGCGGCCATCGAGGCTGCGCGCGCCGGCGAACACGGCCTCGGTTTTGCCGTGGTCGCGGAAGAAGTGCGGAAGCTCGCCGAGAAATCCACGCAATCCACCAAGGAAATTTCCGAACTGATTCAGGGGATCCAAAAGGAAGCGCGCGAAGCGGTCGAAAACATGGAGAAAAGCACGGCCATGGTGCAAGAAGGTTTGGTGCTGAACAAAGACCTCAGCCTCGCACTGGACAAGATCTCCGACGTGGTTTCGGAGGTTTACAAGTTCTCGCAGGAGATCGGTCAGGCGACCACCGAACAGTCCAGC
>Ga0187782_10001321_pt1 | contig 17882 bp, 18 predicted proteins | sample 0715_SJ02_MP15_2_FD_132454 | JGI IMG/M metagenome (GOLD analysis project Ga0187782, IMG submission 132454) | Tropical peat soil microbial communities from peatlands in Department of Meta, Colombia - 0715_SJ02_MP15_20_MG | ecosystem: Environmental > Terrestrial > Soil > Wetlands > Peat | place...
AGCTACGTCGGCACCGATCCGCTGCCGGACACGTTCAAGGACGGCGCGCAGGCGCTGGTCGAAGGCCACCTGCAGCCGGACGGCGGATTCGTGGCCGAGCAGGTGCAGGCAAAGTGCGCGTCGAAGTATGAGGCGTCGCCGAACTCCACGCCGGGCGCTCCGACCCAGCCCAATCAAACGCCCGGCCAATCGATGAACCAGGCCTCCGGTTCGCCATCCGGCCAAGGCTGAGAACGGCAGGGGGATTCGCTTGGACATTTTCGGTTCGTTTGCGCTGCTGCTCGCGCTGGGCGCTGCAGTGTATGCGTTCGGGCAGGCATCGCCGGGATCTCGACGCGTCGGCCGCTGCTGACGAAGACCGCGCGCAATGCGGGCATGGCAGTGTTTGGTCTCGTGACGCTGGCGGTGGCGTCGCTCGAGTTTGCATTCTTCGCGGACGACTTTTCGCTTTCGTACGTCGCCGAACACAGCAATCGTACGCTGCCTCTCTACTATAAGTTCTCTGCTCTCTGGGCCGGGCAGGAAGGCTCTTTGCTCTTCTGGACGTGGCTGCTTTCGATCTACGCCTTCTGGGCGCTTTTCCTGAATCGCAAAAAGCATCCTGAACTGATGCCGTACGTGGGCGTGACGCTCGCAGGCGTGCAGATTTTCTTCCTGACGCTCAACAACTTTGTCGCGAGTCCATTTCGCGTTCTGGGCGGCTTGAACGCTGCCGGTGCGATGCATGTCGCGCGGCTTTCGGACGGCAGCGGGCTCAATCCACTCTTGCAGTACTACGAGATGGTGATCCATCCACCGATCTTGTATCTCGGGTATACGGGCTTCACGGTGCCTTTCGCCTTTGCGTTGGCGGCACTACTGGGCCGCTATCCCGGCGAAAAGTGGATACACATCACGCGCCGCTGGACGATGGTCGCGTGGTGCTTTCAAACGGTCGGTATCCTTCTCGGCGCGCACTGGGCGTACGCCGTGCTCGGCTGGGGTGGATACTGGGCGTGGGACCCGGTGGAAAACGCCGCGCTGCTGCCTTGGATCACCGGCACGGCTTTCCTGCACTCGGTGATGATGCAGGAAAAGCGCGGCATGATGAAGGTGTGGAATGTGTGGCTCGTCTTTGTCACGTTCATGCTATGTGTCCTTGGGACTTCCCTTACGCGCACGGGGATCGTGAGTTCGGTACACGCTTTCGCCGAATCGTCGATTGGAGGCTGGTTCTTCACATTTCTCGGAATCATTCTCGTCGTGTGCCTGGCAGCCTGGTTCAAGAATCGCGATTATCTCTGCAGCGACAATCAACTGGATTCGCTGGTGTCGCGCGAATCGAGCTTTCTTTTCAACAATTTGATCTTGCTGGCTGCATGCTTCGCCGTGTTGTGGGGGACGCTTTTCCCTGTGGTTTCGGAGTTGACGGGAGTCAAACGCAGCGTTGGCCCGCAGTTCTTCGATCAAGTGAATGTTCCCATCGCGCTCTTTCTGCTCTTCCTGACGGCCGTGGGCCCGATTCTTGCGTGGCGCAAAACGTCTAATGACGCGCTCTGGCGGAACTTTGCTTGGCCGCTTGCGAGCGGCGTTTTCTGTGGAATCGTGGCATTCGTCTTCGGTTTCCGCCAATTCTATCCGCTGATTTGCCTGATTCTTTCAGTCTTCGTCACGCTGACAATTGTCGCCGAGTTCTACCGCGGCGCGCGGGTGATTGCCTCGCGCGATGGAACGAACATTTTGACGGCCGTGGGCGAACTCACCATGCGCAACACGCGCCGCTACGGCGGCTACGTGGTTCATTTCGGCATGGTGCTGATCTTCATCGGCATTTCAGGCTCGGCGTTCAACCGGGATATACAGAAGGAAATGAACATCGGCGACACGATTTCGATCGGGCCGTACACGATCCTCTGCCAGAACTTCGACGAGCCCTCGACCAGCGTGTACGCGTCTGACCGGGCTACTTTGGAAGTCCTCCATAACGGCAAGTCGGAGATGATGCTTTACCCGGAGCATCGTGTGTACCTGGCAAGCCAGGTGCCCGAAACGGAAGTCGCGATCGAAAGCTCGCCGCTACGCGATCTCTACGTTGTTTATGCCGGCCGTAGCCCGGAAACAGGCAAGCCGGTGATCCACGCGCACCTGAATCCTCTCGTGAAGTGGATCTGGTTCGGCGGCATCGTGGTCGTGCTGGGGACGGGACTCGCCATGTTTCCCAATCGCAGCACGGCGCTGGTGTTTCGGCCGGCCAGCGAGAAAGCCTGGGGCGAAAGTGTCGCGCCGCAGACCGCCCCTGCTACTGCGCCGCTCCGCCGCTCGGAAGGCCATGACTAACCAGAATCGCGCAGGCCGCTTCTATTTGATGCTCGCTATTGCTCTCGCACTATCGGCGCTCGCGGTCCCGCCGGCGGCGCACGCGCAGCAGTCGGAGCGGGCGAAGCACCTCGGCGGGCGGATGATGTGCGTCTGCGGATGTAATCAGGTTCTCACCGCCTGCAATCACGTGGGCTGCACGTATTCGCACACGATGCTGAAGGAACTCGACGATCGAATCGCGCGCGGCGACTCCGATGACCTGATCGTGCAATCGTTCATCCAGGAGTACGGCCAGACCGTGCTGATCGATTTGCCCAAGACGGGCTTTACCGGGCTGCTGTGGCTAGTTCCAATTGTGGCGCCGCTGTTCGCTCTGTATTTGTTGTGGGAATTAATCCGGCGATGGCGGCGACGCGCGGTGCTGACGCCGGCTGGGGGAGCGCCAAGCGTTCCTTCAGAGTTGATCGAGCGTGCGCGGAGGGAAGCAGGCAAGGAAGCCGATGAGTGAGATCGACATTCTTGTCGCGTGTGCGCTGCTGACGATTGCGACGGTAGTTTTCGTCTTCGGCGTGCGGCGCGAGGCCTCGGACGCCACGCCTCACCGCACGAAGCTCGATCAGCTGCTCGATCGCCGCGACGCGATCTACGAAAATCTGCGTGATCTCCGGTTTGAATACCGCGCCGGGAAGTTTTCCGAGAAGGACTACGATGAGATCAAGCAGTCGCTCGAAATCGAAGCCGCGCGCGTTTTGGCTGAAATGGACACGCTAACCGGCGGCGCGCCGACGCCCGCCACGCGGCAGGCTGCGTCCGAAAAAGGACGGCGCGCATGAGAACGCGAAGGTGGCACCAGCCACTGATTGCTTCCCTGCTGCTTTGCTTCCTCGCACCCATCTGTTTCGGCGGCACGGTGACGGGCACGGTCACGAACGGCACAACGGGAAAGCCGGCCGCGGGCGTGGACGTGATTCTGATCCAGCTTCAAGGCACCATGCAGCCTGTTGCGGAGACGAAGACGGATGCGAACGGCCAGTATCAGCTCAACCACCCGGCGCTAGGCAACGGGCCGATGCTGATTCGCGCCGTCTATCGCGGCGTCAATTATCACGAACCGGCCACGCCGGGAAAAACAACGGTTGATATTCAGGTGTTTGAGCCGACCGAAAAACCGAGCGCGTTCACCGTCACGGCGCGCGCGATTATTTTGGAACCGGGCGATTCGGGTCTAGTTGTCGACGAGGAATATCTGATCTCGAATAAGACGCAGCCGCCGGTCGCCTTCTACCGCGCAGGTGGCTCATTTGAGTTCTCGATACCGGCGGACGCGCAACTCGGCGACGTGCAGGTCGTCGGCACGAGTGGAATGCCGATCAAGCAGGCACCGATTGATAAGGGCAAGCACGCGGAGGCGATCGACTATCCGTTCCGCCCGGGCGACAGCAGCGTGAGGCTCTCCTACAAGGTCCCATATCCCGGCAACCAGACTTCGCTGAAATTCGCCTCGCCGTATTCGATTGAACGCGTAGCAGTCTTTGCGCCGCCCGCGATGCAAGTTTCGGGCAACGGATTCGCGGCAGCCGGTCAGCAACAGGGATTCAATGTGTTCATGAGGGAATCGGTTGCGGCAAATACGCTCGCGGCAGTTTCAGTGTCCGGCACGGGACCGATTCCGCAGCCGGAATCGGCCGGCGGCGGGGACGACTCGCAGAATCCCTCGGTGAATTCGCGGTCGGATTCGGGCGCGCCAACGCCGGCGGCAAGCGTCACTGCTCTGCCGCCGCGGCTCGACAGTGTGCGATGGTACGTGGTCGGCGGATTCGCCGCGATTTTCGCGCTGGGGCTGTTCTACATCTGGAGGCAGCCGCAAGTTGCTGTCGCGGGAGGGCAGCAAGAAGCAGCGCCAAAGGCGGAGGCAGCCAAGCCGAGCAAACCCCCGCCGCCCCCAACATCGAGGGAAGCTCCGAGCGCGACCGCCAATAACGGAGGTTCGGCTGCGAGTCTCGATCGTCAAGTCCGCGGCAGCCTCGATGAGCTGAAAGATGCGCTGTTCCGCCTCGAATTGCGCCGCGAGGCCGGTACGATCACAGAAGAGGAATACACGAGCGAGCGCGACCGTGTGCAGCGGGTCCTGCGCGATCTGGTGAAAGGCTAGACATTTGTCCAGCACGCTTTCTGCTTCAGCCCCTGCCACCTCCGCTGTCGCCGCCCCTGCGAGCTTAGCCCTGGGAATTTCGTTCGACCGCGTCGAAAAGCGCTTTGGCTCTCTCTTTGCGCTGCGCGGAGTATCTTTCGAGATCACGCCGGGAGAATTCGTGGCGCTGCTCGGCCCGAACGGCGCCGGCAAGACGACTCTGCTACGTATTGCTGCGCTGCTTTCTAGGCCGACGAGCGGCAAGGTGTCCTTCACCCGCAACGCAGACGACGATGCTCCGAAGCAATCGATCGGGATGGTCGCGCACAACACGCTCCTTTACGACGAGTTGACCGCGGTAGAAAATCTGGCTTTCTTCGCGGAGATTTACGACCTGAAGGATGCGAACGCACAGGCGGCCGAGGCACTCGAAGCTTGCGGGCTCGCGTCACGCGCCACGGGACTAGTCCGCACGTTTTCGCGCGGGATGCGCCAGCGTCTTGCAATCGCGCGGGCGCTGCTGCACGGCCCACGCCTACTGCTGCTCGACGAACCTGCCGCAGGTCTGGACCGGCAGGGCCTTGCCTGGTTCAGCTCGAAGCTCGCGCAGCTCCGTGAGTCGGGCGTGACCATCGTCATGAGCACTCACGCGCGCAACGAATCGCTAGCCCTCGCCACGCGCGCCGTCTCGCTCGCCGGCGGACGAGTGGAACACGATAGCGGCAAAGGCGGCGACCCACGGCCACTCTTGGCCGCGCTGCGCCCCGAGGACTAGCGTGACCACCGCGCGCGCCGCTGCCATACTGCTCGCCAAGGAACTGCGGCTCGAATTCCGCACACGCGAACTGCTCAACGCGACGATCGTCTTTGCGCTCGTGGTCGTCGTGCTCTTCAGCTTCTCGTTTGATCCGACATCGGCTGAATCGCGGCGGCTCGGGCCCGGGCTGCTATGGATCGCGTTTCTCTTCGCCGGCTCGCTGATGCTGCATCCATCATTCGGGCGCGAACAGGCGAATCAAACACTCGACGCGCTGCGCATGGCGCCGATTTCGCCGTTCGCGCTGCTGCTTGGCAAGATGCTCGCGAACTTTGTGTTTCTCTCTGCTGCGGAAGTGATTCTCGTGCCGGTTTTCGCCGTGCTCTACAACGTCTCCATTGCGGGAGTGGTTGGGCGGCTGGCCATCGTGCTCGCGCTGGGCACTGCAGGATTGTGCATTACGGGAACGGTCTTTTCGGCCATTGCGGCGCACGCCCGGATGCGCGAGCTGTTGCTTCCGCTGCTCTTGCTGCCGATCCTCGCGCCGCTACTGATCGCGGCCGTGGAAGCGACAGCTTCTCTCTTTGCCGCGCAGCCCGGCCTAGACCGCGCTTGGCTCGCATTCCTTGCGGGATTTGATATCGTGTTCCTAACGGCGTCGTGGCTGCTGTCCGATTTTCTGCTCGAGGAGTGAGCGCCCGATTCAATGAAGAGCCGCATCCCTATCACGATCATCGCCGGTGCGCTGATGCTCTTTGCCGGATACGCGGCGCTTTTCGTCGCGCCGGACGAGCGCACGATGCACGAAATCCAGCGCGTCTTCTACTTCCACCTCGGCAGTTGGGCCGCGATGTTCACGGCGCTGAGCATCGCGTTCGTGGCCAATATCGCGTGGCTGCTCACGCGCAAACCGCGATGGGACTGGCTTGGTGTTTCGGCGGTCGAGGTCGGCGTCGTTTCGTGCACGTCCGGCCTGATCACCGGCGTGCTTTGGGGCAAGCCGACGTGGGGGATTTGGTGGACGTGGGACGCGCGCCTGACGACTTGCTTCATCCTTTGGCTTCTCTACGTCTCGTACTTGATCTTGCGCGGGCTGATTGAAGAGCCGCAGCGGCGCGCGACGCTTTCGGCTGTGTTCGGCATCTTCGCGTTCCTGGATGCGCCGCTTGTCTACGCGTCGAATCGCCTTTGGCGCACGCAGCATCCGGCACCGGTCATGTTCGGTGGCGAAAATTCGGGGCTCGATCCGACGATGGGGCACGTGCTGTTGATCTGTATGGCTGCGATGCTGTTGATGGCGATGGTGGTTCTTGGGGATCGCTATCGCCTGGAGCGCATGCGGCACGAAGTCGATGAATTGAGGGTGGCGGCAGAGGCGGGGAGCGCTAACGCCAGTTCCGTGCTTGCCCCGGCCACAAAGGTTGGAATATGAGAAACTTTCACTTTCTATTCGCCGCGTGGATGGCTGTTTGGGCTGTTTTCTTTCTCTACCAGGTCTCCGTCGCGAGCCGCATCTCGCGCCTGCGCGACGAGATCGACCGGCTCAAACAGCAGCTCCGCGAGGGCTGATCTCGACCCGCATGGCCGTCCCAGCTGGTCGGGCAGCCTGTACGACCGGCCCACAGCAGGTGCGAAGAAACCCTTTCTTCCAAACCACCATCCTATGGATGCGTGCGGAGAGCCGGTATGCAAAAGGGGTGTATAATAGCGGCAGCCTGCTCCCGGAGGTACCGATGAGATATCCGTTCCCGGCCCGGTGGACGGCGACGCTTCTTGTGGCCTCGCTCGTTACGCTCCCGGCAGCCGCTGCTCCGCAGACCCAGCAACAGACACCTCCGCAACAACCGAGCGGGCAGCCTGCGTCGGACCAGCAGCCTGCCGCCCAGCAGCCAAGCGATCAACAGCCAAGCGATCAACAGTCAAGCGGGCAGCAACCGGCGGATCAACAGGCGGCCACCCCGAAAGCGACCGAGCCGCAGCCAATTCCCCAAAAAGACAACCCCAACGTCAAGCCGGGCAGCGAGGCCGACGTCAACGCGATCGGCAACCGAAACGTTGGAAAGGGCCTCGATTTCTACTCGCTCGAGCACGAGATCGCGCTGGGGAAGCAGCTCGCGCAGGAAGTGGACAAGAGCGCGAAATTCATCAACGACCCGGTGATCAACGAGTACGTGAACCGCGTGGCGCAAAACCTGGTGCGGAACTCCGACGCGCGCGTGCCGTTCACGATCAAGGTGATCGATTCGGATGTGGTTAACGCATTTGCGCTGCCGGGCGGGTTCTTCTACGTGAACAGCGGCCTGATCCTCCACGCGGATGAGGAATCGGAACTGGCCGGTGTGATGGCGCACGAGATTGCGCACGTCTGCGCGCGGCACGGCACGAAGCAGGCCACCAAGGGAGAAATCGTCAACCTGGCGTCGATCCCGGCGATGATCTTCATTCCCTATAGCTGGGCGGGATACGCAATCTATCAGGGCATGAATTTCGCGATTCCCCTGACGTTCCTGAAGTTCTCGCGCGATGACGAGCGGGAGGCCGATTACCTGGGACTGCAGTACATGTACAAGGCCGGTTACGACCCCAATTCGTTCGTGTCGTTCTTTGAAAAAGTCGAGGCGGACGAAAAGAAGCAGCCGGGAACGATTCCCAAAGTCTTCGCGACACATCCGCCGACGCCGGACCGCATCGAGTCCATTCAGAAGGAAATCGCGACGATCCTGCCGGCGCGGGACGAGTACATCGTTTCGACTTCCGAGTTCGATTCCGTCAAGGCCCGCCTGCAGATGATCGAGGCGAACATCAAGGTCAAAGACACCAACCCGAACAAGCCGACTCTGCGGAAGCGCACGTCGCAGAACAAGGGCGGCGATACGTCCACGGACAGCGGTGGCTCGAACGGTAGCGATAACACCTCATCGACGACGGATCAAAGCTCTGATGACAGCGACCGTCCGACGCTGAAGCGGCGCCCGGACGATCAACAGCAGCAACCGTAGAGCCGACCTAGCAAAATCGGTTTGAAACTAGAATGGGGCGCCCGACACGATGCGGGCGCCCTTAGTACTTCAGGGCAGTCGAATTGAGAGAAGCTCAGTGCGGGTGGGGCGGATGCGTTTCCGCGACGCCGAGGCGCTTCAGGCCTTCGGCGTAATACTTGCGATAGAGGATGTCCCACTCCTCACTGCCCTCGAGGATTTCCTTCTTCTGGGAATCAATCTTGGCGCGTGCGTCGGTGTCGATCTGTTCCTCGACCTTCAGGAGTGAGGTGAGGATCGTCACGATTTCCTGGCGGATGGTATCGCGGTCTTCCACGAAATCCACTTCCGGGGCTGAGACGAGATAGTCGATGACGCGGTGAGAAAGTCGCACCGTCTTTTCGCGGCTCAGTCGCATCGTGGCGCCCTTCTAGCGAAGGATGAGTTTCCTTTCGCGGGCGAGCTGGCTTTTCACCTTCTTATACATCTCCTGGTAGGAAACGCCGGTGCGGCGCATCTCCTCCGAGTAGCGGCTCAGAATCTCGCGCGCCTCCTCGTTGAGCCGGTCTTCGACCGTGACCTCGTCGGCCATTACCTGCCGGACACGCTGGGTGAGAGCCTCCACGTCCTTTGTTTCGATCATCTTGGCAGCCAAGAGGCGCTTGACCACTTCCTTGGCCATGTAGCCGACAAAGTCCCGAGAGAGAAGCATTCCATCTGGCTCCGAAGCACAGACGTACTGAATTCAGTCTACTGGCTGCATCGGAAAAGTTCAAGGCGGCCCGTCAGGCCTGGAAACGCGGCCTCAAAGTACGGCGGAGGCAAAACGAGCAAAATTCAGCGCGGCATCCGCGGATTGGTCGGTCACCACGAGAGCGACCAGCGTGGAACTCTCGACAAATGCGACGTGCTCGCTCTTGATATCGGAGGTACAGAGCGGCTTGCCGTTGGCGATCTCCCGAACAGGGCCGGGCAAAGGCCGCGCGTCGCGCTTGTGCAGATAGACCGAGAATTCCTGCGTGCCGTCGGAAAACACCAGGTGCAGGAATATGCGGCCGTCCAAGAAACACAGTTTCCCGCGATTCAAATGGTAACCGCTCGAAGCGAGGGCGGTTACGGCAGACGGCGCGATTCCCTGCTGGCCGGCCAGAACGGCAATTTCGGCTGGATCGGTGAGCCAAGGTCGCGGCCCGTGCAAGACAATTTCGAGGTGGTGGTCGAACGCCGCGTCGGCATAGACGCGCGCGACACGGGTTCCGAGCAGTGCGCGATAGCCGAGACCGATCACCAGGATTACGACTGCCGCGATGCTCACGGCGGCGCCTAGCCAGCGACGGGAGCGCGGCTGCAACTGCGGCAAAGCCGCACCTGCGGACTCAGCGGCAATCAACTCGCGGACACGCCGATCGACACGGGCGACATCAGTTTCTTCCGCAAGGAGCATCTCGCGGAGGCGAACATCGAGGCGAGCCTGCCGCTCCAGTTCCCGCATGCACGCGGGGCAACTCTTGAGATGCGCATCGAACTCGGCCGCGCGCCGCGCGTCGAGCTCACCGGTAACATAGAGCGGAGTCAGGTAGGTGACTTCGCTACAAGTCATGATGCTTCCCTTTCAGCGCACGCCGCACGGGAGCTTGAATGCCCGACCTCCGGACCTGCGGGAGCGAGTTGTTCCCGCAGTGCGTGGCGCGCCCGGCTGAGTCTCGACATAACGGTTCCGATCGGCACGGACAGGATTGCAGAAATCTCCCGACAGGTGAATCCTTCAACGACACCCAACATGAGCACGGTCCTGTGTTCGTCCGAGAGCCCTTCCAACGCTTGGGCGATGGCAGCAGACTCAGTCCAGGAAGGCCCGGAGCCATTTTTCACTTCGGACTGCGCTGCAGCCGGATCGTCCAGTGGCACGAGCACTGGACCGCTCCGGACCTTTCTTCCCTGAGCATAGAAAGCATTGAACATGATTCGAAATAGCCAGGCTCTTGCGTTCGTGCCCGGCTCGAACTGATCGAAGCTGCGCCAGGCCCGCAGGAGCGTCTCCTGCAAAAGATCCTCTGCAGCTGGAATGTTGGAGGCAATCCGGCGTGCCACGCGAAGCAAGCTTCGCGAATGAGGCATCGCCACGCGCTCGAACTCGTCGTGTCGCGCAGTCACAGTCGTGGTGATACTCGTCTAGCGGGGCAGGCTAGCCCAGCCCCAGCCTGCCTTCCCCATGAATACCACGGCTCGGGGCGTGGCGCTATTTCATTCCGCCCTTCTGCAGCTCAGTGAGCGCCGCCAGGACCTCCTCGCTGTGCCCAGTCGGATTGACCTTGATAAACTCTTTCACGATCTTGCCGCTCGGATCGATGATGAACGTATTGCGCGCCGCAACGGTGCCGAGTTGTGGCGCCTGAGGGATCGTCATGGTGGAGCCGTACTTGGTGACGACTTCCTTGTTCGCATCCGAGAGCATCTTGAAGTTCATGCCGTCCTTGGCGCACCACTCTTTGTGAGATTGCACGGTGTCAACACTCACGCCTACGATCACGGCGTTCTTCTGGTCGTACTGCGTCTGGTCACGCTGGAAGGCGTGCGCTTCAATCGTACAGCCCGGCGTCTGGTCCTTCGGATAGAAATAGAGCACCACCCACTTTCCCCGCAAACTGTGGAGGCTGATCGGAGTGCCTTCTTGCGACGGAAGAGTGAAATCCGGCGCCGTTGTGCCTTCTGCTGGCACAACCTGATCGTCTGCGTGAATCGCCGGCGCGTGAATGAGCGGTTGCGCCACAAACAGCAGGCCAGCCGCGAACGTGACGCAAAGAACGATTCGGGTTACTTCATTTCGCAAATTCGTCATGTATTGTCTCTCCTAAAGGTCACACTCGTTTCAGCACATCTGTTGCCGCCAATACTATGAAACGCCACCCAGGGCCCAAATCATCCCCTGATTGGACTCCCGGGTAACCGCCGCGGTTGCAGCAATGTGGGGCCATTCGCCGTCGCTCCGGGAGCCATTGCGCAAAGCCGCCCGGACTTTGCTATTCTGGGTTGCTGAGCATCCTGCGCCGAGTGCGGGATGCCAGAATCTCTCGGCCAAGGAACCTTTCAGCGTGAACCCAACGATAGCACCTCAGCGCGATGTACGGCGCGTTTTCAACTTCAATCCGGGCCCGGCGGCGCTCCCACTCCCCGCGCTCGAGCGCATCCGCGACGAAATGCTGGACTATCGCGGCTCGGGCATGTCTGTCATGGAGCTGAGCCATCGTTCGCCGGAGTACGAGGCGATCAACGACAAAACCGAGAAGGGTCTCCGCCGGTTGCTCGAAATCCCGGAGGACTACGCCGTGCTGTTCTTGCAGGGTGGAGGGAGCGCACAGTTCGCAATGGTTCCGATGAACCTGTATCTGCCGGGCAAAGCGGTAGATGTACTTCACACCGGCGCTTGGACGGCCAAAGCAATCGAGGAGCTGAAGAAACTTGCAACTTGCCGACTGGCAGCGACCACGGAAACAGACAAATTCGTCCGAATTCCCCGGAGCGACGAAATCGCACTAGCGCATGACGCTTCGTACGTCTATATGTGCACGAATAACACAATTGAAGGCACGCAGTGGCGCGCGCTGCCCGAAACGGGCGCCGTACCTCTTGTGGCCGACATGTCGTCCGATATCGCGTCGCAGCCGATTGATGTCCGCCGGTTCGGACTGATCTTTGCGGGAGCGCAGAAGAATCTGGGGCCGTCCGGGGCGACGATCGTGATTCTGCGTCGCGATTTGGCCGAGCGCGCCGGCGATAAGGTAGCTAAGATCTTTCAGTACCGTACACACATTAAAGAAAAATCGCTCTACCACACGCCGCCAACCTTCGCGGTGTACGTCGTCGGCCTCGTGCTCGAATGGATCGAAGCTGAAGGCGGAATTTCCGCTATCGAAAAACGCAACGAAGCCAAGGCGAAACAGCTCTACGAGGTGATCGACGCCAGCGGCTACTACCGTTGCCCGGTTGAAAAGAGCTCGCGGTCGAAGATGAACGTGGTCTTTCGTGTGGCTGGCGGTGACGAAGCCATCGAGAAGAAATTCGCCAAAGAGGCCGAAGCTGCGGGCCTTGTCGGTGTCAAGGGGCACCGCTCGGTCGGCGGGATGCGCATCTCCCTCTACAATGCTGTCGGTCTCGACGCCGTTGCCGCGCTCGCCAGCTTCATGCGGGAATTTGAGCGCAAGAATGGCTAGGACCACAGGCGCAGATCTAGCTTGCCGCAGAGGGTAGCCGCACCCGCGAATGTCGCTGCCACCGGATTGCCACATCGGCGTGGCTTTCACGCAACACTCCCACCTTGACTTGCCCTTTCACCACCCGTATCGTGGGAATCTCATGAAGTTTGCCGCCAAGAACAGCCGAGAGACTCTCGCCAGTGTGGTCAGACGCCGATCAGGAAACGCCGCCCATGTGACTGGCGCCGGGCGAATGACACGGCCCAAAGCAGTCGGTCTAGCACTCGGGGGAGCCAAGGATTCAGTTCCTCCCCTCGACGAATACTTCAACTCGCTTTTTGCAGCGCTCGGCCCGCAACACTGGTGGCCGGGAAAGACCCAATTCGAAATCATCGTTGGCGCAATCCTGACGCAGAACACCTCCTGGGCGAACGTCGAGACAGCGATCTCAAACCTGCGGTCTGCCGGCCTACTCTCTCCAACAGCGATCGAGCGCGTCCCGATGCCGCGGTTGGAGAGTCTGATCCGCTCCTCTGGATATTTCCGGCAAAAGGCGCGAAAGCTGAAAGCGTTCTGCATGTTTCTACGGATGGAGTATCGCGGCTCGCTGAAGGGGATGTTCGACACGCCCACGATCAGGCTGCGCGAGAAACTGCTCGGCGTATTCGGCATCGGTCCGGAAACGGCCGATTCGATTCTTCTTTATGGGGGCGACCATCCCGTATTTGTCGTGGACGCATACACGAAAAGAATGCTCCTCAGGCACGGTTGGATTAATGAAAAGGCGAGTTACGAGGACGTTCGCTGGATGTTCGAGCGTCAATCATCGGGCGACAGCCGCCGGTTCAACGAATTCCACGCTCTCATCGTCAATGCCGGAAAGAATTTCTGCCGGAAGCAAGAGGCTCTGTGCGGCCGCTGCCCTCTTGGCCGCTATCTTCAGGAGGGCCGCTAGAGATGCAGAGCGTCCAACGCAAGCGGGAATGGTGGCCGATTGCTGTGAGTGTGGTCGTGGTGCTGCTCGCGGCGGCTGTGATTACGTTCGGGTCGTTCCGCGTCCCGCTGGAGCCCGACCAGCGCAGCGCATATCTCATCCTGTTCGCGCTCACGACCGTCATTGCCGTATCGCTTCTGATTTTTGTGCTGATTCTGACGCGGTACCTCCTCAAGCTCGTCGCGGAACGGCGCAGCGGGCAGCTCGGTTCACGGTTCAAGGTCAAGATGGTGCTGGTCGCGATGGGCATATCGCTCCTGCCCTTGGGATTCCAGTTCTTCTTCAGCTATGCGCTGATCAACCGCACGCTGAATCTCTGGTTTCCGCGCCCGTTGGAAATTGCGAACCAGCAGAGTCAAACGCTGCTTTCTCATTTCGAGGCCTCTGAGTTCGATCGCCTAAACCGGTTAGCAGAGACGGCAGCGGCAAACGGCACGCCGGACACGAGTTTTCTCGCGCGAGCCCAGGCTGCCGATACGTGGTGGATCGCGGACTCGACGGGAAGGACAATTGCGAGCGCCAGTTCGCCAGCCGCTCGCTCCGCAGTACCCACTGCTGCGGGATCGTTAGCGATTTCGCCGGAGCCAGTCCGGACAATTCACAGCGGCGCACAAGTCTGGCGGGTCAACGGAGAACTCTACTTTGCCGGGAGCGCGCTCGTGAAGGGTGGAACGTTGTACGTCGCACGGCGCCTGCCAGACGATTTCCCGGGATTGTATGCGGACATCGAGACACAAACGAAGACCTACCTCGGCCTGAAGCAGCAATTGCGCCAGTACAAGCGCATCCTTGTGGCCTCACTCGCCCTGATCACGCTAGTGCTGCTGTTCGTCACGATGTGGGTGGCGCTCTTTCTCTCAAAGCAGGTCACCGTGCCCATTCAGGCCCTTGCCGAAGCAACGCGCGAAGTCTCTCGCGGCAATTTCGACCAGCGCATCGACGTGCAGGCAGAGGATGAGCTGGGCACGCTCGTGCGCTCGTTCAACCGCATGACGGAGCAACTCGGGGAGGGTCGGCGGCAGATCAACGAGTTCACGAAGAGTCTCGAGGCGGCCGTTGAAGAGCGCGAGCGACGGCGCCTGTTGATGGAGACGATCCTCGAAAACGTGCCGACGGGCGTTGTTTCGCTCGACGCAGCGGGCCAAGTGGCGCGCGTAAATAGCGCGATCGTTCAAATCCTCGGGGAATCCGCCCGCCAGGCCCGGACGCTCACCGAGCTCCTCGGTGACGAAGCCGCCCGAGCCGTACTGCACCTGATGCGGCGCTCGCTGCGAATGGGTGCGGCCTCTCGCGAAATCGAAGTGGCCGCGGGAGGGCGGCTCGTACGCGCAGCGGTGACGGTTAGCTCCCTCGGCCCACGCCGGTCAAATCCCGGTTTCGTCATCGTGATCGACGACTTGACGGAGCTATTGCAGGCGCAGAAGGCGGCGGCTTGGCAGGAAGTTGCGCAGCGTATCGCGCACGAAATCAAGAATCCGCTCACGCCGATTCAGCTTTCGGCCCAGCGTCTGCTGCGATATCTCGCCCGCGCGGCGAAACCATATTCGGGCGCTTCCCATGCCGAGTTTGAGAGGCTCGTGGCCGAATGCGCGGGGCTAATTGAGCGCGAATCGCAAACGCTTGCGTCGCTCGTGAGCGAGTTCTCGCAATTTGCGAGATTCCCCGCCGCGCGCTTGGCACCAATCGGAGTGAACTCGATCGTCGAGAGCGCGCTCAGTCTTTTTGAGGGCCGTCTGGACGGCATCACGGTGACAACCGATCTGGCCGCCTCCCTTCAGCCGGTAAGAGCAGATGAAGAGCTGATTCGGCGGGTTTTGGCGAACTTGATCGACAACGCGGCTGACGCGATGGAGGGGTCGGCCATTCGACAACTGCGTGTGGTTACGCGCTCCGTAGGCGACGGTGACGCCGTCGAAATCGAGATCTCCGACAGCGGCCACGGCATCTCGCCCGAAGACAAGGAAAAGCTGTTCTTGCCGCACTTTTCCACCAAGGGCCGCGGAAAGGGCCTGGGCCTGGCGATTGCGAGCCGCATTATTGCGGAACACAACGGCACCATTCGGGTGGAGGACAATGCGCCCACGGGAGCGCGATTCGTGATGCGCTTCCCTGCGGCAGAAGTCGCGGTGTCGAGTCAGGCCGGATAAGGGCTCCAAGTACATGCCAGCCAACATCCTCATCGTTGACGACGAAAGCGGTATCCGCGAATCTCTCGGCGCGCTGCTGCGCGACGAAGGATACGACGTCGAAACGGTCGCATCGGGCGAAGCGTGTCTCGATCGAGTCGCGCAGGACGCGTTCGATCTGATTCTGCTCGACGTGTGGCTGCCCCAGATGGACGGTCTCGAAACATTGGAGCGACTGCAGGCCCAGGACGTGGCTCCGATGGCCGTGATGATTTCCGGACACGCAAATATCGAGGCGGCCGTGCGCGCCACGAAGCTCGGCGCGTTCGATTTCGTGGAGAAACCGCTGTCACTCGAAAAGATCGTTGTGGTGGTGCGAAATGCCTTGGAATACGTCCGACTCGAAGACGAAAATCGCCGCCTGCGCGCCGAGCTCGAGGAGCGCCACGAGATTCTCGGCAGCAGTGTGCCCATGAAGGCGCTCCGCCAGCAGATTGCCCTGACGGCGCCCACCACAGGCCGCGTCCTCATCTACGGGGAAAGCGGCACCGGCAAGGAACTCGTTGCGCGCGCGCTCCACGCCCATAGCACGCGCCGGGAGCGGCCGTTCGTCGAGGTGAACTGCGCGGCTATTCCCGAGGAGCTGATTGAATCGGAAATGTTCGGCCATCGCAAGGGCAGCTTTACCGGTGCCAGTGAAGATAAAGTCGGCAAGTTCCAGAAGGCCGACGGTGGCACGCTGTTTCTCGACGAAGTCGGCGACATGAGCCTCAAAACGCAGTCGAAAGTTCTGCGTGTGCTGGAAGAGCAGCGCGTCGAACCGCTCGGATCGAATCAGCCGGTCACGTTCGACGTCCGTGTGATTGCAGCGACGAACAAAAAGCTCGAGCAAGAAATCGGGCGCAACGCATTTCGCGAGGACCTCTTCTACCGTCTCAACGTGATTCCCTTCTACGTACCTGCGCTTCGCGAACGGGTGGAGGACATTCCGATCCTTGCGGCCCACTTCTTGAAGGAGTTCTGCGAGGCATACGGGAAGAAGCCGAGAGAGTTCACGCCACAGGCTATGGAGGTCCTGCTCGCATATCCGTGGCCCGGCAACGTCCGCGAATTGCGAAACCTGGTCGAACGGCTTGTCATCATGTGCCCATCGCCGCGGATCGAGCCGCACCATCTGCCGCCGGAACTTTTTCGGGGCGCGTCGAAGAGCCCTCAGAAACCCTATGCAAGCCTGCAGGAAGCGCGGTCAGCATACGAGCGCGAGTTCGTGCTGCGCAAGCTCGAAGAAAACCGTTGGAACATGACCAAAGCAGCAGCCGCACTCGGGCTGGAGCGCAGCCATCTCTATCGCAAGATGCGCTCCCTCGGCATCGCACCGTCCAAAGCGTCGTGAGGCGCCCGGACATATTCACACGGCTGGGGCGCTAGGCTTCACTTTCCTCTTGCTGCATTTCACCGAGCTGTTCGAGCTGGCGGTGCCAATCGAGCCGACGGACGAGCGCGGCGCTCTGCCGCCAGTTGCGCTGCACCTTTACAAACAATTCGAGAAACACTCGTGTGCCGAGAATAGATTCGATTTCCTTGCGCGCCAGAACCCCGATCTTCTTGATCGTTCCACCGCCTTTGCCGATCAGAATTCCTTTCTGTCCGTCGCGCTCCACGTAAATCGTTGCGTGAATCTTGATCAGGTTTTCCGTCTCGTCAAAGCCGTCCACGAGCACGGCGATCGCGTGCGGCACTTCTTCGCGAGTCGCATGGATCGCCTTCTCGCGAATCAGTTCAGCCGCGAGAAAGCGCTCGGGTTGATCGGTGAACTGATCCTGCGGAAAATACGGCGGCGCTTCCGGAAGATGCGCGAGCCATCCCGTCACTAAATTGAAGCAGCCCTCTCCTGTCATCGCCGAAACGGGAAATATTTCTGCGAAATCAAACAACTTCCGATAGCGGTCGATCAGCGGCAGCAGCAAAGGCTTGCTGACGAGGTCCACTTTATTGAGCAGCAGAAAAACGGGGCCCTTGAACCGCCGCACCCAGTCGATCGCGTACCGATCTCCCGTGCCGAACTCGGCGGAGGCGTCCACGATCAGCGACAGAACGTCGATGCCTTCCAACGCATGCTCGGCCTCGTCCATCATCTGCCGACTCAGCACGTTGTCCGGCTTGTGGAGCCCGGGCGTATCGATCAAGATAATCTGCGCATCGTCACGATTGAGAATGCCCTGGATGCGATTCCGTGTCGTCTGCGGGCGCGGCGAGACGATCGCCACTTTCCGGCCGACGAGCGTATTGACCAGCGTCGATTTCCCCGCGTTCGGTCGGCCGACAATGGCCACAAATCCCGATTTGAAGGGCATGCTGGGATCGATTGTACGCTAGGTCTCGTTGGATGGCGGATCGGGCACGAT
>Ga0187782_10001322_pt1 | contig 17879 bp, 13 predicted proteins | sample 0715_SJ02_MP15_2_FD_132454 | JGI IMG/M metagenome (GOLD analysis project Ga0187782, IMG submission 132454) | Tropical peat soil microbial communities from peatlands in Department of Meta, Colombia - 0715_SJ02_MP15_20_MG | ecosystem: Environmental > Terrestrial > Soil > Wetlands > Peat | place...
ATGTCGCGTCCGCCTTGATCGACGCACCCTTGAGCACATGCTGCGGCCCAAAGTCCGGTTGGTATTCGGGCGTGCCGGGCCACGCGCGAAAGAGGTTATCGTTTTGGAAAACGGTGTAGAGCGCGCCCAGTCCAAGCCCAAAGAATACGCGGCTGGCAAAAGAACCGCCCTTCGCTCCGGCCATCAGCACATCGGCGCACGCCGTGCCTTCGGGGAACTTCAGGTTTCCGTGCTCCTCCACAATCAGCGGCCGCCGCAGCGGCACCATGAACAGCACGCCCAGATAGCCGCCAATCAGCGCCAGCATGAAAATTCGCGAGTACTCCAAATCAAACCCAAGAAAGATCAGTGCGGGCAGCGTGAAGATGACCCCCGCTGCAATCGACTGGCCCGCGTTGCCTGCCGTCTGCACAATGATGCATTCCAGGACCGAGACCTTGCCCTTGTCGCGCAAGAAGCTGATCGAGATCACGGCGATGGGAATCGACGCGGCCACGGTCAGTCCGGCGCGCAATCCCACATACACCGTCACTGCGCCGAAGACAAGACCGAAGAATGCGCCCAGAAGAATGGCGCGAACCGTGAATTCACGCGGGTTTTGGTTGGCGGGTACGAAGGGCTGAAATTCAGGCACAGGTAGCCTCCTGATGCAGTCGGATTCATGTTGCATAAGACCCTGAAGGGCGAGTGTACGGCATCGATGGGGGTCTTGTGTACTGTCGAATCAGCGGCGTTTACAAAGACCCGCCCAATCTCGATTCGTCGATTGAAGCGCCAGGGAGGGCACTATGATCGGTGGCGCGCATGTAGTGATCTACACCAAGGACGCGGAGGCCGATCGCGCTTTCTTTCGCGATGTGCTCGGTTTCCCGTCCGTCGACGCCGGGCACGGATGGCTGATCTTCGCCCTGCCGCCGGCCGAGGCCGCGTTTCATCCCGCCGAGAACAACGGCCGTTCGGACCTTTATCTGATGTGCGACGATCTCGGATCCGAGATTGCGGCGCTAAGAAAAGGGCGCCGCCTGCTCAGAGCTGCACATCGAGCGTTGGGGCTCGGTCACGCAGATCCAGCTCCCCGGCGGCGGCTCAGTCGGCCTCTATCAGCTTTCGCACCCAGTGGCCGTCGGTCTGCCGCCCCGCTGAAGTCGCCGCTTCGCGCGCCGGTTTCGGGCGCCCCGATTGCTCCCGCCTAAGATTTCTGTGGACAGGACGGCTTTATTGCCCGACAATGCAGTGACACGGAGGTCTGCGCTCGCCAGGGGCGCACAAATCCCCCATCCGTAAAACAGGAGAACAATCATGTCGCGAAACCAGGGGAGGCTTGTCCTTCCAATCGCCGCGGCCGTGTCGATTTTTATGTCCGTTTGCCAAGGCCAGTCTGTGCTCACGCATCATGTACGCCAGGCAACTCAAGATGGAACCGCGCGATCGCTGGGCCGGCTTCCTCAAAGCCAGACCTTGAATCTCGTAATCACTCTGCCGCTCCGCAATCAGAGCGACCTCGATCAACTTCTAAAAGACGTCTACGATCCCTCCAGCCCCTCCTATCGCCGGTTCCTCACCGTGGATCAGTTCACCGATCGCTTCGGGCCCACGTCGGCGGACTATAACGCGGTCATCGATTTCGCGAAGCAGAATGGCCTCACAGTCAAAGGCACTTCGCCCAATCGCCTCACCGTGCTGGTGTCGGGACCGGTGGCGAAAGTCGAAGCGGCTTTCCATGTGAACATCGGCCTCTTTCAGCACCCCACCGAGTCGCGTACGTTCTACGCGCCCGACCGCGAGCCGACGACGAATCTGCCCTTCGCGCTCTGGCATGTTTCCGGCTTGGATAACTTCTCGCTTCCGCACCCCGCCGGACTGGAGCGGAGACCGGCGAGCGCCGTCACGAAATCGGGAGCGACAACCGGCTCCGGACCTTCGGCTTCGTTCCTGGGCAGCGATGTGCGCGCGGCCTACTACGGCGGATCGCTCACCGGAAGCGGTCAGTCGATCGGGCTGCTTGAATTCGCCGGAACCGATCTCGCCGATCTCCAAACCTACTACAACAATGTCGGGCAAGCCTATCCCGGAAGCATCATCACCCTCCTGTCGACCGACGGCACCAGCACCAGCTGCGTAGACAGCCGCGCCGGCGGCGACTGCGACGATACCGAGCAAACTCTCGACATGACGCAAGCGCTGGGCGTGGCCCCGGGCATTTCAAGCCTGGTGGTATATGTCGGTTCCTCCGACGAGCCCATCTTCAACGCCATGGCCACGCACAGCCCGCTGAATGCGCAATTGAGCTCCTCATGGACGTGGACCCCGGCTGACCCCAACACCGACAATCCCTTCTTCGAGGAGTTCGCCGCGCAAGGCCAAAACCTTTTTCAGGCTGCGGGCGACGACGGCAAGTGGACCACCTCCGGCACCGCGTCCGAAATCTATCCGGCTGACGATGTATTCCTTACGTCGGTTGGCGGAACGGACCTGACCACCAGCTCCGCAGGCGGACCGTGGGCTTCAGAGACTGCCTGGGTCGATGGAGGCGGCGGCATCTCGCCTGACAAGTTTGCCATTCCCTCGTGGCAGACCACCACCGCGGCAGGCTGCGCCAGCTGCTCGCAAACCCTGCGCAACGGCCCCGACGTTTCTGCCAACGCCAACTTCACTTATTACGTATGCGCCGACCAAACTGCCTGCACGGCCAATGAATTCGGCGGTACCAGCTTTGCCGCGCCTCTGTGGGCCGGCTATCTCGCCCTGGTGAATGAGCAGGCTGTGACCAACGGCAACCCCACGCTCGGATTCATCAACCCCACCCTCTATTCGATCGGCCAGAGCTCCACCTACACCACGGACTTCCACGACATCGTCAGCGGCAGCAACGGCTTTTCGGCTACAACCGGCTACGATTTGGCCACCGGATGGGGTAGCCCAAACGGCACTGCATTGCTCAACGCATTGGCCGGTCCGGTCTCGACGACACCGGGCTTTGCGCTGTCGGCCTCGCCAGGCTCCGTTTCCGTGGTGCAGGGCGGCACCGGAACCTCCACCATCACCGGCACAGTGACCGGCGGATTCAACTCGGCCGTGGCGCTGTCAACTTCAGCACTGCCCTCCGGAGTCACTGCCAGCTTCAATCCAGCTTCGTTTGCAACCGGCAGCGGAACCTCGACGTTGACCCTCAGCGTCAGCTCGACAACGGCCGCCGGCACGTATCCGATTACCATCACCGGGACGTCGGGATCGACGACCGAATCCACCACGGTTTCTCTAGTCGTAACCGCGCCGGTAGCCGCCAACTTCACCATCTCCGTTTCGCCCACCGCGGGATCTTTGGATCTCGGCCAGAGCGGTTTTGCCGTCGTCTCTACCACGGTTTCCGGCGGATTTGACTCGGCGATTGCGCTCTCCGCCTCTGGTGTGCCATCGGGTGTGACCTCCAGTTTCAGTCCGTCCTCTATCGCCGCGCCGGGTTCCGGCTCGTCGGACTTCATCCTCACTGTTTCGCGATCCGCCAAAACCGGCACGTTCCCAATCGTCATTACGGGCACGGGCGGAGGCGTCACGCACTCCACAACGCTCACCTTCGAAGTGCTTCGCTAACGCCGGCCGCTCGCGCCGGCGGGAGCCGAATCGGTTCCGCAACCAGGGCCCGGATTCCAAGGATCCGGGCCCTTTCTCTTTCCAGTGGAGGCAGTGTCGTCTGCCGCGCTCCCGGCCTTTGCGGCGTAACTGTGCCGCCTTGGCGAGGTCGCCTAGCGTAAACTCATTCACGGCTTCGGGAGAGCCACGTCCATGGCCGGCATCGCGCCCGCTCCGGCGTTGAAGCGCCTTCTTTCGCTCGATGTGCTGCGCGGTCTCACTATCGCCTTCATGATCATGGTGAACAACAACGGTGGTTCCGGCGCATGGGCGCAAATGGACCACGCCGACTGGAACGGCCTCACCGCCACCGATCTCGTCTTTCCCACATTTCTTTTCGTTGTTGGCGTTTCCATCGTGCTCGCGTTTCATGCCCGCCTGGTTCGCGGCGCCACGCGCAAGCAGTTGGCGCGGCACACGGTCGCGCGCGCCGTCATTCTGTTCCTCTTCGGCGTTGTGATCAACAGCTTTCCTCATTTTCATCTCGCCCACATGCGCTTCTACGGCGTCCTGCAGCGCATCGCAATCTGTTATCTCATGGTCGGCCTCTTTTATCTTTGGGACCAACGGGTCAGCACCAAAATCGTCGCCTTGGTCGCGGTGCTCGTCGGCTACTGGATTCTCGTCCGCTGGGTTCCCGTGCCCGGCGCGGGTGTACCCGGCCGCGACATCCCGTTTCTCGATAAGGATCGAAACATTGTAGCCTGGCTCGACCGCCAACTTATGCCCGGCCACTTGTACGAGGAACGCGACACGCACAACGCACGCGACCCCGAAGGACTCCTAAGCACCATCCCCGCTCTCGGCACCGCGCTGCTCGGGCTGCTGACCGGCTTGTGGCTGCGTTCCCAGCGAAGCGTAAACACAAAGACCGCCGGTCTCGCTGCCGGCGCCCTCGCCTGTCTTGCGCTGGGGCTTTTTTGGTCCCTTTGGTTTCCCCTCAACAAAAAGATGTGGACCAGCTCCTATGCACTCGTGTCCGCCGGATATGCCCTGGTTCTGCTCGTCCTGGCCTACTGGACCTGCGAGGCTCGCGGCTTGTGTCGCAGCGGGTGGGGCAAGTGGCTTGTTTGGCCGTGGCTCGTCTTCGGTTCAAACGCCATTGTGGCCTACATGCTCAGTGGACTGCTCGGCGAACTGCAGTCCATGATTCTCTTCCGCTTCAACGGTGACGATATGACTCCGTTGGGCTACGTGCGCAGCCAATTCTTTGGCCGGATTCCCGACCCAGGTTGGGCGGCCTTCGTTTACTCGGTCTTTTACGCCGCGCTCTGTTTCATCCCCGTCTGGATTCTCTATCGCAAAAGAATCTTCCTAAAAGTGTAGAAAGCCGTTCAAAACTCCGCGGCCAACAGCAAGAAGCATCGGGACACGGCTTCAGAGCCTGGCCTGAGTTCGTCGAAGCGCGAACTGAGCGCTCTAAAGCAAAACCACAGTTGCCTTATCCCGATCAAGGCTCTGTAACAAGGGCACGGCGGAGCCGTCGATCGCTATTTCGGCTTGATCGCGTACGTAAGCCCCATCGTGAACTGGAAAGAGTTCGGTTTCGTCGGCGGTTCCGAAAGCGGCGCGTCGTCCAGATAGCTGTCCAGCGTGCCCACCGAAAAGCTCAGGTCCTTGAACGCCGGGAACGCCAAGGTATCGGTTTCATTTGCCGAGTATGCGTGCGGTTCATTATAGGAAGGGATGAACGAAAGAGCCTGCGTGTATGTGACCATCTTCAAGTGCAGCGCGTAGCTCGCCGAAAATGTCGAGCCAATCAGGTTCATATTCGGGGTGGGCGGCGGGGGCGTGGGGTCGGCGGCCGTCGCCGCCGTCGCCAGGAATTCCTGGCTTTCGTACTGAAGGGTCCCCTTAACATCCAACTCCTGTTTCGGCGTCTTGATTGCCGTCCATCCCACCCCGCCGCCATAGATCTGCTGCAACGCCAGGTTCTGCGAAAAATTGTGGTCGAATGCCGTCTGTGCCAGACCGAAGAAATGCCGCGCGATATACTCGTCGCGCTCGGCGCCCGCATGATAAATGGCTGTCTCGGTGATGACCGCGGCCACGGTGCTGGGGGGAATCGGCGGCGTGGCCGCCGGATTGCCGGCAACGGTGTATGCCGGTTGCGTGATCTTGCCGAACGACCCCGTGAAGTCGGCTGTTGTGCGGTTCCGCGGATCGAGCCAACCCACCTCGGGCACCGCACGCACCAGGCTTACACCGCCCGAAACCGTGTACTGGTTCTCCGTAGCCGATACCAGTGTCGCGCCGGCCGTCGCCGCACCATTCCATCCTGCAAAGAACCCAGGCTCGTGATTGGCTTGTCTTTTCAGCGTCGCTTCATCCAGAATGTACTGCGCGTTTTTCGTCGGGATTCGCACTGCGGGCGCGCCGTTCTCAGGCTGCAAAACGATCGTTTGGTCGGCTACTTCCAGGGTTCCCGCCGGAATCTGGTTCGCACTCTTCTTCCCGCGCAGCTTCATCGTCTTATCCAAGACAGCGAACCGCTCCGTCGCATGCAGCTCCTTGATCTTGTCCCACGACACAGCCACGTCCCCCAGCGAATCGCTGTGAAACGTCACTTTGTCCGCTGCTTCGCTCACCAGCTTGCCGTGCAAAGTGTCGCCGTTGCCCAGCACCAGCACGTCGGCAGAGGCATTCGCCGCGGGCGCGGCCGGCTTGCTCTGCGCCGCGCAAAGAGGAAGCATGCCCAAAGCAACGAGCATCGCCGTCGCCGGGCGCAAGCCTCGACGAGACACAAAATGAAGTGCGCAACTGGGGAAAGTGTTCATTGCGATAGCTTCCTGGCTTTGTGGCGCGGCACCCCACCGCTCCGGTTGGTATTGCAATCTTCGATGCCGTCTGGACATGGGAGCGTTGCGTCGTTCATCCGCGGGGCAAGGACTTTTGTCGCGCGCTGCCGCGGTTTGCCGCCTTCTCCGCCGCCTTGTACCATGTTCACGGCGTTCTTCCGAACGTCGGGACGAATCGCGATGCGGCTTAACTCCAAGCTGCTCCGAGCCACGCTTTCGGGCGCTCTGGGCGGTTTGCTTTTCGGTTTCGACACCGTTGTCATCTCCGGCGCCATCGACGCCCTGGTTCGTTTGTATGGATTGAGCCCGCAGAACAAAGGCTTCACCGTCGCCGTTGGATTGGTCGGTACGGTCCTCGGCGCGCTGGGCGCAGGCCACATCGGTCAGCGGATCGGCAGCCGCGAAACGCTGCGCATCACCGCGCTGTTTTATGTGGCCTCTGCGCTGGGCTGCGGCCTGGCGTGGAATTGGCCGTCTTTCCTCGTCTTTCGCTTCGTGGGCGGCCTCGGCATCGGCGCGTCCTCGGTGCTCGGTCCCGTCTACATCGCCGAGCTGGCGCCGGCCCAATGGCGCGGCCGTCTCGTGGCCGCTTTCCAGTTCAACGTAGTCTTCGGCATCATGCTGGCCTACACTTCGAACTATCTAATTCGCACCGTGCACCTGGGCCCGGCGGAGTGGCGCTTGCAGGTCGGCATCTCCGCCGCGCCGGCGTTCGTCTTCCTCGGCCTCCTTTTCGGAATCCCGCGCAGCCCGCGCTGGGCCGCCTCACGCAATCTCAACCACGAAGCTCTCGCCATTCTCAGAACGATGGGCGATCCCCATCCCGAGGCGGAGCTTGCCAACATCCAATCCTCGCTCGCCGAGGAGCACGCCACGGCCCAAGAGCCGGTCTTCCAGTGGAGATACCGCTATCCCCTCTTCCTCGCCATCTCCATCGGAGCATTCAATCAGCTTGCCGGTATCAACGCGATTCTCTACTACCTGAACAACATTTTCGCGGCCGCCGGCTTTAGCCAGATCTCAAGCGATCGGCAGGCCATCGCCATTGGCGCCACCAACTTTCTCTTTACCATCGCCGGTATGTCGCTGATCGACAAACTCGGCCGCAAAACGCTCCTCTTGATCGGCGCCGCCGGCTGCGCCGGTTGCCTCGCCGGAGTGGCATGGGTCTTCGCCTCGCAGTCGCATCCGGCCGCATTGTTGTGGCTGCTCGTCGCGTTCATCGCCTTCTTCAGCGTCTCGCAGGGGGCGGTGATCTGGGTCTACATCGGCGAAATCTTTCCCACCGCCGTGCGCGCCAAAGGGCAAGGCGTCGGCTCCGCCAGCCACTGGTTCATGAACGCATTCATCGCGCAGATGTTCCCCGTGGTTGTCACCATGATGAGCTCCGCCACGCCGTTCGTGTTCTTCGCGGCAATGACTGCGTTGCAATTTCTCGTGGTGCTCTTTGTGTATCCCGAAACCAAGGGCCAAACTCTGGAGCAGTTGCAGCGCAAGCTTATGCGGACCTGAAACCCCTTGCATTTTTGGTGATTCGGAAATGCGAGGAAAAGATCGAACGCCAGCCTCGCGTCACACCAGCTCGACGGCGTGAATGCATTCCGCCAGCTCGTCTTTGAGCAGCGCCGCCTCGGCAGGCAAAAGCGCGCGTTCGGCCTCGGGCAATTCGTCCAGCAACTCGGTGTAAGGCGTCGCCTCGCATCCCGGGAATCCAGCGTAACCCACCGCCGAGGCGATCGCGCAACTCAACTTCACCAGTTCCACCACGTCCCATGTCCCGTCCTCGCGACGCGGTGTAAGGTGATCCGCCACGATGGCCTCGAAACTTTCAGGCAGCTTCCAGCTCTCGATCAATTCTCGTCCCGTCTCGCAGTGGTCCCACCCGAACAGCTCCCGCTCCGCCTCGAGCATTGTTGCGGCGCTTCCATGGTGCCGCTCGAGCAATTCCGCGTACGCTTTCGGCTGAATCACCGCCAGCGCGACGCGCCCCACATCGTGCAGTATGCCGCTCATGTACGCTTGATCTTTGTCCAGCGATCCCGTTCCCGCCAGCCGCTGCGCCACCATGGCGCATGCCAGGTTATGCCGCCATAGGCTCTGCATGGCCGGGTAGCTCATCGCCTTGCCCAGATACGCCCTGATGCCCACGGTCACGCACATCCCCTGCAGCGTGTTGGCGCCTAGCACGGCCACGGCCTGCATGATGCTGGTCGAAGGATACCGCGGCGCGTAAAGCACGGAGTTCGCCACCGTCAGAACTTCGCTGGCAAATGCCGAATCCGATGAGATCAATTCGCACAATTGATGCAACTGCATGTTCTCATTCTTCGCCAGTTGCAACACTTTCACCGCAACCCGCGGAAACGGCGGAAGGCGCAAATAGGCCCATGGCATGTTCGCCGCTTGTCCGCTCCGGTCCATCTTCACCGCTCCCAAACCGGGTTTCCCTTCTCGCGCTAAAATCGCTCAACCCCGCACCGGCCTCCCCGCCTCGTTTCCGCGCCGGCTCCAGATTATCCACTGTCGTGCCCGCCGGGTAATCCATATCCCGACTTATCCTATTTCGGCTGCCGGCACGTTTTCCTATAGCGGTTTTCTTTCGCCATCCGCATTTGCGCCACGTCGCAACTCTGAGCCATCGAGCCTTTCCCATCCGCTCCCCTTTGCCCGTGACTTTGGTCATTAGAAGATTCGACGCCTGCCCAGCACCACGCCGGCTCCACCTCCTCAGCCTTCCCTTCAACCACGCCATGTCGCCGCTTGCAAAGTTTGCGCCCGCCCCGGGGCGCTACCATCAATCTTTGGAGTGCAAGATGCCAATCGTTCTCGACGGCGCCCCCATCGCCGCAGCCATCAAGCAGGAAGTGGCCCAAGAGGTCCGCACCCTCGTCGCGCGCGGCGTCCGGCCCGGCCTGGCCGCCGTATTGGTCGGCAGCGTCGCTGCGTCGGAAATCTACGTCCGCAGCAAGGTCCAGGCCTGCGCCGAGCTTGGTCTCTATAGCGATCTCATTACTCCACCTGCCACCGTTACCACCGAAGAAATGCTCTCGCTCGTCGCGCAACTCAACGCGCGCGAAGACATCGACGGCATCCTCATTCAACTGCCGCTGCCCCCGCAAATCCACTCCAAAGCACTGCTCGATGCAATCCATCCGGCCAAAGATGTCGACGGTTTCCACCCCATCAATGCGGGCCGCCTGCTTGCCGGTCGCCCCACACTCGCGCCCTGCACCCCCGCCGGCATCGTCGAGATCCTTTCCCGCAGCGGCATTCCCATCGCCGGCCGGCACGCCGTTGTCGTCGGCCGCAGCGACATCGTCGGCAAGCCCGTCGCTCTCCTCCTCCTGCACCAAAACGCGACCGTGACCATCTGCCATTCCAAAACCCAAAACCTCGCCCAAATCACCCGTCAGGCCGATATTCTCGTCGCCGCCATCGGCCGCCCCGGCTTCATCGTGCCCGATATGGTCGCCCCCGGCGCTACCCTCGTCGACGTCGGCATCAACCGCCTTACCACCCGCGAAGAGTTCGACCGCTTCTTCGCAGGCGACGCCAAGCGCGAAGCAACATTTTTGAAGCGCGGCTCCGCGATCGTCGGCGACATCGATCCCAAAGCCTTCGCGCTCTCCTCCGCCTACACACCCGTCCCCGGCGGCGTTGGACTGCTCACCATCGCCATGCTCATGGCCAACACCGTGCGCGCCGCCAAATCGCGGCGAGGGCTGTAAACGAGCCGCGAAGCAGGAATCGCAGACTTCGCCTATACTTGCTCCCAACCACTATGTCAAACCTCGTATGGTTCGGGGCGCTGCTCATTGGAATTCTCATGGGTGGCCCGCACACCCTGCGAGAGGAGCTTCAGGACGCTGGAATTCCGCTAAACAGCTTCAGCGAAGGGGATCTCAATCAAAAGGTCGACAGCCTCTCGGCTGTCGACGATGGGATTGTCTATTTCGTTTACATACTGCGCAACGGCGGCGAGCTCACAGGCAAGCCTCATCTTGTGAGATACGACACAAGCAAGGGCGCGCTTCTTCGCGCGGAGGTAAAGCCTGCGGACGACGATCGCTGCTGCGGCTCACCGGAAGGGATCGATTTCGTTGACGATTTCCTCCTTCTCACTTTTCATATCAATCCCTCGGCAGCTTCGGTAGTTGTCTTGAACGGCAATCTCGAGGCGGTAAAAACCCTCTACGGGTTCGGCATCGATCGCATTGCGCCGGATCAAGTGGTTTTCACCGGGAGCATGGTCCACTTCGCCCCCACCCATGCCGAGCGATTGAACTTCGTCGATCTGCGCATCGGCAAAGTGAGCGAGCTCTATCCATCGGGCAACGATCCGTTTCGGACCAAATTCATCGATGAGCACAGAAAGCGAATGCCGTCCCAAGATGTCTGCAGGGTGGGCATCGAACAGGGAACCGATCCCTGCGCTCCGAACATGTTCGATGAAAGCGTCTCTTTCCTTGGCTCCGACGGCAACGGGGGATTTGCAATCGCAGTGGATCGCGACGCGTCCCATGCCCCCGCGAAAAACCAACGCCCCGTCTCGGTCCTATCGGAGGCGGCCCTCTATCTCTATGTCCACGGAACTAAAGGATGGGTTTACTGCCAGCAGAAAATCTCAGACAGCGAATCGAAAAGCCTGAACACCTCCGACGATGAAAATCTCTACCCGAAAGTTAAAGATCGGTGTACTCCCAATCTCCCCGTCGTTCCAGACTCCTACAATTAGGGATTGAGCTTCGGCGATTCGCCCCTGCCACGCAGGCTTTGCCAAAATGGCCGAATTCGTAACCCGGAAGGATCTTTGAGCGATGCTTCGCGTTGGCCTCACCGGCGGCTTGGGTAGCGGCAAATCGACCGTCGCCGCCATGCTGCGCGAGCTCGGCGCCGAAGTCATCGAAGCCGATGCTCTCGGCCGCGCGCTCATGGAGCCCGGCCAGACCGTCTATTCCGCCATCGTCGAGCATTTCGGCGCCCAGGTGGTCAACCCCGATGGCCGCCTTCACCGCTCGCGCCTCGCCAATCTCGCTTTTCGCGATGGCCGCTTGCAGGAGCTCAACGCCATCATCCATCCTCCTGTAATTGAAGCCCAGCGCCGCTGGATGGAAGACGTCTTCTCGCGCTCGCCTTCCGCCATCGCCGTCATCGAGTCGGCGCTCATCTTCGAAGTCGTCCGCGACGCTCGCGCCCGCGGCGAAACCGACGGCATTCTCGCCGATTGGCGACAACGCATCGACCGCATCGTCGTCGTCACCGCCCCGGACCATCTCAAAATCGCCCGCTACGTCGCTCGAACTGCGCCCGCGTCACAAAACTGGGAAGCCACTGAAGCCGACGCCCGCACTCGCCTCTCGCATCAGGTCCCCGACGCCGAAAAAGCCGCTCAAGCGGACTATGTCCTTGATAACTCGGGCGACATCGACTCGCTCCGCGCCCAGGTCCTCGCCCTTTGGCCGCTCCTTCGCGACCAGAGCAACAAATTCGCTCGCAACTTGTCTCTACAATAAGAATGGCGGCCGCGATCTCATCCATGTTCTGCCACCTGCGATCGCCCTAACCGCCACTGGAAGGTTTTCACTTGTCTGAAACATGAGCCCGACGATGAGCCCCAAAGTAAGATTGACCCGGATTTTCTCGATCGTTCTGCTGCTGGTGGGCGGATTCTGGTTCCTCACCACGCACTTCTCGCCCGATTTCTCCATGAGCCGCACTTCGCTCCTCGGCTCTGGCGGCTCCCGAGCTCCGCTCGAGCTTACTGAGGCCCAGGCCGCGCCCTCCTACGACGCGGAAGAGCAGAACAACATCGCCATCTATAAAAAGGTTCTGCCTTCGGTAGTCAACATCACCTCCACAACCCTCGTGTTCGATTTCTTCTACGGAAAAGTGCCGCAGCAAGGACAGGGCTCAGGCTTTATCCTCGACAAGTCCGGCCACATTCTCACCAACTTTCACGTGGTCGCGGAAGCCAATCGCGGTATCGAGGTTTTGCTCTCCAACAAACGGCGCTACCCCGCCCGCGTAGTCGGCACAGATAAGGTCCACGACCTTGCTCTCCTGCAAATCGATGCCCCGGATCTCCATCCCGTCACGCTGGCCGACTCCGCCCAGCTCAACGTTGGCCAAAAAGTCTATGCCATCGGCAACCCATTCGGCCTCAACGGCACCATGACGCGAGGCATCATCAGCTCCATCCGCTCCATCCGCAACGCCAATGGCGAACCCATTGAAGACGCCATTCAAACCGACGCTGCCATCAATCCCGGCAACTCCGGCGGCCCGCTGCTCAACTCCTCCGGCGAGGTCATCGGCATCAACACCATGATCGCCTCCAACGGCGCCGAACAGAGTTCCGGCATCGGCTTCGCCATCCCCGTCAACACCGCCAAGGCCGTGCTGGCCGACTTCATGCGGTATGGTCACGTCCGCCGGCCCTCTCTCGGCATCCAGACCTACCCCATCGGCCCCGACCTCGCCTCTCAAATGGGCCTTGCCGCCGATTCTGGCGCCCTCATCCTGCGCGTCGTTCCCGGCGGAGCTGCCGAGCGTGCCGGCCTTCGCGGCGGCAACCAGCGGGCCTACGTGGGCAACACTCCCATTATGCTCGGCGGTGACCTCATCGTCGCCATTGACGGCCAGGAGGTCACCGATCCCCAGGACATTACCTCCATCATGGATAAACACCAAGTCGGTGACGCAGTCAGCGTCGCCATCTTCCGCGGCCAGCGCAAGATGACAATCAAACTGATTCTCGCGGACGCAAGCCAGGCAAACACTTAGGGGCCCGGCGCGCGCTTCGAAACACCCCGCCGATTTGCCTAAGTTCTCGCCGGCAATACCTCGTAAGGCCGCATCATCTCGTTGTCTTCGTGCTCCAATATGTGGCAGTGCCACACGTACCGCCCTGCATATCCCTCGAACCGTGCAATGATCCGGGTCACCATCTGCGGATGCGCGCGCACCGTGTCTTTCCATCCGGCTTCCCCGGCGTCGGGTGGCAAAGCTGCGCCGATGTATCTCAGTTCGCCCGTCAGAAAATAGTGGAGCTTATCGAACGAGCGCCGGTCCAGAATCTGAAAGCGCACCAGGTGCAGGTGAATGGGATGCACGTCTTCGGTCAGGTTGATCAGGCTCCAGATTTCCACCGTATCGAGCGCCGGAGTTTCGGTCACCGGCATGTTCCAGTGCGCCGCGCCGAGCAGCATGGTCATCGATTCCCCTTTGGGGCTCTTGTACTCGTTTAGCGTCAGCAGGCGCGTCCGCACGGCCGCAGACTCGGGAATTCGAACCACCGGCTGCAGCCTTTCCGGCAGCCGCCCGCCCTTCGAGCTGCCCCGCGCAACTCGAAACTGCATAATGTCCTCGACCGGCCCGATCTTCAGCGTCACCTGCTCGTCGCCCGAGCCGCTGAAATCTACCACCAGATCCGCGCGCTCGCCCGGCGCCAGCGACACGATCTTCGCGCGCACCGGCCCCGGAAGCAATCCCTGATCCGTTCCAATCTGCGCAATCGGCTCTCCACTCGAAAGCGAAAGATTGAAAAACTGTGCGTTCGATCCGTTCAACACGCGGAAGCGGTAGAGCGCGGGCTCGACTTCCAGATAGGGAAACAGCTTTCCGTTCACCAAAGTCGCGTTTCCATAGAACTCCGGTACCCACGGCGCGGCAGGATCGGGCGAGACATCGTATGCGAGCTGGCCGTCGACAGAAAATTTGCGGTCGCAAAGCACCAACGGTATTTCGCGCTCGCCGCGCGGCAGGCCCAGTGCGTCCTCGGCGTCGTCGCGGACGATGTAGACACCCAGCAGCCCCGCGTAGATATTCAGCCGGTTGATGCCCATTGCATGATCGTGATACCAGAGCGTGCATGCATCCTGCCGGTTGGGATAATGGCAGATCGCGGATTTGCCTGCCGCGTACCAAGCCTCGGGATAGCCGTCGCTCTCCGGCGGTGCTTTGGCTCCGTGCAGATGCACCACGCTGCGCACATCGGGCTTGTCGCGTTCGGCGCCCATCAGATTGTGATCGATTGTGAACAGATGGCGCTGCGGCAGTTCATTCGCCCACTCCACCAGCACCCCTTTGCCGCTGCGCGCCTCGATCGTCGGTCCCGGCGATATGCCGTTGAACCCCCACATGCGCGCAGGTTCCAAATCGCGATGCACGCGAAATTCAAACTCCTCCATCGTCATGTGGTAGTAGGGGAGCTTCTCCGCCCGATTCGCAGGGTCGGGCCGCGTTCCCGACGGCCGCGCGATTTCGATCCTCGGCAGCCGATCCACAAACCGCGTCAGCTTGCCCGCGTCGAGCGTAGCCGCCACGGGTCCAGACTCGCCCGCAATCGCACCGGGAATTGCGCACGCTCCTGCTATCGCGCCGGCCCTGCGCACAAATTCGCGGCGCGAAAGCCGCGCTGCGCATTTTTCTTTCAATCCGTTCTCCGCGAAACTCCCACCATCTGCTGTAGCTATCAAACCATAAACGGCGAGCCCGGCTCAGCCATCGGCCGCGCCCGCCGCTTGGGTGTCCCTTATCTATCGTTCAGTCGATTCGATTCCCATCTCCCACTACCGCAGCGGAAACCCGAAAGGAACGCCCGGGAACTGATTCACCGGCTCGCCCGTCGAGGGATTCAGGAAGAGCCTGTCCTGGCGCGGAAAGGGAAACGTAAAGTCGAACAAATCGCCGATCGGCCCGGCGATGGCATCGAACGAGCCGCCCCCCAGCCGCTCACCGCCCAGCCAGTTGTCCTCGATAAACCTCACCACCGACGATTGATCGATGACGCGGTGCGAAACGTAATTGCTCTTGGCCCACGGCGAGATGACCTCGAACACCAGGCGCGGCCCATAGCCGCAGCGGCCTTGCGCATTGGGCGTCGTCGAGGGGTCGATTCCCGAAAGTCCCGGCGTCGCCGTGCCGCATTTTCCGGCGCCGTTCAATACGTCGGCCGGCGTTTGCGACTGGTTCACAATCGGGCTCGCCTGGTGGTCGTACCAACCATCCGAGTCGTCGTAGGTAATGATCACTGCCGTGCTCGACCACTCCGGCCGCTGCTCGAGGAAGTTGATCGTGTTCACGATGAAATTCTGCTCGTCCAGCGGATCGCTGTAACCTGCGTGAGCATCCTCGAAGCCGGGAGCCTTCAGATACGCTACTGCTGGGAAATTGCCCGCGTTGATGGCGTCGAAAAAGTCATGAACGTCGTACTGGTTGTGCGCCACTGCGTCGTTCGGCACGCCGATTCCCTTTGCCGACGCCGGCCGCGTATGAGCCAGGTTTTGCGTCGAAGCATAATACTGGAATGGCTGGTGATGAGGAATGTAATCGTCCTTCGTCACCCCGGTCACGGCAGATGTGGTGCTGCGGTTGCACCCCGTCGTGCCGTTCGCATTCGTGATCGTCAGGTCGAATCCGCCGCTGAAAAATCCCCACGAGATACCAGCCGCGTTCAGCAGGTCGCCGATATTGTTTCCCAGCAGCGCCACGTTGCTGCTCTTCGACGAGCACACGTCGCCCGTCGGATCCGAATCGCTGATCAGCGTCTCGGATCCCCCGCCGCCCTCGACGATGGTTGCGTTGTCCACCTTCACCGTGGTCGAAGTAACGCCATTCGTTTGCCCGGAGATCACGTTGATCGCGCCCGGGGTCGACGGACCGAAATTCGTGTCGTACATGTTGTCGCTGATCGCGAAGTGCTGGGCGTAGTTCCACAGCCCCGTCACCGTGTTGCCGTCAAAGTAGCCCAACGTGAGCGCCGTTGTGCTAACTGCCGCCGGGGGCGCGGCGGGCGGAGGACCTTCACCGCCCACCGAAAGTGGAAACAAATCCAGCAGCCCGCCATCGAACGCCGCCTGCTCCGGCGTGTAATCGTGGTCCTGGTCTGCGGTCGAAGCCTGCGACCGATCCAGCCGGAACGGATTCGCCGCAATGCTCACTGCTCCGCTCTTAAACGTGAAGTTGTTGGCCGTGTTCTGCAGATTCGGATTGTGCGTCAACAATTCCGGTGTCAATCCGTTCACTGACGGTGTGCCCGGCAGCGCGAAGAAAGGCGGCTCGCCGGGAAGGTTAGCCGCGTGCGGATACGTTCCAAAATAGTGATCGAAGGAAATATTCTCCTGAAAGATCACAACCAGATGCTTAATGGGAGTCGCGGTCGGTACTTCTCCGCGGTCTTGAGCAATCGCCGAAGCCGGCATTGGGCCGATGGCCAACAGTGCCATCAGCGCGTAGGCAGCAATCTGCCTCATCGTCAGACCTCCTTATGCGCTCGGGGAAGCGAGCGCCCTACGCCTTTCTAGGTGATCCAGATGAGAACCATGTGAATTGCCGATGAATTTTGTTCCGGACTCTGCACAGCCTGCCCTGGACCGCTCCACCGGCCCGGGGCAGCCGCTTGTCAGAATCCCGCGTCCATTTCCGCTCGCTCCGCCTGCGCCACCTGCAAGCGCGCCATCGCCACCGGCTCGCCGTAATGCGCCGCCACAATCGCCGCCGCCCGCGAGTCGTCGAGATACGGCCGCACCATCGCCAGCTTCACTTGCGACTCACTCGCCATCTGCGCCACAGCAACTTTGCTCGAAATGGACTGCACCAACGCGAGTATAGCGCTGATAATCGTGCCCACGCCCTCAATCGCCGCCAGTGCATGTTGCTGGCTTGCCGGATTCACGATCTTCGCTGCCGCCAGCACCGCCGCATTCACCTGCTGCTGGAACGTGACCACTTGACTTTGCAGTTGCGCCAGCGCCCCTGCCGTCGGGTTCGCCAAATATGCCTTCGCCTGTCCCACCAGCAAATTGCTTGCCGCATCGAAACCCGCCGTCGCCGCCGTAAAAATCGGTGCGTCCTCGGGCGCCAGCACCGCCGCCGTCGAATCTACCGTGGCCACGGCGCTCTCTAACGACGGCGTCCAGTTCACAATGTCCTGCGCCACGTCCGTCGCCGTGCACCCTTGCATCCACGGCATCGGAACCAGTAACGCAATGAGCATCCACGCGCCCAGCTTCGCCTGTTGGCTCGACCCAGAACCGGCTCGCTGACTTGCCGGCTCGCTGACCTGCTGGCTCGCTGCTTCAGGATCTTTCGCCAGCAGTCCCAGCAGCGCCGTCGCCAACGCCCCTGCCAACGAAACCGCTGTGCCGGTTCCCACCTTGCCCAAGCTAACGCCCTGCTGCGACAGGACTCCCGCAATACTTGCCACCGAAATCAGCAGCCCCGCCACTGATGTCTTCGGATTCTTCCAGATATTCGAAGCTAGATTCATGCCAAAACTCCTCCGTGCCGCATCGCAAATCGCGACCAGCCGTATTCGTGTTCCGTCCTTTTTGAACAGTTTTCCGATCTTCTCCCGAGCCTGGCCGGCATTGCACCGCTCGCCGGCCCTGCTCAGGATCGCCGGCAGCCTTCGACGTTGATGCTGCCGTGGTTCCGGCCGCGCACCTTTGC
>Ga0187782_10001323_pt1 | contig 17877 bp, 10 predicted proteins | sample 0715_SJ02_MP15_2_FD_132454 | JGI IMG/M metagenome (GOLD analysis project Ga0187782, IMG submission 132454) | Tropical peat soil microbial communities from peatlands in Department of Meta, Colombia - 0715_SJ02_MP15_20_MG | ecosystem: Environmental > Terrestrial > Soil > Wetlands > Peat | place...
GACGGCCAGGCTGATGGTGTCGGTGAAGGTGCCGACGGCGGTTGTATTCACCGTGTAGGAAGTGTTGCCACCAGGGTTCACCGACTGAGAGCCCGGAGATGCGGCGAGCGTGAAATCAGGCGTCACGACGAGGGTGACGGTAGCGGTCTGGGTGACGGAACCGCTGGTTCCGGTGATCGTCAGAGTGTAGGTGCCTGTCGGCGTGTTGCTGGGGGCTGTGATGGTGAGCGTGGAGCTGCCGCCCGCAGTGACCGAGCTCGAACTAAACGTTTCCGTCGCATTCGTCGGCAAGCCGCTCACACTGAGACCCACTGAACCGGTGAAGCCGTTGAGAGCCGCCGTAGAAACTGAAAATGTTGTGCTGCTTCCTCCCAATACGACAGACTGGCTGCTCGGCGTTGCCGATATCGTGAAGCTTTGTGAACTCAGTAGACCGTAGACATTCAACGTCCCAGAGAACGTACCCAGGTAAACTTTGCCGTTGACAACGGTGGGCGGATTGAACTTGTCATTAGTCCCAGCGTCATCTCGAGCATCATCCATTTCCGAGTCCCAAAGCTCGGTGGCGACGTTGTTCGCGTCGAAGGCTCGCAATACGCCCTGATCGGTCCCATGTGTGTCGTCCGTGCTGAGGGGCATGGACGCCCAAACGATGCCGGTGCCGGCCGTACTGCCATTGGCGGAAACCGTCAGCGCGCCACCCACATAACCGCTCGGCGATAAGATTGAGCTTTCCGAGAGCGCCGTAGTATTAAACGTCGAGCCACTGAATTGGTAGGCCTGAAGCGGCGCCGGGCCGCCCGGCCAGATATAAAGTGTCGGACCCGCCCCGGACGTTCGGTTCCAAAAGACTGGGCCACTTTTGATCGATCCCGCCAGCGCGAAATTTTGCACGGTTTGAGTGTCGCCGGTGACTTCGTGGCCGAGGCTGCTCGACTGCACTACATAGAAGTTCGATGTCTTTCCCGCACCGATTAGCAGACTGGTGCCCGGGATCATCATCGGACCCGATGAGCCGAAGTCCAAATCGTCCGCCTGAAGAGTGGCGTAGTTGTCCGGCGTAAAATAGTCCGTTAGCGACAGAACCCCATTTGCAGTGCTCAGCTTGATCATGCTATCGCCAAAGCTGGAGACACCATCCCAGTCCCCATTTCCCGTCATGTAATAGAGATTGCCGCTGGAATCCACCACGGGGGCCCGGCCAGCCATCCAGACGCCTGCATTCTGGCCATTCGGTGTCGTGCAGAAGATGCTCGTCTGCTGGAGAGTCTGATCATTGTAAGCCATTACCCAACCGTGCCAATCATAATCGTCCTCGTGGGACGCCCATGAGAAGACGACGAAACCGTTGACCAAAGCAAGGCTTGAACGCTGGTTCTGAAAAAAAGAACTGAAAGTGAGTGTGCCCCCGGAGCTCCCCTGCCCAGTGCCGGGAACAGACCCCTGAATCACAACGGGGCCTCCGAACTTTTCGGCTCCGGTCGTTATGTCGAGAGCATGAAGCCTCGCAACATAGTTCGTGGTCGAACCCGAGACCTCCATCGTCCTCGCGACTAGATAAATTGTGTTGGAAGTCAGATCGATCACCGGCGTGCTCTCAATGCCGACCGTTCCGACGATGTTTAAGGTGTTGGAGCCCACAATATCGGTGATCGGAATCGCCGTTACGCCAGCCGACGGGTTGGTGAAGTTGTCGCTCCATAGGACACCACCATTCACTGCATTGCTGTCGGCGTTGAAGGCGTAAATCGAGTCGTTCATCGTCGCGACGTACAGGACGTTATACACACCTTGGCCTGGTATGGTCACGCTAGGCACATATAGCGCCTGGGCGTATACCGAGGCATCGACCGTGTAGCTATACAACTTTCCGAATTGGCTTACGTTGACGTTCGAGGTGTTGAGTGTCGTCTCGTTGAGATTCGCCCCCGAGCGCGAATTGCCATAGTCCTCCGTCGTGATGCTGACTTGGGCGTGCGAAACACTCGACGAAAACGTGGCGAATAGCGCTGCCAGAACTAACGCGGAACTTATGCGAACCGAAAGACTTACCCTATGGTCGCTGGACATGGATACGGGACCACGGCAAGTGCGATACCAAACATACCTATGTTCCGAACCAAAGCCTGCGTTCCATCCACTGAATCGAAAAGGGTTAGCATTGACGCCACAGCCTCTCGCTCGCTCGGCGAGTGCCATCGTAGCTGCCCCGTGAACCCAGTGTGAAATCTATTTCTCCGCGTGTGCAATTCCTTGCCTCTAGTCTCCGTCAGGCCCGTCACTCCCCGCTCTACGCTCGACGACGCGGACAAACGACTTCAGGCCTCGTGCTAGACTTGCCATGGATTACCACCCATCCACACCGGACGATGAACGATGCAGCCCCCTAACCTGAGCCGGTCGAGCCCTTCGTCCGTCAGTTGGTCCAATCGAATCCTCATCGTTGCCACCGTGGCGATTTTTTTTCTGACCCTCTACCCGTTTGAGTTTGATCTTCATCGGCACTTGATGCGTCCGCTGTTTCCGTTTTCGTTAGGCGGCTGGGGAAAGGGCGTGGACGCGCTCGATGATTTCTTGAATGTGCTGTTATTCCTGCCGTTAGGGTTCGGCCTTGCCGAAAGCTCTCGCGAACGCGGCAAGTCTAGGCTGGCTGCGCTGGCCCTCTCGCTCCTGGTAGGCTGCTCGCTTTCCTACGTGGTCGAGTTGTTGCAAATCTATCTCCCTTTGCGCGATTCGGGTTGGCGAGATGTTCTCACGAATTCGATCGGTGCCATCTTCGGCGCAACGTTGTTCGACCTGCTGGGCCCAGCCGTTGTTCGCCAGCTCTCGCGAGCCGAACATCTAGCGAGCGCTTGGCTCACTTTTGGGCGAGCCACCGCGGTGCTTCTTGTCTACGTGGGGCTTTGGTCTGTAGGTGCGGCCTGCTTGCAGAGAGCAGCCAGACCTGACAACTGGAATCCAGACTCGTTTCTTGTGGTCGGGAATTCCGCGTCTAATGACCGCCAATCTGGCTGGAGTGGACAGGTTTATGAGCTCGATGTATGGGGCCGTGCGGTATCGCCAGAACTTGCCCTGACAATGACATCACAAAACGCAGCAGATGCTTCGGCCTCCAATTCGATCGCCGTGTATCGATTCTCGGGGCCCGGTCCATATCCAGATGAGCGCCACCTTCTCCCCAACCTTTCCTGGACGGCTCAAGCACCGAGCACGAATGCTGTGAACGATGCGCCGCTGAACCGGAAGTCTTGGTTGGTTTCGGCTGGTTCCGTATCTGCGCTTGTGAGTGATCTGCGGAAGACCGGCCAGTTCTCAGTACGCGTTTTGTGCGAACCCACCGAGACCAACGGAGTGGACGCGCGAATCGTTTCGATTTTGTCGGCTTCCGGGACATCCAACCTGGAAATGCGGCAAAAGGATGCGAGCCTTGTCTTCTGGTTTCGCACTCCGATCTCGGGAGCGCGCTCTAGGATGTCTTGGACCGTTCCTGAAATTTTCGCCGCAAACAAGATGTGCGATATCCTGCTCTCCTTCGACGGCGCCAGCGTCAACTTCTTCGTCGACGGCGGGAGACGTGGCCGCGGCTACGAACTAGGACCGGGAGCCGCCCTCGCTAGATACGTCCGCCGTATCAAGGCACCAGAACTCAAGGGCTACAGGTACATTTTCTACGCGATCGTCTTCTTCCCGCTCGGCTCCATCCTTGGACTTCTTTGGAAGCCGTCCCCCGCGCCCTGGCTCCGCCTCTTCTTTTTTCTCCTGCTGGGATTGTCGCCTGCCATAGTTCTGGAGTTTGTTCTCATGCATGTGAGTGGCCGGGCCTTGTCGAGCGAGAATCTCTTGCTCTCAATCGTGTTGACGTTCGGCAGTAGTCTTTGGATCAATGCGGATCGCCGCCCGCCGCGCACGTGGCCGGGTCACGGCCAGCTCACTTCGCAGAGGTAGCCGTGGATCAGGCAAACGTTCTCATTATCGGGGGCGGCGTCATAGGCTGCTCGATCGCGCGCGCGCTTTCAGCCAAGTGGGACGACGTCTTCCTGCTCGAAGCGATGCCGAAGCTGGGCACGGGCGCCAGCTCGCGCAATAGCGGCGTAATCCACTCCGGCCTGTACTACCCACCCGGCTCACTCAAGGCAAGGCACTGCGTCCGAGGCAATCGCCTCACGTACGAGTTCTGCGCCTCTCACGGGGTTCCCCATCGGAATTGCGGCAAGCTCGTGGTTGCGTCCTCCGAGGAGGAGGCCGCGGAACTTCCGAAATGGCTCGACACCGGTCGCGCGAATGGAGTCGAGAATCTTCGAATCATTGACCGTGCTGCCGTCCGTGCGCGCGAACCTCACGTCAAGGGCTATCAGGCGATTGAAGTTCCCTCTACAGGCATCGTTTCTAGCGAAGATCTCGTGAAGGCGTACGCCCGCGTCGCCACCGATCAGGGCGCACATCTTGTTACAAACGCAAAGGTAGATCGGCTCGAATCGAGAAACGGCACGATTCAGATCACATCGGCCGCCGGAGAGATCGAAACGCGTTGCTTGGTTAACAGTGCTGGGCTGTTCGCCGACGAGGTCGCTGCGATGCTCGGCTCGAAAATGTCCGAGCACAAGATCTATCCCGTGCGGGGCGAGTATTGCGAAGTCGTTGGTGCGAAGCGCGACTTGGTTCAGGGCCTTGTTTACCCGCTACCTCACGCCGACGGATTGAGCCTTGGCGCACACTTTACGCGGACTCTTTGGGGAAACTTGCTGATTGGCCCGACAGCCCGGTACATCGAGGACAAAAACGACTACGAAAGCAATCGGGAGACGATGCAGCAATGTGCGCGCCGCGCCAAGCTTTTAGTTCCTGAAATTGATGCTGCCGACTTGGTGCCAGCTCATTCCGGCATCCGCGCCAAGCTCGCCCCGCCGCCGCGCTCAGGAGCAGCGGAGCACCATGCTCCTGGCTGGACAGATTTCATCATTCAGTCTGATCCGGAATTCCGGAACGTGGTTCAGCTGATTGGGATTGAGTCGCCCGGATTGACCTCTGCGCCGTCGATTGCAGAGTACGTCGCAGAAATCGTGGGTCAGATACTGGGCTGATCTCGTCTGCAAGACGCTCGTGCCGCCGGTTATTGGCTCGGCACAGTGACAGTGATCGGCGCTGACTTCGGGCTTTCGATTTGCTGTGAATCAACGGCGGTGACCGCATAGACGTAGGTCTGGCCGCTGACTACCGAACTGTCGGTGTAGCTTGTGGTGGTATCCATCGTGCCCGTCAATTTCGAGAGGTTGCCGGTCGCCGGGCCGCGATATATATAATAGCCGATCACGACGGAGGTGCTTGGCTGCCAACTTAATTTCACGGATTGCTGAGCAACCTGTGCGAATCCGGCCCCTGTAACGTCGATTTCTAGAACTGAATTCGACGCACTGCTAGACACAGATAAGCTGCCTGTGACCTGTCCTGCTGTCGTGGGTTCGAAGTTCACGGACACTGTCACCGACTGACGCGGTGCCAGAGTCACGTTCGCCCCGCCGCTTTCGCTCAGACCGCTGCCCGTCACGGATACGGAAGAGATCTTTACGTTTTTGTTTCCCGTGTTGGTGAGAGTCACAAGCTGCGCTGTTGATGTTCCCACCGCCACGTTCCCGAAGGCAACGCTCGTCGAACTTGGCGTCAGCACGCCGGACGCTGCATTGCTTCCCGTTGCTCCGCTGTTTCCCGAGGATCCCGTTTGTCCGGTCATCAGACCGCACCCAGCCGTGCCGACAAGGCTGGCTACGGCAATCGCCATGGCAAAACCGACTAGGCTATGCGGGCAGATTTTTTCTGCAGAAAGAAAACGCAGGCGCGCGTGTGACCTTCGCGAAATCGGCGAACCTCTGAGAAGGCCTCATTGTGCAACCTGGCGAAATGGGAAGGTACTGGACGCGGGTACACACTTGGGACAGGTGTGGGCACCTGTCCATCAGGACAGCCACTTAACTCGCCCCCGAAGCGATTGCTGAACAATCGCTTCAGTTCAACAGTTCATCTCCGCGGGCTACAGTAGCATTCCGTCACGGGACGTTTGCACTCGCTTCATTGCTCGGCGCGCTACTTCCAGCCGAGTTCACGGCCTCGACCGTATAGAAGTACTCCAGTCCCGACGTCACGTTCGTGTCCGTGTAGCTTGTGGTGGATAGAGGCGACGGGTTGATCGGGGACGTTCCCTCGCCTCCCTGGCTCGTGCCGCGGAACACATTGTATTGAGCTCCCGGCGTTGAACTGCCCGTCCACTGCAGCAACACCGAATGCGTTCCCGTCCCGGACAGTCCGACCGCGGTGGGCGAATCCGTCGCGTTACTCGTGATCGTCACGTTCGCTCCGTTCACGGTTCCCGCCGATGTCGGCGCAAACGTCACCGTCAGCGTTACGGATTGCCCCTGAGTGAGAACCGTCCCGCTCGGTACGCCGCTGGCGCTGAATCCTGCGCCTGTCACAGCGACGCTGGCAATCGTGACGTTCGAGTTCCCGCTATTGGTCAAGGTCGTTGTGAGAGAGCTGCTGGTTCCATCGCCCACGTTCCCGAATGACAAACTTGCAGGATTCGCGCCAAGTAATAGCGTCGGCGTCGCTCCGGTTCCGGACAGATTGATCACGAGCGGAGACGGAGTGCCGTTGGTCGTGAGCGTGATGCTCCCGTTTACCGCGCCTGTGGACGACGGCGTAAAGACCGCGTTGAAATTCAAGCTGCCCTCGGCTGCGATCGTCGAGGAAGTCGAAAGGCCGGTTTGGCTAAATCCGCTTCCGGCAACCGCGATTTGTGAAAACGTGATGACCGCATTGCCGTCATTCTTGAGAGTAATCGTCTGCGAGTTGCTGTTGCCTGTGGCGACAGTCCCGAAGCTGACGCTGCCTGGATTTGCACTGAGATCGCCCTGCGTACCAGTTCCGCTCAGCGGAATGGCAAGCGACGAATTCGAGGCATTGCTCGCCACGGTTAAGGTTCCCGTGTCATTGCTGGCCGACGCTGGAGCAAACTGTATTTGGACGCTGGCAGATTGACCGACCGGCACCGATGTCGCGCCGCCTCCACTCATTAGGGTGAACCCGGCACCCGAGACGGTTACACTAGAAACGTTTACGGTTGCCGTCCCCGTATTGGTCACGCTTAGAGTCAGGCTCGACGTGCTCCCCACCGCCACGTTTCCGAAACTTATGCTGCCGGAGCCGGGCGAGAGAACGCCGGCACTGGGGTCCCCCGTTTGGCCGCCGCTCGATGACGCGGATGTATACCCGGCGCAGCTTGAAAGGGCCACGCTCGCCGCGACGATTAAGAGGATCGCAAGAAAAGCGAAGATGCTCTCGCGCCTGTTTTCTTTGGGTGAACCATTCGGTGCCTGTGCGCGTGTTTTCATAACGCACACAGTCTAGGAACCGCCTCGTGCTGCTATCTACTGGACAGCAGACCAAAGAAAGGGCAGGCGCGATTGCCTGTTCACAAGTGCAGGCGACTCCTGCCCTGATCTAGAAGGTCAGTTCCTATCGCCCGCTTTTGGAGTTACTTGCGGCTTTTGACGTAATCTGGCGATTGCCGACGTGCCTGTTCAACCTCGCGGTCTCAGTCCGCCTCCCGGAGTACAGGTCCTTCCGGATGCGCACTCCGCGAGAAATTCGCGGCCGCACATCCTTCCAGAGTCTGTGGGAACGCCGGCGCCGGGCTCGCAGAAATGCTACAGCAGCGGCTCCCCGGTGTTGCGTCCGATAATTTCCCGGGTCGTATCGCGAAGGCGCACAATCTCCCGCCAATCATCCCCTGCTTTCGGATCGGGTCTCAGGATCGGCCCGAACGTTGCCGTAATCTTTCCCGGCCGGGGCAATCGTGTTTCGTCTCTCAGAATCCGCCGCGCCCCGGAGATCGCTACGGGACAAATCGGACGTTGCGTGAGCGCCGCTGCCCTGAACGCGCCCAGGTGAAATGGCCGGATCCCCGTAATCGGCGTGAACGTCCCTTCCGGATAGATCGCGACGGATTCACCGCGCAGCAGCGCAGCGTCAACTTCTTCGGCGGCTTTGGTGCGTTCCTCGGGATCGCTGCGATTGAAGGCAAGTTGCCCCGTCCGCCGCACGATCGTGCTGATGAAGGGCATCGCCAGCACTTCGCCTTTTGCAACGAACCGAACGTCGGCTGGCAGCAGCGCGAGGGCAACTACAATATCCACGTAGCTCGAATGGTTCGGTGCGAAGATGCACGCGCCTTCTTCGATCGCTTCCTCGAGTGCGCTCTCCCCTTCGACTCGCACAGGAATGGCTGCCACTCGCAGCATCAAACGCGCGCCTGCGTGCAGCAGTCTCTTGGCGCGCATTCGATCGCGAGTTATCGCAATCGCGAGCCACAACAGCGCGAAGCCGAGACCGAACGTAGCAAGGACGTAGGCTCCATACGCAATTTCGGCAAACCGTCTCGCTGTGTTCTTGCCTCCGCCCCAGATTCGAGGCCCCGCGCCCTTCGCAGCGAGTTGTGCCACCTGCAGCCACGGAGGTGCGGCCTTCTTGCCCAGCCTCCCATCAAGAAAAAGTCTCCGCGTCTCGTTGCGCCGCAGCTTCCCGCTGGAAGTCTTCGGAATCGAATGTGGCGCAAGCAGCTCCACGGAATCCGGCGGCATGCCGATCGCCTGATCCATCTCGCGCGTGATCTCCGCTGCAATCCGCTTGGCATCGGCCATATTTCGCGCTTCCGCCGCTACGATCAATCGTTCCGTGCCGCTCCGCTCATCGGGCGCGCCAAACGCGACCACGCATCCCGTCCGCACTCCCTGCACGCGCCCCACGATCTCTTCGATCTCGTGCGGATAAAGATTTCGGCCCGCCTTGATGATGACGTCCTTGGCGCGTCCCGTGATGTAGATTTCGCCGTCCGCCAGGTAGGCGCGGTCCCCGGAATCAAGCCATCCTCCTTCACGCATCAAGGTATTGGTCGCAGCCGGATTCCGGTAGTAGCCGCTGGTCGCCGACGGGCTGCGGAACCACAGTCGTCCTTCCACGCGCTCGCTCGTTTCTTGACCGTCGTCCGCGACAATGCGCACCTCAACATCGGGCAGCGGCCTCCCGGCGCTCACAAATTCAAGCGTTGCCGCATCGCTCGGCCCAGCTGGAACCGCGCGGCCATCCGACTCGAGCGCCTCTCGGTCGATTCGATCCGCCTTGTAGCCCGATCCGACCTTCGGCGCGGACACGGCGAGAGACGCCTCCGCCAGTCCGTACACCGGCACGAACGCTTCGGCTCGGAAGCCATGTGTCGCAAACCGCTTCGCGAACCGTTCGAGAGTTCCAGTCTGCACGGGCTCCGCGCCATTCAGCGCCGCCCGCCATGAGCTAAGATCGAGACCTTCCAGATCCTTGTCTGCGATCTTTTTCACACACAGCTCGTACGCGAAATTGGGAGCAGGGCTCAACGTCCCGCGATGGTGATGAATCGCCTGCAGCCAGCGTTCCGGGCGGCTCAAAAACGCCAGCGGCGACATCACCACCACCGGCACGCCGAAATACAGCGGCGCCATCCACGCTCCGATCAACCCCATGTCGTGATAGAGCGGCAGCCAGCTCACCGCAACGTCGTCCGGCCGCACTTCGATTCCCGCGATAATGGAGCGGATGTTCGCCAGCAGGTTCGCATGCGTTAGCGTCACGCCCTTGGGATCGCCGGTCGATCCTGACGTGTACTGCAGAAATGCGATGTCCTCACCGCGACCGCGATGCGAAAGGTTCACCACCGGCCGCCACACGTTGGCTCGCGGCTCCTCTCGTATCGGCAGGCTCGCGATCCGCTGTGCGTTCAAGACTCCTCGCAATGTCGGTGCCCGCGGTCGGAGCAGTCGCGCAAGCCCTTCCGCCTGCCGGAAGGTGATCAGGAATCTCGATTCGGCGTTGCGCAGGATGTTCGCCTGCCTGGTTGCGTATTCCGCAATGCGGTCCGCTCGGAAGGGCGGATAGAGCGGCACTGGAATTCCGCCTGCTAAGAGAATTCCCGCGAACGTGTAGAAGAATTCAGCGCACGTCGGCAGCATGATCGCTACCGTCTGGCCGGGTTCCAGCCCTCGTTGCCGAAGCTCGCTCGCCACCGCCGACGCCCGCGTGTACAGCTCCCCAAACGTGATGACGCGCGATCGCTCGTCTTCTTCGTACAGGTGGATGTGAGCGCGGTCAGGTTCGCCGAGTCCACGCAGGCGAAGGATTTCGGTCAGGGTCCGGGCCTCGCGGATCTGGCCCTCCAGATCTGGCCGGTACTCGCGAGCGCTCGTAGGTGTTGCGACCCTGACGCCGGATGCCGCCTTTTCCCCTAGGTCGGCTCGCAGGCTTTCATAAACGAGAGCATCGATCAGGTCTTGCACTGTCTCGGCCCCAGCGACGACGCGATCCGGCAGCCGCACGCCACAGGCATCACCCAGCCTCAGCATCAGTTCGACGCGCTCCAGGCTCCCCAGCCCAAGTTCGCGCTCCAGATGTGCCTTCGGTCCGCGTGCCGCCAGCTCCTCCAGCCCGCGACCCGCCCCCAGCTCCTCGAGAACCTGCTTGACAGTTGCGAGGGCTTGCGCGGGAATCGCAGCCGCATGATCGAGTTTCGTTCCGGTAGCGCTCATTTGGCGAATTAGGAGCTGCGCCGAACCTAACTGGCGTGAAGCGTATCACCGCGCCATGGTCACTTCAATCAAGTCGGTCTAGCGTGTCGTGTCACGATTCCTGCCGGCTTGGGGCTCTGGCGCGGCTGGAGCGGTAGCCCGCCGCGCGCCGCTCATTTGACCCCCGGCCCGCTCGCCGCTATAATTGCTTTAGTGACGACGATGTTCGCTTCGTTCTATTAGCATTTCCCCTCCCGCTCCTTGCGGAGCGATGCCCGAAGGCAAATTCCTGTTTTCGAATTCACTTTTCGGCCTTTTGATTTCTTGAGGTACTCCCATGGCGGCTCTGACGCTTTTTGAAAAACTCGATCAGATTGAATCTCGCTACGACGATATGACCCGCGAGCTTTCCTCGCCCGAAGTGCTCGCCGACTCGGCGCGTTACCAGAGGCTCGCCAAAACGCATGCGGAAATGGAAGAGATTGTCGCGAAATATCGCGAATGGAAAGAGATTGAAAGGGGTCTCGATGGTGCGAAGCAATTGCTCCTCGAATCCACGGACGCCGGAATGAAGCAGTTGGCGCACGAAGAGCAGCGCTCGCTGGAAGCTCGCCGCGAAACTGTCGAGCGCGAATTGAAATTCCTGCTGCTCCCGAAAGATCCCAACGACGAAAAGAACGTCATCGTCGAAATCCGCGCCGGCACCGGCGGCGACGAAGCTTCGCTCTTTGCCGCCGAGCTTTTTCGCATGTACTCGCGCTACGCGGAATCGCAGGGCTGGCGCGTCGAGGTGCTCGAAAGTTCGCCGTCACCGGTCGGAGGCGTGAAGGAAATCGTCGCGTCCATTCAGGGGAAAAAGGTCTATTCCAAGCTGAAGTACGAAAGCGGCGTGCACCGCGTCCAGCGTGTGCCAGCCACGGAACAACAGGGCCGCATCCATACTTCTGCCGCAACCGTAGCGGTGCTCCCCGAAGCCGACGAAATCGATATCAAGATTGAGCCTAAAGACCTGCGCATCGACACGTTCTGCTCCTCCGGCCCCGGTGGCCAGTCCGTGAACACAACGTACTCCGCCGTGCGCATCACGCACATTCCGACGGGACTGGTCGTCTCGCAGCAGGACGAAAAATCGCAGATCAAGAATCGCGCCAAGGCCATGCGCGTCCTGCGCTCGCGACTCTATGAAATGGAGCAAGCCAAGCAGCATGAGGCCATCGCCGCCGAGCGCCGCGGCCAGATCAAGACCGGCGACCGTTCGGAAAAAATCCGCACGTACAACTTCCCGCAAAATCGCGTCACCGACCATCGCATCAATCTAACGCTCCACCAACTCACGGACGTAATGGACGGCAAGCTCGCTCCGCTCGTCGATGGGCTCGTCACCCACTTCGAGTCCGAACGCCTGAAGCAGGAACTCGTCGAAGCGTGATCGCTGTGCCCCAATCGCACCGCACCGGCCCGGCCGCATTCGATGTACGTTCCGCCCTAAGAGAAGGAATGGTTCGCCTCCGCGCGGCGAACACCCCATCCCACACCCTCGCGGCTGAACTGCTTCTTATGCACGCACTCGGCCACGACCGCGCATGGCTTTACACGCACTCAGACGATTCGCTCGACCCGGCGGCCGCCGAAAAGTATTTTGCTCTGATCGCGCGCCGCACAACAGGCGAGCCGACGCAGTATCTCACTGGCAAGCAGGAATTTTGGGGCCTCGAATTTGAGGTCACTCCGGCCGTGCTCATCCCGCGGCCTGAAACCGAGCATGTTGTCGAAGTCGCATTGGAGCGGCTCGGCGCGCGAGGCATTAAGGTCGACATGCGAACCGGGGAACCGAGCCCCCCGCTCCGCATCGCCGATGTAGGAACAGGTTCCGGCTGCCTCGCCGTTACCCTCGCGTATGAATTGCCCCACGCCGAAATCGTCGCCACCGATATTTCTGCCGCGGCGCTTGAAGTCGCGCGCCGCAACGCCGCCCGCCACGGCGTTTCCGATCGCATCCATTTCCTCCAAACAAACTTGCTTGAGACTCTCCTACACGAGTCACGAGTCACCAATCACGAATCACGCCTTTTCGACCTAATCGTCAGCAACCCCCCTTACGTCGCTCGCAATGAAGCCTCGACGCTCCAGCGCGAAGTCCGCGAACATGAGCCGGAGACCGCTCTCTTCGGCGGGCCGACCGGCGTCGAAAACTACCAGCGGCTGATCGAGCAGGCCGGAGCGCTCCTGGCTCCCCGTGGGATCCTCGTTCTCGAGATCGGTTACGACTTGGCGGAGCCGGTGCGCAAAATGTTCCACGTGCAACCGGTATGGGCCAACGTCAGCGTCACCCATGACCTGGCTGGCATCCCGCGCGTCCTCGCCGCCGAACGCATCTGACGATCCGGCTAGGATCGTCATCCCGAGGGGATCTCTCCGGCCGGCTGCGCGTAAGAAATCGAACGGCGCTCGATTGTGCTCAGCGTCTACGATCAAGCATCAAGCCCGGAATCAGTCCACAGACTTTTTTCCACTTGCAACTAGCTCAATTTTGCTAGCCTGTTCCCGATGAACGAGGATTGGTAGATCGTCATGAAGACGGGACGCAGGCGTGGGAGAGTTGGCGGAAATATTGTGGACGACCCTGCTGCGCCACGCCTCCCAGATGCTTCTAATCGCCAAATTCCGCAAGTAGGAGAGGGTCTAACTTATTGCAGACAAAGCGCCTCGCTATCTCTAATCGCCAAATTTTCCCGGGCGCGAACCTTCGGATTCTGGCCGCCTCCGCGGCCATGTTGAATAGCGATGCCAAAGCTGGCTCAATTTCGCGCCAAACATGACGCCGCGCCCGCGGCGTCCGCCGATTCGTCCGCTTCGATTCTCCACATCGATATGGACGCGTTCTTCGTTTCAGTCGAGCTGCTGACCCGGCCCGAGCTGAAGGGTTTGCCCGTGATCGTCGGCGGCGGGCGCGACCAGCGCGGAGTCGTCACCTCAGCCAGCTACGAGGCGCGCCGCTTCGGCGTCGCTTCGGCGATGCCGTTGCGCACCGCCGCGAGGCTCTGCCCTCAGGGCATCTTCCTCGACAGCCATCACGAGCTCTACGGTCAGTGGAGTGATCGCGTCGCGGCGATCCTTTCGAAGTATTCGCCGATAGTCGAAATGGCTTCGATCGACGAAGCCTACCTCGACCTCTCCGGCACCGAGCGGCTGCACGGTCCTCCGCTCGCCGCCGCGAATAGACTCCTGCGCGAAATCACGGCCACAACAGGCTTGCCGTGCTCCGGTGGTCTCGCTGCCACGCGCCATGTAGCGAAAGTGGCGAGTGACCAGGCCAAGCCGCGCGGGCTCGTCTGGGTTCCCGCGGGAAGCGAAGCAGCCTTTCTCGCTCCGCTCTCCGTCCGAAGGATTCCGGGAATTGGCAAGGTCACGGAAGCGGGCCTGAAAGATCTGGGGATCGAGACTGTGGCCCAATTGCAGGCACTTTCTCGGGGGCGGCTCGAGGAAACGTTCGGCCGTTGGGGCATTGCGCTCTATCGCAAAGCGCTTGGAATCGACTCGTACGAGTTTTTCATTGACGCTGAGCCGAAATCCATTTCGCACAATCAGACGTTCGGCCACGATACGAATGACCGCGCGCAGTTGAATGCCACTCTCAGCTACCTTTGCCAAAAAGCGGTCAAGCGCCTTCGCGACGCTGGGCTTCACGCACGTACCGTCACCCTCACCGTGCGCTTTGCCGATTTCAAGACCATCACGCGAAATCAGACGCTGCCGGAGCCATCCGACCTGGATACGACATTCTTGAAAGCCATCAACGACCTATTCTCCCGCTCGTGGAACGGCGTGGCGATGCTTCGGCTAGTCGGCGTGGCGCTCTCTTCGTTTTCCGCGGCATCAGGGCAACTCGACCTCTTAGATCCCGGACGCCGCGAGAAGCTCGAGCGGCTCGCGCAGGCGACAGACCTCCTGCGCGATCGATTCGGATTCTCCAAGGTGCAGTTCGGCGGGTCGCTCAAAAACCGTCACCGCCGCGATCCTCGTTCCCCTTAGTTCGTCGCCTACTGCTCTATAATCGTGGACCTCATGTCATCACCTTCCAATTCGTTGCCCGTCGCAAAACGCAGCCGTGCGAGCCGCATTCGCGCCTTCTGGGCCCGCGTCACCGAGGGCTTCGAACTGGAACAGCTCTGGGGCCAGTTCCTTTCCGAAGCGAAGGCCAGCTACGGTCTGTACTCGGCGGATGTTGATTGGGACGAGATCAAGCGGGAATCACGCGGAGCCAGGCGCGTCTTCCGGTCCGCCTGGGCGCTGTTCCAGGCGATGCTGATGAAGCTTTCGCCTGCCAGGCGCGTGCTCCTGCTCATTGCGGTCGCGCTGCTGATCTTTCAGCCGGATATCCAAACGGGCGGCCACCACGTGAGCGTCAATTTTGGCGTCTTCGGGACGATGATCCTTTTCCTGCTGCTGGCGCTGGAACTCGCCGATCGCGTCACCATGAAGCGCGACCTCGAAATCGCGCGCGAAATTCAGCAGTGGCTCGTCCCGGACAAAGCTCCGGCCGTTCCCGGCTTCGACATCTCCTTTGCGACTCGCCCGCAAAACACCGTCGCTGGCGACTATTACGATGCGTTCCTACGGCCGCTGCCCGACGCGTCTGGCACGCAGCCCTTGCTCGTGATCGTCGCGGACGTCGCCGGGAAAAGCGTCCCTGCCGCTCTGCTGATGGCCACATTTCAGGCCAGCCTCAAAGCGCTTTCCTCTACATCCGAGCCTCTCGAAGCAGTCGTGTCCGGCCTCGATCGCTACGCTCGTGCGCATAGTCTGGACGGGCGGCGCTTTACTACAGCCTTTCTGGCGGAAATCGATCCGCAGACACGGCAAATGCGCTACACGAACGCGGGACACAACGATCCGATTCTTCGCCGAGCCTCAGGGCAAATCGAACGGTTGCGCGCGGGCGGCCCGCCATTCGGTCTCCCGCTCTTTTCAGATAGTGAAGTACCTTACGAATCCGCGGCGGTCCAGCTCCAGCCTGGCGACCTGCTTTTCATCTTCACGGACGGTCTGGTTGAGGCCGTGGATGAGCGCGGCGAGGAGTTCGGCGAATCGAGGTTGATCCCAAGCCTGCAGACCGCGGCTCTCGAGTCCGCCGCTGGCACGTTGCAGCGCGTCATGGCGGATGTGAACGCGTTCGTCGGTTATGCTCGCCAGCACGACGACATTACGTGCCTCGTCCTTCGCGTGAATGCCTAGTCAGCTCTCGGATGCTGCTTGAACTTTGGCCGCCGGAATCTAGCTGCGGCTTCCAACAGCCGTCCGTTAGAGACATAATCCGACCATGGACGCCCGCGCACTTGCCGTAGGCATCTGCCGCACTTTGCGAGCAGCGGGCCATCAGGCCTACCTTGTCGGCGGGTGTGTGCGCGACATCCTGCTCGGGCGCGAGCCTGCGGATTATGACGTCGCAACAGACGCCACGCCAGAGCGCGTCCAGCAGCTTTTTCCGCACAGTCTGGCAGTGGGTGCGCAATTCGGAGTCATCGTCGTCACAGAGGAATCTCGGGAGGGCGAGTTCGTGCAAGTCGAGGTCGCCACGTTTCGGTCCGACATCGGCTATTCCGACGGGCGCCATCCCGATCGAGTCGTATACGCGACTTCACCTCAGGAAGACGTGAGGCGCCGCGACTTCACGATCAACGCGCTACTCCTCGATCCGGAAAGCAACGAAGTCTTGGATTTTGTCGGCGGCCGCGACGACTTGCGCGCGGGAATCATTCGCGCGATCGGCCGCCCGGAAGATCGTTTCCGCGAAGACAAGCTGCGCATGGTGCGCGCCGTGCGGTTTGCGGCGCGCTTCCGCTACGCGATCCATTCCGCGACCTTTTCTGCGATCACGAAGCTGGCGCCAGAGGTGCATCAAGTTTCGGCGGAGCGACTCCGCGACGAGCTCACGAAGCTCCTCACCGAGGGAGCCGCGCGCCGTGCTTTCGAGCTACTCGACGAGACGCGGCTTCTCCCCGAACTCTTGCCGGAAGTCGCGCGCATGAAGGGCGTCGAGCAGCCGCCGCAATTTCATCCGGAAGGCGACGTCTGGACTCACACGCTCCTGATGCTCGAAGGTCTGCCGGTGGGGTGTTCCCCGACGCTCGCCTGGGGAGTGCTCCTGCACGACGTAGGCAAGCCGCCGACGTTCACGCCGCCGTCGGGTCCAGGCGGGCGAATCCGATTCGACGAGCACGTCGAAGTCGGCGTCCGCATGGCGGAGGAAATTTGCCACCGGTTCCGGTTCTCCAACGACGACACGGCCCAGATCGCCGCACTGGTCGCAAATCACATGCGGTTCAAAGACGCGCCCCAGATGAAGCCCGCGACTCTGAAGCGCTTCGTCCGCATCCACCACTTCGACGAGCACCTCGCTCTGCACCGCCTGGACTGCCTTTCGAGCCACCGGAACCTGGAAAACTACGACTTTGTGAAAAGGTTCTTGGCCGAGACCCCGCCCGAGCAGGTCCGGCCAGCCCGCTTGGTGACGGGCGACGACCTCGTTGCCATCGGCCTCAAACCCGGGCCGGCTTTCCGCTCGATCTTGGATTCAATCGAAGAGGCCCAGCTCAACGGCAGAATCACCACCCGGGAGGAGGCCCTGAATCTGGCGCGCGAGTCGTTCAAACCACAACCAAATTCAGCGTAATCTGTTCTCCTGCATATGGATATGAGGAGTGCAGACATGTGGGACTTCGCAGGCGCGTTTGCAAACGCGCCTTTAGCATGTTATGCTCATCTTTGTTTATAGCCGGATGCGAATAGGAATGAGCCGTTTGTTCTGGCACTGCATCTAACGCTTTGGGCAGCCGATTACGCTGCTCTATGGACTCTGCACTGTTAGTTTTGGCATTTTGCCCGAGGAGGTCGATGTGACCACACCGACTAGAGTTGTTCCCGAAACACTGCCGATCCTACCCGTCCGGGATACGGTGCTTTTCCCGGGGGCGGTGATGCCCCTGCCAGTAGGCCGGGAAAGCTCTCTTGCCCTGCTGGATTCTCTCGAAGGACCCGAAAAACTGCTTGGCGTCGTCGCCCAGCTTGACCCGCGCGTGGAATCTCCTACTGGCGTGGACCTGCACGGTGTCGGGACGCTTGCGAAAGTTCACAAGATGGTGCGTATGCCTAACGGCAATGTTGTGGCCTTTCTCGAGGGTTTGAACCGCATCCGAGTGGTCGAAGTCGTGGGCATGAAGCCGTTCCTGCGCGCCCGCGTGGAATCACAGGCTGAGCTTGAGGACGAGCGCGGTCCCGAACTCACTGCGCTTGA